>Ga0214472_10001747_pt1 | contig 23829 bp, 25 predicted proteins | sample RVTome_6_FD_207662 | JGI IMG/M metagenome (GOLD analysis project Ga0214472, IMG submission 207662) | Soil microbial communities from uranium-contaminated site in the Upper Colorado River Basin, Wyoming, United States - RVT140D175 | ecosystem: Environmental > Terrestrial > Soil > Contaminated >...
GCAAAAGCCCAAACCAAACCGCTCTGGCCGTCGGCCCAAACCATCAAGCCGGGTCTGAAACCAGAAACCTATGTAATTTTTCAGCAGCCTGCTAGACAATCTCAGCGAGGCGCGAAACGACCTGATCGATCTCGTCCTGCGTATTCGACCGCCCCAGACTGAACCGGATCGCACCGGAACCGATGTGAACGGGAACGCGCATGGCGATCAGGACCTGGGACATGTCGATACAGCCGGCGTGACATGCCGAGCCGGTGGCGGCTGCGACGCCCTCCAGTCCGGCCAGTATTTCGGCGCCAACTCGATTGGGGAACGCGACGTGCAGCGTATTCGGCACTCGATGTTCGGGATGACCGTTCAGCACGACCCTGTCCGCCAGCCTGGTGCGAAGCTGGTCCCAGAAATAGTCGCGCAGCCGGGCGACCGATGTCCATGACTTGCGTCCCGTCAGCGCACAGACCGCTCCGAACCCGGCCGCCAGCGGCGCGCTTTCAGTACCAGCCCGGCGTCCGCCTTCATGTCCCCCGCCGTGATTGTGCGGCTCAATGCGGATGCCCCGTCGGACAAAGAGCGCCCCAATTCCCTTGGGGCCGTACATTTTGTGCGCGGTGAGTGACATCATGTCCACGCCCAGATCGGCAACCTTCGTGTCAATCTTCCCGGCCGACTGAGCCGCGTCCGTGTGGAAGGGAATTTCAGTCCGTTTGGCGATCTCGGCAATTTCCCTTATCGGCTGGATGGTGCCTGTCTCGTTGTTGGCGTGCATGATCGAGATCAGGACCGTGTCAGAACGGATCGCGCTTGCGACATTGTCCGGATCGACGCGACCGTACCGATCTACCGGTACGACGGTTACCTTTGCCCCCAATCTCCTGAGGAAGTTCGCCGGCTGTTTGATGGCATCATGCTCGACCGCACTAATGACGACATGCTCGCCCTGGCGGCGTCTATCGAACCAGACGCCCTTTAGAGCGAAGTTGTTGGCTTCCGTCCCGCCACTGGTGAAAATGACTTCGTCGTCCGAACATCCAAGCAGTCCGGCGACCTGGTGGCGAGCTGCCGACAGGGCTTCCGCTGCAAGCGAGGATGCCCAATGACCGCTCGAAGGATTACCAAACCCTTCGTTCAACAGCGGCTGCATTGCCGCGAGCGCCTCGGGGGCCAGTGGCGTACTGGCATTGTGGTCCAGATATATTGAGGGCTTGGTCGCGTCTGACGGAAGCGGGTTCTTGTGAGCGAACGATAGCGAGGGCGGCATAGGGGTGTCTCCTTGAAATAAGCGTTGGAACGCTCGCGAACGACTTGATCGGATCTGAGCTGCGCGCCGCCGAACATGAGCCGGATGTGACGTGTTCGATGCAAACTGCACCGTCATAGTCAGTGGGATGTCACCGGATCGTTCGTGCCACGTGAATTCGCCGTCATCTTCGGCGAATGCATCAGCATGGCGATGAAATCAATGGCCCATACGAAACCGAAGACGTCGGCAATGAGCCCCGCCGACAATGCACCGATGGCATAGCCGAGATCGCGCCGGAAGCGGTAGACACTGAGTGAACGCGCCCGCCACGAGGGATGCGAGGCGTCGGATACCGCCGCGATCAGTCTCGGATATACCATCGCCGTACCATCGTCAGCCCGGCGAAGATCAGTTCAGTGCAGCATCACCGGGGCCATCGCCTTCCGTTTCCGGCTCTCCCCAATAGCGCAGCGCCGCCTGGAGTTCTTTGTCGAAAGCTTCCTGTGCCTGAGGCCCACGATCCGGACCCTCATATCGGCCGAGTTCGACAAGAAGATGAAAGAACCCGTGACCCGGCATGTTCACGTTCCCGCGGCTGACGGCCAGTGCCGCCAGCAGCGGCCGGCCGGCAGTGTGGTCTTCGCGGATGAGATCTTCCAGCGCGAGGGTCGTCTTGTGGATACTGTGGGGCGGCGGTACGTTCGCCTTCGATACCAGGTCGCGGTAATTCAGCGTCGTTCCGACTTTCGCACACTCGCGCAGGACCCGCCGAAGTTCGATATGGATTTTCTGTTTCATATTTTTGAGACTTAAGAACGGATTTTCCGCATGGATGTGTTTTTGGTCCTTTCGCCCCGGGCGAAACTTTAGTTTACTCTGCGGGAAAATAACCAGCCCGTTTTTTGCGCAGAATACATGTGCGCAGGAGTTCCAGAAGGAAGCCAGGGCACAGAATTCCAGTGAGGGAGCTATGTCGGATATCGTCAACCACTACATCAACGGACGCGTCGTCGAAAGCACAAGCGGCAGACAGGGGAACGTCTTTAATCCTGCTACGGGCGAGGTCGTACGCCAGGTTGCTTTCGCCAATGCAGCAGAGGTTGATAGCGCCGTTCAAGCCGCTCGCAAAGCCTTTCCTGCCTGGGCGGCGACACCGCCGTTGCGCCGGGCGCGAGTCATGTTCCGCCTCAAAGCTCTGTTGGAAGACAACATGGACGAGTTGGCCAGGATCGTGACCGAGGAGCACGGCAAGACGCACGTCGATGCCAAGGGCTCGATCACACGCGGTATCGAGGTGATCGAATTCGCCTGCGGGATGCCTCAGCTTCTGAAAGGTGAAGTCACCGAGGATGTGGGTGTGGGGGTTGACGCCTATACAATTCGTCAGCCGCTGGGCGTCTGTGTCGGGATCACGCCTTTCAACTTTCCGGCCATGGTACCGCTCTGGATGGCGCCGATTGCCATTGCCGCGGGCAATACCTTTATCCTGAAGCCGTCGGAGAAGGATCCGTCCTTCTCGATGAAGCTGGCGGAGCTCTTCAAGGAAGCCGGCGTGCCGGACGGTGTCTTCAATGTGCTGCAGGGTGACAAGGACGCTGTCAACGGTCTGCTGGTGCATCCTGAAGTGGCTGCCATCAGCTTTGTCGGCGCAACGCCCACTGCCGAGTATATCTACCGCACCGGTTGTGCCCACAATAAACGGGTCCAGGCTCTTGGGGGTGCCAAGAACCACATGGTCATCATGCCCGATGCGGACATGGACCAGGCCAGTGATGCCATCATGGGCGCGGCCTATGGTTCGGCCGGCGAGCGCTGCATGGCGATCTCGGTGGCGGTCGCGGTCGGCGACGGCGTTGCAGATCAGCTCATAGAACGTCTGGCGCCTCGCGTCCGCGGCCTGAAAGTCGGGCCGGGCACCGATCCCGAGGTCGAGATGGGGCCGCTGGTCAGCAAGGATCACTTTGACAAGGTCATGGGTTACATCGATGCCGGTGTACGCGAAGGCGCAACCCTGGCCGTGGACGGCCGCGATCTGACGCTTCAGGGCTACGAAAAGGGTTACTTCATGGGTGGCTCGATCTTCGACAATGTCACAACCGACATGTCGATCTATCGCGAAGAGATCTTCGGTCCTGTTCTGTCGGTGGTGCGCGCACCGGACTACGCGACTGCGGCCAAAATGGTGAACGAGCACGAGTTTGGAAACGGGACCGCGATCTTTACCCGTGACGGCGACACCGCACGTCACTTCGCCAGCTCGGTTCAGATCGGCATGGTCGGCATCAACGTGCCGATTCCGGTGCCGATGGCCTTTCACAGTTTCGGCGGCTGGAAGCGGTCCCTGTTCGGCGATCATCACATGCACGGCATGGAAGGCGTGCGTTTCTACACCAAGATGAAGGCGGTAACCTCGCGCTGGCCTACGGGTATGCGCGCCGGTGCCGAGTTCTCAATCCCCACGCACGGATAGAACCGAAGCAACCGCACGAAGGCGTGTGGAAAGACTTGCGAAAAAGGACAGGCCCTGTGTATCACGGGGCCTGTTTTTTTTGGTGTGACGCGGAACAATCGGCGCTATCACACTCTGACGTATCAAGTGAGAAACTGATTTACGTTTCATTCTGGTCCAGAATGAAACGATCGGTCTCTACAGACGGAAAGCGAGATCATGGCCCGTTTCAAGACCCTTGATGACCTGCAGGTTGCCGGCAGGACCGTTCTGGTTCGTGTGGATTTCAACGTTCCCATGCGGGATGGAAAGGTCACGGACGATACGCGTATCCGCCGCGCCCTGCCGACGATCAGGGAACTGGTCAAGGCGGGTGCAAAGGTGCTGCTGCTTTCTCACTTTGGCCGCCCCAAGGGCAGGGTTGTTCCCGAGCTGTCCCTCGAACCGGTGGTCGAGCCGCTCTCGAAAGCTCTGGGTCAGGAAGTTGTCTTCGCGGCCGACTGCATTGGCGCGGAAGCGGAGAAGGTGGCGGCGTCGTTGCCCGATGGTGGCGTTGCCCTGCTTGAAAATCTTCGATTTCATGCCGGCGAAGAAGCCAACGATCCGGCCTTTGTCACCGCTCTCGCCAGGCTGGGGGACATTTACCTCGGCGATGCTTTTTCCGCGGCACATCGTGCCCATGCGTCGGTCGATGGTTTGGCGCGTGCTCTGCCGAGTGGCGCCGGACGCTTGATGCAATCCGAACTCGAGCATCTGGAAGCGGCGCTGGGCAGCCCCGAGCGCCCGGTTGCGGCCATCGTCGGAGGGGCCAAGATTTCCAGCAAGCTCGATCTGCTGGGCAATCTCGTGGAAAAAGTCGATCTGCTTGTGATCGGCGGCGGTATGGCCAACACCTTTCTGAACGCCCAGGGGATCGCCGTCGGTGCGTCGCTCTGCGAGGTCGACATGGCTGAAACAGCTCGGCAGATTCTCGATCGGGCAGAGGCTGAGGGCTGCGACGTGATCCTGCCCTCCGACGCCGTGATTGCCAGGGAACTGGCCGCGGGTGCGGCGAACGAGACCGTCCCGATCCTGGAGGTCCCGGCGGATGCGATGATTCTGGATGCCGGACCCGACACCGCGGCGGATCTGACGCGCCGGCTGGCCGCCTGTAAGACCCTGCTGTGGAACGGTCCTCTGGGTTGCTTCGAATTCCCACCCTTCGATGCAGCGACCAACGCGGTGGCACAGGCTGCCGGCGTTTTGACCCGATCCGGATCGCTGCTGAGCGTGGCTGGCGGCGGTGATACGGTTGCCGCTCTTGCTCATGCCGGCGTTGTTGACAGCTTTTCCTATGTCTCTACCGCTGGAGGCGCGTTTCTGGAGTGGCTTGAGGGCAAAACGCTGCCGGGTGTGAAAGCGCTGGAAGACTCAAACGTCTGACCGTCATCCGGGGCGCAGCGCCGGCCGGTACTATGAGACTGATCGGTCAAACCGGCCAGCTTAAGATCGCGCGCCCCCAGGTCAATGCGACCAGTGCCGCCGCACCGACGGAAACGCCGGCCAGCAGGTTGTTCCGGGTCAGGAAGAAGATCGCCAGAGCGCCAATAGCGGCGCCCGCCCGATCCGCCAGATGCGTTTCCGCCAGCGGTCCGATCGGAAAGATGATCATCCGCGCAATCAACGCTGCAAGGAGCGCATAGGCGACGCAGGCGATCCATTCGAAAATGCGGCTTTCGATGGATACCCGACCCGACAGCGCAACACCGAGCGCCCGCCAGCCATAGGTCACGGCAGCACCGATGATCATGACCACGAATACCCACCAGTAGGCCGTCATGACTGGTCTCGCAGCGTGGATGTAGCAAGGAAGGCCAGGGTTCCGGCGGAAATCCCGGCAATCACGAGGCACCAGTCCGGCGACCAGAGATAAAGCGGTGGCCCGGCCAGTGCCCCGAAGATCAGGGCGAGCGTCCGTCCGCGATGCCGCAGGTCGGCGGCGAACACCAGCATGAAATAGATCGGATTGATGAACACCAGGCCGAGCGTAACATAGGCGGGAACCGCGCTCGCGAGCACAAATCCTACAGCAGTGGCGCCGAGGGTGGAGATCCAGAGTGTGCCGGTAAATCCAGCGAAGTACGGCAGCCTTTGGTCCTGAGGGAGCAAAGGACAGACCCGCATCGCCGCCACCCAGCCGGTGATGGCAATCACATGGGCCGCGCAGTAATAGCTCCAGCGAGGATAGCGGCGGTCGTCAATTATTGGCATGAGAGTCATGACCATGGGTAGCAGCCGGACATTGGTCAGAGCGACCGCGCTGGCGATGACCAGAAGCGGCGCACCAACCGAATAGAGTTCGAGCAGGGCAATCTGGCCAGGTAGCGCCCAGCCGGTCAGGGTCGAGAACAGGCCATGCCAGATCGCGAGCCCGGCTTCGCGGACAAGCGCGCCGAATCCGAGATAGCTTCCGCCCAGAACCAGCATGGGGATGCCGAAGGCTTCAAGCGCGCCGCCGCGCAGAGCGGCAGAGGGTGTGCCGAAGTCGCGTTCGATCAGTGGTTCCGCCATGAGAATTCCAGGAGACGTTCCATAGGACAGCAAAACTTACGGCCAGGAAGAAACGACGTTCAACCGCCGGGCAAGGCGATGATTTTACTGTGGAGTCACAGGGGTTTGCCAAGTGCTAGGATAGAGGGCCACCCATGCCCTGTCTGCATGAGAGGTCCAGCGATCCGAGTGTTCCCGGGACTCCGGGAAATTTCCGGCGATGGTCAGTTCGGAATGACGCGTCTCGCAGGCAGGTGAATGGTCACCTGGGTGCCTTTGCCCGGCTCGCTGACCAGCTTGAGCTCACCGTCATGAAGCTCAGTGAAGCCTTTGGCCAGTGGCAGCCCCAGACCGGTTCCTTCGAACTGGCGGCTGAGCTGACTGTCGATCTGGGTAAAAGGTGCCAGCGCCTTGTCTATATCTTCCTTGGCGATGCCAATGCCGGTATCGGTGACCGCGAAGACGAAGTCGCCGCGCTGGTCGACGAAAGCACTGAGTTCGATACGCCCGCCGCCCGGCGTGAACTTGACCGAATTGGCCATCAGATTGATCAGAATCTGCTTGAGTTTGCGCGCATCCGCCCAGACGTGGGGCAGGTCCTTTGCGGCGTCCAGCTTGAGATTGATCCCGACGCGTTCCGCACGTTCCGACATAAGCCGTTTGACCGTGCCGAGGACTTCATGAGGATTTACGTCTTCCTCGGTCAGATGGAGTTTACCGGCTTCGATCTTGGCAACATCGAGGATATCGTTGATGACGCCGAGCAGATGCTGGGCACTGACCAGAATATCGTGTGAATAACCCTGATACTGTTCGTTCCCGAGCGGGCCGAGAAGTTCAGAGGACATCATTTCGGAAAAGCCGATGATCGCGTTGAGCGGCGTGCGGAGCTCATGGCTCATATTGGCCAGAAATTCCGACTTGACCCGATTGGCAAGCTCAGCGGCTTCCTTGGCTTCGAACAGTGCCAGTTGCCGGTTCCGGGTTTCGGTAATATCGCTGGCGCTGCCGCGGAATCCGGCGAAGTTTCCGTTCTGGTGGTCGTATACGGGCAGTCCGTTGAGCAGAAAATTGTGAGCGGTGCCGCTGCGGTCCTTGATTTCCACGTTCAGGTCGCGGAAAGGCCGCCGGTGATCCGGCGCTGTTCGGGTCTCCAGTTCTTCGTTCGCTGCGGACGGCAATGCGCTAAGAGACCGCCCGATCAACTCACTCGGATGAAAACCGAGGGTCTTTTGCACCTGAGGCGAGATGTAGGTGATCTGCAGATTGCGATCCGTCTCCCAGATCCAGTCGGATACCAGGCGCGTGGTGTCGTCGAGGCGTTCGTTCGCCAGTGAAAGCGCGGCATTCAGCGCCTTGACTTCGCTGAGGGGAGTCAGAATCAAGGCGCTGCCGACAAATTCGCCGTCGTTGCCGTTGATGGCCCGGTGCTTTGCCCGGTAGTACTCGGTCCTGCCGTTGATGCGCACCGCATATTCGTTGATGACGCTTCCGGCCAGGGACTTAAGGCTCGTCAACTCGTCGTTCGCAGTGTAATTCCGGTCACTTCCGAAGCTGTTCAAGGGCGCATTTGCAGTGAAGGCTTCGGCGATCCGGTCAAAGGCTGCATTGGTGTAAACGACCAGCCCGTGCCGGTCGTACAGGCCGATCGGATCACCGTTTTCCAACAGCTCGCGCTGGAGAATATCGAAATCGCTGTTGAGAGTGTCCGCGCGTTCCTGTGGCACCGGCTTGTCGTTACGTCCGGATTCTTTCCGGCCCGGCTCATTCCGGCCAGACTCGTGTCGGCCCGACGTGTGGGTTTCAAGAAGCTTCTTCAGCGGTAAGTTCACCGGATGCTACCTTGCTGTTGGTTTGAAGCGCTGTTGATTTGCTCGATCGCGGTCTGATAATTCGGGTTGCGTCGCCAGGTGTTCGCGACCAGAGTCGCGTTTTCCCGCGAGACCTTGTCGAAGATCAGAACCGCGCGGGACAGTTCGCGCGGGTCGGTTGTCTCCGATCCGGGGCGACCGCGTCGGCTGAGCAGGAAAATGGTGGCAAAGGCCTGTTTCGGATAGCCGAGGGACCTGCAGATGATCGCAAGACCCTCGCCGCCCTGGTGATAGAGTACGCGTTGCAGCTCGGGCGACTTGAAGCGCGACACTTCGCCGAACAGTGCTTCAAAAAGCGGAATTTCGCCGCGGCGCAGAACCGAGATCAGAAATTCCGGCGTAACCTCGCGGTCCTCGACCAGCTGTTTCGCCAGCGCAACGGCAGCAGTGTCGCCCTCATCGGCCTTTTTATCTTCATCCATCATCGAAAGAACGGTTTGCTCCAGACTGTCGTCGAGTAAACCGGGCTGGATATCGAAGCTTTTGAGGATCTGTTCGCGGAGTGCCGCTGAAACCCACCAGTACATACGCTGTGCCAGATCGGGCGTGAGATCGTGGCGATTCAACAGAGGTTCATGAAAGGAATCAACGCGTTGTGACTGATCCGTCAGATAGGATAGGGTGGTTTCGGAGATTTTTGCGTTGTGGTTTTCCAGCAGACGCTTGATGACATCCGTCTGACCTGTTTCGACCAGAGCATCGGACACGATCTCGTCGATCGAGGTGCGCATCGCAATCGCCAGCTGATGCTGATGACCGCGGTGCCGGATAATGGCGATCAGTTCCCTGTCACGCAGAACCGCACTCTTGATCAGAATGGGACGCGCCACCTCGATCTGATCATTGGCGAGCGTTACCACCAGATCATGAGGGGCCAGTGGAGATTCCGCCAGACGCTCGGCCAGAGACTGCCGGACCGACATCTCAATGTCGAGTACAAGTTTGCCGAGAATTTCTGCAAGAAGAGCGCTTTCCTGTTCGGTCAGCACTTCTTCGCGTTCGCTGAACAATTCACCGATACGCTGGGCCAGGGACTCGCGGCCTTCGACAGATTTATCGAGTGCGAGTTCAAGCAAAAATTGCAGATTGCGATCCTGGCTATTCATCGGAAAGTGATCCCCACCCACTTACCTTGTGAAGTCGAGTGACTTCCCGAGATATAATAATATACGCCTAAAGACATTCCTCTGTTCTGTAATAAATCATGCCGCGGAGAGAGTAAAGACAAACCAGAGCACGATATATCTTGGGCCTTCATAACTCTTTTTGGTGTGTAGACGTGCATCAGAATGAATCCGTCGCGCATGACATCAGTTCAGGTCCGGTCCGCTGCGTCTGCCCCAGCCACCGCTTCCGACAGAGTGAATACAGCAGATCTGTGTCAGAAAGGCGAATTTGCCGGCAGTGTGGAGGCATCGCATTAATATTTTCGCTGGCTTCAGTATTATGTGCGCAGACTAATTTAGGCTTAATTTCCGTACGACTCTTGCGTTTAAAGACTCGGGGGGCAGTGCAAACATTGGGTTGTGTTGGATTTTGCAGATATTTATGGGTTTTTCACGGGGGGCATCGCCGCCTGTTGAATGCTTTTGTTCCTATGAAATGCATCGACCTAATCCACTGAAGACCGCATAAAAGTTAATCAATACTTAACCGATTGCAGGCAGGTTAGCTCCATGCAGCCAGTCAAGAGATCCAAAGGCTTAATGCCGGTCATCGCCGGAAAGGTTCGCGATTTGGCGGAACCATTGGTGCGCGAACTGGAGGGCTTGAAGCCGCCTGAAGCGCCCGGCCGCCTGCCAGTCGCCAAAGGGAACTCGTCCACAGCAAAAGCCGGATCTTCAGCCACGAGTCCAAAAACCCTTACCGGCTGGTCCACGAAAGATCTGATGGCTGCCGTGCGGGAACTCCTGAAGAGCGGCCGAGCGGTGGCACGCGGCCGGTTTCTGAACCTGCGCGTCTAAGCAACCATTCCCTACCTGCCTTATTCGGGGCCTGCCTTATTCGGGTTTTCCGTTAGGATCGCCTTGCTGTCTGTGGCTGTCTGGTCTTCTGGTCATTGACGGCTTGCCGCAATGCGTGGTCTGGGCCACATTATTCCGATGAAAACGCCCGATTCAACGACGGATCAAAGCTTCGAGCATCGTGTTCCCGATGGCGATGACCGGCTGCGCCGGGTTTGCCGGGACTGCGGTTTCGTCGACTACGAGAACCCGAAGGTCGTCGTCGGGTCGGTTGCCACCTGGGAGGACCGGATTCTACTCTGCCGACGGGCCATTGCGCCACGTATCGGATACTGGACCCTCCCGGCCGGATATCTCGAAGTTCATGAATCGGCAGCGGAAGGCGCCTGTCGTGAGGCATGGGAGGAGGCTCGGGCAAAGCTGGAAATAGATCAGCTTCTTGCGGTCTATTCGATTCCGCGAATCAGCCAGATACAGCTGATCTACCGGGCGCGTCTGGTTTCTCCGGATATATCCGCGGGCGTTGAAACCCAGGAGCTGGATCTTTTCGCCTGGAACGATATTCCCTGGAATGAAATTGCTTTTCCGTCAGTTCACTGGGCGCTCAATGATTTTGCGGCCGTGCGTGGAAAGGCGAGCTTCGTGCCTCGTGGAAATCCACCCGGCGAAACCGGGGATATGCCGGGCGAGTAGAGAGCGTTGAAGCGGGGCAGATTTTCACTTTGAAGGCGCAGCTTTGCTCAGCTCTCCAGGCCCATCAGCGAGCGGGCGAAGTCGCGGGCTGCAAAGGGCCGCATGTCTTCGGCGCCTTCGCCGATTCCGATGGCATGGACCGGCAGCCCGAACTTTTCGGCCAGCGCCAGCAGAACACCGCCCCGTGCCGTGCCGTCGAGCTTGGTCACCACCAGACCGGTCACTGAGACCAGTTCCTTGAAGGTTCCGAGTTGCGAGATGGCATTCTGGCCTGTGGTCGCATCGAGGACCAGAAGCACGTCGTGCGGCGCTTCTGGATCGAGCTTTTTGATTACGCGCAGGATCTTCTGTAGTTCCGCCATGAGGTCGGTCTTGTTGTGAAGACGACCGGCGGTATCGATCAGGACCACATCGTTGCCCTGTACCCGGGCGGTCTCGATCGCTTCAAACGCCAGTCCGGCCGCATCGGCGCCGGGTGACCCGGCCACAACCTTGCAGCCGGTGCGTTCCCCCCAGATTTTGAGCTGGTCGATGGCGGCGGCGCGGAAGGTATCGCCTGCGGCCAGCAGCACCGAATGACCCTGGCGGCTCAGGTTCGCGGCCAGCTTGCCGATGGTCGTGGTCTTGCCGCTGCCGTTGACTCCGACCACCAGGACGATGTGCGGCTTACGGGCGGCATCTATGACAAGCGGTTTCGCGACCGGTTCCAGTAACGTGGTGATGTCATCGGCCAAAGCCTCACGGATTTCGACCGGGTCAATATCCTTGTCGAAGCGGGTTCTGGCCAGATTTGCCGTCAGCATGGCTGCTGTTGTCACCCCCAGATCACTGGTGATCAGCAGATCTTCCAGCTCTTCCAGCGCCGCCTTGTCCAGCTTGCGTTTGGTGAAGATCCCGGTGATTCCGTCGCTCAGCCTGGACGATGACCGGGTAAGACCTGTTTTCAGGCGCGAGAACCAGCCGCCGCGTTTTTCTTCCGTTTCGCTCACGCTCCTGGCGCTCCGACAAGTTGGGAATTGCGCAGGCCGATGATCCCGATCGGCAGAATCTTGCCGACGTCTCCGGCAGGGCCGGCGTGCCCGTCAGGAAGAATGACGGGCGCAAAATGTTCGCTCCGGCCGAACCCGTCTTTCTCGACCAGAACCTGTGCGGTGCTGCCGATCCGGCTCAGCAGAAACTGCTCTTCCCGTTGCGCGCCGCGTGCCCGCAGGCGTGCCGCCCGTTCCTTGCGCAGGCCGCCGGGCACCTGCGGCATGCGGGCTGCAGGCGTGCCGGGACGCGGCGAGTAGGGAAAGACGTGCAGATAGGTCAGGCCGCAGTCGTCGATCGCACGCAGGGAATTCTCGAACATCTCGTCGGTTTCGGTCGGGAAGCCGGCAATGATATCCGCGCCGAATACCACGTTGGGACGCAGTGCCCGGACCCGTTCACAGAAGGCGACGGCGTCGGCGCGCAGGTGGCGCCGCTTCATGCGCTTCAGGATCATGTCGTCACCGGCCTGCAGCGAGACGTGCAGATGCGGCATCAGGCGTTCTTCTTCGGCCAGAAGGCGCAGGATGTCGGCATCGACCTCGACCGGGTCGACCGAACTGAGGCGCAGACGCTTGAGTTCAGGCACCAGGGCAAGAAGCCGGCGGGCCATCTGGCCAAGGCTCGGCTGGCCGGGCAGGTCCTTGCCATAGTCGGTGATGTCCACACCGGTAAAGACGATTTCGGCAACGCCGTTCTCGACCAGAACGCGGACCTGTTTGACAATCTCGCCGATCGGCACCGAGCGGTTGTTGCCCCGGCCGAAGGGGATAATGCAGAAGGTGCAGCGGTGGTTACAGCCCTGCTGGACCTGGACAAAGGCCCGGGTCCGTTCCTCGTAACCGTGGATCAGGTGCGCGGCCGTTTCGGTCACGGACATGATGTCGTTGACCACCACGCGCTCGCTCTGATCGAGGCCGAAACTCTCGGCCTTCAGCTTTTCCTCGTTGCCCAGAACCCGGTCGACTTCGGGCATGGCGGCATAGGTTCCGGGCGAAATCTGGGCAGCGCAGCCGGTGACGATGACCTGGGCATCGGGGTTTTCGCGCCGGGCGCGCCGGATCGTCTGGCGTGCCTGACGTTCAGCTTCCGCCGTCACGGCGCAGGTGTTGATGATCACGGCGTTGGTCATCCCGGCGGCTTTTGCGTGGCCGCGCATAACCTCCGACTCATAGCTGTTGAGACGGCACCCGAAGGTGATGATCTTCGGTTCGTTGATTTTTGCGACAGCCGGCAGTTCTGCAACGGCAGACTGAATATCGGTAATCTGGGTATCGTGGACCCGGCTGTCTACGGCTTCGGCCTGTTCGGTCATGACGGCAGCGCCTCGTCGGTTTTGCCGCGAAAGCTTGTCGCGACCGGACCGGTCATCAGGACGTGGCCGTCTTCGCGCCATTCAAGGCGCAGAACGCCGCCGTCCATCGCGATCTCGACCTTGCGTCCGGTGATGCCGCGGCGGGCGGCAGCCACGGCAGCGGCACAGGCGCCTGATCCGCAGGCCAGAGTGATCCCGGCGCCACGTTCCCAGACCCGCTGGCGCAGGCGGTCGGTGCCGTTCAGCGAGACGACCGATATGTTGGCACGTTCGGGCAGCAGGGGATCACGCTCCAGTTTCGGGCCCAGAGTCGCCAGATCGATGGCATCGGCATCTTCGACAAAGAACACCGCGTGAGGGTTTCCCATATTGACCCCGACGGGATCCTGCAGCGGTCCGAGACCGATTTTCAGATGCAGGGTGTCGCGTTCCTCGGCCAGGGGGATGTCCTGCCAGCCGAGATTGGCGGGACCCATGTCGACCGTGATTTCGTCTGCTGGCGCGGCCCGGGCGGGCAGAAGACCGGCCAGAGTCTCGATCACAATCCGGTCGCTCCCCGTTTCCGCCATAACCAGCGATGCGACGCAACGGGTTGCATTGCCGCAGGCCTCGGCCTCGCTGCCGTCGGGATTGTAGATCCGCATGAAGACGGTGGCAGCGTCGTTTGCGGGCGGTTCCATGACGATCAACTGGTCGCAGCCGATGCCGAAGCGACGGTCCGCCAGGCGGCGCACCTGCGCCTCGCTCAGCGAAATCGGCGCGCGGCGGCCATCGAGCACGACAAAGTCGTTGCCCAGACCGTGCATCTTTATGAAGGCCTGTTGTTCCATGATCGGGGGTTATATGGCCAGAGATGGGGATAAGTCCATGGGGAACGGCATTTAGCACCCCTGGAGATCAGGCTCTATGAGATCTGAGTGTTTTTTACCTGTACCCGAGGGACGGTCCGATGTTTGTTGGGATAGCGGCTCTTGACGGGCAGGTTTTCGGCGCTTATGTTCCGCGCCATCACAGCTTAGGCCATCTGCCGGCTTCGAGAAGCCCCGCCAGTCCGCGAGTATCGCGCACTGGCGTGAACTGCGTTTGGCATAAGACGTTCTATACGACGTCGCTGTGGTTCCGGGGTCCGGAAGGACCCGGGCCTATGTGTTTTGGAATTGATGTTCGGATCCGATCGGGATGTTTGAGAGCCTTCAGGAACGCCTTGGCGATGTCTTTGACAAGCTGCGCCGGCGCGGTGCCCTCAGCGAAGAGGACGTTTCGGCGGCCCTGCGCGAGGTCCGCGTGGCGCTGCTTGAGGCTGATGTCGCCCTGCCGGTGGTCAAGGACTTCATCGAAGGCGTCCGCGAAAAGGCAATCGGCCAGGAAGTTCTGCGCTCGGTCACCCCGGGCCAGATGGTCGTCAAGGTGGTCAACGACCACCTGATCGAGACCCTCGGGGCCGAGCATGCCGGCCTGAATCTGACCACGGTCCCGCCGACCGTCATCATGCTGGTCGGTCTCCAGGGTTCCGGTAAGACCACAAGCTGCGCCAAGATCGCGCTGCGGCTCAGTGGGCGCGAAAAGAAAAAGGTTCTGATGGCCTCGCTGGACGTCCGGCGTCCGGCGGCGCAGGAACAGCTGCGGGTTCTGGGCGAGCAGGCGCTGGTCAAAACCCTGAATATCGTCCCCGGCGAGCAACCCGTCTCCATTGCCAGGCGCGCGCTGCAGAGCGGTGCTCTGGAAGGCTACGACGTGGTGATGCTGGACACCGCCGGCCGTCTGGCCATCGACGAGGCGCTGATGGCGGAGGTCGCGGCGATCCGCGATGCGACCAAGCCGCACGAGACCCTGCTGGTGGCCGATGCCATGACCGGTCAGGACGCGGTCAATGTCGCCTCGGCCTTTCAGGAGAAGGTCGGACTGACCGGTATCGTGCTGACCCGTGTCGACGGCGATGCACGTGGCGGCGCGGCGCTTTCCATGCGCGCAGTGACCGGCTGTCCCATCAAGTTCCTGGGGTCCGGCGAAAAGCTCGACGCCCTGGAAGATTTTCACCCGGATCGTATTGCCTCCCGGATTCTGGGAATGGGCGACGTTGTTTCGCTGGTCGAAAAGGCCGCCGAGACGATCGATCAGGAAGAGGCCGAGAAACTTGCCAGGAAGCTGCAGAAGGGCAAGTTCGACCTGAACGATCTGGCCTCGCAGCTCAAGCAGATGCAGAAGATGGGCGGGCTCTCCAGCCTGATGAGCATGCTTCCGGGCATGAACAAGGCCCAGATGGCCAAGGTGAAGAACGCCAATCTCGACGACAGCCTGATCAAGCGTCAGCTGGCGATGCTTTCGTCGATGACGCCTGCTGAACGGGCGAAACCCGAGTTGATCAAGGCGAGCCGGAAGATCCGGGTCGCGAAGGGCTCCGGCACCTCGGTGCAGGAAATCAACAAGCTCCTGAAACAGTATCAGGAAGCCAACCGCATGATGAAAAAAGTCAAGAAGATGGGGAAGAAGGGCCTGATGCGTCAGGGCCTCTCGGGTCTGATGCCGCCCGGTGGCGGCTTCCCGCAGTAAGATCGTTCGCAGTATTCCGTAAAAACGCAGCCTAATGCCGGCCAGGGTCGAGAGACCGGGCCGAGAGAACAGAAGTAGAAGGAAATCCGATGTCTGTAAAAATCCGTCTGGCCCGTGGTGGCGCCAAGAAGCGCCCTTATTACCGCGTCGTCGTTGCCGATACGCGCAGCCCGCGTGATGGCCGTTTCATCGAAAAGGTCGGCGCGTACAATCCGATGGTCCCGAAGGACCATCCCGACCGTGTGAAGCTTGATGGCGAGCGGATCAAGCACTGGCTTTCCGTAGGGGCTCTGCCCACTGACCGGGTCGCACGTATTCTGGCTGCCAACGATCTTTACGCTTCGCCCGCAGTTCCGAGTCAGACCAAGAAAGACAAGCCGAAGGCAAAGGCGCAGGAGCGTCTGGCTCTGGAAGCCGACGCCAAGCGTGAAGCTGAAGAAGCGGCTGCCGCGGCTGCCGCAGCACCGGCTGAAGAGGCCCCTGTCGAAGCTCCGGCCGAGGAAGCCGCTGCGGAAACAACCGAAGCCTAAGCTGCCTTGTGGCGGGTTTGAGCGATGTCTGACTCCGATAAGCGGCCTGCAGCGATGGCAGAAGATGGTGAGCGGGTGTGTCTTGGCGCCATTGCCGGGGCTCATGGGGTTCGCGGGCTGGCCAGGATCAAGAGCTTTACCGCCGACCCTCTATCCATCGGGGCTTATGGTTCGCTGACGGATGACAAGGGACAGCGGCACTTCGATCTGACGATCAAAGGGCAGGTCAAGGGCGCGGTCCTGGTGGCGATCAAGGGGGTTACCGATCGCGATCAGGTTCAGGCGTTGCAGGGAACACGCCTTTATGTCCTGCGTTCGGCTCTGCCGGAACCGGAGGATGAGGAGGAGTTCTACAACGCCGATCTGATTGGATTGCGCGTCGAGGACCGATCCGGGACTGTGCTGGGCAGCATCAAGGCCATGCACAACTTCGGTGGCGGAGACCTGATCGAGGTTCAGCCCTGCCCCGAGTCAGATAAAGGGCAGGGTGCGCAAAGTTCCTGGCTGATGGCTTTCACCAGGGTGGCGGTGCCGGTGGTGGATCTGGCCGGTGGCCGGGTGGTGGTTGAACCGCCTGAAGAGGTGGTGGCTGGAGATGCGAAAAGCGGCTCCTGACGTTGGGTTTGGGCTTGTCGAGGGACGGTTGAGGAAAGAGGCGGTAAGGTGACCGACACTGCGTCTCAAGAGGTTGCCGGTTGGGTCGCGACGGTTCTGACCCTTTATCCGGAGATGTTCCCGGGCTCGCTGGGGCAGTCGCTGGCCGGAAGGGCACTGAAATCGGGGCTCTGGTCGCTGGAAACGGTGGACATTCGCAGCTTTGCGCGCGATAAACACCGCTCCGTCGACGATACGCCCTCCGGGGGCGGCGCAGGCATGGTCATGCGGCCCGATGTGGTCGATGCCGCGCTGGCATCGGTTGAAGATCGGCCGGGACCGGTACTGTATCTGTCGCCCCGTGGACGCTTGCTCGACCAGGACCTTGTCCGGGGGCTCGCAGCGGAACCGGGTGTTACCCTGCTGTGCGGCAGGTACGAGGGGGTCGACCAGCGCGTGCTGGACGCCCGTGAAGTTATTGAAGTCAGCGTTGGCGATTACATCCTGTCCGGTGGTGAGCCGGCGGCACTGGTGCTGATGGATGCTGTGGTCCGGTTGTTGCCGGGGGTTATGGGGAACGACGAATCGTCACGTGAAGAGACGTTCGAGGAGGGGTTGCTTGAGTATCCCCTCTACACGCGCCCGGCGGTTTGGCAGGAGCGCAAGGTGCCTGAGGTCTTGACGTCGGGGCATCATGACAATATACGCCTGTGGCGCTTGGCTCAGGCGGAAGAAATTACCAAGGCGCGGCGGCCTGATCTCTGGGCGCGGCACCTGAAGCGAAAAAACGAGGCGCGCGATTTGTCGCGTACTGACGAAGAGTAAGGATGAGAGCGATGAATACGATCCAGCAGATCGAACAAGAGCAGGTCGCCGCACTGAGCGCCAAAGGTACGACAGCGGAATTCGCCCCCGGCGATACCGTCCGTGTCAACGTGAAGGTCATCGAAGGCACGCGTGAGCGTATCCAGGCTTTCGAAGGCGTCTGCATTTCCCGGAAGAATCGCGGACTGCATTCCTCTTTCACCGTGCGGAAGATCTCCTACGGTGAAGGCGTCGAGCGTGTGTTCCCGCTTTACAGCCCGCGTCTGGACTCGGTCGAGTTGGTCCGGCGTGGCGATGTGCGGCGTGCCAAGCTCTACTACCTGCGTGGCCGTCGTGGTAAGTCTGCTCGTATTGCCGAGAAGACCACGGGTGCAGCCGGTAAGGCCGCCGCCGTGGAGCGGCAGGTCGCATCGGAAGCCAAAGCCGCTGTGAAGGCCGCCGCTAAGGCCGCCAAGAGCGCTGCTTCCTGACGATCAACAGCTTCTTGATGGTGTAAGACCCGCCGGGTGCGCCCGGCGGCCTGCGCTGTCGCACGGCAAAAATCGGCTTTCGGATCTCACGAAGCCCTGGAGTGGATAAGGGGTGGATGGAATCGCCTGCGGCGTCCGTCGTTCCGGTGAGTCAGCTCCAGCCATGTGATCCGATCGAGCGAGATCAACGATAAAACCCGCCTCTCACAGCAGAGCGCGGGTTTTATCGTTGTCGGATTGTCTTGTGAGCCGGAAGCCGGATGGTGGGAGCGGGGCCTGTTTATTGTTCGCAGATTTTCCTGAGGGCCTGCCAGTCCGTCTCTGAAAGTGCGGCACGGCCGTTGTTCGCCAGATCTTTTGTCAGGTTCGCCCGGTTTTCGCTTGATGGATGCGTGGAGAGCATTTTCAGGGCTGCCGGCAGATCGCCGTCTTCCTTTGCCAGTCTTTCGAAGAAACTCGAAAGCCCGCCGACCCGCAGACCGGCCTTTTGAAGCAGGTCGATTGCCGAGCGGTCGGCGTCGGCTTCCGCGTTCCTGCTGTAGGACATGCGCAGGAGAACCTCTCCCGCGGCGGCAATCACACCGCCTCCCATATCGCCCAGCAATACGGAAAATACAAAAGTCACACCGAGACCCTGAACGATCGCCTGGGTGCCGTGTTGTCTGGTCACATGTCCCATTTCATGCGCCAGGACCGCCGACATCTCATCGGGGTCCTTGGCGAAGTCGAGCAATCCCCGAAAGATGAAGATGCGGCCGCCCGGCAGCGCGAAAGCATTGTTCAGCCGGCCATCGATGACCGTGACGTCGAAGTCGTAGGGGCTGCTGGACGCGTCTGCCAGTTCACCGACCAGATGATCCAGCGCCCGGACGCCCGCTTCATTCGTGCAGCGTCGCGGCGTATCCCCAGTCATGGAGGCGAATTCTTCGACCACCTGATCGGCAAACTGATCGGCGAGGGCAACTTCCCAGGAGACCGGCACAATCATCGCCACCATTCGCGCTGCAACGGGAAGCCCGAACCAGATTGAAGTTCCGAGCAGTCCCGCTCCGACGATCGCCAGGGCCGCGTTCCGCAGGCGCCTGGATTTCGGCGGCCCGAAAAGCTGCGGCGCGTGCAGCCCGAAAACCGTTAGGATGTGGGGATCCTTGAGCGTGAGGCGGGCATCCGGCCAAGATGTGCAGCCGATCCGGAAAGGTCTCTGCGTTGCGATGTTGTCTATGGAGATCAGCTCGTCGAACGGCCAGACGACAGGATCTGCAAGGCCTCCGCCGGTGATGACCAGCGCAGCTTCGCCGATGGCGATCGAGACGTCCCGCCGGGTCGCCGACCGGCCGTCATTGAAGCTGCCACTATAATCGGCCAACTCTAGATCGCTCCGACATCCAGCACGTCTGCGAAGCCTTCGCCCCGGGTGCCGCGTTCAGCGTCGCTTTGCTTGATCGTGTCCAGATCCATCGTGCCGGTGACCATGAGGGTCTTGCTGACCGCGTGGATCATCGGGTGAAGAAACAGGATGAACTGAAACACATTCACGAGTGAGACAAACACCAGGGAGCAGGCGATCAGCGACAGGACGATGCCGATGTCGTCAAACTGTGGGAGCTCGCCGGGTCCTGCTCCAAAGCCGTCTGAACCGCCGATAGCGACAACCAGAAGGCCCATTCCCGTTACAAAAGCGATCCAAAGGACAATGAGAACCAGCGCATAAACAAGGAGTATAAGAAAGACCTTCCAGGTGGTGAGTGTGCTGGAAAAACGCAAAGAGCCAAAGCGGGTGCGGGAGATGAAGTAACGGAACTCGGCGACTTTGTACCAGAGAAAGGAAATTCCCAGGGTCGGAAGGGCAAGAACCAGGGCCAGCACCCATTTCCAGAAGAGGTCATAGGCCAGTCCGTCGAAGATGAGCTGCCGGTTCCCGAACCAGGTGTTGTTGATCCGGTAATGCTGCAGGCGTGTCTCCATATAGGGATAAGCAAGCCCGCCGGTAATTCCCACCAGGAGGAAAAGCGCCATGGCCTGAACGGCGTAGCTTCGCGCACTGCCGCTCTGCGAGAACCGGATTCCCCGCCACTGGGTGCGCAGCAGGCGATAGCGGCGGGCGCGGAAAACGGCAAAGAAGATCATGAAATAGATGCCAAGGGAGGAGACAAAATCCAGTGCTCTCGAGAGGGCAGTGTTACCTGCTGTCACGAAGGCCAGTCCAAAAAATGCCGCGAAAATCACAACGAGAATTGCTGCGGCAAAGAGAAAGCCAAACAACAGCTCCTTTGCCGTCCCGGTGTATTCGAGACGGTCGCCCAGAATTGTCAAACGGCTCCAGACGTACTGCCGTATCCGGGTTTTTCCCCAGAAACGGTAGATTCCGAGCGTCAGCAATCCGAGTATCGCATTGACCAGCGCGATCTTCCCGATGGCGCCGGTCTGGCCGTCGTAAACCGCGAACTGGCCGGGAGCCTGTGTGTCGCTGCTATCCGGGCCATCTTGCGGGGCCGCGCCTGAAGCTGCTGTTTTTGCGGGAGGATCGTTGAATGGCACTGTGCGAGTTCTCTTTACGGAATTGAAACTTTGAAGATGATCGGGAGCATAACCAATCAACCTGTAATGGGAAAGTGATGCAATAGTTAAAGTGGATTTCCCGACGGCACTTGCACTATGGGTTGTATATTCCTTAATATTTCATTTTTTTTGCCCGTTTGGTGCCGTCAGCGTCTCTTTCAGCACCGGAAGCTGTCGTTGAGGGCCAAAGATGTCCGAAGGCTCGGTACCCGCATCCGTCATGCCCATCCTGCGGTAGAATTCAGCCGCGTTTGGGTCCGCGGTGACGGTCAGGCCGGTTTTGGCTTCCGACAAGGCATAGCACTTCATATCCCGCCATAATAACGTTCCGATGCCTTTGCCGATCCATGCCGGATTGACGAAGCAGTGTTCAATCGCCGCCTCGGGCCGGTCTTTCGACAGAGCGTAGAAGCCCAGCGTTTTCGGGGTGCCAACCCATTGATATTCGGCCAATACGACGTGGTGATGGGCCAGAAACTCCGGCGTTATCGTCAGGGCAGGGATGCAGGCCTGCATAAAATCTGCGTCATAGCCCCAGTAGGCTTTGGATATCATGGCCAGTCTGGACAGGGCCGCAGAGTCGGTGTCGGTGGCGGTGCGCAGGATTACTTTCGCTTCCATTTTGGGGTTCCGCCTTATCCGTTCCGAATGACAGTCAGTTCATGCCGGGTGTCTACTCCGCGAAAAAATTGGCGAGGGCGTCCAGGGTCTCCAGGGGCCGTTCCTCGGGCAGGAAGTGACCGCAGTCGATCCCCTTTGCGGTGACGTCGCTGGCCCGTTCGCGCCAGGTGGCCGGCACGTCATAGCTCTTGTGCATCAGTCCGCGCAGACCCCAGAGGACCAGCAGAGGGCAGTCGATTTTTTTCGCCATGTCGGCTTCGTCGTGCTCCAGATCGATGGTGGCTGCCGCCCGGTAATCCTCGCAGGTGGCGTGAATGCAGGCCGGGTCCCGGAAACTGCGCAGATAGGCCTGCAGGGCCTCCGGCGCAAAATTTTCCTTCAGCGCCGACCAGCGGGCGAGGGTTTCCTTGAGGAAGTAGTCAGGGTCCAGGCCAATCATATGTTCCGGCAGGCCGTCGGGTTGGATCAGGAAGAACCAGTGATAGTAGCCGGTAGAAACCAACTGGTTGGTTGTGGTGAAAAGCTTATGGGTCGGAATGATATCCAGCACCGCCGCGCGCTCGACCCGGTAGGGCCAGTCGAGACAGAGGCGGTGGGCGACCCGTCCGCCCCGGTCGTGCCCGGCCACCCGGAAGCGCGTGTAGCCCAGATGCTCCATGACCCGCACCATGTCCGCCGCCATGACTCGCTTGGAATAGTTGGCGTGATCGGGCGCGCCCAGCGGTTTGTCGCTGTCGCCGTAACCGCGCAGGTCGGCGCAGATGACGGTGAAATTCTGTGCCAGGACCGGCGCCAAGCCGTGCCACATGATGTGGTTCTGGGGATATCCATGGAGCAGGAGAAGCGGAGGCCCGCTTCCGCCTTTGCGCAGGTTGATTTCGACTTCGCCGGTGTCGATCCGGATCTGGGAGAAGCTTTCGAACATGGCAGTGTGGCCTGGATTTGTGTTGGCGCTGGAAAGAGGATGTCACAGGGAGGGGGAGGGCGGCAAATGGACGTCGGGGCAAGGAAAGCCTGCGGGCGACACAAAGGTCGCTTCGGCGCCAGAAAGCAGGGCCGAAGCCGGAAACCACTTGGCGACGCCTTGAACGCTTACCATATCCTGTTTCAGAAATGTCAGGCAGGAAATGCCGGACCAGAGTGAGCCAGGCAGGCGCTGAATTACGGGAGTAAAACAGTACAACGAAGAGGCGGGAACCATGGTGACACGACGAAGGTTTCTTGTTGGAAGCGGCATCACATTTACTTCGGCGGTTCTGGGCGGATCGGCCGCGCTTGGACATCATGGCTGGCGCTGGACCGAAGGTGGTAAGTTCGAGCTTGTCGGCCTGATTAAAGCCGTGCGGCTCGGAAATCCTCATGGAGTGCTGACTCTCGATGCCGACGGGGAAATCTGGACGGTTGAGGTCGGCCAGCCCTGGCGCAACGAGCGGGCAGGGCTGAAAGACGAGATGTTCGCGATCGGCACGGAAGTGACGATCTCCGGCGAGCGTTCCACCGATCCGGATAACAAGCTGATGAAGGCCGAGCGTGTCATAATCAGGGACAAGCTCTACAATCTCTACCCGGATCGCGATTGAACGCGGCAGTGAGTCATTGGTTTTTGCCGGATCAGATCCGGTTTGGCTGGAATCGCCTGTGGTGATCCGTTGGTCCGGTGAATCTGATCCAACTGTATGATCCGCCCCGGCCACCGGCCCCGGAGCGATCTCGCACGATGGGTGTTCGTATGGTGAAACGTTAGGCAATGGATATCTGGGCGGCGGTTCCCGAGATTTTGACGGCGTTCCAGAATACGGCCCTGCCGGCCGCTTTGCGTACGTCCCGCTGGGTTTATCCGATCGTCAACGCCGGCCACATCCTGGGCCTCGCCATGCTGTTTGGGGCGATTCTGCCCCTTGATCTTCGGCTCCTGGGCTTCGGGTGTGCAATCCCCATAAAGCCGCTTTCCCGGGTTCTGCTGCCGGTAGCAATTTGCGGGCTGACGATTTCCCTGACAACCGGCCCGCTGCTGTTTTCGGTCAGCGCTGTGAAGTATGCGGCGACGCCGCTGTTCCAGGTGAAACTCTTGCTGATTGCCGCCGCCGTCGCGAATGCCCTGTTGCTGCGGCGGTCCGCCGACTGGACTGAGGTTCAAGGCCCGGAAAGCGAGCTTTCCGGGCCACCGGTCAGGAGTGCGCGGCTGCAGTTGGCGGGTGGGCTCTCCATCCTGCTCTGGCTGTCGGTTATCTTCTGCGGCCGGTTCCTTGCCTATATCTGACCTCGTGATCTGACCCGCGTCATGTCCGCCGCGACGGCATCCTGATCGTCAACTGACCCTTGCGTGCCTGAACGCGAATGACTGCTATGCGCCCGGGCTGTATCGTAGGGCTTTTCCCGCGCTGGCGAAGTGGTTATTCTCCGGCTCCTCACTGCAGAAACGACAGAGGCCGGCATGCTCCCCAGCCCGAGGTGGGATGGCGGGAGACGGGTCTCGGAGAGACAGGCCGGCGAAAGCCAGGTCGAAAAGGAAGAGTTGAGATGAGCGCACCGCGTACCCTGTTCGATAAGATCTGGGACAGTCATCTGGTTGACCGGCAGGATGACGGCA
>Ga0214472_10001748_pt1 | contig 23828 bp, 19 predicted proteins | sample RVTome_6_FD_207662 | JGI IMG/M metagenome (GOLD analysis project Ga0214472, IMG submission 207662) | Soil microbial communities from uranium-contaminated site in the Upper Colorado River Basin, Wyoming, United States - RVT140D175 | ecosystem: Environmental > Terrestrial > Soil > Contaminated >...
CGCGCAGGCCGCCATCGCGGCGTTGAGAAAGCGTCGGTTGCGGTGCCGCTCGATGACCGCGTGGTAATCCTCGAGCAGGCTGTGCAGAAATCCGGCCATGACTTCCGATCCGTGCAGCCTGCGGCCCGCTGCCGCGCATCTGATCTTAATGCACGCGCGGTGCCGGGGAACGTCGTGCTGGTCGCATCCCGGGCCTGTGCCGCGGGACATCGGCCCCGGCGTTGCGCGGCACGCGCGCACCGAGGTGGCCGTGGCGGCGCGGTCGCGGTAGCGTATGAGGGTCAGGTGAACGAGCCGGTGGGGTCGCAGGGCCGGGCTGTGAGCGCCGGTCGGCCCGAACTTGAAAGGCCGTACCCCTTCCCCAAGATACGCTGCCATGAGCCATCAACACGCAAAGTTCAAGCTCGGCCAGGTGGTTCGCCACCGCCACTATCCGTTCCGCGGCGTCGTGTTCGACGTCGATCCGCAGTTCGCGAATACCGACGAGTGGTGGTTGTCGATCCCCGAGGACCGGCGCCCGCGCAAGGACCAGCCGTTCTACCACCTGCTGGCCGAGAACGTGGAAACGACGTACGTGGCCTATGTCTCGGAGCAGAACCTGCTCGAGGACGACAGCGGCGAACCGGTGCGCCATCCCCAGGTGCCCGAGCTGTTCGGCGAACTGCGCGACGGCAGCTACGCGCTGCGCTCGAACGCGATGCACTGATTCCGGCACCGCCGCGGGTGCTGATGCCTGACGCTCAATTCAGTTCCGCGCGCGCCTGCGCGACCGCGTCGTTGTAGGCACCGATGACGCTGCTCTGGAACACCACGCCGGCCAGGCGCATGGTCTGCGCGCTGTCCACCACCGGCACGCTGTGGCCCATGAAATAGCGCAATTGCCGCATCGCGCTGTCCAGGGTGTCGTCACGGCGCAGCACGATACCGGGCATCGCCGCGAGCGCCGCCACCGGCCGTGTGCCCCGCCCCGCGTCGCAAGCCTGCACCACCTCGGCCAGCAACACCTGACCGCGCAGCACCCCGTGCCAGTCCACCACCAGCAACTCGCCTGCTTGCAGCGCGAGCAGCAGTTCGCGGGCCTGCCAGGTGCTGGCCGTCGGCGCGATGACGCCCGGCGCCGCCGTCACCAGATCACCGACCTGCCGCACGCGCATGATGCGCACCTCGCGCCCGGCGCGCATGTCCACCCCGCGGCGCATCAGTTGCAGGCTGAACCACGAGTACGGGAGCAGCCGGCTCGCGGTCACGCTGGCCAGCACCACCGCGATCATCACCGCCGTGGTCAGCGCATACGAGCCGGTGAGCTCGAACATGATGAGGATGGTGGTGATGGGCGCGCCGATTACGCAGCTGATCACGGCCCCCATGCCGGCCGCGGCGTAGATCGGAACCGAGGACACCAGCGCGGGATCCAGCCACTGCAGCGCCTGTCCCACCGCGCTGCCCAGCATCGCGCCGAGAAACAGCGCCGGGCCGAACACGCCGCCGGGAAAGCCGAAACCCCGGCACAGGCACGCCGCGAGCAGCTTGGCGGCGAGCAGCGTGAGCAGCAGCGGCAGCGCGAACAACTGACCGACGGCGTCGTGGATGGCCTCGTCGCCCAGCCCCAGCAGCTGCGGGTAGCGCGTGGCCAGCGCGCCGACCACCAGGCCGGCGATGGCCGGCTTGATCCAGCCCGGGACGCGGACCCTCGCCGCGGCCAGCCCGGCCCATTCGAGCCCGCGGATGAAGGTGATCGCGAGCAGTCCGCCGCACACGCCGACAAAGGCGAGCAGCAGATACTCGTGGTTGTAGCCGATCTTGTATTCGCTCAGTGACACCAGCACGAAGCGGGCATCGTGCGCACGCGCCACCACCTGTCCGGTCACCGATGCGATCGTGATCGCGACGAAACCGCGGCGTGCGTAGGAATCGAGCATCACCTCGTGCGCGAACAGCACACCGGCCAGCGGCGCGCTGAAGGAGGCCGAGATCGCCGCTGCAACGCCGCAGCCGATGAGCATGTGACGCTCGCCACGCACTCGGCCCAGGGCGGTGCCGATCCAGGCCGCGACGCTGGCACCCAGGTGCACCGCCGGGCCGTAACGCCCCAGCGAGGCTCCGCTACCGATCGCCAGCGCGCTCGCCACGGCGGAGCTGACGCCGGCGCGCAGCGACATGTGCCCGTCGCCCTCGCGCACCGCCTGCATCGCGTCGGCCGGTCCGTGGTTGCGCGCGCCGGGCACGAACAGGCGCACGAAGATCCCCACCGCGAGCCCGCCGAGCACCGGCGCGAGCAGCACGCGCAGTGTGTCCAGCCTGGCCGCGCCGGAATAAACATGGGTGTGCTCGAAGCCCAGGAACACCCCCTGTACCTGCACGATCAGCCACAGCAGTGCGAGCGATGCGTACGCGGAAGCGGCCCCGACCACCAGCGCCAGTGCAATCAGCATGGCGCTGCCGGGCAGACCGGCCGCGGTGTGCCGTGGATCGGAAGGAGTCGCCATGTGCGCTGCGTGCAGGATGATCGCGCGAGTGGGGCCGGCGTCGATTGTAGCGGCCCGCTGCGGTATGTCCCGGCGGCGTGCACGCGGCGGCGCGCGCCGGGGCGCGTGCCGCGCCGACACGTTTCGATCTCACCCGGTGCGCGCCACGATCTCGGACATGGGGCCGTTGATGCAGGCCCTGCTGCGAGCGCTGCGCGATCCGCCGCGGGCCGCCCGCCCCGCGCACCGCGTGCCGGCGCCGCGGCTCAGCGCCGCAGGCTGAGGAAGTGCTCGGGAATCGGCCAGGGCAGGTGATGACGGTCGAAGCGCACCATCCAGCAGCGGCGCCGATCGCAGCCGCCGGGGGCGGCGACGATCTCGCCTTCGTCACCCGCGCCGGGGGCGACGCCTTCGGACTCTATGGGACAGCTCGGCACCATCATGACGCGGTCGCCTACGGTGAACAGCGTGGCCACGGGACGTCCTCCTGTGGGTTGTCGGCAATTGCAAAGCGAGTTCCATGCCAGCGGCGTGCGCACGCATAATCAATGCCTTGCGTGTTCCGGCGCCCGGCGCCGCGCACGCTTGTTGATCGCGCGCACCGCCGCGGCACCCGTGTTGGTGCAGCCGCGCGGGGCGTGCACGCCAGGCTCGCGGCCATCGTGCGGCACGGGTGTTGCGGGAGGCTTGCCGACAGATGACCGCGATCGGGCACCCACGCGCGAGGCACGCACACATGGCCATGGAAAGCGATCGCATCCCCGACCGGGTCGCGTGCCTGAACACGCGGGCGTTGCCCGCCACGTTGATCTCGACGCGCGGTTTCAACTGCGAGGTGTGGCAAAGCGCCGGCGTCATCGTCACTGCGGGCGGGCGCTTTCCGGTGGACTTCGTGGTCAAGCGTCACCGCTTCGCGTGCACGCTGCCCAAGCTCAAGGTGCTCAACCGCGAGTACCGCACGCTGCGCGCCATGCTCGAGGAGATGGTGCCGGCAGCGGTGTTCGTCGCCACCCGCATCGAGGGTGAGCAGAACGTGGTGGTGCTGGCGCAGACCTGCACGCCCTGGTTCGATCTCGCGCGGCCCGGCAACGCGGACGAGGCGCAACCCTTGCTCGCGCGGCTGCCCAAGGCGCGCGCCCAGCTCGCGCGCTTCGTGCGCGCGGCGCGGCGCTGGGCCGACGAGGGTCGCGTGCTCGACCTGTACGGGCGCGAGAACCTGGTGCTCGATCGCGATCGCAACGTGCGCTACCTGGACAGCTTCGGCGTGTTCTTCTACGAGGACATGGCGTACGCGCTGGGCGACGTGGACGAGGAGTATCTGGAACGCATCGCCATCTCGAGGGATCGCCTGGACTACGTCGCGAGCTTCATCGAATGAGGCCGTGCTGGGTTGCGCGCACAGTTTTTGAATCAACTGCCACGAAGAGGATTTGAACCACAAAGCGGATGCGCATCGCGGCGGGGCATAACCCGTACAATGGGGCGCGCGCGTGAACGCCGGCCGCGCGCGTCGACAGGCGATCAAGGAGAACATGGACGATGAGTGAGCCCGTGGTGCTGCACGCCGTGGACGCGCGTGGGGTGGCGACCGTGACCTTGAACCGGCCGCGCCGCAACAACGCCTACAACGGCGAGATGATCGGCGCGCTGCTGGATCTGGTGCCGCGCCTGGCCGCGGATCGGGCGGTGCGCGTGCTGGTGCTGCGCGGCAACGGGCCGCACTTCCAGGCCGGCGCCGATCTGACGTGGATCGACGAGGTGCGCGAGCAGGGCGAGGCCGCGAACCTCGAGGTGTCGCGGCGCACCGCCGAGGCCGTGCGCGGCCTGAACGGCTTCCCCAAGCCGACCGTCGCGCTGGTGCACGGCGGCTGCTTCGGCGGCGGCATCGGCGTGATCGCGGCCTGCGACGTGGTGATCGCCGAGGACAGCGCCCAGTTCGCGATCACCGAGGCGCGCTGGGGCCTGATGGCATCGATCATCATCCCGCAACTCAACGGCGCGATGGGGCTGCGCCAGGTGCGCCGCTACGCGCTGTCCTGCGAGCGCTTCGGTGCGCCGCGCGCGCAGCAGATCGGGCTGGTGCACGAGGTGTGCGCAGCGGGCGCGCTGGATGCCACCGCCGCGCCGGTGATCGACGCCTTCCTGAAGAGTGCGCCCGATGCCATCGCCGGTACCAAGGCGCTGGCGCTCGCGCATGGCGCACAGGACATGGATGCGGACTACTTCGATGCGCTGGTCGACGTGCACTCGCGCAAGCGTGCCAGCGCCGAGGCGGTGGAGGGACTCGCCAGCTTCAAGGAAAAGCGCGACCCGGCGTGGTATCCGGGCTGAACTGCACGGTGGCGAAGTTCGCATCGCATTGCGACATCGTTCGAGTGTGAGCGGGACGCCGGCACCGCACGGGCAGTCTGTGGCGCCGCTGCCCGATGACGGCGAGTGCGTCATCACTATCAACAACCGGCTTGCGCGCGCGCTCGGCTCGACCTACGCGAGCGCGATGCTGGGACGCGGTGCGCGGGCATGGCGCACGCCGCGGATCCTGCCCTTCGAGGCCTTCGTCAGCAGTGAATGGGAGGCCGCCTCGCAGCGCGCGCGCACCGCGTTGCCGCGCCTGCTCACGCCGGTGGAGCTGCGCGCCCTGTGGCTGGCGTGCGTGCGCCTGGACGGCGCCGACGCCTTGCTCGCTCCGGGTGCGGCGGCCGCCAGCGCGGCCGCGGCACGCGAACTGCTGCTGCGCTACGGTGCGCGGCTGGATGGCGATGCGTGCGGCGAGCATCCGGATGCGCGGGCCTTCGCGCGCTGGCATGCACGTTTTCAGCAGCGCCTCGACGACGGCGCCTGGATCGATCTGCCGGCCGCCGCCAGCCGGCTCGCGGCACTGGTGCGCAGCGGCGTCGCCCGCATGCCGGCGGCATTGCGTCTGGCCGGCTTCGAACAGCTCACGCCGCAACAGCAGGAATTGCTGCAGGCGTGTCGCGACGCCGGCGTGCGGGTGACGGTGGACACGCCGGGCACGCCGAGCGGCGAGGCGCGCCGGGCGATCTTCGCCTGCCCCGAGGAGGAACTGGAAGCCGCGGCGCGCTGGGCCCGCGCGTTGCTGGATGCCGGCGAGCCGGGGCCGATCGGCGTCGTCGTGCCCGACCTCGAGCAGCGACTCGATGCGATCGAGAGCTGCTTCGAGGACGTGTTGCATCCCGCCGTCACGGTTGCGCCGGTCGCCGCCGTGGGGGCGCGCGCGTTCAACGTGTCGCTGGGTCGCGCGCTCGCGCTGGTACCGGTGGTGTCCGATGCCCTCGCCGCGCTGCACGGCGCGCTCGGTCGTGCCGACGCGACGGCCGCCGGTCAGCTGCTGATGTCCGCCTACTTGCGCGGCGCGCTGGAGGAGCAGGCCGCGCGCCTCGCGCTCGAGGCGCGGCTGCGCGACGAAGGGGTGCGCGAGATCCGCACGCGGCGCCTGGCGCGGCTCGCCTCGCGTGCCGGCGCGGAGTTGTTCGCGCGCCAGCTCGAGGGCGCCGCCGCGGCCGCGGCGCGCCCGCGGGCGCGGCTGAGCCTGGATCGCCACGTGCGCCACTTCGCCGACATGCTGGCGGCGCTGGGGTGGCCGCAGGGCCGCACGCTCGACAGTGCCGAGTTCCAGGCCGTGGAGGCACTGCGCGCACAGCTGCAGCTGCTCGGCGGCGCGAGCGCGGTCAGCGGCCCGTGCACCGCCGGGACGGCGCTCGCGCTGCTGTCCCGGCTGCTCGCCGAGACCACCTTCCAGCCGCGTGCGGCGCCGGCGCCGGTGCAGGTGATGGGGGTGCTGGAGGCCGCCGGCATGCGCTTCTCCAGCCTGTGGGTCGCCGGCATGCACGATGCCGTGTGGCCGGCGACGGCGTCGCCCAATGCGTTGTTGCCGATGGAACTGCAGCGCCGCCACGCGATGCCCGGCGCGTCGCCGCAGCAGTCCCTGGCGCGGTCGCGGCGCATCACCGCACGCCTGCTCGCGGCGGCGCCGGCGCCGCTGCTCAGCCACGCCGCAGCCGACGGCGACGAGGCGCTGCGCGTGAGTCCGCTGATCGGCGCGGTGCCGCTGGTCGCGGTGAGCGCGCTGCCGCGCGCGGCCCAGGCGCTGCCGGACGCGGCGCTGGCCGCCGCCGCCCCGGTGCTGGAACGGCTCGAGGACTGGCGGGGGCGCGCGGTGCGTCACGGCTGGCGTGCGCGCGGCGGCAGCCGGGTGCTCACCGATCAGGCCGCGTGTCCGTTTCGCGCATTCGCCCGTCATCGTCTGGGCGCTTGCGGGGTGGAGCGCGCCCCGGCGCCGCTGGACGCGCGCGCGCGCGGCAACCTCGCGCACCGCCTGATGCAGTCGCTGTTCCAGCGGCTGGCCGATCACCAGGCGATCGTGCAACTGGACGCCGAGGCCCGCGGCGAGCTCGCCGCGCAGGCCGCCGCGCAGGCCGTCGAGGCGATCCTCAGGCGCCATCCCGGCGAGGTGTCGCCGCGCCTGGCGCAGGCCGAGGCCGCGCGGCTGGCCGGACTCGCGCGGCGCTGGCTGGACGTCGAACTGGCGCGCGCGCCGTTCCAGGTCGAGGCCGTGGAGCAGCGGCGCAGCGTGCGCGTGGGCGGACTGACGCTGGACGTGCAGCTCGACCGTGTCGACCGGGTCGGCGGCCGCCGCATGCTGCTGGACTACAAGACCGGCCGCGCGCGCCGCGGCGCCTGGTTCGGTGAGCGGCCCGACGAGCCGCAGCTTCCGCTGTACGCGCTCGCGCTGGACGCGGACGGCAGCGCCACCGCGCCGGTCGCCGCGGTGTGCTTTGCGCGCCTCAAGCGCGGCGAGGAGGGCTTCGAAGGGGTGGCCGACGAGGCCGGCTGGGCACCCGGTGTGGTGGCGCTGGGCCAGGGTTCGGGCGGGCAGAAGGGGTTCGCGGACATGGCGGCCTTGAAGTCGCACTGGGCGCGTGTGCTGGGCAATCTGGCCGGGGACTTCGCCGACGGGCAGGCCCAGGTGGACCCCAAGCCGCAGGCCTGCCGCCACTGCGACGTGCGTGCGCTGTGCCGCGTGGACGCGGTGCTGGGCGCGCAGGCCGGAGACGAAGCGTGAGCGCGCCGCCGGATGCCGCGGCACGCGAGCAGGCGCTGGACGCCACCCGCTCGTTCATCGTCAAGGCGCCGGCCGGATCGGGCAAGACCAGCCTGCTGGTGGCGCGATACCTCGCGCTGCTGGCGCAGGCCGGCCAGCCCGAGGAGGTGCTCGCGATCACCTTCACCCGCAAGGCGACCGCGCAGATGCGCGCGCGGGTGCTCGAGGCGCTGGCGCTGGCGCGCGAGCCGGCGCCGAGCGACGCGCACGGCCGGCGGCTGCACGCGCTGGCCGCCGCGGTCGCGGCGCGCGATGCCGTGCTCGGCTGGAATCTGCGCGACGATCCCGGCCGCCTTGCAATCCAGACCATCGATGCGCTGTGCGCGTCGCTGGCGCGGCGCCTGCCGGTGCTCTCGGGCCTGGGCGGCGTGCTGACCCCGGTCGAGGATCCGCTGTTCCTGTACCGCGGCGCCGCGCGGCGCACGCTGACACTGCTGGATGACCCGGATCTGGGCGCGCCCGTGTTGCGCACGCTGGATCACCTCGACGGCAACATGGCGAGCTTCGAGGAGCTGCTGGCGCAGATGCTGGCGCGCCGCGATCAGTGGCTGCGCTACCTGCACATGGACGCACCGCAGGCGCGGCGTGATGAACTGGAGGCGGGACTGGCGCAGCTGGTGGCGGCCGGGCTGGCGGCGGCGCGCGCTGCGCTGCCGGCCGCGCAGGGCGCCGAGATCGTCGCGCTGGCTGCGTTCGCGGCCGAACGCGCGGCGGCGCTCGCGCTGGAGCCGGCGCTGGCGCCGCTGGCGGGACTGCACGCGCTGCCGCCGGCCGAGGGCGCGGCGCTGCCGGCGTGGAAGGCGATCGCGCAGTTACTGCTCACGCGTGAGGGCGCGCTGCGCAAGCGTCCGGCGGCGAAGCTGTTCAGTGCCCGCGACACGCGCGAGGAGTACCGGCGCATGGCGCTCGTGCTCGACGCGCTGGCAGGCAGTGACGCGCTCGCGCCGGCGCTGGCGCGGGTGCGCATGCTGCCGGCGCCGCGCTACGACGAGGCGCAGTGGGGCACCTTGCTGGATCTGTTCCGGGTGCTGGAACTGGCGGTGGCCGGATTGCGCCTGGAGTTCGCGCAGCACGGGTGCAGCGACTTCGCGGAGCAGGTCGCCGGCGCCGCACAGGCGCTGGGCGAGGAGCAGGCGCCGACCGATCTGGCGCTGGTGCTCGATTACAGCATCCGTCACCTGTTGCTGGACGAATTCCAGGACACCTCGCTGGCGCACTTCGACATCGTGCGCAAGCTCACGGCCGGCTGGCAGCCGGGCGATGGGCGCAGCCTGTTCCTGGTCGGCGATCCCATGCAGTCGATCTACCGCTTCCGCGAGGCGGAGGTCAGCCTGTTCCTGGATTGCTTTCACGGCCGCGGCGCGGCGTCGATGCAGGCCGCCCTGGACACCGTGGACCTGGAGCCGCTGACCTTGAGCGCCAACTTCCGCTCGCAGCAGGCGCTGGTGGCCTGGGTGAATGGCGCGTTCGCGTCGATCCTCCCGGCGCGCGACGATGCGGTGCGCGCGGCGGTGGCGTACGAAGCTTCGCACGCGACTCATCCGCCGGCCGGCGGCGCGGCCGTGAGCGTGCATGCCGCGCGCGACGCCGACGCGGGCGCGCAGGCCGTGCGGGTGGCCGCGGTCGCGGCGCAGTGCCGCGCCGCGGACGCGGCCGCGAGCATCGCGGTGCTGTTGCGTGCGCGCAGTCATGGCCATGCGCTGGTCGCGGCACTCGAAGCGCAGGGGCTGAGCTGGCGCGGGGTGGATCTGCAACCGCTGTCGGCGGTGCCGGCGGTGCAGGATCTGCACGCGCTGTGCGCGGCCTTGCTGCACGCGCTGGACCGGGTGAGCTGGCTCGCGCTGCTGCGCGCGCCGTGGTGCGGCCTCACGCTCGACGATCTGGACGCGCTGATTGCCAACGATGCGCGCGTGCCGGTGGTGGCGCTGCTGGCGCAGCACGGTGCGCAGCGGCGGCTGTCCGCGGACGGCCGCGCGCGCCTGGCACGCGTGGCACCGGTGCTGTGCGAGGCGCATGCGCGCGCCGGCCGCGACCGGCTGGCCGCGCTGGTCGTGCGCACCTGGCGCGCACTCGGCGGACCGGCCTGTCTGGACGGGGCGAGGCTGGAGGATGCGCACCGCTACCTGCGCCTGGTCGCCGAACTCGAGCGCGACAGCGCGCGCCCCGACCCGGACGAGCTCGCGCGTCGCGCGGCCCGGCTGTACGCGGCACCGGCACCGGGCGCGGTGGACGTGGAGATCATGACCATCCACAAGGCCAAGGGGCTGGAGTTCGACGTCGTGCTGCTGCCGGCACTGGAACGCGTGCCGGCGCGCGATGCGCGCAGCCTGCTGGCGTGGTCGCAGACCGCCACCGCCAGGCACCCGCACCTGTTGCTCGCGCCGCTGCCGCCGCCCGAAGGCGAGGAGCACTCGCCGCTGCACGGCTTCGTGCGCGGGGTCGAGCAGGACAAGCGCGCGCTGGAGACCGCGCGCCTGCTGTACGTGGCCTGCACCCGCGCGCGCACGCGCCTGCACCTGTTCGCGAGCGTGGCCTGGAACGAGGTCGCGGACGCACCGCACGCGCCGCGCGAGGACACCTTGCTGGCGCACCTGTGGCCGGTCGTGCAGCGCGAGTTCGCCGCGCTGCGCGCGCCGGCGCACGCGAGCGCTGCGCCGCCGCCGGCACGCATCGCCCGCCTGCCGCTCAACTGGCGCGCGCCGCCCGCGCCGCGTGCGCTGCCGGGCTCGGCGCGGGCGGCGCCGGATCGCGGGCGAAGCGTGGAATTCGCCTGGGCCGGCGACACCGCGCGGCTGGTCGGCATCGTCGCGCATGGTTTGCTGCGCCGGATCAGCGAAGAGGGCGCCGGATGCTGGGACGCCGGCCGGCTCGCACGCGCCGGCGACCATGCGCGCGCGGCGCTGCACGCGGCGGGCGTGCCGGCGGCGGAACTGGATGCGGCCTGCGGCGCGGTCGCCGCGGCGCTGCGCCGCACGCTGGACGATGCGCGCGGCCGCTGGTTGCTCGATGCGGCCCATGACGCGGCGCACAGCGAGTTCGCCGTCAGCGGCATGCGCGACGGCGCGCTGGCCAGCGTGGTGCTAGACCGCACCTTCGTCGACGCGGACGGAGTGCGCTGGATCGTGGACTACAAGACCGGTCAGCATGTAGGCGGCGGCCTGGACGAATTCCTGGACCGCGAGCAGCAGCGCTACCGCGAGCAGCTCGAAGGCTATGCGAGCTTGCTGCACGCGCTGGACCCGCGCCCCATTCGCCTCGCGCTGTATTTTCCGGCGCTGGCGGCCTGGCGGGAGTGGGGCTTCACGGCCGGCGCATGAGAGCGCTGCGCGTCATGTCAGCCTGTGTGCTGCTGGCGGTCGCGGCCGTCGCCGCCGAGCCGGTGCCGTCAGCGGCGTGGCAGGCGGCTGCGCAGTTGCTGCGCCGGGGCGATGCGCAGGGCGCGCGTGCCGCCTACCGCGAGCTGGCCGAGGCCGGCGATCCGCTCGCGCAGCAGGCGCTGGCGACGATGCTGCTCGACGGCCGCGGCGGCGGCGCCGATCGGCAGCGCGCGATGCACTGGCTGTGCCGGCTCGCGCACCATCGCCGCGGCGGGCCCGAGGTGCTGCGCGCCGCGTGGTACCTGGCCGAGTACTTCCGCACCGGCGGCGGCCTGCCCGGGCAGCGCTACAACGACGGCGAGCGTGGCGCCGAGAATCCGATCAAGGCGTACTTCTGGTTCGGGGTCATGGCCGGCCAGGAGCGCTACTACGCGCGCACCGTCGCGAGCGCGCGCACGCTCGGCGAACTCGGCATGCGCCGGGTCGGCGATCAGCTCTACGCCGGCGAGCGCCAGCAGGTGCAACGCGCCCTCGCGCGCTGGACGCCGCTCGATGCGCCGTCGCGGGGCGAGCGCTGTCTGGACCTGCCGCTGCCGTGATCGCGCGCATCGTTATGGTGCGTCATGAGCTCGTACGCACGATGAAGGTGCGCGTGCGCTGCGGTGAAATCGCATGATGCCCGTGGTTTCAATGGGTTGAGAGCGCACCGATCCGGCACACTTCATGCACAGACTGCCCCGTTACGGTTCATCACACGGGGGAGTGGGTCATGGAAACGCTGCAAAACGGTGCCGATACGCTGTTCGTGCTGCTCGGCGCCATCATGGTGCTGGCGATGCATTCGGGCTTCGCCTTCCTGGAGGTGGGCACGGTCCGGCACAAGAACCAGGTCAACGCGCTGGTGAAGATCCTGAGCGACTTCTCGATTTCCACCATCGCGTATTTCTTCATCGGTTACGGCATCGCCTACGGCGTGGATTTCCTGCGCGGCGCCGAGGCGCTGACCGAGCGCAACGGCTTCGAACTGGTGAAGTTCTTCTTCCTGCTCACCTTCGCCGCCGCGATCCCGGCGATCGTCTCGGGCGGCATCGCCGAGCGTGCGCGCTTCTACCCGCAACTGGTCGCCTCCGCGCTGCTGGTGGGCTTCATCTATCCGCTGTTCGAGGGCATCACCTGGAACGGCCGCTTCGGCGTGCAGGCCTGGGTGGAGAGTGTTGCCGGGGCGGCCTTCCACGACTTCGCCGGCTCCATCGTCGTGCATGCGATGGGCGGCTGGATCGCGCTCGCCGCGGTGTTGCTGCTCGGGGCACGCCACGGGCGCTACGGCAAGGACGGGCGCGCGGCAGCGGCGCATCCGCCGTCGAGCATTCCGTTCCTGGCGCTGGGCGCGTGGGTGCTGACCGTGGGCTGGTTCGGCTTCAACGTGATGTCGGCGCAGTCCGTGGCCGGGATCAGCGGTCTGGTCGCGGTCAACTCGCTGATGGCGATGGTCGGCGGCACCCTCGCGGCGCTGGCCGCCGGGCGCAACGACCCGGGCTTCGTGCACAACGGGCCGCTGGCCGGGCTGGTCGCGGTGTGCGCGGGCTCCGACGTGATGCACCCGCTCGGCGCACTGGTCACCGGCGCCGTGGCCGGCGCGTTGTTCGTCGTGACCTTCACGCTGGCGCAGAACCGCTGGCGCATCGATGACGTGCTCGGCGTGTGGCCGTTGCACGGCTTGTGCGGTGCCTGGGGCGGCATCGCGTGCGGCGTGTTCGGCGCGCAGGCCCTGGGCGGGCTCGGCGGCGTGAGCCTGCTGGCACAGATCATCGGCACCGCGCTGGGCATCGCGCTCGCGCTGCTCGGCGGCTTCCTGGTCTACGGCGCGGTCCGCGCCGCGGTGGGGATACGCATGGACGATGAGCAGGAGTACCAGGGCGCGGACCTGGCGCTGCACAGGATCAGCGCGAACCCGCCGCAGTAGCAGGCCGGTGAAAAACGCAGTTTTTCGCCAGCCTGCGTCCGGCACATGGATGTGCCGGCATTGATCAAGCACGCAAGTGCTTGATCAATGGAGCAAGCCGACGACCGCGCCTTCGGCGCAGCGAGGTGAAAAGGCACATGGATGTGCCTTTTCACCGGCCTGTCAGCGCGCGCGGGACACTGGCATGCGGCCGGGCAAGCGGGTAGCTTGCCCGGCTGGATCCACGCCGATGCGCCGCTGATGTCCCGCAAGCTCTACATACGCACCTTCGGCTGCCAGATGAACGAGTACGACTCGTCGCGCACCGCCGACCTGCTCGCGCGCAGCCACGGTCTGCAGCGCACGCACGACCCCGCGCAGGCCGACGTGCTGCTGGTCAACACCTGCTCGGTGCGCGAGAAGGCGGCCGAGAAGCTGTTCTCGGAGATCGGGCGCTGGAAGGAACTCAAGAGCGCCCGCCCCGGCGTGCTGATCGGTGTTGGCGGCTGCGTGGCGAGCCAGGAAGGTGCGGCGATCCAGGCGCGCGCACCCTACGTGGACATGGTCTACGGACCGCAGACCCTGCATCGCCTGCCGCAGATGCTCGACGCCGCCGGCCGCGGTGCGCGCGCGGTGGACGTGAGCTTTCCCGAGATCGAGAAGTTCGACCGCCTGCCCGAGCCGCGCGCCGAGGGGCCGACCGCGTTCGTCTCGATCATGGAGGGATGCAGCAAGTACTGCTCCTTCTGCGTCGTGCCCTACACCCGCGGCGAGGAGTTCAGCCGCCCCTTCGACGACGTCATCGCCGAGGTGGCGGAACTGGCGGCGCAGGGCGTGCGCGAGATCACCTTCCTGGGGCAGAACGTGAATGCCTACCGCGGCGCGATGCACGGCGGCGGGGTGTGCGATCTCGCCGAGCTGATCCGCTTCACTGCGGAGGTAGACGGTATCGGCCGCATCCGCTTCACCACATCGCACCCGCGCGAGTTCAGCGATGCCCTGATCGAGGCCTACGCCGAGGTGCCGGCGCTGGTCAGCCATCTGCACCTGCCGGTGCAAAGCGGCAGCGATCGCATCCTCGCGCGCATGAAGCGCGGCTATCGCGCGCAGGACTACATCGAGCGCATCCGGCGCTTGCGCGAGGTGCGTGCGGACATCTCGCTGTCCTCGGATTTCATCGTCGGCTTTCCCGGCGAGAGCGATGCGGATTTCGAGGCCAGCATGCGCCTCATCGACGAGGTGGGTTTCGACAACTCCTTCAGCTTCGTGTACAGCCCGCGCCCGGGCACGCCGGCGGCGGCATATGCCGACGAGGTGCCTTTCGTGCGCAAGAAGGCCCGCCTGGCGCGGCTGCAGGCGCGCATCGCCGAGCAGGCCGCCGCACTGAGCGCCGCGATGGTCGGCAGCGTGCAGCGGGTGCTGGTGGAGAAGCCCTCGCGCAAGGATCCGCGGCAGATGTCGGGGCGTACCGAGAACAACCGCGTCGTGAACTTCGATGCCGCGCCGGCGCTGGGCGGGCAGTTCGCGGACGTGCGCATCATTGAGGCACTGCCAAACAGCCTGCGCGGCGTGCTGGTCGACGCGCCGGCCGCCGCGCGGCGGATGTGAACCCGTTCGCTGCGACGAGCGTGCGGCGCATCCGGCCGATCCGGGCCTGCCGGCGCGGGCGCGGCTCACGCCCGGGTGGCTTGCACGGCCCGGCCCCGCTAAGCTGTCCGCAACTGGGCTCGAGCCCCCGCAGCGATTGAGCGCCGACACCGCAACACCCGAGAGTCGCGACCTGCACCTGGAGCCGGCGGACAATGTCCGCCTGGCCAACCTGTGCGGGCCGTTGAACCAGCACCTGCACCAGATCGAGCAGCGTCTGGGGGTTTCCATCGCGAACCGCGGCGGCGCCTTCCGGATCACCGGGCAGGGCGAGCCGATGCATGCCGCGAGCGAGCTGCTGGTGCGCATGTACGACGCGACCCGCGACGAGACCCTGACTGCCGAGCGCGTGCACCTGCTGCTGCAGGAAGCGGGCCTGGAGGATCTGGTGCGGGTCGGCGCCGGCGGCGTGCCCGACGGCGAGGCGATGGTGCGGGTGCGCCGCGGCGGCTACATCCACGGCCGCGGCGCGAACCAGAAACGCTACATTCGCGCGATCCAGCAACACGACATCAACTTCGGCATCGGTCCCGCCGGTACCGGCAAGACCTACCTCGCGGTGGCCTGTGCGGTCGAAGCGCTCGAGACCGAGAGCGCGCGCCGCGTGGTGCTGGTGCGCCCGGCGGTCGAAGCGGGCGAACGGCTCGGCTTCCTGCCCGGCGATCTTGCGCAGAAGGTCGATCCCTACCTGCGCCCGCTGTACGACGCGCTGTACGAGATGCTCGGTTTCGAGCGCGTGGCCAAGCTCATCGAGCGCAACGTGATCGAGGTCGCGCCGCTCGCCTACATGCGCGGGCGCACGCTGAACGAGAGCTTCATCATCCTGGACGAGGCGCAGAACACCTCGGTCGAGCAGATGAAGATGTTCCTCACCCGCATCGGTTTCGGATCCACCGCGGTGGTCACCGGCGACGTGACCCAGATCGACCTGCCCAAGGGGCAGCGCTCGGGGCTGGTGCACGTGGCCAAGGTGCTCGAGGCGGTCGACGGCATCAGCTTCACGTGGTTCGAGTCCAAGGACGTGGTGCGTCACCCGCTGGTCAAGCGCATCCTCGACGCCTATGCGGCCAGCGAGGCTGCCGAGTCCGGGTGATGTTGCTGGTGGACGTGCAGCGCGCGAGCGAGCATCCCGGCGTGCCCGACGACGACAGCCTGCGGCGCTGGGCCGGCGCCGCGGCCGGCGGCGCCGCGCTCACGGGCGATGCGCAGCTCAGCGTGCGCATCGTCGACCTGGCCGAGGGGGTCGCGCTCAACGCTGCCTACCGTGGCAAGGCCGGGCCCACCAACGTGCTGTCCTTTGCGTTCGATGCGCCCGAGCACACGCAGCCGCCGTTGCTGGGCGACGTCGTGCTGTGCGCGCCGGTGGTGGCGCGCGAGGCCGCGGAGCAGGGCAAGCCGCTGGCCGCGCACTACGCGCACCTGCTCGTGCACGGTGTGCTGCACCTGCTCGGCCATGCCCACGAGGCGGCGGCGGACGCGGCGCGCATGGAAGGGATCGAGCGCGAGGTGCTCCGCGGGCTCGGCCATGCCGACCCGTACGCCGAGACGCTCGGTGACCGCACGTGAATGACGAGCGCGCAGCGCGATCCTGGCTCGGCCGCCTGGGACAGGCGTTTTCCGCCGAGCCGCAGGATCGCGACGAGCTGGTGGAGGTGTTGCGCGATGCGCAGGCTCGCGGCCTGCTCGACAGCGACGTGCTGGCGATCCTGGAAGGGGCGCTGCACGTGAGCGAATTGCAGGTGCGCGACATCATGATCCCGCGCTCGCAGATGGTGGTGGTGCAAGCCGACGCGCAGCCCGAGGAGATCGTCAACGTGGTCGTCGAGTCCGGCCACTCGCGCTTTCCAGTGGTCGGCGACAGCCGCGACGAGGTGGAGGGGATCCTGCTCGCCAAGGATCTACTCGCCTATTTGGCCGTGGAGGGCGACCGTGCGCTGGATCTGGACGATGCGATGCGCCCGGTGGTGTACATCCCGGAGAGCAAGCGGCTGAACATGCTGCTCGCCGAGTTTCGCGCCAACCGCAATCACATGGCCATCGTGGTCGACGAGTACGGCGGGGTCGCGGGGCTGGTGACCATCGAGGACGTGCTCGAGCAGATCGTCGGCGAGATCGACGACGAGCACGATGCCGAGGAGGAGCGTTACATCCGGCGCCTGGACAACGGCGAGTTCACGGTCAAGGCGCTGACCCCGATCGAGGACTTCAACGCCTGCTTCGGCACGTCCTACAGCGACGAGGAGTTCGACACCGTCGGCGGGCTGGTCATCAAGGCCTTCGGCCATCTGCCCAAGCGCGGCGAGGCCATGGACATCGACGGCGTGCACTTCCGGGTGTTGCGCGCCGATCAGCGCCGCGTGCACCTGTTGCGGATCACCGCCACGGCGCACGAGCCCGATTGAGCGCGCCGTGCGGCGCGCGGCGCGGGCTGCCTGCGGCGTGGCTGCGCGGCTGGCGCGGCGATCTGCTGGCGCTGGGTGGTGGTGTGCTGCTGCCGTTCGCGTTCTCGCCGTTCTTCTGGTGGCCGCTGGCACCGCTCTCGATCGCGGCCGTGTTCCTCGCCTGGTGCGGCGCGAGCCCCCGGCGCGCGTTGTGGCGCGGCTGGCTGCACGGCGTCGCGTCCTTCGGCGCCGGCGTGTGGTGGATCGTCGAGAGCTTCCGGTTCAGCCACATCGCGTTGCCGGTGGCAATCGTGCTCACGCTCGGTTTCATCGCGTTCCTGGCGCTGTACCCGGCGCTGCTGGGCGCCGCGCTGGCGCGTGTCGCGGGCGGCGTGCCGCTCGGCTGGCGCCTGGCCGGCGTCGCGCCCGCGGCCTGGGTGCTCGGCGAGTGGCTGCGCGGCTGGCTGCTCACCGGCTTCACCTGGCTGCAACTGGGCTACTCCCAGGTCGACGGCCCGCTCGCGGCATTGCTGCCGCTGGCCGGTGTGTACGGCGCAGGTCTCGCGGTGGCGGCGGCGGCCGGCGCGTTGAGCTGGCTCGCGCTGGCGCCGGGAATGCGCACCGGACTCACGCTGCTGGGGGTGCTCGCCGGTGCCGCGCTGCTCGCCGCGATCGGCGCGCGGCCGTGGACTCACCCGGCCGGTGAGCCGCTGCGCGTGGCGCTGGTACAGGGCAACGTGCCGCAGGATCAGAAGTGGCTGCCGCAGATGCGCGTGCCGACGCTGCAGCGCTACGTGGCGCTCAGCGAGCCCCACTTCGGTGTCGACCTGCTGGTGTGGCCGGAGACCGCGCTACCGGGTCACCTGCGCACGATGGCGCCGTTCCTCGAGCAGCTCGATCGGCGCGCGCAGGCATCCGGCAGCGCGGTGCTGGTGGGCGTGCCCGAGTACGCCGGCGATCCGCCGCGGGCCTACAACAGCGTGCGCCTGGTGGGCAGCGCCCGCGGCAGCTACCGCAAGCGCCACCTGGTGCCGTTCGGTGAATACCTGCCGCTGGACACTGTGCTGCGCCCGATCACCCGCGCGCTGGGGATCCCGGTGTCCGATTTCGCAGCGGGGGCCGCGCGGCAGCAAGCACTGGTGGTCGCCGGGCACCGGGTCGCGGTGTTCATCTGCTACGAGATCGCGTTCGGCGGCGAGGTCGTCCGCGCGCTGCCCGAGGCCGGCGTGCTGGTCACGGTCAGCAACGATGCGTGGTTCGGCGACAGCGTCGGACCGCACCAGCACTTGCAGATGGCGCGCGCGCGGGCGCTGGAGAGCGGCCGCGCGCTGCTGCGCTCGACCAATACCGGCATCACCGCGCTCATCGACCACCGTGGCCGCGCGGTCGCCCGCCTGCCGCAGTTCCAGGCCGCCGCGCTCGCTGGCCGCGTCAGCCCGCGCGCCGGCGCCACGCCCTACGTGCGCACCGGCGACTGGCCCGCGCTCGGGCTGTGCGTGCTCGTGTTGCTCGGTGCGGTGCCAGCGCTGCGGCGCGCCGGCGGCGCGCGGCGCTAGCCCCCTTCCGCCTTGAGCTTGCCGCCGATGTACTCGCGGTGGCGCAGGTGCAGCAGATCGGCGACCTTGCGCACCAGATGCGCCTCGTGCTTTTCGAGTTCGCCGTCGGAATAGGCCACCCGCCAAAGTTCGTCGACGAAATGCACCTTGCGTTCGTGATCGAGTCGCTCGTTGAGCACGCGGGTGAACTCGTAGAGCGAGGTCGCCGCGTCGGCGTCGTTCTCGCCCGCGCTCATCAGCTCGTGCACCTCCGCGCGTGACAGCCCGAAGACCTGTTCCAGTGCCCGCGCGATGTGTGCGCATTCGACGTCGCTGACCGCGTGGTCCGCGCGGCTCATCTCCACCAGCAGGGCCGCGGCGGCGCGATGCAGCGCGTGTTCGGCGCGCTCGTCATTGCCTGCGCTGGCGTCGGCCAGCGAGTTATCGAAGATCCGCTTCAGTCGGCTCAGCACCATCTTGCTCCGTACAACCGGTGAGCGAGCACTGTAGCCATTGCGGCCCCGATGCGCTCGGATCCTCTCTGTAAAGACTCGCCGCGACCGTCCAGCACACCGCGATGGCCCACAGATCGTGCGACGGGAAGTGGGCGCCGCGTGACCACTGTGCGATACCGAACGCCAGTCCGACGGCTTGTCAGTGCGCGTGGTGCGCGAGCGGCAGCACGCCTGCGGCCGGTTGCGCGACCATCGCCGGCGCGCCCGGCTGCTCGTGGTAATGGTGCGCGTAGAACATCCGGTGTGCGGTCTGAGTGAGCGCGCGTGCGATGGCGTCGACGGCCGCGTCCGGCTGCTCCGGTGCCAGTGTCTCCTCGCCGGGCGTGAAGCGATAGCCGCGCGCGCTGCCGTCCGGACCGAGCACCACCGCGTGGCCGGGGCGCGCGAACGCGACCTTGAAGCTGTGGTCCACCGCGATGAAGCCGCCGCCCGGCGGCACGCGCGTCAGATCGAGGCCGAAGAAGCTGCTCTCGTAGCTGATGCCCAGCAGGCCGAGCAGGGTCGGGCTGAGGTCGATCTGCGCGGCGAGCGTGTCCACCTTGCGCGGCGCGATGTGCGTCGGCGAATAGAACATCATCGGGATGCGGTAGCGGTGCAATGGTATCTCGGCGGCGCCATTGACCTTGTGGCCGTGGTCGGCGACGAACACGAACACGGTATCGTCGAACCAGGCGCGCGAGCGCGCGTTCTCGATGAAGTCGCCGAAGGCCTGGTCCGCATAGCGCGTGCTGTTCTCACGGTTGCCGAGCGTGTCATCCCAGTGCACCCTGGTCTGCGGGAACTGATACGGGCGGTGGTTGGAGACCGTCAGCATGGTGAGCAGGAATGGCCGCCCGTTCGCGTGCAGCCCGTCCAGGCGTTCGATGGCCTCGGCGAACAGGTCCTCGTCCGAGACCCCCCAGGCGGTGGTGAAGGACTGGTGCGTGATGTCGCCCTGGTCCCACACGTGGTCGAAGCCGATGCCCTTCCAGAATCTGCCCATGTTGTCGAACTGCGCCCGCCCCGCGTACAGCATCGCCGTTGCGTAGCCGTAGCGCTCGAGCACGAACGGCAGCGAGTGCATGCCCTGCGAGCCCGCACGGCGCGCGGTCGAGATGCCCGGGATGGGCGTGAAGCCGGTCAGGACGGCCTCCAGACCGCGCACCGTGCGCTGGCCGGAGGCATACACATTGGTGAAGAACAGGCCCTGCCCGGAGAGCCGATCGATGTTCGGTGTGATCGTTTGCGGCAGGCGGTTGTCGAGTACGTCGACGAAACGCGAGCCGAACGACTCCTCCAGCACGATGACCACGTTCAGCCGCTTCGGCTGGGTGCCGTTGTCCACCCAGCGGCGGATGCTGCGTTGCCCGGCTGGATCGAGGAAGGTGGTGTTGTCCTGCGCCACCAGCGCGCGCAGCAGCGGCAGCGCGCGCTGCTCTGCGATCCCCGGGTAGACGCCATCGTACTGGCTGTTGTTGGTGAGCGCGGCGGCGAGCATGCTGGCCGCGCCGTTGAGCGCAAGCTGGTTCAGTTCGCGGTTCGCGCTCCACTCGTACGGCGCAGCCTGCAGCAGCGCAGCGCCGAGCACGGCGCTGGAAACACCGGTGAGCGCTGCGTTGCGCCACAGGCCGCGCCGCTCGCGCGGATTGAGCGCCTCGTGCAGCGCCGCGCGCTGCATCCACGCGATCCACACACCGGTGGCGACGATCGGTGGCAGCCACAGTGCGAGGTCGAAGGATTCGTGCAGGTTGGCCAGCACCTCGCGCGGGTAGAGCAGGTAGAACACCGCGATGCCGTTCAGCCGGCTGGCGAACTCCTCCCAGAAGAAGCACTCCGCGACCGCGCCGAACGCCAGCAGCACGACGCCGCCGGCAAGCGCAACGTGCGCGAGCGTGCGCAGTCCACGGCGCGCCGCGAGCGCGAGCAGCAGCCCGCCGGGCGCGATCAGCAGCAGCGCCATGCCCGTATCGGCCACCAGGCCGGCGCCCGTCGCGGTCAGGATACCGACCGGGTCGCGTGTCCAGCCGGTACTCTCCAGGCGCGCCGCGATGACGAGACGGGTGAGTGTTGCGAGCAGCACGATGATGCCTGCCAGATGCAGGCACACACGCATGGCGGGGGCCGCCAGGTGCCGTCGGATGAATGCCGTCATGAGCCGGATGGCCTCCCGCATGCTCGCACGCGCCGCGGGAGGATCCCGCCAGCACCGCGATGTTGCAGGTCGAGCCGTTAGCCTGACGTTAGTGGCGGGTTAGCGTTGTGTTAGGGCCCGTGCCAGAATGAGTTCGTCACACCGAGGGCGTCGCTGAGTCGTCGCTGCAAGGCGCGTTTCGCCGGCAATGGCAGCGTCCTTGCCAAGAAACGCAACGCCGCAGCGGCGGCTCAGAGGCGGCCGAATGTAGAAGTTATTCTGGCACGGGCCCTTAGCGCCGGTGGCGGACGCCATCAAACTGGCAAGGCAGGGCAGGGCTCGTCGTGCGGCGACGCGCCCGCCGGGGCGCGGGTGCACCTGACGAACGTCAAATGTGCGCGCGTGCCGCGACCGGGCTCACTCTCGATGCGCATCTGCCAGCCATGGCGGTGACACAGCCGTTGCACGATGGCGAGTCCCAGCCCTTCACCGGTACCGACGGCGGCGCTGCCGCGGAAGTGGCGCTCGTGAATCCGCTCGAGTTCGGCGCGCGCGATGCCGGGGCCGGTGTCGGAGACGGTCAGTGCGTGGGGGTCGAGCCGCACGTGCACCGTACCGGCCGGGGTGTGCACGCAGGCATTGGCGAGCAGGTTCCTCATCACGATGCGCAGCGCTCCGGGCAGCGCACGCACGCGTGGACGGCCCGCCACCTCGACCTCGACCGTGATCGCATGCTCAGGGAACTGCGTGCGGCACTCGCTCACCACCTCATCCAGCAGTGCGGCGACGTCGAGCTCGACCTCGACACCGGTGCCGGCCTCCGCGCGGGCAAGCGCGAGCAGTGCCTCGACCATCTCGAGCATTGCGGCGAGCGAGCGCTCCGCACCCTGCAGCCGGCGGTGGACGTTCGCCGGCAGCGTCGGGTCGGCGAGCAGCAGCTCGACCGCACTCGCGGCGACCGCGAGCGGCGTGCGCAGTTCGTGGCTGACATGACCGGTGAATTCGTGCTCGCGCCGTGCATAGTCGCGTAGGCGCCGCACGTGCTCGTCCAGCGCCTGCGCCAGATGGCCGATCTCGTCATCGCTCTGGCCGGCGGCAAACGGCTCGCCTCGCGGCGCGGACCGCTCGTCGGTGACGCGCCCGGCAAGCCGCGTGACCGGTTCCAGCACGCGACGCGCGAGGCCGCGACCGAGCAGCGCGCCGAGCAGCGAGCAGACCACCGCCAGCGCGACGACGATACCGGCGACACGATCCTCCCAGACATCCGTGAGCGCGAGGTCGAGCGTCATCACGTAGCGCCGGCCGTCGCGTTCCTCGACCGCGATGCGGTACTCGGTGGTGCCGATCTCCTGCTCGTGGTAGCCGGGTTCCAGCGTGCGCAGCGCCGCGGGCAACGTCGAGAGGTCGGCCAGCGGTGCGCTCCAGGCACGGATGGATCTGCCCCGGGGTGGCGGCCGCGCGGGCTCATGCGCCTGCTCCTCGAGGAAGTGCTCCATCTCGGCTTGCAGGATCAGGTCGATCTGCTCGAACTCGAGATCCTCCAGGATCCACAGCGAGAGCGCGCCGAAAAGCAGGCTGACACCGGTGGCAACCGTGAAGCAGACCGCGAAGATGCGTGTGCGCAGGCTATGCCGCATCGTCGTCGCCCGGGTCCAGTGCCCAGCCACGGCCGCGGACCGTGCGCAGCATCGGCCGTTCCGGCGGCAGGGTCCAGCGTCGCCCGCAGCCCGTGCACGTGCAGCCGCAGCGCGTCGCTGGCCGGCGGCCGGTCATCCCACAGCGCCGACTCCAGGCGTGCCCGATCGACCACCGCTGGGGCGGCGCGCATGAGCAACTCGAGCAGCTTGAAGCCGGTCGGCGTGAGCTTGAGTTCGCGTGCGCCGCGCCGCGCGGTCTGCGTGTCGAGGTCGAGACTCAGGTCGCCCACCTGCAGGCGGCGGCGATGACCGCCGCTGTCGCCTCGTCGCGCGAGCGCATTCAGGCGTGCCTCCAGTTCGCGCAGTGCGAACGGCTTGACCAGGTAGTCGTCGGCACCCGCATCGAGCCCGGTGACCTTGTCGTCCAGCGTGTCGCGCGCGGTCAGCATCAGCACCGGCAGGGTGAGGGCCGCCTCACCGCGCAGCTTGCGGCACAGCGTGACACCGTCCAGGCCCGGCAGACCGACGTCCAGGACGACGGCATCGTAGTGCTGTGTCACGCACAGGTGCAGGCCCGTGAGACCGTCGCCGGCGTAGTCCATCTGGTGACCGCGCAAGGCCAGGTAGTCCCCGACATTGGTGGCGAGTTCGGCGTTGTCCTCGATGAGCAGGATGCGCATGGACCAGATCCGCGAATGGAGCGTGTGCAAGAGTAGCGTGTCGCGGCGGATGGACGTACGAGTTCTCTATTCTCCATGGGCGCCACGACCCGGACCCGCGCAGTGCGGAACCGGCCATCAGCTCATCTTGTTACTCTCTCTCGTCGCATCTTCGCGTGTGATCCCGATGTCCGCGAGACGTTCGTCATCGAGCTGAGCGAGACAACGTCTTTGCCTTCGCCGATCCAGCCACGCCTCGAGCGAAGTGGTCAGTCCGGCGCGGGCACCTTGCGAAGGGACTGGATCTACTCTCGAGATTGCAGGCGAGTCGGCATCAGCAAGTGCCGTCGGGCCGGCAACAGGCAGGTGGGAGAGGGCGGCATGGCGTACTGCGATGAGGATGATTGCAAGGCACCCACCGAGCAGCACCCCGCCTGCGATCAGTGGCTCGATGCCGATCAGTTTGATACATCCCGCCGAGAAGGCGACAACGGCGAT
>Ga0214472_10001749_pt1 | contig 23821 bp, 21 predicted proteins | sample RVTome_6_FD_207662 | JGI IMG/M metagenome (GOLD analysis project Ga0214472, IMG submission 207662) | Soil microbial communities from uranium-contaminated site in the Upper Colorado River Basin, Wyoming, United States - RVT140D175 | ecosystem: Environmental > Terrestrial > Soil > Contaminated >...
TATATCATCCGCAGCAATACAGGCCGTGTAACGGGCACAAACAACAGCAAGAACCTGGTTGATTCCGGCAAGGATTTCACGGTGATGGGTGTACAGTCCGGGGATCTGGTGATCAACCTGACCGATGGTTCCATGACCACCGTGAGTTCAGTGACCAGTAGCAGTACCCTGGCACTGAATACATTGCATTTTGGCGAGGAAAATGATTTTGATAACGGAGATTACTATTATTTGCCGCGATATAACTCGGACGGGTTTTCACGTGAAGGGCTGCTAGCTTTTCACGAGGCCGGTAAACACTTTCCAAGTACTTTCAATATCGACTGGTTGCCAGCCTCGGTGAATGCGGGTGATGTGATTATGGATCCTGCATTTTCCGGGACCCAGGCCACCTATCAGACAGCACTGAGAACTTTCCTTGCAAACTATGCAGTCACATCCCTGTCGGATTCCATAGGTTTGAACAACGGCGTATGCCAGTGGCTGACAGCGGCGATTGCGGATTGTTATTTTTATTTTCCACCCGAAAACATCAATATATCGGGCACCGTAACTTCCGGTACCAATACTTCCGTGTTGACTGACAGCAATGCGGATTTTGTTGCTGATGGTGTCAAGCGCGGAGACATAGTGCAGAATTTTGATGATGAATATGCACTGTCGCCGCCTGTATCGGGCACGGCAGATAGAGGAGGCGCTACCGGGGTTGCTACTGGCGGGAGCAATAACCTGTTACTGGAAGATACCAGCAAGAATTTTATAAACCTCGGTGTATTGATTGGCGATGCTATCTCGAATACTACCGATGGTTCCGCCGGTATCATTGCATCGGTATCAGCCACTAATATTTCGGTGTCTTCCCTGGCCGGCGGGACAAATAATGTATTTAATCCGGGTAATAATTATACTATCTCGGGCAATGCAGTGTTATACGATGCGACTGCTGATTTTAGTACGGCCGGGGTCGTCGCCTACCAGTACCTGGTTTACAATAATACAACGGGCGTGCGTGCCACTGTGACCGAGGTTATCGACAGTAAAACCCTGAAGGCAGTGGCTTTTGACAACCAGACCAATCCCATCATATTTACGTCAGGTAACAGCTACACGGTTTATACACCCGGCATTGTAGTGGTAACCAGTGTGCCCAGTTCCACTGTCGCAAACACTGCCCGGGCCACAGTTTATAATCCTGATTTTGATGTGCTTGCCGGGCCCTACCAGGAATACTACAGGATACTGACAGCGGCTGGTGTCAAGTCCGGAACGGCAACTGCATCTTCATCGGGAAACGTGCTTGAAGATGCGGGGGCAAATTTCACCACGCAGGGGATCATTGTCGGTGACATAATCGAGAATTCAACGGATGGTTCATTCGGAAGGATAACGGCTGTGACGGCGACAACCCTGACGGTCAGCCAGCTGTATGGAGGTGCCGAGAATGATTTTGATAACGGGGAAAATTATATTGTATATCATGACTACGTATATTTGCGCAGGGCAGAATGGCACCCCCGGTTCAGTGGCAATATGGTAATTAAATCACAGTCAAATAAACGTGTTCGCGACGTCTGTTGGGGTTATGACGCAACTTGCACTGGAATTTCAGCTTCGGCATTCTCAGGTAATGGCGGTGAACCACTGATCACTATCCGTGATTATGGCAAGGATGGCGTTACCGAAGTTGGGCGGGCAACATTCACGCCAACCGGCAGTAGCTCAGGTAGTATCAGGCTTGCAAATATTGATTATTACCTTGCCGAAACTGATGATATTCCTGACTGGTTTATAAAGAACAGGTGGCACCAGTTTATCTATGTTGCATACAGCGCAGATTATATCCCGAGTGGCGCAAATGATTGCGTGACAAGCGGGAATTGCCTGACCCTGCAAGTACAACGGCCTGCGGTAGTTCCTTATAATAACCGTGAAGCACTGGTCATGGTTGCGGGCGGACAGCTTTCCGGCCAGGACAGATCTGCTTCTGCCCTGGTTAATTATTTCGAGGACATGAATGCTGACAATGATTCCGTTTTTGAAAAGCGTGATATTAGTGATACTTTCAATGATCAAATCAGTGTAATCGCCCCATAAACGAAAAATAACAAGGCAGATAATGAAATCATATAGAGGATTTACTCTTGTCGAACTGGCCATGGTCCTGTTCGTTGTTTCACTCCTGCTGGGTGGTTTGCTGGTTCCACTGGCAACACAGATTGAAGCCCGTCAGCGCAGTGATGCGGAAAATCAGCTTGAGAGTATACGTGAGGCCTTAATAGGGTTTGCTATTATTAATGGGCGGTTTCCCTGCCATACAACAACGACTGATCCGGCGAGCGCCAGCTATGGTGAGGAAAACTCACCTTGCGATACATTAACTACGGACGGCATCTTGCCTTGGAAAACTTTGGGTCTGGACAATGGCCTTGATCCCTGGGGAGTACAAAGAACAGCGTCCACCGATGCATGGACTGGTTATTGGCGTTACCGGGTTCAGAGTAGTTTTGCCAGCACATTTACATTGAGCACAAACCCTGCAACAAACAAGTTATGTGTTTTAGATGCATCCGGTAATTTGCTCAATTCAACTTCAGAAAATCCAGTGGCAATCATATATTCTACGGGTGCAAATAAGACAGCCGAGGGTTTGAATGTAACCTATGAAGCTACATCAACAAGCACAAATTGTGTTACTAATACACCCATTACATATCAAGGTGGTGCCGCATCGGCAAATTTTGATGATATTACAATTTGGTTAACTCGTCCCTTAATATTCAATCGCATGGTGAGTGCTGGGGTATTGCCCTGATATTCATATAAAGCAAGATTTCTCGGTCGCCGTTCCAGACGCGACTCTACCTCCTCGACAATTGCTCCGGGCATTGTTCTACCTCCCACATCCATGTGGTCGTGCATCCATGCAGTCGTCGTATCCACTCGAAATGACAGGATCGATATTATTGTTTTGGCTGATTGTGTAATTCAAAACACACATTGCCGGTGAAATTATCTTTCAGGCTGAGTTTGTAACCCATGGATTCAGCCTGTTTTGCGGCTTGCTACAAGCCGACTCCAGGACCATTATCTGATTTGATAAATTCACTGAACAGCAGTGAAACTTTGGGAATCACTTGACCGGATAAATCAAGGGAAGTATCTTGTTTATATGTCTATAACTGTCGAAAAGCTCACTGAAGAAGTTCTTGCCTTGCCGAGCGATGCCCGCGCCATGCTTGCTGATCGCCTTGTTGAAAGTCTTGACCCTGTTACTGATGATGCCATTCGAGAGCTATGGGCAACAGAAGCAATCCGGCGCAGAGATGAGGTGCGTTCCGGCGCAGTTAAAACTATACCTGCAAGCGACGTTCTTACCGAAGCTCACAACCTCATCAAGAAATGAAGTTTGAATTTCATCCGGAGCCTCGACTTGAGTTTCTGGATACTGTCCGTTACTACGAATCCTGTCAATCCGGCTTGGGTGAGCATTTTATCCAGAGCATGGATGCGGCTATTGCAGGTATTAATGAAAATCCTGAAGCATGGGCAGAAATGGAACAGGATGTTCGCCGTAAATTGACACGGATATTTCCATACGCTGTGCTGTATACCATTGAGTCTGAGTACATTCTTATCGTGGCCGTCATGCATTGCCACATGGAACCGGGGTATTGGCGTTCCCGCATGGGAGGCGGCTAACTTACAGTTATACAGAACTCCGCAACTAAAACGTCATATTATTTTTTTACGAGAAACTTTCAGGGATTCGCTGAATGTTTGAGATGGGTTCTAGTTATGCAACTCAAAACACACATTGCCGGTGAAATTATCTTTCAGGCTGAGTGTGTAGCCCATGGCTTCTGCCTGTTTGGCGGCCTGCAGCAGCCCTATGCCGAGGCCGTTGTCTGATTTTAATGATTCCTTGAACAGCAAGGCGGCTGTCTTTTCATCAATGGCTTTGCCGGTATCAGTCACCGTCAAGCTGATAATGCCACTCTTGATCTTTATATTCGCGGAGATATTGATGCCAGGTTCGCCTTTGCGTTTTGTGATGGCGTTTTCAAGCAGGTTTTCCGTGATACTGTTAAACAGGTCAAACGGGATCAACGGATTGCTGTCAATCTCCGCGTTAAACTCAAGATTGTAGTCCTTGTAGTGCGCGTTTAATTCTCCCCACCAGTCCATCAGATAGATCTCCTCCTTGCTGAATTGTTGTGGTGTCTGGAGTTTATCCATGGCCTGTTCGAGGCGCTGGATAAAATAGGGAAATTGTTTTTTAAGGATAAGAACTGACTTTGAGTCAGTCTCTGAAGTATCCGCCTGTAATATGCTCACCATGGAATGCATGGATTGCAGAAGGTTTTTAATATCGTGTGTTATACGGGCGCCGGTCTCGAATATGGCTTGCAGATGTGCCCGCTTTGACAGTTCACGCTCATTCACCTTGGCCATATAGAAATATTCAATCAGTTTGATGAGCAGTTTGCAATGTAGCAGCAGCGCTCCGCCCACAGGGACACGGGTATACAGGGTCACCGGGTATGTATTAATGTTGAGTTTGATTTCATGGCTGGACTTGCTTCCATGAATATTGAGTTGATCGGATATGTGCCATTTGACGCCGGATATCCAGGGCAGGGTGGCCAGCTTTTCAATGGCAGCTCCCAGAAAATCTGCCGGAGAGTCGTGTTGATCCTTAAGAACGGATAATTCCGCCAGCCATTGTTCAAAGGGTGTGCCGATATTCAACAACGATCTGGACCAGAGCTGGGACAGCACCCCGAAACCTGTATGCGCTGATAACAACCAACTGATGAGTAACAGGCCGGTGCCGATCGCGAGGAGTGAATAAATCAGGGAAATGAAATATTCCGTGCCGCTGTGATACATGATGACCAGGCTGCCGAGCGTGAGCAGGCCAACCAACAGCGAGGACGTGATGGCATGTAACAAATCTACAGATAACCCTGTTTCCCTTTTATAAGAAACAGGAAAGAATGGCATTGCTAATGGCATGAGAATGATGGCGTATTGAAGGGGACTAAAAACCGGATTTTTGTAAACGACAGTAAACAGACTGGGTATAACAATTACTAACAATTCAAAGATAAGAAAAATCATAGCCAGGAAAAGAACATACCTTTCGTTGCGGCTGGTAACTACTCGACCGCCGGCTATCCCTATAAGCAAAATCAGCCACGCAAACATCAACCACCAGTTTGCCCAATAGGCAAATGCCAGCATTAGCCCTATGAAAATGATGCTGTTATACCAGGCAAATTTTTCATCACTTTCTTGTATGGGTTGCCAGAGCAGGAAAAATCCGAGATGTATCAGAATAAAGGCGCGTGAGAATGCACCGCCAAAGTCAATCAGGAGTGCAGCATGCAGGAAACCCAGCATGGCGGCGAGGATAAAATATTCCCGCCGATCAATGATGGATTGCTTTACACTGACCATGGATCAAGAATATATTTTGCTGAAAGAGTTTGACCAGATATCAATATTGATCCTGAATCCGGAAAGTAGTTATTATCATATGAAAACATAAGGGCTTTACAAGAAATTACCTGACCTTTATCTATATATTTAATACATTCTACTATGAAATATCACGTAATCACGATTGCTAAGTATACTTTTCTTGAAGCGATTAAAAACCGCCTGTTTGTACTCTGTTTGATTGGTATAGTCTGCGTATTTGCCCTGGGACAGTTTGCCGGTGAACTAGCCATTACTGAAACCCGTCAGGTGCAGGGCGGCCTGGTTGCATTTGCCATGCGTCTGGCAGCTGTCTTTGTTATCAGTCTGTTTGTAATTACGAGTGTGGTCCGGGAATTCAATGATAAAACAGTGAACATGATCATATCGCTGCCTTTATCCAGATACGTTTATTATTTCGGCAAACTTGCCGGGTTTTTTCTTCTGGCGCTGGTTTTTTCAATACTTCTGAGTTTGCCGCTACTGCTTTATGCTGAATTTACACAAGTTGCTTTATGGGTTACGTCATTAATATTCGAGTTATTTATAATTATTTCATTTTGCCTGCTGTGTCTTTTCACATTTGGAAACATTACAACAGCTTTCTCCGCAGTTGTAGTGTTTTATCTCCTGGCCAGAAGTATCAGTACCATACAGCTTTTGAGTCGCAGCCCGATACTTGAGTCAACCGCGTGGTCACAGCAGTTTATGAATAAAGCTATCGATCTGATTGCATATGTATTGCCAGACCTTGCCGGGTTTACCCGAACCGAATGGCTGGTGTACGGTTCCGGTAATGCAGGTGATTTGCCCGTTATTTTTGTGCAAAGTGTGATATATATCACCCTGCTTTCCGGCGCAGCACTGTTCGATCTTTACCGAAAGAATTTTTAATTAACAATGAATAAGTTGTCATTGGTAAACTCTGATTAAATGTCATCGCGAGGAACGAAGTGACGAAGCGATCTATTAGTATTAGTAAAAGTGGAGATTGCCACGTCGGGCTGGCGCCCTCCTCGCAACGACGTAGTCAGTAATAATCAGAATCTCTATAAACTAATATAATTAATGAATTCTTATAATGAAATTATTACCTGCCCGGATCACTCACAGTAACGAACGGCCTGTCGCAGATGTCCCACGCGTGGTTTTAATTATTTTTGTTATAACTTTATCCATGCAGATTGCATGGCGTGCGGCAACACCTTTGCTTGATCCTGTGCCAAGATCATTGCCAGAACCATTATCTACAGAACAATTGCGGCTTGTCAGTCTGGGTGATCCTGTGGCCCTTGCAAAAATGTTGATGCTCTGGTTACAGGCATTTGATAATCAACCGGGGATCAGCATACCGTTTCGGGAACTTGACTATACCAGGGTCACAGGCTGGCTGGATAATATTCTGGTATTGGACAGGAGAGGACAGTATCCGTTGCTTGCCGCCAGCCGTGTCTATAGCCAGGTGCCTGATGAAACCCGGCAAAGGCAGATGCTTGAATTTGTGTATGAAAAGTTTTTAGAAGACCCAAACCATCGCTGGGCTGCCCTTGCACATGCTGTTTATGTGGCCAAGCACAGATTAAATGATCTGCCACTGGCGCTGCATTATGCAAAGTCACTTGCCAGAAACGTGACGACTGAGAATGTTCCATACTGGGTAAAGCAGATGCAAATTTATGTGCTGGAAGATATGCATGAAATTGAAAGTGCCAAAATATTAATAGGCGGATTGATAGAAAGTGGCGCGATCAAGGATGAGCATGAATTGCAATTTCTGATGCAACGACTGGAACAGCTTGAGGCAGAAGAAAATTAGCTGTTATTTTTTATTTTGATTCCCTGGTGTTCTCTATGCTGCTTGCTGTCGTTGCGTCAGATACATCAGCAGTATCCTTTAATGCCACGTCGTGATTAAGTATCCTTGCAAGCATTACGGCATAATACTCATCGTCAGCATTCTGTGTGGACAACTTATTAAAGATAGTTTTCGCCTGTTGCCACTGTTTGTTGTAATAACAGGACAGGCCTTCATTATGGAGCTCAAGATTTTTCAATAAATTATCGTCCGCATCTTTTTTCAGGCATAAAGGTTGATAGATTCTGACGCGTTTGCGCTTGCCTTTCAGGGCAACCATATCAAGTTCCCGGAACAGGATATCCTTGCATTCCAGCCTGGTTGCTTCACTAACTATAACTGGTGCATGATATTTTCTGCACAATGGCTCTATGCGTGCGGCAATATTGACGGCATCTCCTATGACTGTATAGGACATGCGATATATGGAACCCATATTACCCACTGCCATCAGTCCCGTATTAATGCCAATACCGGTCCTGGGGCCGGGCCAGCCTTGCTTGATGAAACTGGTGGATAATTTTGTTACAGCCTTGTCCATTTCCATCGCCGCCAGTACGGCTTTTTGGGCATGATCATTCTGTTCATAGGGCGCGCCCCAGAAGGCCATAATGGAGTCACCGATGAATTTATCAATGGTGCCGTTGTGGCTGAAAATAATTTTTGACAAGGCGGTAAAATATTTATTTAACAAACTAACCACTTGCTTGGGGTTAAGCTCTTCGGCGATTTTGGTGAAATCCTGAATATCACAAAACAACACAGTAAGCACTCTGGACTCACCATCCAGTGATATTATTTTATGGCCTTTGCCGATTTTCTCCACAATATGCGGCGGGATATACCGCCCCATAGTTTCAAATATTTTTTGTCTGGCGTGTATCTCGATAAAATAACTTATAAGTATATTGACGATATACAGCATCAGAATCATCAACAGGAAATACTCTACTGGAATTAATAAATAACTGGTGGCGGAGAGGAAGCTGTGCAAATAAACGGCCAGTAAGGCCGAGAAGGCGAGTAAACTGGACTTGAGTGGACTAAGCACCGGCAGCAGGAAAGACAAAACCAGGCCGGCAAAAATAAATAACCAGTAATCTGTTGAGGCCAGCCGGCTGGACAATACCGGCGTATTTCGGGTTAACTCGCTGTTAACTGAAATCTGCAAACCGGAAATCAGGTTAAATTCAAGCAAGCCCAGAGCACTGGAAAAAAACAGCAGGAAAACAGCCAGAATCAGGCCTATCTTAAGGCCATGAATTCTGAACAGGTCACGATTAAACATTCACGTTCCTTAAAATCATTCAGGTCACAGTAATTCTGTTTTGCTTGTTTGCAAAATGTAAGCATCTAGCGTGCGTTCCGTTGTTGGCCAAGATGTTGAAAACCCGTCATCTATGATGATGGTTCGTCAAATTAAGGCTGAAATTACACAAGATTTTCACATAATATATAATATTATCAATAAGATACATTATTGGTATATTAAATGCATTATATAGGACAAGTGTCATCCAGGAAAATGACAATAATTAAGACAGAGGAATAAAAATTATGATGATTATGAATACATCCAGAAAACAGTCCGGTTTCACGCTGGTGGAAATTGCCATCGTGCTGGTCATTATCGGCCTGCTGCTCGGCGGGATCCTGAAAGGCCAGCAATTAATCAACAGCGCCCGCGTCCGTAACATGGCGGACCAGAACTCCGGTGTGCAGGCAGCTTATTTCGGTTTTATCGACCGTTTCCGCCAGATCCCGGGCGATATGCCCGGCGCAGCAGCCTGTGCTGCAATCGGATCAGTCGTGACCGGGTGTGGTGGTACCCCCGTTGGCGGTGACCAGAATGGCCGTATCGATAGCTGGGCCGAAGCAGGCGCCGTCTGGAACCATTTGTCCGCTTCAGGTTTCCTGAATGGCAGCTATACGGGCAGCGGTACTACAAGTTCTGCAACCTATCTCGGTGGACCTTTGGCCAACCCGCCGGCTGTGCCGGCCAATGCCTTTCAACAGGCGATCATGCTGGCCTACACCGATGATTATGAAGCAGGTACCGGTACCGCCTCAGTGCGACTGGCGTTTGCATTTGGCGCGGGCATACAGCCTTCCATGCTGCGCGAACTGGATGTGAAACTCGATGACGGGAACCCGACCACTGGCGTCATGCGCCCGACTATTGATACAGCCAATACGGGTGAGACTGGTACGGATATGGGTGCTGCCTTGATCTGGACCGGCACACCGGTATGCGTCACCGGCGCAGGCACCGCTGCTGCCACCTATAATGTTGACAGTGACAATACATCCTGTAATGCCGTGTTTCTGTACTGATAACCATCTTCTGGTTGTATGAATTGAAAAAGACCCGGTAACACGGGTCTTTTTTTGTCAGGGGTAAAAGGAATATTCATAATACAAGCATGCAAGCCCATTCAATTGTAATAGACAATCTGCATAAAAAATTTGGCCGGCAGATCGTTCTGAAAGATGTGAGCCTGTCCATAGCTGCGGGTGAATATGTGGGCCTGATAGGCATCAATGGCGCCGGCAAAACCACCCTGATTAAATGCCTGCTGGATTTCTGTGCGATTGATGCCGGTACTGTCCGTATATTCGGCATTGATCACAGGCAGACGGCAGCTCGTGCACAGCTTACCTATCTTCCGGAGAAGTTTGTCCCTCCCTATTATCTGACCGGCGAAAATTTCCTGAAGTATATGGCTGACCTGCATGGAGTAGTTTATGACGTTGTGGTTGTTACTGGGATTTTGCAGGCCCTTGATCTGGATTTGTCTGCACTGACCAAACCGGTGCGCCAGTATTCCAAGGGGATGGGCCAGAAACTCGGCCTGGCGGCCTGTCTGTTAAGTAACAAGGCGTTGATGGTGTTTGATGAGCCGATGAGCGGCCTCGACCCAAGGGCCCGGGCATTGTTGAAACGCCATCTGCTGGAATTAAAACAACAAGGCAAGACCCTGTTTTACAGTAGTCATTTACTGGAAGATGTTGTAGTCCTGTGTGACCGGGTAATTATTTTGCATGATGACACTATCTGTTTTTCAGGAACTACCCGGGAATGCTGTGATAAGTATCATGCGGATAATTTTGAGTCAGCGTATTTGAAGTGTGTTGGGGGGCGACAGAAATCGAAATGACATTATCAATCAACATTCGCCGTGATAGTAGTTTCCGTGCTTCGCTCGTAATGACACTCTAAATTACCTCCTCATGTCCTTTGCTTGTTCTCGTTGAAAGCTTGATCAACTTTTCAATCGTCAATCCCTGCACCAGTATCGAAAAGACCACGACAAAATAAGTAATGGTCAGTATGACTTCACGCTCGGGACTTGCCGGTAATGAAAGTGCAAGCGCTACGGATATGCCTCCACGTAATCCGCCCCAGGTCAGGATTTTTATGGCATGTGGGCTGAATTCCTTATATTGGCGCATAAAAGTGATGGGGACACCGACACTGACAAATCTTCCGAGCAGGACAATGAAAACAGCCATAAGTCCGGCGACTGATGTTTTCAGGTCAAACTGGATAATCAGTATCTCAAGACCAATCAATACAAATAAAATTGCATTCAGAATTTCGTCGATGAGTTCCCAGAAGGTATCCAGATGTTCGCGGGTGATATCGCTCATTGCCAGTAATCTGCCCTGGTTGCCGATCATGAGTCCGGCGACGACAATTGCAATCGGCCCGGAAACATGGATGGCCGTTGCCAGGGCATAACCACCCGTCACCAGCGCCAGGGTCAGCAGTATTTCAACCTGGTAATTATCGACCTGCCTGAGCATCCAGTAAGTGAGTCCACCCAGTATCAGTCCATAAGCTGCTCCACCCACTGCTTCTTCCAGAAACAGTGTAATGACAGAACCAAAAGTGACGTCCTCCCCGCTGACGGCGATGCCCGCAATAAGAATAAATACCACGACACCGACGCCATCATTGAACAGGGATTCACCGGTGATCTTTGTTTCCAGGGACTTCGGTGCACCGGCACTGCGTAATATGGCCATGACAGCAATCGGATCGGTGGGTGAAATCAATGCACCGAATAACAGGCAGTAGATGTAGGATAATTCAATACCAAGTAAGGCCAGCACCAGCCAGGTCAGGGTGCCTATGATGAACGTGGAGAGCACAATGCCGAAGGTAGCCAGAGAACCTATCAGCCATTTTTGTCTGGCCAGGTTTTCGAGGTTAACGTGCAGCGCCCCGGCAAATAACAGGTAACTCAACATGCCTTGCATCAACGCTTCATCAAATTCAATACTGTTGAGAATATGTTCGGCCTGCAGTGTGAAATCGAGGCCGATATATTTAAGCAGGATGATACCTGCCGAAAATAGCAGGCTGATCAGCATCACCCCGATCGTGGCCGGTAAACGCAGATATCGGAAGTTCAGATAACTGAATATGGCTGTAATGGTGATTAATATGGCAATGATATCAAACAGACTCATACTGGTTACCCGTTATTGTTGTGTTATTATCTGGCTGGATATTCCTGACCTATAGAGTGCTATAATTCCGGCAACTGTATCAAGTAAATTTACAAGCCATATGACAACGCGAATTATATTCCTGGCCTTATTGCTGGCTAATCTGCCGGTTCAGGCGCGTATGTATCAATGGACTGATCCGGAAACCGGCACGACCCAGCTTTCAGGCAAACCTCCGGCATGGTACAGAAGTCCCGACAACGGGCCCAGGGTCATCGTCTTTGAGAAAGGCCGGGTCATTGATGATACCAGTATCCATATCACTGGTTCGTTGCGGGAAGATTTGCGCAGACAGGCGCTGGCCATAGCTGCTGAAGACAGGGATAAGGCGAGGCAAATGGCGCTACAGGCTGAAGAACTTAAACTCAAGATAAGTGCACAGAGACAGGAAGAACCGCTGGCACCAGTAACGAGCGAAGATGATATTGCCAGTCCGGATAATGCTTCACTGGAAACTGCCCCGGAAAAATCAGATACGCCGGTAAATAGTGAACTTACTGAAGATAATCTGCGCGCACTCATTGCTGAATGGGAAAAACAGAAAACAGAGCAGTCCAGACAGAAAATTGGTGTTGATACATCACCCCAGGAATGACAAATTGCTGTCATTTCGAATAAGCATAGCGACTGAGAAATCTTGCTTTTACGTAAACTTATGATCCCTCGCATGCGCTCGGGATGGCACTGGCATGTTAAATGGTTTCCACCACGCTACACTAGTGGCTAATGACTGCTGCAATGACAGTCCATTGAAGTTTCCCCGGGGTCAATTAAATATACCTTTTAGTGTCTCGATAAACGATTTCTGTCTGGTTTCTTCGCTCAAATGTTTCAATGACAACAATGTCGTATTGCCTGGGTTGATTTTTAATCCTATATCAATGTAGGCCTGTGTTTTGCTGTAGTCATTTGCCGCAAGTGTTTTTTCTGCCAGCAGTGCGTAACGATCTGCAATATCGAGTATACCACGGCGGGCTATTTCACTTTGCGGGTTGATTTCCAGCAATCGTGAAAAATAGTAATACGCGTTTTCTTTGGGCGGATAGGTCAGTTTAAATTCCTCAAGACTCTGGTTGCCCAGCCAGATCAGGGCATTGACCACATCTTCTGATACCGGTTCGGGATTTTCTGTAGCCGCTGATTCACTCTTCGTAAAATTCCCGCTTACCGTGGTTTCCACAGAAACGGCATCAAGATTCACATCAGGGCGCTTGAGTTTAATGTCAACGTACTGCAAGGCAACGAAGAAGGTCAATGATAAGGCAAGTAATACCATCAGTATTATAAAAGCACGTTTATTTTTACTGACCGGGATGCCTGGCGACAGCGTAATATCAAAATCCAGTGCACTTGGTGTGGATTGCAGTTTTTTCTGCAGCTCTGTTATGTATTCAATCATCGCGCCGGCATTTGCAAAACGTTCATGTGTGGATTTTGCCATCATCAGGTTGAGCAGTGGCTGACATTCCTGAACATCTTCCGGTAATAATGGGATCGGGGTGTGCTTGTGCTGGTTGACAACATCAAATAATGTTTCTGATTTAAAGGGCTTTTCTCCTGTAAGCATCTCGTAAAAAATACAGCCGAGACTGTAAATATCGGTACGACCATCAATCTCTTTACCGTCGGCCTGTTCCGGGCTGACATAATTCGGGCTGCCCAGGAACACCCCGGTCGATGTGAGATCGAGGTCGTTATCAACCTGTTTGGCAATTCCGAAGTCAGTAAGTAATGGTGTACCGTCATCACGGAACAGGATGTTCGCCGGTTTCACATCCCGATGGATGACGCCATGTTGGTGGGCGGTATTAAGGCCCTTGCCGATTTTTATCAGGATATCCAGCGCTTCCACCGAAGACATGGGAATCCCTATACGGGCCTTGAGATCACCACCCTTGATATATTCCATCGAAATATATAAGGCGTTATTATCAGTTACACCAATATCATATATGGTGATGATGTTAGGATGATGTAGAGAGGCAACAATGCGGCCTTCAGCAAGAAAACGCTCGATCAGATTTGAGTGATCAGTTTCCCCGGTGATATGGAGCACTTTTAGAACGACCGATCTGGAAAGGGATGTTTGTGTGGCGAGGTAAACTGTTGCCATGCCCCCTTTGCCAATTATTTTGTCGATCTGATAACCGGGTATTTCCATAAAATGGATATTATGCTGTCAAATTATTTATGTTTAAAAACAAGAGAATACTGCCTATTTTAATTATTGGATACCATTTATATGGTTGTCACGCCGTGAATTCCGGTAGCAATAATACTGCACCCCTGATAAATCTGATAAGTAATAATAATGATATTGCTCATGTCGTTGAATCAGGATTTATCACTCGTCCTGAATATACCAACTTTTCTATATGCTACGGGCATACCTGCCGATATTTTGCCGTCCTTGCACTGTCCGGCGAAGAATGGCACAAAATCAGGTCAATATTCAGTCCGCCTGCAGTTTCAGCCGAACAGGAACGTGAGCAAATCCGGGCAGCTATTGCCATGCTTGAAACCCTGATCGGTGCGATGACCGGTACATCTAATGACAAGGCCGAAAATTTTGCAGGCATGGGTGAAGAAGGTCAGATGGATTGTGTAGACGAAGCAACCAATACCTCATCCTATCTGACCATGCTCCAGACTGAAAATTTATTGAAATGGCATACTGTTGATTATCGCACGAGCCGCGGCATTAGCAGTCTCCAGGTCCCACATTTTACGGCTGTGATCCATGAAAAAGAGCGTGGAAATTATTTTGCTGTAGACTCCTGGTTTCTGGATAATGGGAAGCCTCCGTTTATCGTGCCATTGCCAGTATGGAAAAAAGGCTGGAAGCCGGGCGACCCGTTGTAAGCGGAACATGGAAAACCTGCACACTGATAATAAGCACTTGAAGAATAATACAAGGAAAACAGCGATGGCATCGGATAAATCTACAGAAAGACGCAATGCAGCCAGGCAGCAGATTGAACATATGCTGGCAGAACGCCGGCAATTACTGGCGTTGTTGCTGCAGGCCTCAAATCTGGATGCTGACAGTCTGGAGTCCCAGGATGATGAATTACTCCAAGAATTTTGCGAGGTGCTGGTTGATTATGTTGCTGCAGGCCATTTCGGATTATATGAAAGGATTTCAAAAGGCAAGGAGAGGCGGCAGGACGTTGCCAGTATTGCAAAAAACATTTACCCGCAGATTGAACAGTCCACACAACAGGCCCTGGCATTCAGCGAGAAATATAGCACCGGTAATAAAAACAATGACGCCAATCTGACCAATGATTTATCAAGCCTGGGCGTGACACTGGCCGTTCGCATTGATCTGGAGGATCAACTCATCACCAGGATACTTGGTTAATATATTTTTAATCAGTTATTCCGATGATGCGTGACATAACGGCCTTCCACAAACTCATCAAAATATTCTGTGACCATAGGATTGTTGATCGGGGTTTGTGAATCATCAATGTCCAGGTTGCGTTCAGCCACATAGGTTTCATAGGATGCATTATGCACCAGTACGCGATACCAGGGTTTGTCAACAGGTGGACGGGTCAGGGCGATCTGGTTATACCATTCTTCAGTGCCCTGATAGCCCGGATCGACATCTGCAATAACACCCCGGTAGTTGAACAAGTTGTGAATCACCAACTGCCCGACCGTGAATTTTGCCTTGAATACCCGCATGCGTGATCCTGATTACTTCATCGGCTCCTTTGGTTATCATAGCAGATTAATATTACCGCCCTGGATCATATGGTGAATTCTGATTTTACCAGACGCGATTTATCTGTAGTCTGGCATCCCTGTACACAGATGAAGGATCATGAAACCTTGCCGTTGATACCGATACGCAAGGGTTCTGGCGTATGGATAGAGGATATGGACGGCAACCGTTATATTGATGCCATCAGTTCCTGGTGGGTAAATATCTTTGGCCACTGTCATCCGCAAATCAATGCCGCTATCAAATCGCAACTGGATCGACTTGAACATGTCATCTTTGCCGGGTTTACCCATGAACCGGCTGTGACACTTGCGGAAAAATTGATCAGCATTACCCTGCCGGGTCTCGACCGCTGTTTTTTTGCGGATAACGGTTCATCTGCGGTGGAAGTCGCACTGAAAATGAGTTTCCATTACTGGCGTAACCGGGGCCAGCATAAAAAAACAAGGTTTATCAGTCTGGAAAACAGCTATCACGGTGAGACTATCGGTGCTTTATCAGTCGGCAATGTACCACTGTATAGAGAAACCTACGCGCCGTTATTATTGGATACAATCTTTGCAAAAACACCTGATTGTTTTGACCGTGAACCGGGAGTCAGCTGGGAAGCGCATTCGATAGAACGTTTTGCCAGCATGGAAGCATTACTGAGACAGCATGCCGATGAAGTGTGTGCCGTGATTGTGGAGCCACTGGTGCAATGCTCAGGCCATATGCGCATGTATCATCCGGTGTATCTGTCTTTGTTAAGGGCCGCCTGTGACAAGTATGATGTGCATCTGATTGCTGATGAAATTGCCGTTGGTTTTGGCCGGACTGGAACACTGTTTGCCTGTGAGCAGGCAAATATCTCTCCTGACTTTCTGTGCCTGTCCAAAGGACTGACAGGGGGCTACCTGCCTTTTTCCGTCACACTCACGACGGATGAGATCTATCAGGCATTTTATGATGATTATGAAAACCTGACGGCGTTTCTGCATTCACACAGTTACAGTGGCAATCCTCTGGGCTGCAGTGCGGCGCTGGCCACTCTGGATATTTTTGCCACACAACCGGTACTTGAGAATAACAAGATATTATCAAAATGCATGCATGATTTGACTGTTGATCTTGCCGACCATCCGCATGTCGCAGAAGTGCGGCAACGTGGCATGATACTCGCCATAGAAATGATTAAGAATAAAAAATCCCGCACCCCTTTCCCGTGGCAGGAACGTCGTGGCTTGGCGGTATATCAATATGCGCTTACTCAGGGCGTACTGTTACGGCCGATCGGGAATGTAGTTTACCTTATGCCCCCCTATGTAATTACACCGGACGAGATTGCCAAAGTGGCAATGGTTGCCAGAGACGGAATAGCACAGGCGACGCAATAATTATGCGTATTCCGCGAATTTATCTTGAGCAGGCACTTGCCGAGCACACACGTTGCCTGTTATCAGAAGATGCTGCACATCATGTAAGCAAGGTATTGCGCATGGGGCCCGGGCAATTTTTGCACCTGTTCAATGGTCGGGGAGGATATTTCGACGCCACCATCATGCAAGCGGACAAACGCAGCGTTGAGGTTGTTACTGGCGCTCATCATGATGATGAATGCGAATCACCATTGGCAATCACCCTGGCACAGGGGGTCTCACGTGGTGAACGTATGGATTATACTTTGCAAAAAGCGGTCGAATTGGGTGTGCAGCATATTGTCCCGGTGTTATGCCAGTATACCAATGTCAAACTGGATGCCGGAAAAAAACAAAAACGGCATGAACATTGGGGAAAGATTATTATCAATGCCTGTGAACAATCTGGCCGTAACCGGATCCCGTCCCTGGCTCTTGCGCAGGAACTGGAGGAATGGGTTGGTGTTGATGTCAACAGATTAAAGTTAATTCTGCATCCGGGCACATCCATGCAATTAAGCCAGTTAAAAAGCAAACAGGACAGTCTAACTTTACTGGCAGGCCCAGAGGGTGGTTTTAGTGATACTGAAGTCGCTCTTGCTGTCCAGTATGGTTATCAGGCTATGACCCTCGGACCTCGTGTATTGCGAACCGAGACCGCCGCACTGGCTGCTATCACGGCCTGCCAGGTGGTATGGGGTGATCTGCGTTAGCTGGAGGATTGCTGTAGAATAATAAAAACATAACACTGCACAAATATAAAACTATGCCGATGCAATCCGTCCCTCATTTCACGACCGCCCAGGTTGGTCCCATGCTTATGGTCGAAAGCCATTTGCAGGAACACCTGGTTGATATCGAATCCTGGTTTCGTAACCAGTGGCGGAATATCCAGATCCCGTTTTATACCTCGGTTGATATACGCAATGCCGGTTTCAAGATTGCCCCGGTCGACACCAACCTGTTTCCGGCCGGCTTTAATAATCTTAATCCTGCCTTTGAAGCCTTGTGTATACAGGCGGTACAACTGGCCATTGAACGGTTGAATACACGGATCGATCGAATATTGATAATTCCGGAAAATCATACCCGTAACCTGTTTTATATGGAAAGCCTGGCGCTTCTGCAGGAGATTGTCGAAAAAGCCGGTTTTGAAGTCAGGTTGGGTTCCATGTTGTCTGATTTAACGGCGCCCAGGGAGATTGTCCTGGATTCCGGCCGCAATGTATTGCTTGTGCCATTAGTGAAAGAACAGGATCGTATCGTAGTGAAAGATTTTATTCCGGATCTTGTCCTGTTAAATAATGATCTGTCCTCTGGCCGGCCTGCCATGCTCGAGGGAGTACAGCAGTTGCTTACACCACCACTCAACATGGGCTGGTCCAACCGTTTGAAGTCCATGCATTTCGGACACTATAAAATGGTTGCAGAAGAATTTGCGAAGCATATTGATCTCGATCCGTGGTTGATCGATCCACTGTTTCGTAACTGTGGCGAGATTGATTTCATGAAACGGGAAGGTGAGACCTGTTTGCACAGGAATGTAACGGCCCTGCTGGAGAATATTCAGAAGAAATATGATGAATATGAAATCAAGAGCGAACCGTTCGTGATGGTCAAGGCCGATGCCGGGACCTACGGCATGGGTATCATGACAGTAAAAAGTCCTGAGGAAATCAGTGATCTGAACCGTAAACAACGCACGCGCATGGCGACGGTGAAGGAGGGGCAGAAGGTAACCAAGGTGTTGATACAGGAAGGTGTGTATACGCATGAAACCTGGGGGGAGCCGCCAGCTGTGGCAGAACCTGTGGTCTATCTGATTGGCCATAGCGTAGTGGGGGGCTTTTATCGTGTGCATTCTGCCCGGGGCGTAAATGAAAACCTGAATTCACCAGGCATGCGGTTTGAACCACTCGCATTTGAAGATTGCTGTATCTCCCCGGAGAAAAGTATGTCCCCGGATGCGCATCCGAACCGTTTTTATGCCTATGGGGTGATAGCCAGATTGGCCATGTTGGCAGCGGCCAGGGAAATGTCCGGTTAAGAATTTGTTAAAAATAATTACGCCCGGCCATAACGATTTCTTATAATTCTTTGAAGGTTTACTTCCCCGATTTCAATATCCCCCGTAAATTACTCAGGCTCCGGCGACTGACTTGCAGGGAAACCGGTACACCCGCCAGCGTTACAATCGAGGGCCCATTATTGGTCTTCCTGAGTGTATCAATGTATTCACGTGCAACCATAGCATTACGGTGTATTCTCACGAACCGGCCCTTGAATTCTTCTTCTAGTGTAATCAGTGATTCATCCAGTAATAATTCACCACCCGGCCAGCCTGCAATAACATATTTCTGCTCTGCCTTGAAATAGCGTACCTCCTTGACCGCAACCAGTTTGAGTTGACCGTTGATAGTTGCGCTGAGATGACTCCGTGATTGCAGGGTCTTATCCGTTTTCCGAATTTCCGCAATATGGGCACGCTGTAATATTCTGGCGCGTTGCAATGCCTGTTCGAGGCGGCTTTTGCGTATCGGTTTTAGTAAATAATCCACGGCCTGTGTTTCAAAAGCCTGCAATGCATGATCCTGATAGGCAGTGGTAAAAATTACCGCCGGTGCAAATTCCAGTGAAGTCAGGTGATGCGCAACTTCCAGTCCATCCATGACCGGCATGCGGATATCAAGTAACACGACATCCGGTTTTTCTGTGGAAATTTTATCCAGGGCGGTCAGCCCGTGTTCAGCTTCGGAGATTTCATGATCGGCAGTCAACTCGTTGATCAGACTGATCAGCCTTTCTCTGGCAAGTTTTTCATCATCAACGATCAGTATTTTCATTTTGGCAGGGTAGCGTAATTTCTGCGTGATAACGGTCACCGGCAATACAGGTTTCCAGTTTGCCCTGATTCCCGAAAAAGGCATTGATGCGTTGTTGTACATTTTCCAGGGCCAGTTTATTTCCATTATGATGGTCCTGATAAGCATCCTGTGGTAATGGATTATCAATCCTTATCGTGATGTGATTACCGGTTTTTTTGCCAGTGATATGGATCGTCCCGCCACCGGCGAGTGTTTCGATGCCGTGATAAATAGCGTTTTCAATCAAGGGTTGCAGGGTCAGTGCGGGCAGTTGCACGTGGCCGGGCACGGAATCAATGTCCCAGATCACCTGTAATCTTTCTCCCAGGCGGTGTGTTTCGATACGCAGGTAGCGTTTACATAATGAAAGTTCATCGTCCAGGCTGGATAATGATTGGGCGTCTTTCAAACTAACCCGGAAGAGATCGGAAAGGTCTTCGATGGCTTCTTCAGCCAGCCGTGGTTCCTTGCGGGTCAGGCTGGCAATGGTATTCATACAGTTAAACAGGAAATGTGGCCGGATTCTGGATTGCAGGGCCTCTATCCGTGCAGCGGCCACTGATTCAATATTCCTTTGTCTCTGGTGCTGGACATAGAAATAGCGCAGGGCCAGGGCGCTGACAATTGCACTGATCCCCATACAGCGGATTAAAAAAATTCCATGCGTCTGCGCCAGTATGTCAGCAACTGCCGGTGAATTTTGCAATATCCACCAGGTGACCTCGGTGGTGATAAAAGACACCAACAGCATCAGGAAATAACTGGCTGAAGCCGCCTGATAATCCGGCAAATGATTGAGCCAGGGGCGGGAGACACACAAAATGGCCACACTGGACAGAGCGACCCACTGGATGAATAAGGATTTCAACGCCAGAGATGATGCATCACTCTGAATATTACCGGCTTCGGCCAGCGTCAGGATCAGTGCCAACAGTTCTCCAATCAATACGACCACAAATACCATGCGTACCCCGCAAAAATCGGGCAGAAACGAGCTTTTGGCGGGAGTGTCCGGTTTCATGATTATGCTCAAAAAAGGAAATTTTTTGTTTGTCCCTTACGGTATAATGATGTCATTACACTAGAATTTACACAGTCAAACACGAATCTGATATGACGTCAAAATCCAGCAAAAAGAAACCCCAAAAAAAGCTCTGGGGCGGCCGTTTCTCTGTCGCGACCCATGATTTCGTCGAGCAATTTACCCAGTCTGTCACCTATGATCAACGCTTGTATCATTATGACATTATGGGCTCAATTGCTCACGCCCGCATGCTGGCGCATGTGCGGGTGTTGACAAAAAATGAAAGTGAAAAGATTGTCAAGGGTTTGCAAGCCATCGAGTCGCAAATCAAGCAGGGCCGGTTCAAGTGGGATACTGCCCAGGAAGATGTGCATATGAATATTGAATCTGCACTGATTGCACGCATTGGTGAAGTGGGCAAGAAACTGCATACCGGGCGTTCACGCAATGATCAGGTGGCGACGGATATCCGCCTGTATTTGCGGGAAGAAGTGGATTTGATTCGTCAACTGTTGGCAGAAGTCATGGCTGCCATGCTGGATCTGGCACAACGCGAAGTCGATACCATCATGCCCGGGTTCACTCATTTACAGACGGCACAGCCGGTCACATTTGGTCACCATATCATGGCCTGGTTCGAAATGTTGTACCGGGACAGCGAGCGTCTGATGGATTGCCGGAAACGGATTGATGTTTTACCGTTGGGTGCCGGCGCGCTCGCGGGCACCAGTTATCCGATTGATCGGAAATACACGGCAAAATTACTGGGTTTCAGTGCGGTTGCTGAAAATTCGCTGGATGCAGTGAGCGATCGGGATTTTGCTATTGAGTTCTGCAATTGTGCCGCATTGATCATGATGCATTTGTCACGCTGCTCGGAAGAAATGGTCCTGTGGTTATCGCAGCAATTTGCCTTCATTGAACTGGATGACGCATGGTGCACGGGTTCTTCCATCATGCCACAGAAAAAAAATCCGGATGTTCCGGAACTGGTCCGTGGCAAAACAGGGCGCGTGTATGGGCATCTGCTGGCCTTGTTGACACTCATGAAAGCCCAGCCCCTGGCCTACAATCGCGATAATCAGGAAGACAAGTTGTCCCTGTTTGATACGATTGATACGGTCAAGGGATGTTTGCAGGCCTATATCGGTATGATTCCATCGATCACGGTCCGGGCTGACAACATGCGCATGGCGGCACAGGGCGGGTATGCGACTGCCACTGATCTGGCGGACTATCTGGTGCGCAAGCAGGTCCCGTTCCGGGATGCCCATGCTATTGTCGGTGAGGTCGTGCAGTATGCCATTGCCAGGAACAAGGAATTATCTGAAATTACTCTGCAGGAATTTCATCAATTCAGTAAAAAAATTGCAAAAGACGTTTTTGCCTGTCTAACCCTGGAAGGCTCAGTCGCAGCGCGTGCACATATAGGCGGAACTGCACCGGCACAGATCAGGAAGGCCATCAAGCGTGGACAGCAGCGCCTGCAAAAAGTTATAAAGAAATGAGGAAACAAGTGAATGACTAAAATTTTAAAATTATTGCTGGGTTTGACCCTGGTATTAATAGTTACTGTTATAGTCGTTGTGGCTGGTGCCCTGATATATTTTGATCCAAACCAGCACAAGGATTTCATTATCTCCAAGGTTGAAAAAGCCACGGGCCGGCCCTTCGCAATTACCGGTAATATCGACCTGACATTTTATCCGTGGTTGGGACTGGAAGCTGACGGAATAACGCTGGGCAATGCCAAAGGTTTTGGTGATAAACCTTTTATCCATGCGGACATGGTGGCGTTTCGTATCAAGACCATGCCCATGTTCAAAAAACAGTATGAACTGGATACGCTCAGATTGCATGGGCTAGACGTCAATCTTGCAAAAAATGAGCAGGGGATAACCAACTGGGATGATCTTGCCGGTGACAAATCTGGCAAAAAACAGGACCCCTTACAGTTTGCTGCAATAGTACTGGGTGGTATTGATGTCAAGGACGGCCAGATTGCCTGGCAGGACAAGACGACTGATCAGAAGATCAAGATCACGGATCTTAATGTGACCACGGGTGAGCTGATTTATGGTGCCCCGGTTAATCTCAAGGTGGCCCTTAAGGCTGAAGTCAACAAACCGGCACTGAAAAGTGATCTGAAACTGGATGGTGTGTTGAATTATAATCTTGATACAGAGATCTATGCCTTCAAGCCCATCGATCTTACAGCGAAGTTAACAGGCAAAGACGTTCCCGGCGGTTCCGCCGATCTGGTTTTCAAAGCCGCGGTTGAATCCAACCTGAAGAATGACACCGTCCAGGTCAATGACCTGAGCCTGGATGTATTAGGCACCAGCATCAAGGGTGTGTTAACCGCAAGTCGGGTCAGTTCCGGTCAACCGGATACCACTGCACAACTCACAGTTAAGAGTGATGATCTGACACGGATGCTCAGTCTTCTCGATCCCGCATCAGCTGCTGAAATGGCGCGTCTGAATGATCGCTCGGTTGATATCAAACTTAATCTGTCTGCCAATCCGGGACAGGGGAAAGTGCAGGTATCGCAACTCGACGCAAAATTAATGGGTGCAAATATTCAGGGGCAGGTGGATGCCAGCAATCTCAACAGCAAGGCTCCTGCAGCCAAAGGGATGTTAAAGGCGACCGGACCGGACCTGCCTGCCTTGCTGCAGGTCGTCGGGCAGTTTGAGGCCGGGAAAGAACCGAAGCTCAAGAACTATGGTCAGCGTTTGTCCAAGGTGGCTGAAAAATCGTTTGATATCTCCGCCGAGTTTGATGCGGATCTTGAGGGTGGGAATGTGCATGTCCCGACCTTTGCGGTCAAGGCACTGGGCATTACTGCAAATGGACAACTGGATGCAAAAGGTATGCATACCAGCACCGGCAAAGTGGAAGGTAAATTATCTTTGCACGGAGAAAAACTGGCCACTGTGCTGACGGCCT
>Ga0214472_10001750_pt1 | contig 23816 bp, 24 predicted proteins | sample RVTome_6_FD_207662 | JGI IMG/M metagenome (GOLD analysis project Ga0214472, IMG submission 207662) | Soil microbial communities from uranium-contaminated site in the Upper Colorado River Basin, Wyoming, United States - RVT140D175 | ecosystem: Environmental > Terrestrial > Soil > Contaminated >...
GAGGAGTCTCAGTACTGCGGCGCCATCGGCGCCGCCCTGTTCGCCCTCGACCAGGTCCGCACCGGTGCGTCCGCAGAGAGAGGAATGCCGATATGAGTCTCACCGCAGGAATCGACCTCGGATCGAGCTACACGAAAGTGGCGATCGTGGATGAGCACGGCGCCATCGAGTCGACCCACATGCGACGCACGGGATTCCATTACGCCCGGGTCGCAGAGGAGAGCCTGGAGGCAGTTCTCGAGGAGGGGGGCATCTCCAGGGGAGACATCGGCTACGTGGCCACCACCGGCTTCGGCCGGTACTCGACACAGGTGTCGGATCTGGCTATCACCGAACTGACCTGTCACGCATTTGCCATCCACCACTGGCTACCCGAGGCCCGCACCGTGCTGGATGCGGGAGGACAGACGGTCAAGGCGCTGCGCATCGACGATGTCGGCCGGGTCGTCGCCTTTCGGCTCAACGACAAATGCGCCGCCGGCGCCGGTGCCTTCCTCCAGAAGACCGTCGAGTACCTCGGCTACGACATCACCGACATCGCCGGGCTTTCGGAGAAGTCGACGGATCCGGTGACGGTGTCCAGCGTCTGCACGGTGTTCGCCGAGTCCGAGATCATCAATCATCTCGCCGACAAGCGCAGCATCGAAGACGTCTGTGCCGGCGCCGTGATCGCATTGACGGGTCGCGCCGCCCAGTTGGTCAAGCGAGTCAAGGCCGAGCCGCCCTTCGGGCTGACGGGAGGACTCGCCGGGGTCAAGCTGCTCAGGGACAAGCTCGGCGAGATACTCGGATCGCCGTTCGCGGCTCCGCCGGACGGGCTGGGCGCGTATGCCGGCGCCTATGGGGCGGCCCTGCTGGCGCACCAGCGGCTGGCCAAACGGTCGGCACTGGTCAACGCCTGACAGGAGGCCGACATGAATGAGTGCACGGGTGGCCGGCGTCCTGCCGGCGTCCCCGAGGCGAGGAGAAGCACGTGCTGGGTCCAGTGACGGAACTCCGACGAGACCTCACCGCCAAGCAGGTCCATCTCATCAAGACGACCTACGAGGCGGTGAGCGAGGACGGGTCCCATCGGGTCACGCTCCAGGACATCGCCAATCGGGCCGGGGTGAGCAAGGGGATCATCCTCTATCACTTCACGACGAAGGACCGGCTGCTGCTGAGGACGATGGAGTGGGTGCTGCAGCGCAACGCCGAGCGGATCAGGCGCGCCATCGCCACCGAGGCGACGCCCGGCCGTCAGGTCCTGGTGATGATCGAGGTGATCTTCCGCAACCCCGAGGCCAACCGCCGCTTCTACCTCACGTACCTCGATTTCCTCGACCATGCGGCGCGGATGGACGAGTTCGGCAAGATCAATGCCACCTTCCAGTCCATCGTCAATGCTCTCTACGCCGACGTGATCCGGAGCGGGATGGTCACAGGAGTGTTCGACGTCGCGGACATCGACGAGGCGGCCAACACGTTGCGGGCGATCGTCGACGGGTTGTTCCTGCAGTGGCTGCAGGAGGCGGATTGGAAGGGCGCCCATTCCCGCTATCGCGAGATGTGTGAGCGGGCGGTCCTGACGTATCTGCGGGCGACGTTCGCTCCTTCGCTCGCAGGACGGTGAGTGCGGTGAACCGGCACGAGCCCCTTCCGTGTTCGCAGGGTGTGTCCATCACGCGTTCGTCCGAACTGGCCCGCCGCGGCTGGCAGCAACGGACTGTCGGCGATCCCCGGCGAATTGCCGAGCTGGAGGAGCTCTACGCCGGCCTCGGCTTCGAGACATGGACGACCGGGCTCGACCCGTCCACGGCCGGCGCCGCCTGTACCACGTGCGCAATCACTGCCTGCACGACCTATGTGGCCCTGTTCACACGCCCGGCGACCGGCGCCGGACCGGGCGGGTGACGTCAGGCGTTCATCCAGCGGGGTGGCCGCTTCTCGATGAATGCCCGGATCCCCTCCACGCCGTCGTGGGTTGCCAGCAGCTCTTCGAGGTAGAGACGTTCCAGGTCATCGAGCCGGCGCAGGATCTCGGGTGCGGACCTCTCACGGATCGCTCGCGTGGCGAGGCGCAGCGACAGCGGCGAGCGGGGCACGAAATGCTCGGTGACGAATCTGTCGACCGTGGCGTCGAGATCGCCGCCCGGACAGACCACGTCGACGATTCCCATCCGGAGGCCCTCTTCCGCCCGGAGGCTGCGGCCGGTCAGGAGCAGGTCTTCGGCCCCGCGGCCCGAGAGCAGGGCGGTTGCCGCCGGTGCGAACACACCCAACTGGATCTCGGGGTTCGCCAATGTGGCACTCTCCTCGGCGATCACGATTCCACAGGCCAGGACCAGCTCCAATCCTCCCCCGAGACAGCTCCCCTGCACTGCAGCCACAGTCGGATAGGGGAAACCCACGAGTCGGCGGACGACCCGACCCAGGGCCGTGAGCATCTTCGGCGCCGTTTCCGGCAGGTGCTCTTCGACGCTGGCTCCGAAGGAGAAGTGCCTTCCCGTCGCCCGCAGAACGAGGACCTTGCCTTCGGTTGCGTCGGCGGCGGACTCGATGACGGAGAGGAGCTGGTCGGACAACTCGATGTCGATCACGTTGCCCGGTGGTCGGTCGATCGTGACCGTGTGCACCGCCCCTTCGGCTGTGACCTCGTGCCGGACTCCGGGGCTGCTCACGACCGGTGTTGCGGCGAGACTGCGCGCAGCAGATCGTCGTCCCAAGTCTCGCCGGCGGCGAGGCGGCGGCGTAGATCGATGAAGTCGACCTCGCGGCCGACCTCCCGCGAGCCGCGATGGAACGCCTGGAAGCCTGCCCGGGCCTCGGTCATCATGTTGAGCGACAGCCAGGCGCGGTTCGTCTCCCGGTTCTTGTCCCAGGGCTCGAGCTTCTTCTTCCGGAGCGATTCGGTCGTCTTCAATGTGCAGTCCGGCATGGTGTAGAGGATCTTGGTGACGAGCGCATCGACACCAGCATCCAGCAGTTCGAAGTCGACCGTCCCCGCCGCCAGCAGCTCCTTGCCGGCTTCCCGCTCGTCGCCCTCCTTGAGCCGGCCGTGGACGATCTTGCCCCACTCGTCCAAGAAGCGGTCGGTGACCACGAGCGGATTGGGGACGAACCGCCCGTCGACCTTGAGGACGGGAAAGATGTCGTTGACCAGGCCGAGCCGGAGTGCCTCGTGGGCGCTCCATGGTTCGCAGAGAACGCAACTGGCGATGGCGTTCGCCCATCCGACATAGAGGTCGAGGAAGTCGGTCGAGCCTCCGTCGGGGGCCGAACCGTGCTTGGGCCCGGCTTGACCGAACCTGGCGAGATCGGAGGCGAGCGTGAAGTCGCATGCCATTCCGATCTCCTGGCCGCCACCGATGCGCATCCCGTTGACCCGATTGATGACCGGCTTGTCACACGAGAGGATCCCCGAGACCATGTCGTTGAAGAGGCGCATGTACTGCCGATACTCCCCAGGGCGTCCGGCGTAGTACTCGGAGTACTCCTCGGTGTTGCCTCCGGTGCAGAAGGCACGGTCGCCGACCCCGGTGAAGACCACGGCCACCGCCGCCCGGTCCATCGCCGCCCGCCGGAAGGCGAGAATGACCTCCTTCACCGACTCGGTCGTGTACGAGTTGAGCTGTTCCGGATTGTTCAGGATGATCCAGATCGCGTGCAGCCCCACGACCGGCTGCCCCGCCTCGTCGAGCACCGGACGCTCCTCGTAGAGGATCTCCTTGAAGGAGTGATCGGGTACCAGCTCGTGGTTGACGTGGTCCATGGGTTCTTCCTTTCCGGGGATCACTTCACGGGACGAAGATGGGGCGCCGCGGGTCACGGTGGGCGGGGGCGGCAGCGAGCAGCGAGGCGAGCTCCGTCATCGGGATCTTGCGCGTGAACGGGGCGAGCTGCACCGCCCCTGATGCGACGAGCGCGATCGCCTCGGGGTACAGCTCGGGCGGGCAGCCCCAGCTGCCGAACGCCGAGGCGTCGAACGCCATCAGGTTCGAGAGGCGCAGTGAGATCTTCTCCCGGGTGAATCCGACCACGGCCAGCGTGGCGGCCGGGCCCAGCAGCCCGTAGGCGGTCTCCTGTCCGGTCGGGGTGCCGGAGCACTCGAAGATCTTCCAGCCGGTCCCCTCCGACCCCAGCGAGCGTGCGTGGTCTCGCACCCGGTCTCTCACCTCCCGCGTCTCCAGGCCGGTGGAGTTGACCGTGGCCACCGCGCCGTGGGTGGTCATCGGCTCGAGCCGGGCGTCGTCGATGTCCACGGCGATCACCTGGCCGCCACTCGCCGCGGCCACCTGCACGGCGTACGTCCCGACGCCTCCGGTGCCGATCACCACGACCAGGTCTCCGTCGGCGACGGCCGCCCGGCGGACTGCCTGCAATGGAGTGGTCACCGCATCCGCCACCACCGCCAGGTCGGCGACGTCGGAGCCGGGGGGCAGCTCGTCGATGGCGAAGAGTCCAGATGCGGGGACCGTCACGTGGGTGGCGAATCCCCCGTCGAGGTCGTTCCCGGGCATCTTCTGATGACGGCAGACGTTGCCCCGGCCCGCAGCGCACATGTCACATTGGCCGCACGCGATCACGGCGGCGACCAGCACGTCCCGCCCGACCCACTCGTGGGCGCCGGCGCCGGCCTCGACGACCCGGCCGCTGATCTCGTGGCCGAGGACCAGCGGCAGGTCGGCCCGAGGCCGAACCGATCCGTCGATGTATCCGAGGTCGGTGTGACAGAGACCGCATCCGGCCACCGCCACCACCACCTCTCCGGCTCCCGGCGCCCGGGCGGCATCCGTGAAGCGCTGGAGTGGCTGACACGGTTCGACGAGGCGCCACGAGTACCGTTCGGTCACCGCTCGTCCCCCCGGGGTGTGTTCGAGGGGTTGTGTTCTCCGGTCGCCGGCAGATCGCGCAACGCTCGGGCCACGAAGACCGGAGCCATCCACCTGCGATAGCGCGAGCCGAGATCGGTGTTGTTCTGGGGGCGGACCAATTGGGCCGCCAGCGCGGCCGCCTCGGCGATCACCTCCTCGGTGAAGCGACGGCCGACGAGGGCGTGCTCGGCCTCGGTCGCCCGAATCGGCGCCGAGGCAACCGCTCCCAGCACGATGCGGGCGGTCGTGCATGCGCCTTCGGAGTCGAAGCGGGCGGCGGCGGCCACGCTCATGATGGGAAAGTCGATCGAACCGCGCCTCCGGAGCTTGTGATAGCTGGCGGTCATGCCTGCCGCCGGCACCGTGAGTGCGACGAGGATCTCGTCGTACTCCCTCGTCTGCCCGGCGATCCCATCGTTGCCGTAGAGCTCTTCGACCCCGATGACCCGTTCGCCGCGCCGGCTCACGAGGCGGACGGAGCCGTCGAGAGCGATTGCCACCGGGGCCAGATCGGACGAGCTGACGGCCCAGCAGCGGTCGCCGCGCGGCGCCACCCAGCACACGTCCCCGCCATCCTTCAGACAGTGGCCGTTGGCCGTGCGCCAAGCTTCGGACATGTCGAGGTAGGTGCAGCGGGTGTCGAGGCAGAGATTGCCGCCGAGTGTGGCCGTGTTGCGGATCTGCGGGGAGGCGATGGCGGCGGCAGCAGTCGCCAGCACGGGCGGCGCCACAGTCGAAGTTGCGATGTCGGTGAGCGATGTGGAGCCACCGATGATGCAGTGCCCGTCCTCGAGCCGAATTCCCCGCATTTCGGGGATCTCCGAGAGCGAGACGAGGACGGTGGGCCGGGTTTGGCGGCGCTTCATCTTGGGGAGCATGTCGGTGCCACCTCCCACCAGAGACGCCGATGCGCCGCGTTTGGCGAGCACCCGAATCGCGTCCTCGATCGTGTCCGGGACGACGTACTCGAAGGCGGGGAGCGTCAAGGTCACGAAGCCGACACCTCCTCCGGTCTCCCGACCCGGGTGATGGCCGGGAAGTCGACGTCGGGGATCGATGAAGGACCGAAGCGGGCAGGCTTCCCCCGGGCCATGTCCCGCAGAGCGGCGACGACCTTGTCCGGCGTGATCGGTATCTCGTCCGCTCTGACACCGATGGCGTCGTAGAGGGCGTTGGCCACGGCGGGGACCACCGGGAGCAGCGGTCCCTGCCCGACTTCCTTGGCGCCGAACGGTCCTTCCTGCTCGAACGACTCCACCAGGATGGTCTCGACCGGGGGAGATTCGAGCGTGGTGGCCATCTTGTAGTCCAGGAGGGATGGGCCCCGGTGCATGCTCCCGCGGAAGGCCTGCTCTTCGAAGAGGGCCTCGCCCAGACCCATGTGAACACCGCCTTCGACCTGGCCTTCGACGAGAAGGGGGTTGAGGGCCCGGCCGATGTCATGGGCCAGCCACACTCGCTCGACTTCGATCATGCCCGTCTCCGGGTCGCACCGGAGCAGGACGACGCACGCCGAGTAGCTGTAGGCGGGAGAGATCCCCACTCCCGATCCCTTGTACGGACCGGCGAGGTCGGGGGCCCGGTAGTCGCCGGATTCGACGAGCGGCCCGGACGCGGCGATGGCGCGGCGCACGGCTTCCGACCAGGGCATGCCGCTGTCGGGGTCACCGGCGACGAAGATCCGGCCACCGGCGGCGTCGAGATCGGCGGCGTCCGCCTCGAGTGCGTCGGCGACCGCCTCGAAGATCCGGGTACGGATCTTCGTTGCGGCGGACAGCGCCGCGTTGCCGGCCATGAACGTGACGCGGCTGGAATAGCTCCCGAGGTCTACCGGCGTGAGGTCGGTGTCCGCCGTCACCATGTTCAGCTCGGCCGGTTCCAGACCGAGGCACTCGGCCACGACCGTGGCCAGCATCGTGGTCGAGCCCTGACCGATGTCGGCCGCCATGGAGTAGACGGTGAGCCCGCCCCCGCGGTCCACTTTGATCTGGACCTCGGACTGGGGCATGTCGTTCCAGTAGATGGGCAAACCGGCTCCCGACATGTAGGCGCCCACCGCCAGGCCGATGCCGTGGCCGGGAGGGAGGCGGCCGTGCTTCTCGGCGAAGCCGGAGGCGGCGACCACCTCCGTGATGCAGTCGTCGAGCCCGCAACTGGTGATGCGCAGGTGGTTGACGGTGGTCGAGAACGGCTCCACCAGGTTCACGCGCCGGATCGCCACCGGGTCGAGGCCGAGGTCCTCGGCCGCCTTGTCCAACTGCGATTCGAGGGCGAATCTCGGCTGGGGTGTGCCATGACCCCGCTTGGGCCCGCAGGGGGGCTTGTTGGTGAACACCCGTACCCCTTCGAAGCGGTAGTTGGGTATCCGGTAGGTGGTGGTCTGGAGCGCCCCCGTGTAGTAGAGGGTGGCGATCCCGTAACTGCCGTAGGCGCCCCCGTCCAAGAAGACCTTGAAGTGCATGGCGGTGATCCGCCCGTCGCTTCGGAAGCCGGTCCGAACCCACATCAGGGCGGGGTGACGCCCGCGGTGGGTGTAGAAGACCTCTTCCCGATCGAGGGTGATCTTGACCGGACGACCTGTCCGCATCGCCAGCTTGGCCGCTACCAGCTCGTGGGAGAACGGATCTGCCTTCCCGCCGAACCCTCCTCCATTCGGCGTCGCAATGACCCTGATGCGTCCGGCCGGCAATTCGAGGACCCTCTCCATCGCCCGGTGCAGATAGTGGGGAACCTGGGTCGACGACCAGATCGTGAGCTTGCCGTCGGCGTCGTAGGAGGCGAGTGCGGAGTGGGTCTCGAGGGCGGCATGGGTGTTGCCGGAGTAGAAGTAGACGTCCTCGCGAATGTGGTCGGAAGCGGCCATGCCTTCATCGACGTCTCCGAACTCGAGTGACGCCATCCGGTGCACGTTTCGTCCGATGCCGTCGCCGTGGACCAGGGGCCGATCCTCGGCCAGGGCCTCCGCGAGGTCCGTCACCTCGTCGAGTGGTGCGTACTGCACGTCGATGAGGGCGAGCGCCGCTTCGGCCGTGGCGGCGTCGACCGCGGCCACGGCCGCCACCGGCTCGCCCACATAGCGCACCTTGTCGACTGCCAGCACGTTCTCGTCCTGACTGACGGGCAGGATTCCGTAGGCGATAGGCAAGTCGGCTCCGGTCAACACGGCCGCCACGCCGGGCAGTGCCTCGGCGCGACGGGTGTCGATGCCGATGATGAGGGCGTGGGCGTGCGGGCTGCGCAGCTGCCGCCCGACGAGCATGCCCGGCAGAGTCAGGTCGTCGGCGTAACGAATCTGGCCGGTCACCTGTCTCATCGCATCGACGCGTGGGCGGGGTCGGCCGACGACGGTGTGTCCGGAAGCCATCAGCCGTTCCCGCGGGCGGCGGCGAGGTGAACCGCTTCGATGATCTTCCCGTAACCGGTGCAGCGACACAGGTTCCCCGCCAGGGCCTCTCGTATCTCATCGGTCGTTGGGTGGTCGTTGATGTCCAGCAGCGCGCGGGAGGCGAGCAACATCGCCGGTGTGCAGTAGCCGCATTGGGCCGCACCGAGCTCGGCGAAAGCGCTCTGCAACGCATGGGGGCGGCCGGCCGCGGCGAGACCTTCGATCGTCGTGATCTCGTGACCCTCGGCCCGCCGGGCCAGGACCAGGCACGAAAGCACCGGCAGGCCGTCGAGGAGTACGGTGCAGGCGCCGCATTCGCCGAGGTCGCACCCGTGTTTCGTGCCGACCAGCCCGAGGCGAGCCCGAATGGCCTCGAGGAGGGTGAGGTTGTCGCCGGCGGCGAACTCGTGCGTCTCGCCGTTCACCCGCAGCGAGAGCACGCGATCGGTCATGCGCCGTCGTCGCTCGGGTCGATGGCGGCCCGGCGGACGTATGCGGTGCCTTCGGCCAGTCGGCGCGCCGTGCGGTCATATGACGCCTGCTCGACTCGCCAGCCGGCTCCGTCGCGCCGGACCCGCGCCCGAACCGACAGCACTCCGCTCATGTGCCCGATTCGGATCACGCCGTCCCGGGACGGGCGGGCGACGGCATGGACCGTGGTCCCCTCCATCGCAGCGGCCACTCCCGTGCAGGCGCCCAGGGTTCCGGGGTATGCCTTGTGAGGTACCGGGGGCCGTCCTCCCACCACCCTCGCCACGAAGTCGACGCTCTCCGCAGTGACCTTGTCGCCGGTGCCGAAGACCGTGTAGTCCATCGGCGGACCGACGAGAGCAGGCACGGGTGTGAGGCCGTCGGCGGGCATTCCCAGCAGCTTGGCGGCCGCCTCCTTGACGGCGCCGATCGCCCCGAGGACCGCGGCATCGAACGCATCTGGTCCCTCGGCCCCGGTCATCCCCACTCCGGCCGCGGCGAAGAAGACCGTGAGATTGCCCAGATCCATGATCGTGGCCTCGACCGGCCCGAACTCCGTATCCAGGATGTCGGTGGTGTGGCCGGTCGGCAGTAGTGACCCGGTGCTGCCTCCGCTGGTACCCCCGAAGTCGAGAGCGATCGGGGCACCGGTCCCGGGCACGCCGTGTACCTCGCAGTCCCCCTCCACCGCGGCGGATCCGTCGTCGACGGGCACGTCGGCGATGAGGAGCCGCCCGGTGTTCGTGTTGTGTATCCGCACAGTCGTGACCGGACCCTGGATCGCCACCAGGCCCTCGTCGATGGCGAACGCCCCGACGGCCGCAGAGATGTTGCCGCAGTTGATGTCGTAATCGACGACGGGCTCGGTGACGCTCACCTGGGCGAAGGTGTAGTCGAGATCGGCGTCGCCCCGACTCGGGGGGTCGATGATGGCCAGTTTGCTGGTGAGCAGGTCTGCGCCACCCAGTCCATCCACCTGCCGCCGGTCGGGGCTGCCGAAGAGGGAGAGGATCACGGCGTCACGCTGTCGGTGGTCGGCCGGCAGGTCGCGGCCACGCAGGAAGACCGCCTTGCTGGTTCCACCGCGCATGAGGACGAAGGGGATGGCAGCCTGCTGGCGAGTCCCCTCGCTCAGCGGATGAGGATCTGCACGGTGCATGCTGCCCCCTCGATGCCGACGGCCTTGCCGCCCCGACAATGAGCGAGACCCACCCTGGCTGATCGGATCTGGCGGTCGCCGGCTTCACCGCGCAGTTGTCTGACGAGCTCGACGACCTGCGCCACGCCGGTGCCTCCCAACGGATGACCCTTGCCCAGCAGTCCGCCGCTGGGGTTGATCGGGAGCCTGCCGCCGATATCGGCTTCGCCGCGCTCGACTGCAGCCGGGTACTCCCCCTGGCCGAACAGGCCCAGTCCTTCCACGCGCAGCACCTCGGCGATGCTGAAACAGTCGTGGACCTCGGCGAAGTCCACCTCGTCCGGGCCGATGCCGGCCCGCTCGTAGGCATCACGGGCGGTGTCCCAGGTCAGAGGTTCGAAGGTCATCGATGTGGGCTCGACGTCGACCGAGCCGGTGCGGAGGGTCGAGGCGGCGAGGCGGACCGCCCGACCGTCGCCGAATTTCTTGGCCGCGCGGTCGCTCATCAGGATCACAGCCGCGGCTCCGTCGGTGACGGGTGAACAGTCGTGCAGGTTCAGAGGATCGGCGATCGGACGCGACTCCAGGACATCGTCGATGGTGATCTCCTGGCGGAAGTGGGCCAGCGGGTTGCGGGCCGCATTGCTCTTGTTCTTGACGGGGATCAGGGCGAGCTGTTTCCGGGTCATGCCGAACTCTTCCATGTAGCGGCGGGCCCGCATCGCATACACGGCGGGCATCGTCGCCCCCACCGCCGCCTCCGGATCGCTCTCGTCCGGGGTCAGCGCACCCCGGAATCTGCTGGTCAGGTGCTCGGTTCCGATGGCGGCGATCACGTCGTGCTCGCCGGCGCGGATGGCGAGAGCAGCCTCCCGGATGGCGGTGGCTCCGCTGCTGCAGGCGTTTTCGACGTTGGCGAGGGGCAGGCCCGCCAGCCCGACCTGGGCGAGGACGCGCTGGCCGGTGACCATGCCCTGGAACACGTGCCCGCAATAGGCGGCTTCGACGTCCCGTCCACCGATACCGGCGTCGGCGATGGCTCCCTGCAGCGCCTCGGCGCCGAGATCGGCGGCGTCGCGGTCGGGGTGCTTGCCGAAGTGTGTCATGCCGGCGCCGACCACGTGGACCTCAGTCATGTGCGGCCTCCCTGGGACGGAATCGATAGCCGGTCAGGGCGGTGCCGTCGTCGTCGGTGCCCCAAGGCTCGAGCGACAACGTCAGGGCCATCCCGATGCTGATGTCGTCGAAGTCGCATCCCGAAATCTGTCCCATGATCCGGACTCCTTCCGGGAAGTCGACATAGCCGAGGGCGTAGGGGACCTCGAATGCAGGCGTCGACTGGCGGACGATGGAAAAGGTGTAGAGAGTCCCTTCCCGCCCGAAGCGGACGGGCTCGAAATCATCGCCGAGACAGCCGGAGCAGACCTGGCGCCGGGGATAGAAGTTCGCCCCGCACGTTCGGCAGCGACTGCCCAGCAGGTTCCCAGACCCGTCCGGGTGCACTTCCAGCTCGCCCGGACGGAAGGAAACGCCTGCCGTAGATCCGGTCACGACTCCTCCTGTCGACGCTGACGCAATTTCGGTCGAGGACCGGACTCCGGACACTCAGCCGTCCGGCCGTTCGGTCGTCTAGACGAAGTCTGCTGGGCCTCACCACGACCCGTCAATGAGGTACTCGCTCCATTCCCCTGATTCATCGGGGCCACGCTCGGCGGTCGGGAGAGGAGCGCGTGATGTATCCGCATCAGAAAAATGACACAGCAACCGGATTGTCAGATGGACACCTTCCCTCGCAGGCTGTGATCAGCCAACCGACCGGCCGGACGGTTTTCACAAACGGCCAAGGTACGGACGAGGAGGCCACGGACGAGGAGGCCACGGACGAGGAGGCCAGCGGTGACTCGAGCACAGACGATCGACAGCAGGGAATCGCAGTACCTCTACGACTGGAACAAGATCGGCGAAGCGGAGATCGATGCCCCGGGCACCGTCGAAGTCGACGACGAGACGCTCCGTGACGGCCTCCAGAGCCCATCGGTCCGCCACCCGGCACTCGGCGAGAAGATCGAGATCCTCCACCACATGGAGGCGATCGGCATCCACGCCGCCGACATCGGCTATCCGGGCGCCGGACCCAAGATGCTCGATGACGTCGTCGCGCTGGCCGAGGAGATCAACCGGCAAGGCTTCGGGATCGTCCCCAACTGCGCCGGGCGGACCCATCCCAGTGACATCCTGCCGATCGCCGAGGCGCAGCAGCGCTCGGGTGTGCCCATCGAAGCGGCCCTGTTCCTGGGTTCGAGCCCCATCCGCCAGTTCGTGGAGGGATGGGATGCCGACTTCCTCGTTCGGACCACTGCGGACGCGGTCGGCCTGGCCATCCGCCAGGGGCTGGAAGTGATGTATGTCACCGAGGACACCACCCGAGCGAGCGCCGAAGTGCTGCGCCGCGTGTACACCACGGCCATCGCCACCGGTGCCCGCCGTATCTGTCTCTCGGACACCGTCGGACACGCCACTCCCTGGGGGGTGTCCGCCCTGGTCCGCTTCGCCCGCGACCTGGTCGCAGAGACTGGCGCCGACGTCAAGATCGACTGGCACGGACACCGGGACCGCAATCTCAGCGTGGTCAACTCTCTCGCCGCTCTGGCGGCGGGTGCGGATCGCGTCCACGGATGTGGGTTGGGCATCGGTGAACGGGTGGGCAACACGCCGATGGAGATCCTCCTCGTCAACCTGCGGCTCCTCGGCTGGCTCGAACCCGATCTCAGCGTGCTGCCGGCGTACTGCGAGACGATCTCTCGCGCCACCGACACCGAGATACCCAAGAACACCCCCGCCGTTGGCAAGAACGCCTTCGAGACCAGCACCGGCGTCCACGCCGCCGCCGTGCTGAAAGCGATCCGGACCGGTGACACGTGGCTGGCCGATCGCATCTACAGCGGCGTTCCGGCCGAGGAGCTCGGACGCGACCAGGAGATCACGGTCGGGCCCATGAGCGGCAAGGCCAACGCCGTCGCCTGGCTGACCAAGCGCGGGCACGAATGCGATGACGAGACGATCGACAAGATCCTGGCCACGGCCAAGTCCTCCGATCACGTTCTCGAAGAGCACGAGATCCTCGGGCTACTCAGTACGACTCACGTCTGATGACCATCGCCACCGAGCTCAGCTCGGCCGTCGTGATCTCGGGTCACACCCGGCGCGTGCTGCTGTCGGGCAACGAGGCCGTGGCCCAAGGGGCGGTGGAGGCAGGTGTCAGGCTCGCAGTGGGGTATCCCGGCACACCCAGCACCGAGATCCTCGAGTCCATCGTCGGCCGGTCCGACGTCGACGTGCGCTGGTCACCCAACGAGAAAGTAGCCCTCGATGTGGGCCTCGGGTTTTCCCTGGGAGGGGCGCGGGCGCTCGTCACGATGAAGCACGTCGGTCTCAACGTCGCCGCCGACACCCTGATGACCTCGGCCTACACCGGTGTGGGCGCCGGGCTGGTCATCGCCTGTGCCGACGACCCGGGCATGCACAGCTCCCAGAACGAGCAGGACACCAGAGCCTATGCCCGGATGGCGGGCATCCCGCTGCTCGAACCCTCCAACAGCACGGAGGCCAAGGAGTACACGATTCTCGCATTTGCCATCTCCGAGGAGTTCGACACGCCGGTACTCGTCCGCACCACCACCCGGGTGTCGCACAACCGGAGTGTGGTCGAGATCGGTCGGCGGATCGAGAGGCCGGTGACAGGCTTCCGGCGTGATCCGTCCAAGTACGTCATGGTTCCCGGCTACGCCCGGAGTCGGCGCCCCGCCCTCCTCGAACGCCTGCGACGCCTGGCGGAGTATGCCGAGAACAGCGCCCTGACCGTCTCGGACGGAACCGCCACCGACTACGGGGTCGTGACCTGCGGGATCGCCCATCACTACGTCCTCGAGGTCCTCGGCGATGCTCGGACCCTCAAGCTGGGCATGAACCATCCGCTTCCCATCGAGCGGATCAGGGAATTCGCGTCGACCGTCGACCGGCTCTTCGTGGTGGAGGAGCTGGATCCGCACGTGGAGACCGCCATTCGGGCGGCCGGGATCGACGTGGAGGGCAAGGCCTTCTTCCCCCAGGTGGGAGAGCTCAACCCGGAGATCGTGCGCCGCGGTTTCGAGCGCGCCGGAGTGCTGCCCTCGGTGCGGACCACCGAACCGGCCCCGCCCACGGTGAAGCGCCCGCCGTTGCTCTGCCCGGGATGCCCGCACACGCCGCCGTTCCTCGCCCTCAGGCGACTCGGGGCCGTGGTCACCGGTGACATCGGCTGCTACACGCTCGCCGCGCTCGAGCCTCTCGCCTCGATGGACACTTGTGTGGCGATGGGCAGCAGCATCGGCATGGCGGTGGGTATGGCGGCCTCGGGCGGGGCGCCCGGTCCGGTGGTGGCCACGATCGGCGATTCCACCTTCATCCATGGCGGCATCCAAGGCCTGGCCGAAGCCGTCTACAGCTCGGCCAACATCACCGTGATCATTCTCGACAACGGCACGGTGGGGATGACCGGCGGTCAGGAGCATCCCGGCACCGGGATCACCCTTCAGGGTGCCGAGACCACCGCGGTGGACCTCGTGGCACTGTGCAAGGCGCTCGGGGTGCGGGACGTGAAGGTGATCGACCCTTACGACCTGGCGGCCACCTATTCGGCCATCGAGAACGCAGTCGCCCATGTCGGGCCGTCGGTCGTGATCACCAATCGCCCATGCGTCGAGGCTCCCATCAAGGTGCGGGACACTCCGTTCGAGGTCGTCGCGGAGGCGTGTACGGCCTGCCAGTCGTGCATGACGCTCGGGTGCCCGTCGATCGTCTGGTCCGACGAGACCCACGAGGGCCGGCGCAAGGTGGTCATCGACCCGACCACCTGCACGGGTTGCACGTTGTGCGTCCAGCTCTGCCCGCCGGCCGCCATCACCTTGATCAACGGGGTTGTCGATGTCCACTGAAACCCGCGGGATGGTCCTCGCCGGCGTCGGTGGCCAAGGCGTGGTGCTGGCCAGCATGATCGTCGCCGATGCGCTGCTGCGGGCGGGGTTCGACGTCAAGCAGAGCGAGGTCCACGGCATGGCCCAGCGGGGGGGATCGGTCGTGAGCCACATTCGCTGGGGTCCGCAGGTCAGCAGTCCGCTGCTGCCGGCCGGCAGCGCCGAGGTGTTGGCCGCATTCGAGTGGGCGGAGGCCATCCGGTGGGTCGAGTATCTGCGGGAAGGCGGCGCCGTCGTGGCCGACATCCGCACCATCGTCCCTCCCGGCGCCTGCTCCGATCACCGGTCCTGGGCGACTCTCTACCCGGGCATCGACGAGAACGTCTTCGTCAGTCGCGATCTCAAGACCCGTCTCGTGGACGCCACGGCCACCGCCTCCGACCTCGGCAACGCCCGGGCGGCCAACAGCGTGATCCTGGGCGCGATCGCCGCATTTCTCGACATCGACGCCTCCCACTGGCAAGCGGCCATCGAGCGGCTGGTGCCGCCGGGAACGGCAGAGGTGAACCTCGCCGCCTTCTGGGCGGGCCGCGAGGTGGCCACAGCCCGGCTTCCCCAGCAACCGCCGGCACCCGAGGGATTCGCCGGCCCCCACCAGATCGACATCAGACACGAATGGTGCAAGGGCTGCAACATCTGCTCGCGCGTCTGTCCCGAGTATTGCCTCGCCGTCGACGTCGACGGCCGCTTGACGGTCGTCGACGCCGAGGCGTGCACGGGGTGCCGGCTGTGCGAGATGCTGTGTCCCGACTTCGCCATCGCCATCCGTCCCCCCCGGGAAACCGCCGGCGCCGATCTGGTTCGAGAAGGGGGAGGCCCTCGATGAGTACCGCCCGACTGATTCAAGGCAACGAGGCCTGTGCCCGGGGTGCGTTGGCGGCCGGCTGCACGTTCTACGGCGGCTATCCGATCACCCCTTCGTCGGAGATCGCCGAGTACATGGTGCGGGAGCTGCCGAAGGTCCATGGCGTCTTCGTACAGATGGAAGACGAGATCTCGTCACTGGCGGCGGTGATCGGAGCGTCGCTGGGCGGTTCCAAGGCGATGACGGCCACCAGCGGCCCGGGATTCTCCTTGATGCAGGAGCACATCGGGTTCGCCACCATGGCCGAGGTCCCGTGTGTGATCGTGGACGTCATGCGTGGTGGGCCCAGCACCGGGTTGCCCACCTCGCCGTCGCAGGGAGACGTGATGCAGGCGCGGTGGGGAACGCACGGCGATCATCCCGCCATCGTCTTGGCGCCGTCGTCCGTGGGTGAGGTCTTCGACCTGACCCTGCGGGCGTTCAATCTCTCCGAGAGGTTCCGGACCCCGGTCATTCTCATCTACGACGAGATCATCGGTCACACCAGGGAGAACGTCGTCCTCCCCGACGTGGTGGAGGTCGAAGATCGCAAGCGACCCGACGTCGCACCCGCCGATTTCTGGCCCAAGGCGGCGCCCGCCGACGGCGTGCCACCCCTGCCCGCGTTCGGAGACGGGTATCGCTTCCACGTCACCGGGCTGTCACACGACGAGCGTGGGCTCCCCAGCGACGACGCCGGCGTCGCCGGGAGCCTCCTCGCCCGTCTCCATGACAAGGTGGAGCAGCACATCGATGAGATATCCCAGGTGGAAACCCGCCTGTTGGATGACGCCGACATCGCCGTCTTCGCCTACGGGATCGTGGGCCGGTCGGCCAGGGAGGCGGTGACCCGCGGGCGGGAGGAAGGCATCAGGGTCGGTCTGGTCAGGCCGGTGACCCTGTGGCCATTTCCGTACGACCAGGTCGCGGCGGTGGCTCGCGGCGTGGACACGGTCATCGTGTCCGAGATGAACCGTGGGCAGCTCATCGGTGAGGTCGAGCGCGCCACGGCGGGGCGCGCCCGGGTCGTCCCCCATCTCCGGGCCGACGGACAGCCGATCTCCCCCAACGAGCTGCTGAGCACGATTCGAACGGCGGCGGGGAGGGGCGCATGACTGACGTGAGGAACTACTTGAGGGAGTGGGCCATGCCCCACGTCCTCTGTCCGGGATGTGCCCACGGCATCGTGCTTCGGTCCTTTCTCGAGTCGGTCGATCAACTCCAACTCGATCAGGACAAGCTGGCCCTCGTGGCAGGAATCGGTTGCAGCAGCCGTCTGGCGGGGTACGTGGACTTCTGCACCCTCCATGGCACCCATGGGCGTGCTCCGGCGTTCGCGACCGGGCTGAAGCTCGCCCGCCCCGATCTGAATGTGGTGGTGATCACCGGGGACGGCGATGGGCTGGCCATCGGTGGGAATCATCTGATTCACGCCGCACGCCGGAACATCGACATCACCGTCTTGCTCCTCAACAACGCGATCTACGGCATGACCGGAGGACAAGCCGCCCCGACCACACCACAGGGCGCCCGGGCTTCGACCACCCCGGATGGCAACACCGAACCGATGTTCGATGCCTGCAAGCTCCTCATCGGGGCCGGCGCCTCCTTCGTGGCGCGGGTACTGGCGGCGACTCCCACCGAGATGACGAAGGTGATGAAGGACGCGATGACACATCCCGGTTTTGCCTTCGTCGAGATCATCAGCGACTGCCCGGAGTACTACGGGCGCTACAACAAGATCGGGGGAGGGGCCGAGATGCTGACATGGATGGCGCGCCGGGACGCCGGGGTGGCGACCCCGCTTTCGAAGAAGAGGTTCGTCAACCACATTCCCTCGTCACCGACGCCTCCCGGCATGGACACGGGCGTGCTCCTGCGCGAGATACGGCCCGTGTTCTCCGGCATCCGAGAGGGGGGACCCCGTGGAACGTAGCGAGATCCGGATCGCCGGGACCGGCGGTCAGGGCATCGTCACGGCTGGACGGATCCTGGCCGAAGCGGCGGTCCTGTCAGGCAGCAACGCCACCCATTCACAGGTGTACGGGCCGCAGTCGCGCGGCGGCGCCTGTCGGTCCGATGTGGTGATCGCGACGGGCGAGATCGGCTTCCCGCTGGCCGGCGACATCGACATCCTCGTGATCCTCAGCATCCCGGCATACGCCCGGTACCACGCGGAGCTCGGGGTCGACGGGTGCCTGCTCTTGGACGCCAGATGTGCTCCGACGTCGGTGGATGGTGCCGTCCGGCAGTTTTCCGTCGTGGACACGGCGCGCGCCGTCTCGGGTAGCGAGGTGGCGACCGGTGTCGTCGCCCTCGGGCTGCTGCAGGCGTTGACCGGCGTGGTGGATGCCGAGGCGCTGCGGGAGGCCGTAGCCGCCCGGGTGCCCGCCGTCCACCGGCTCATGAATCTCGCCGCGCTGAGTGCCGGCATGGGTCTGGTCGATGGGAGGGCGGCGTGAGAACCGGGGCAGCGACCGAGGAACGCATCCGCCGTGAGGCGGCGGCCCTCTTCCGCCGGAAGGGCTTCAACGGAACGAGCATGGCCGAGCTCGCCGCCGAGGTGGGGATCATGAAGTCCAGCCTCTATCACCACTTCCGCAGCAAGCAGGCGCTGTTGTCCGAGATCATCGAATTGACCGTGAATCGGGTCACACCGCTGGTCAGGGAAGTAGCCGAATCGGACCGTCCGATCAGCGAACGAATGAGCAGGGCGGTGGCGATCCACATCGAGGAGGCCATTCACGACCAGGACGCCGTCTCGTGCTTCATCGAAGAAGGTCGGTATCTGTCTCCGGACTTCATGGCGGCACACGTCGCCAACCGCGATCGCTATCAAGAAATGTTCCGCCGGATGCTGGTGGAAGGGATCGCGTCGGGAGACTTCGCCGAGCAGGACCCGAATCTCTCGGTGATGGCGATCATCGGGATGTGCAACTCCGTGGTGCGCTGGTACCGCCCCGGCGGGGACCACACTCCCGAGGAGATCGCCCGGGAGTTCGCCGACTTCGTCGTCCGCGGGGTCTCGGTCTCCCAGCTCGACCTCGCTTCGACGACGGGGACCCCACGATGACCGGTGCTCTCGACGGTATCAAGGTCCTCGACCTCTCCCAGGGGGCGGCGGGGCCCACCTGCGCCATGGCGCTCGGCGACATGGGTGCCGACGTCGTCAAGGTGGAGCCGCCCGGCGGGGAATGGGGACGAATGCTCGGGCCCCCGTTCGTCGGTGGAGTGGCGGCCGCCTTCCTCGGCATGAATCGCAACAAACGCAGCATCGTCGTCGACCTCAAAGAACCTGACGGCCGCGGCGTGATCTCGCGGATCGCCGAGAGCTGCGACGTCGCCATCGAGAGCTTCCGACCGGGTGTGGCCGAACGGCTCGGCGTCGGATACGACGCTCTGTCGACCGTCAATCCACGCATCGTGTATGCCTCCATCTCTGCCTTCGGACAGGAGGGGCCTTGGCGGGATCGGCCGGGCGTCGACGGCGTGGCCCAGGCAATGGGCGGGATCATGAGTGTGACGGGCAGCGAGGACGGTCCGCCGGTGAAGGTCGGCGTCCCCGCCGCCGACATGGCAGGTGGGATGTACACCGTCCAGGCCGTGTTGGCGGCCCTGTTCTCTCGTGAGCGAACGGGACGCGGTCAGCGAGTCGACGTGTCTCTGCTCGACTCGCTCCTCGCCTATCAGGTGGTGCCACTGTCGATGTTCCTGGCCAGCGGAAAAGCACCCCGGCGGCTGGGAACGGCTGCCCCCTACTCCGCCCCCAACGAGGCATTCCCGACGAATGACGGTCACGTCATGGTGGCGGCCTACACCGAGAAGCGCTGGCCGGCATTGTGCCGGGTGCTCGGATGTCCCGACCTGGCCGCCGATCCTCGATTCGACACCAACGAGAAGCGGGTGCGGGGCCGTTCCGAGCTGCGGGGCGTCCTCGAGCCGCTGTTCCGGGCTCGGTCCACTGAGGACTGGCTGACACTCCTCGACGCGGCCGACATCATCTGCGGGCCGCTGTTGTCCTATGCGGACCTGGTCCGCGAAGAGCACGTGATCCAGAGCGGGGCACTGGTGTCGGTGCCTCATCCACACATGGGCGACATCCGGGCACCGGTGTTCCCGGGACGGTTCTCGCAGACTCCGATCGATCTCTCCGGGCCGCCTCCGGCGCGGCCCGGTGAGCACTCGGTGGCGATTCTGGGCGAGTGCGGGTTCGACGTTCTCGAGATACGAAAGCTGCTCGGGAGCGGTGTGGTGGCCGACTCCGGGCAGGCCATGATCCCGGCGGGAAGAGGAGGGAGCAGATGATCGACGAAGCGCCCGGGACGGGCGAGGAGCATCCGGTGTTGTACGCGCGCCACGGCGCGGTGGGGGTGTTGACCCTGAACCGACCCGATGCGCTCAACGCGTTGACCGTCGCCATGCTGGAGACGATGGCGCAGATCCTGGACGAGATCGAGGCCGACACCGAGACCAGGGTCCTCGTCGTGACCGCGGCGGGGGAGAAGGCATTCTGCGTGGGCGCCGATCTGAAGAGTCGAGGCCCCGAGTTCGAGCCGGGTCTCATCCACGATCCCCTCGGGCTGCTCGTGCGCCGCGTGTTCGGCAGGCTCGAGGCCCTCCACATCCCGGTCATCATCGCCATCCGCGGCTATGCCCTCGGCGGCGGGCTGGAACTGGCCCTGGCCGGCGACCTGCGCGTCGCCACCGAGAGTGCCCGACTGGGCTTTCCCGAAGCCAAGGTCGGGAGTCTGCCGGGCGCCGGGGGAACACAACGTGCGACCCGGTTGATCGGCCCGGCGTTCACCAAGGAGCTCATGTTCACCGCCGATCATGTCGGCGCCGTGGACGCCCACCGGATGGGCTTGATCAACCGGGTGGTACCCGATGAGGACCTGATGACCGAGACGATGGCGCTGGCCGAGCGCATCGCCACTCGGGCGCCGTTGTCGCACGACCGGATCAAGGAGTTGGTGAATCGGGCCCTGGATGCCGATCTGGAGACAGGCCTGGAGCTTGAGTCCACGAGTCATGCCGTCCTCCGGGCCAGTGCCGACCGCAACGAGGGGATCCAGGCCTTCAAGGAGAAGCGATCACCCCGGTTCGAGGGACGATGAGAACGAGGAGACGCCGGACATGAACGTGAAGGACCGAGTTGCCGTCGTCACCGGCTCCGGCCAGGGCATTGGAGCAGGCATCGCAGGGGTCCTGGGCCGCGCCGGCGCCAAGGTGGTCATCAACGACCTCGTGGCCGGAAGGGTCGATGAGACCGTTGCCGCCCTCGGTGCCGAGGGAGTCCAGGCGGTGGGTCATCCATCCGACGTGGCCACCGCCGCCGGGGCAGAGAGCCTGATGGCGGCGGCGCGCGATGCCTACGGGAAGGTCGACATCCTGGTGAACAACGCCGGAACCGCCCGCGATGGGTGGCTGGCGAAGATGAGCGAAGAGGATTGGGACATCGTCATCCAGGTGAATCTGAAGTCCCAGTTCCTCACATGCCGGGCGGTGGCGCCGCACATGATGGAGCAGAAGCACGGCCGCATCATCAACATCACGTCCCGGGCGTGGCTTGGCGGTCCGGGCCAGGCGAACTACGCGGCTTCCAAGGGAGCGGTGATAAGCCTGACGCGAACCCTGGCTCTCGAGATGGCCCGCTATGGCATCACTGCGAATTGCATCGCTCCCGCCTTGGTGGACACCCCTCTCTTCCGGGGGTTGAAGGAGGACGTCCAGGAGCGGCTCGTCAAGACGATTCCTGCCGGGCGGATCGGCACCCCCGAAGACATCGGCAACGCGGCCTTGTTCCTGGCGGCGGACGAGTCCTCGTATGTCACCGGTCAAACCCTCTATGTCTGCGGCGGACGAAGCCTGGGAGCCGGTTGATGGACGCATCGACTGCGGGTGGCATGACGTTGGCGGAGCGGATCCTGGCCCGGGCGGCCGGCCGGGATCGGGTGGCGGCCGGGGAGTTCGTCGTCGCCGAGATCGATTTGGCTCTGATGCACGACATCTTCGCCGCCCAGGTCTTCGATCTCCTGGGCGAGGCGGGGGTGGAGGCTGTCTTCGATCCGGACAAGACCGTGATCGTGATCGATCATCTCGTGCCTGCGCCATCGGCGGCGGCGGCCGACATCCATCACCGGATTCGACAGCATGTGTCTCGTCAGGGCATTCGAGCCTTCTATGACGCCGGGGAGGGGATCTGTCACCAGTTGCTGCCCGAGCAAGGTCACGTGCGGCCGGGGATGCTGATCGTCGGCACCGATTCGCACACCACCACCTACGGGGCTCTTGGAGCCGCAGGCACCGGCATCGGCACTTCGGACATGGTCTACGCCCTGGCGACCGGGCGGCTGTGGTTCCGGGTGCCGGAGACGATCCGTTTCGAGTTGACCGGAGAACTGGCACCGGCCGTTTCCTGGAAGGACGTGATCCTCCACCTCGCCGGAACGTTCGGTGCGGACGCCGCCCAGTATCGGTCCATGGAGTTCGGCGGCCCCGCCATCGGGGGCGCCGACATGGCGAGCCGCCTCACCGTCTCCAACATGGCCGTGGAGATGGGTGCGAAGTTCGGTCTCTTTCCGGCCGACGAGATAACCGACGCCTACCTTCGTGATCAGGGGGGACCAGGATCGGACGCCTTCGGGCCGGATCCCGATGCCCACTACGAGGCACTCCACGAGATCTCCCTCTCGGCGCTCGCTCCCCAGGTGGCCATGCCGCACGAGGTCGATCGGGTGGCCCCGGTCGACGACGTGGCAGGACTCGCGATCGACCAGGCGTTCATCGGTTCGTGCACGAATGGGCGAATCGAGGATCTGCGAGCCGCCGCAGCCGTCCTCCACGGACATCATGTCGCTCGCGGTGTTCGGCTGTTGGTGGCGCCGGCGTCGCGAGCCGTCCTCCAAGAAGCGATGAGCGAGGGTGTCCTCGCCTCCTTGGTCGATGCCGGGGCGGTGGTCCTCGCCCCAGGATGTGGCCCCTGCTTCGGAGGCCACGGCGGTCTCCTCGGTCCGAAGGAGCGTTGCATCGGAACCCACAACAGGAACTTCATCGGCCGGATGGGGAGCTCCGATGCCGAGATCTACCTCGCCTCACCGGCGACGGTGGCAGCCTCGGCGCTGGCGGGCCACATCGCCGATCCGAGGGACCTGGAGGTGGCTCTTGCCCGCTGACGTGTTCCGGGGCCGGGTGTGGAGGTTCGGTCACGACATCAGCACCGACGTACTCTCTCCCGGTCAGTACGCAGTCGACCCGGTCGACGTACGCAAGCGACATGTACTCGAGTCGATCAACCCTGCTTTCGCCACCGGGGTGGAGGCGGGCGACGTGGTCGTTGCCGGCCGCAACTTCGGCTGTGGGTCGAGCCGCGAGACGGCTGCCGAGAATCTGAAGGCCCTGGGTGTGGCCTGTGTCGTGGCCGAATCCCTCGCCCGCATCTTCATGCGCAACGCGGTGGCGGTGGGACTACCGGTGATGATCTGCCCCGGGGTCCATGAAGCATTCACCGACGGTGATGACATCGAGGTCGATCTCGGTTCGGGCCGGGTGTCCGGCGGGGCGCACGGTTCGAGCCTGCTGGGCGAGGCATTGCCCGAGGAGATGAGGACGATCCTCGCCGCCGGCGGAATGCTGGCCATGCTGCGCAGCCAGACGCACTGATCTCCGGGCCGGCGGTGGGCCGCTCACTCCCGGTCGCTCAACCCTCGATCGTGCCGGCCGGGCTCTCGACATCTGGGAAATGCTGGCGGGCGACCTCATGGAGCAGGTACAGCTCGTGTCCGAGAGCAGGGCGATACTGCGGCGGAGCGACGGATATGAGATCCTCCAGCATCGTGCGGAGGCGGCGTGAGACCTGAAGCGAGTCGGCCCCGTAGTGACGTATCTCCTCCACCCCCAGCTTCAGGAAGTCGACCCACGAGGCGATGGGAACGACGAGGCGGACGCTGCCCTCGGCATCGGTGTGGGTGCCGGTCGGGAACTCTCGGAAGAGGATGTCGCGCAGCAGATCGTGCAGTTGATCGATGACCTGCACCGCGGTGGTGGGGTCGTTCACCCCGGGAGACAGTGCCCGTTCGGCGATGTCGACCAACTGGCGGAAGCCGAACTCGGGATC
>Ga0214472_10001751_pt1 | contig 23810 bp, 21 predicted proteins | sample RVTome_6_FD_207662 | JGI IMG/M metagenome (GOLD analysis project Ga0214472, IMG submission 207662) | Soil microbial communities from uranium-contaminated site in the Upper Colorado River Basin, Wyoming, United States - RVT140D175 | ecosystem: Environmental > Terrestrial > Soil > Contaminated >...
CTCGGTTCTGGTGACCGCGAACGTGACGACAGCCTATACGCCATCGTTCGGCTGGGCGCATTTCAGCAGTGAAAACGGCATCTATTTTTCGCAGACGCCGATTTCGATGGAAGAGGAACTGTTCCTGCGCCCGCGCATTGGCGGCAACGTGGAATTCAACTGCTAGACTCCTGACTTAACGCAGATCCGGACGGAAAGACGGAAACCGCTTTTGCTGGATTTGCGCTGGCCAGGCAAACGGCGCGCCGCAGGCTATTGCCCGGCGCTGTCGTCGCTTCCGCGCATTCGCCGGATGATCTCGACCAGCGGTTCGATCTGGCTCTCACGGGCAACGATGAATCCGCCACCGTGGTCGGGCTCCACCGAATCATAGGCGACCGGATCGGCATCGAACATCGCCGACAGGATTTCACGCAGTTTCGATTTCGCTTCGCCGGGAAGGCTCCGGCGCACCGAATGCAGGCGGTTCGGCACTGCAACAGATTGCCAGACGATCCGGAATCGCGCCGCATCGATCCCGAGTGTGGACATCTGCGCCATCGTGCCGCGCCGTGCGCTGTCGGCCGGTCCGTCGCCGGCCACCCAACCGATGACGGCATCGACCTGGCCGTCGGCCAGGCCCTGCAACAAAGCCGCGCTTGATTCGAAAAGTTGAAGCGCGGCGTCGTTTGCGGCCAGGTCGAGGCCGGCCGCGTTCAATCCGTCGATCGCTATATCGAATCCGCCAAAAGCCGAGGATCGGAGCGCGCCAATCCTTCTTCCCTTGTATTGCGCAGGATTTTCGGGTTGTCCGGCCGCGGCGATCAGCACCTGGCGACTAGCCAGCGAACCGTCGCCGTCGCGCGCGATTACCACCGGTTCGATACAATCGCACCGGACTTTGGCAAGCGCATGAGCGGCACTCGAAAGGATCGCATACTCAATTCGGCTGCCGCCCAACGCATCGACCAGCGTCGCGTAGTCGCGGGCGGCGAAAAGTTCGACATTGACGCCCAAACCTTCCGCGAACGCCAGACGGAACGGCTCCATTCGCGCGGTGGCGTCTCCGGCATTGCCCGATGCGACAAATCCGACGCGAAACGCGCCGACCGTTTCGCGCCAGTCGGATCGCGCCGGCAGGCCGTATAAAAGCAGCGTCAGGGCGGCGAGCACAAGCCGGATTGGCATTGGTTGTCTCCGTTCATCGAAACTGCCCGTTTCGCCGGGTTCGTGCAATTTGCAATTGCCGCATTTGCGGCGCCGCTGGTGCAAGATCTGCCGGATCGGAGCCATTGGCGGCAAGATCATGCACAGATTCAAGGCCTTGATCATGCCCTTGTCCGAAAAGTGTTCCACTTTCCGGGATCACGCTCTATCGTGCCGGCAATATTCGAGCGGCAGATCGGCGAATGGCGCGGGCGTTTCTCCTGATTCTGGATTCCTTCGGCATCGGCGGCGCGCCCGACGCAGACAAATATGGCGACGAAGGCGCCGACACGCTCGGCCATATTGCGCGAGAATGCGCCGCCGGCCGGGCCGACAGGGCGGAACTGCGTGCGGGGCCTCTGCGCCTGCCCAACCTCGAGCGCCTCGGCCTCGGGCTCGCGGCCCAAGGTGCAACCGGGAAACTGCCCGCCGGGTTCGCCGAACGGCCGCAACTTATCGGCCTATGCGCGCATGCATGCGAAACATCAAATGGCAAGGACACTCCCTCCGGCCATTGGGAGATCGCCGGCGTACCGGTCGCCTTCGACTGGGGCTATTTCCCCAAAACGCGGCCCTGTTTTCCACCGGACCTTGTCGCGGCGATCGTGCGCGAAGCCAAACTGCCGGGCATCCTCGGCGACAAGCACGCGCCGGGCACCGCGATCATCGATGAACTCGGCGAGGAGCATATCCGCTCCGGCAAGCCGATCTGTTACACGTCGGTTGATTCGGTATTCCAGATCGCGGCGCACGAAACGCATTTCGGCCTCGACCGGCTTTACGAACTGTGCGTGATCGTGCGCCGGCTCGTCGACCCTCTGAAAATCGGCCGGGTCATCGCCAGACCGTTCGTCGGGGGGAAGGCCGGCGACTTCGAGCGCACCGGCAACCGCCGCGATTACGCAATCCCGCCGCCAGAGCCGACCCTGCTCGAACGCGTCAACAAGGCCGGCAACGAAATGGTCGCCATCGGCAAGATCGCCGACATCTTCGCCCATCGCGGCCCGAACGTCGTCCGCAAGGCGCACGGCAACGACGCGGTCATCAATTCTGTCATCGAGGAGATTGGACGTTGCCACGACGGCGCCTTCGTTTTCGCCAATCTGGTCGATTTCGATTCGCTTTTCGGCCATCGCCGCGATGTGCCGGGCTATGCGGCGGCGCTCGAACATTTCGACCGGCGATTGCCGGAACTGATCGCGTTGCTCGAAAATGGCGACATGCTGGCGATCACTGCCGATCACGGCAATGATCCGACCTGGCGCGGCACCGATCATACGCGCGAACAGGTCGCGGCGCTGTTCTACGGCCCCGGGCTTGCGCCGCGCTTTGCCGGCGCGCGCAGTACGTTCGCCGATATTGGCGCGACGATCGCGGACCATCTCGGCATTGCGCCAGGCCCGCATGGCACATCTTTCCTGAAAGAATAGGCCGTGGTCGCCAAAGCCGAACTCCATTGCCACATCGAGGGCGCCGCGCACCCCGAATTGGTGCTTCGACAGGCGAAGAAATACAACACCGACGGATCCGGAATCATTTCGCCGCAAGGCGAATATTTCTGGACCGACTTCACCGATTTTCTTCGTGCCTATGATCTGGCCGCGAGCCTGTTCCGGACGCGGGAGGACTACGCCCTTCTCGCCACGCACTATCTGACGAGCCTCGCGGCGGAAGGCGCGATCTACAGCGAATTCTTCGTGTCGACCGATCACGCCATCGGCGCCGGCACCGATCCGGCCGAATACCTGGAAGGCCTCGCTGACGGGATCAAAAGCGCGAAGGCGACGACCGGCATCGAGGGCCGGATGGTCGCGATCGGACTGCGTCACAGCGGTCCGGCAGCGGTATTGGAAACCGCGCACTGGATCGCCGCCAACCCGCATCCGTTGGTCACGGGCTTTGGCATGGCCGGCGACGAACGAGTGCGCCATGCTGTCGACTTTGCCCCTGCTTTTGAAGTCGCCCGCAAGGCCGGGCTCGGCATCACCGTGCATGCCGGCGAATTATGCGGGGCAGAAAGCGTGCGCGACGCGCTCGATCACATCCGGCCGGAGCGGATCGGCCACGGCGTGCGAGCGATCGAAGACCCGAACCTGGTCGAGCGGATTGCCGCGTCGGGCGTCGTACTCGAAATCTGCCCGGTTTCGAATATCTGCATGAAAGTGTTCCCAAGCTTTAAGGCACACCCGTTTCGGCGGCTTCAGGAAGCAGGCTGCAGGGTCACGCTCAATTCGGACGATCCGCCGCATTTCCAAACTTCGATCGGCCGCGAATACGAAATCGCGCGGCGTGAATTCGGCTATTCGGAAAGGGAACTAGCCGGCTTTACCCGCACGGCAATCGAGGCCGCGTTCGTAGATGAGGAAACCCGGGCGAGGCTGCTTGAGCGGATCGATGGCGGCGACATAAGGTAAGCCGGCAAGGAGAAGTAAGGCATGGTCAAAGTCACCGTCGTCGACCATCCACTGGTCAAACACAAGCTTACGATCATGCGCGACAAGGAGACCTCGACGGCGGGCTTCCGGCGCCTGTTACGCGAGATTTCACTGCTGCTGACCTACGAGGTTACCCGCGATCTCGAACTGACGACGACCAAGATCGAGACGCCGCTGGCCGAGATGGAAGCGCCGACGCTGGAGGGTAAAAAGCTGGTCTTTGCCTCGATCTTGAGGGCCGGCAACGGATTGCTCGAAGGTATGCTCGATCTCGTGCCAGCGGCGCGGGTCGCGCATATCGGCCTCTACCGCGACCATCAGACGCTGGAAGCGGTGGAGTACTACTTCAAGGCACCGTCCGATATCGGCGACCGACTAGTCATCGTGGTCGATCCGATGCTGGCGACCGCCAATTCCGCGATCGCCGCCGTCGACCGGCTGAAACGGCGCGGTGCTTCCAACCTCCGGTTTCTTTGCCTGCTCGCAGCGCCGGAGGGGATCGAGCGGTTCACCCAGGCGCATCCTGACGTGCCGGTCTTTACCGCGGCAATCGACAGCCATCTGAACGAAAAGGGCTATATCGTGCCCGGCCTCGGCGACGCGGGCGACCGCATGTACGGGACCAAATAGCCCGTAACGATCCGTCAACCATTCGCGCAAGTCGCAGTTCGGACTGCGGCGATTTTCAATCGCCGGTCACCGGGCAAGGTTATGCTGGCAGCTGTAGCAAAGCGGATGCCAGCACATGAACCGCATTCTCGTGGTCGCCGGAATTCTGACCGTGTTGGCCGTGCTGGCGCCGGCGCAGCTCGGCAAGTTCGTCGGGCAAGAAAACCGTGACGCAAATTTTGCGGAGCAAGAACCGGCGGCGGCAAGCCGTGAGCCGGAGCGCCACGCCGCGCGTGCCGTTGGCAGCCGCAGCACACGCATCGAAGCCGGGCGCGGCGGACATTTTGTCGCGGAGGCGCGGCTAAACGGCCGCAGCGTCGACGTGCTGATCGACACCGGCGCCACGCTGGTCGCGATCAACGAAACGACCGCGCGGCGGCTCGGAATTCATCTGACGCCGGCCGATTTCAAATATCGCGTGCGGACCGCCAACGGAGTTGCGGAGGCAGCCGCGGCGATGATCAAGGAAATCCGTATCGGCCAGGTCACGGTGCGCGACGTGCCGGCATCCGTTTCCCGCGATTCCGCGCTGTCGACGACGCTGCTCGGCATGAGCTTTCTCGGCAAACTGCGCAAGTTTTCGGTCGAGAACGGCGATCTGATCCTGGTCGAGTAGATTGGGCGAGGCGGCTTCGCCTCGAATTGAACCAAATTGACTTGCGCAATGGCCGGTTCTTGCCGATTCCTCCGATACGGGCCAGTCCGGCCTGATCCTTACCGGGAATGGTCGATGAAAATTTCCCCGACCCGCCGTGCCGTATTGCGCATCGGCGCGGGTGCGCTTGCAGCGCCGTTTGTCTTGCACGCGCGCACCGCGCTCGCCCAGGGGCAGTTCTTGCCAATTCCGGCCCTATTGGAACCGGATGAATCTGGCACGGTTCGATTGCGCATGGCAGAAGGCCGGCACTCCTTCAGTCCCGGAAACTCCGTCGCATCGGCCGGAATCAATGGTGGCTTTCTCGGGCCGGTGGTCCGCCTGACTACCGGTAGCGAAACGGTGCTTGCCGTCAAAAATGCACTACCCCATGCGACGACCTTGCATTGGCATGGCCTGTTCGTGCCTTCGAAACTGGATGGCGGTCCGCACAATCCGATCGGCCCGGGCGGAATCTGGTCGCCGCGGATCACAGTCAGCCAACCGCCGGCAATGACCTGGTTCCACCCGCATCTGCACGGAGATACCGCGCGCCAGGCACATCTCGGGCTTGCCGGCATTCTTCTTGTCACCGATGGGCGCGACCGCGAACGCGGATTGCCAGACCGGTACGGCGTCGATGATTTGCCGCTTGTCCTGCAGGATCGCCGCACGCTCGAAGGCGATACGCCCTACGCTCCTGACGCGATCGATTTCATCCACGGCTTCCGTGGCGTGCATATCGCCGTCAACGGCGCGGTGCGGCCGGATGCCGCCGTTCCCACGGCGATCGTCCGATTGCGGTTCCTGAACGGCGCCAATGCGCGCAATTTCCTGCTGCGGTTTTCCGACGGCCGGCCGATGCATGTGGTGGCGTCGGACGGCGGCTATCTGGCCAAGCCGGTCGCGGTCGAGACACTTGTTATCGCGCCGGGTGAGCGTTTCGAGACGCTTGTCGATTTCTCCGACGGACGGCCTGTAGAACTGACGACACTTCCGGACGACAACGGCAAGTTCAGCACGGGCTTCGTCGATCGGATGAAGGCTGCCGTCACTGCCGCTATGGCAAGCCAGGATGTGGTGATGTCTTTCACGCCCGATCCGGCGCTCAAGGGCGGCGTCGCGGCGCTTCCGACCGGATTCGACGATCCCGGCGCGGCCGATCCCGCTTCCGCGATCCGCCGGCGCGAATTCGTTTTCGACGAGCGACTTGAGCAAAATCTGCAAGCGTTGGAAAAAGCAGGCGTTCCAGCCGAGCAGGCGGCCAGAATGGTCGATCATTCCGCCCATGGCGATCGCGCCATGGAAATAGCCGGACCAGTAGGCACGGCGGCCTCACACGGCATCGTCATGGCGATGGCCGGGGGACCTTTCGACATGCATCGCGTCGATGCCGAGGCAAAGCTCGGTTCGCACGAAGTCTGGGCCCTGTCGACGCAGGAAATGGCTCACCCGTTCCATATCCACGGCGCCTCGTTCCGAATCCTGACGCTGAACGGCAAGCCGCCGGCGCCGCATCTTGTGGGCTGGAAGGACGTGGCGTTGATCGACGGCAAGGCCGAACTGCTGGTGCGTTTCGACAGGCCCGCCGCGCGCGACAAGCCTTTCATGTTCCACTGCCACATACTCGAACACGAGGATGCCGGCATGATGGGCCAGTTCGTGACCGTTTGATACCCGGTCTCACCCGATCTTATCCAGCACTGCCGGCTTCGGCTTTGTCGCCTTGCGCATGGCAGCGAGGATGCGTGCTTTCGCCTTCGCGGCAGTCGCCTCGTCGCGGGCGTGGATCGTGCACACCGGCGCTTCGCCGTCCCAGTAGCGGCCGGCGATCGCCGTCAATCCGACCGCAAGATCGATTTCGTCCTGCGGGCGCGTACGGCCGCCGCCGAGTTCGACGACGGCAAGGCCAAGTTCGCGGGTATTGAGCGCCAGTTCCCCCGCATACTGGCGCTGCTCGCCGCCGGCGATGACGTCGTGGCGCAGTTTGGCCGCCGGCAGATGCTTGTCAGGGTTTTCGAGCAAATCGGCCGGCCCGCCGAGCGCTGTGACCATCGCCGAGAATTTTTCGGCGGCCTGGCCCGACGTGAACGCGCCTTCGACTTGCCGGGCACCGTCGTCGACATCGCGCGCGATCCCCGCCGCCGCCAGCATCTCGGCGCCGAGCGCGACGGTTACGTCCCACAATCTCTTATCGGTCTTCTTCAATGTCAGGAAGTCGATGGCATTGGCGACTTCTACGGCGTTGCCGGCCGCCGATGCCAGCGGATGGTCCATATCAGTCAGCAGCGCTGTCGTCTTCAGCCCGGCGCCGTTGGCGACTTCAACCAGACTGGCCGCCAATTCACGTGCCTTGGTGAGCGAGTCCATGAACGCGCCGGAACCGACCTTGACGTCGAGGACGAGGCCTTTGAGGCCGGCGGCCAGTTTCTTCGACAGGATCGAGGCGGTGATCAGCGGCACGCTTTCGACCGTCGCGGTGACGTCGCGAATCGAATAGATGCGCCGATCGGCCGGGGCGAGATCGCCGGTCTGGCCAATAATGGCGCAGCCGACTTCGGCCACGGTCTTGCGGAACAGGTCATTGTCGGGAACGGCATTATAGCCCGGTATCGCCGACAATTTGTCGAGCGTGCCGCCGGTATGGCCGAGGCCACGACCGGAGATCATCGGCACATAGGCGCCGCAGGCAGCGACTGCGGGTGCCAGCATCAAAGAGACATTATCGCCGACGCCGCCGGTCGAATGCTTGTCGACAACCGCATCGCCGAGGTCCGACCAGTCGAGGACGGTTCCGGAATCGCGCATGGCCAGCGTCAGTGCCACCGCTTCCTTGCGCTCCATGCCGTTCAGAAAAACCGCCATCGCCAATGCGGCGACCTGGCCTTCGCTGACGCTGCCGTCGGTGACGCCGGCGATGAACTGGCCGATCTCCTCGGCCGACAGTTTGCGGCCGTCGCGTTTCCGGGCGATGATTTCCTGCGGCAGCAATCTCAGACTCCGTAGGGCGTCCAGATCGTCTTGACCCGGACGGCGTGGAACAGGAATTCGCGGCCCTGGCCCTGCAGGGGATCGAACCAGTCGCGGGCAAAGCCGTTATTGACCCAGGTTGCCTTGAGATTGCCGGCGCTTTCGCGCTCGACCGTGGCGCTGCCGGCAACGGAACCAAAATACCAATGACAGGCGATGTCGTCGTGCTTGGCCATCACGGCCGCGAGTTGGTCGCGGTCGCCAGTGACAATGTTGACAACACCGCCCGGCACGTCCGAGGTGTCGAGCACCTGGTAGAAGTCGCCGGCAATGAGCGCCTTAGCCGGCGACGGCGTGACGACGACGCGGTTGCCCATGGCGATCGCCGGGGCGACCAGCGAGACAAAGGCCAGCAGCGGCGCCTCGTCCGGGCAGGAGATCGCCATCACCTCCCATGGTTCGTTCAGCGCCAGCGCCAGCATGTTGGCCATCGGCGCGCGTGCCGCGCTGTCAAATTTGTCGGCCCAGGCGGCGTAATGGACGATGCGGGCGATCGCGGCATCGACCTCGGTCTTGGCTCGGGACGCCGGACCACCTTCAAGTTGGCGCAGTCGCCCGGTGAAATCATCCGCGCGCGCGGCGAGGTTTTCGGCGAGGAAATACAGCACCTGGGCGCGGCCGTGACCGGTCATGGCGCTCCAGGCGGCAGCGGCGTGGGCAGCTTCGACGGCTTTGCGGATGTCCTTGCGGTTGCCGAATCCGGCCTCGGAGACGAGTTTGCCGCGCGCGTCGTGGACCGGGTAAGAATAGCCCCAGTCGGGACGGACCTGCTTGCCGCCGACATAGAGTTTCATCGTCCGGTCGAGCGCGGATGCAGGCGCGGCGACCGAATTGCCCTCCGGCAATGGCTGCGCGATCGATAGCGGCGCCGGCAGGCGCTTGGCCTTTTTCAGCCAGGCCGGTTTCAGATATTCGAGCATGCCCTCCGCGCCGCCTTCGCGGCCGAAGCCGGATTCGCGATAGCCGCCGAATCCGGCCGAGGCATCGAACAGGTTGGTCGAGTTGATCCAGACGACGCCGGCTTTCAATTGCTTCGCCGTATCGAAGGCGATGTCGAGGCTCTGGCTCCACACCGAGGCGGCAAGGCCGTAGCGCGAATTGTTGGCGAGCGCTATCGCCTCGCCCGGCGTGCGGAATGTCATTGAGACGATCACCGGCCCGAAGATTTCCTCCTGTGCGCAAGTCGCCGAGGGTTCGACGCCGGTCAACAGTGTTGGCGGATAGAAGCAGCCTTTCCGCTTCTTGATACTTTCGGCCCAGGACGGCTGCCAGAGTTTCGCGCCCTCGGCAACGCCGGCCGCGACGCGCTTTTCGACATTGGCCAACTGCACGGGATCGGCGAGCGCGCCGATGTCGATCGCCTTGTCGAGCGGATCGCCGACGCGCAGGCGTTCCATGCGGGCGCGCAATTTGACGTAGAATTTTTCCGCAATGCCTTCCTGGACGATAGCGCGCGAGCCAGCGCAACAGACCTCGCCCTGGTTGAACCAAATCGCGTCGACGACGCCCTCAACCGCCGCATCGATATCGGCCTCCGAATGGACGATGAACGGCGACTTGCCGCCGAGTTCGAGCGACAGCTTCTTGGCTTTTCCTGCCGTCGCGATGCGAATGCGCCTGCCGACCTCGGTCGAGCCGGTAAAAGCGATCTTGGCGAACCCCGCGTGATCGGCGACTAGGGCGCCGGTCTCGCCGGCGCCGTTGACGATGTTGAAGACGCCGGCCGGCAATCCGGCTTCGTTTGCCAGTTCGGCGAATGCCATCGCAGTCAGCGGCGTATATTCGGCGGGCTTCAGCACTACGGTGCAGCCGGCCGCCAATGCCGGGGCGACCTTCCAGGCCAGCATCAGGAGCGGGAAATTCCAGGGGATGATCTGGCCGCAGACGCCGGCGGCCTCGTAGCCGGCGAATTCGGTATCCAGCAATTCGGCCCAGCCGGCGTGATAATAAAAGTGGCGGGCCACCAGCGGGATATCGATATCGCGCGATTCGCGGATCGGCTTGCCGTTGTCGAGCGTCTCCAAGACTGCCAGCAGGCGCGAATGTTTCTGGACCTGGCGGGCGAGAGCGTAGAGGTGGCGCGCGCGCTGCGTGCCGGTAAGCCTTGACCAGCGCGAAAACGCGGCTTTTGCAGCAGTCGCGGCTGCGTCGACTTCCTTCTTTCCGGCGATTGCCACGTCAGCGAGTTTCTCGCCGGTGGCCGGATTGCGCGTCAAAAAGGTCGCCTTGGCGGGCACGGTGAACTTGCCGCCAATGAAATGGCCGAACTTGCGTCCGCGCCGGTCCAGCCACGCCGCGGCGAGATTGGCTTCTTCGGGCGCCGGGCCGTATTCCATGGTTTTCAGGATGTCACGAATCTCGTTCATGGCGGGTCGGCTCAAGCCATCGCGTGGCGGTTGGCGGCCGAATAGCGGCCGGTGACGAAGTGCTCGATCTGGCGCTCGATGTCGGTCAGCAGTGCGCTGGCGCCGAGCCGGAATAATTCTGGCTCCATCCATGCGCGCCCGAGTTCCTCCTTCATCAGGATCAGCCAGGCAATCGCGTCCTTGGCGGCGCGAATGCCGCCGGCCGGCTTGAAGCCGATCTTCAAGCCGGTTGCTGCCTCGTAGTCGCGAATGGCGCGCACCATCACCAGACTGACCGGTAATGTCGCGTTGACCGTCTCCATGCCGGTCGAGGTCTTGATGAAATCGGCGCCGGCCATCATCGCGACCATCGAGGCGCGATAGACATTGGTCAGGGTTTTCAGATCGCCGGTCGCAAGGATTGCCTTCATATGCGCTTCCCCGCAGGCTTCGCGCATTTGGTGAACCTCGTCGTGGAGCGCGACCCAGTCGCCGGTCAGCACCTGTGCGCGGGCGATGACGATGTCGATCTCGGAGGCGCCCTCGCGCACGGCAAAGCGGATCTCGTCGAGCCGCTGGGCAAGTGGCGTGAGCCCCGCCGGAAAGCCCGTGGCGACGGAGGCGACCGGGATATCGGTGCCTTCCAGCGCGGCCACCGCCGCCGAAACCATGCTTGGATAAACACAAACCGCGCCGGTTGTGATTTCGCCGGGTTTCAGTCCGAGCGCTTCGACGAGATCGGGCCGCAATGGATTGCGCGCCTTGGCACACAGCCGGCGCACGCGGCCGGGCGTGTCGTCGCCAGCCAGTGTCGTCAGGTCGATCGTCTGGATCGCCTTGACGAGCCATGCCGCTTGCCACGCCTTCTTGACCGTACGTCGTGTTGTTAGCGTCGCGGCCCGGCGCTGCGCCGCGGACAGATTCACTTCCACGGCTTCGAAAAGCTCCGGTGCAAGCGCCACGCCCGGATTTCGCGCGTGGGCCGAGCCGACGCCAACCAATGCGGTCCCCGTGACCGGAAACTCCAGCGACGCCTTGTCCACGGATTTTGCCTCGGTTTTCATGGTCACGAATCCGAGCCGAGCACGGCGGCCAACAATGCCGCCAGGCGCTGGCCGCCCATCGGGGCCGTTTCCTTGGTTTCGCGGTGCGAGAGCTCTGCTCCGGTCATGCCGGCGGCCAGATTGGTTATGACCGAAAATGCGGCGCATTGCAGGCCTAAAAATCGGCCGAGAATCACCTCCGGCACCGTCGACATGCCGACGGCATCGGCGCCGAGAATGCGCGCGGCACGGATTTCGGCCGGTGTCTCAAAGCTCGGCCCTGAAAACCACATATAGACGCCCTCGTGCAGCGTCTCGCCCTGTTCCTTCGCTTTGGCGCGAAACCGATCACGCAGTTCCGGATCATAGGCCTGCGTCATCCCGACGAAGCGGCTGTCGGAAGGCTCGCCGATCAGCGGATTCGCGCCGGCGAAATTGATGTGATCGGCGATCATCATCACCGAACCGGGACCCATTTCCGGCTTGAGCGAACCGGCGGCATTGGTCAGGATCAATCGGCGAACGCCGATCTCGGCGAGCGTCTCGATGACCGGACGCATCGCTGCGGCGTCGCCTCTTTCGTAATAGTGTACGCGACCGGACAACACGATCACCGGAGCTGCCCCGAAATGCCCGGCGACAACCGCCCCGGAATGGCCGGAGACGCCGCTTTCGGGAAAGCCTTCCAGTTCGCCATAGGGAACGCGGATCGGGAGTGAAAGCCTATCGGCAAGATCGCCGAGGCCGGAGCCCAATACCAGCGCCGTTTGCGGGTTGAGGCCATCGAGCCGACGGATCAGCGTCGCGGTCGCGGCCTTCATTTAAGATCGTCCCTGCCGAAAGACTTCGGCAGCAATTCGCCAAGGGTAATTGTTTCGACCACGCCCGAATTGTCACACAGATGCACTTTGGTTGCGGGCGTGCCGAATTCGGCAATGCGCTGGCGACAGCCGCCGCAGGGCGTGATCGCTGCTTTTTTCGTGCCGATCACGGCGATTTCGGCAATCTCGCCGCCGCCATCCATGACCATTTGGGCGATCGCGGTAGTCTCGGCGCACCAACCGAGCGGGTAGGCAGCGTTTTCGATGTTGCAGCCAGAAAAAATCCGACCGTCGCTGGTTCGTAGCGCCGCTCCGACCGGAAATTGCGAATAAGGCGCGTGAGCGCGCCGGGCGGCCATTACGGCGAGGCGATGGAGGTCGGCTGCCATCCTAGCGTTCCTCCACGTAAAAATCGCCGCAGGCGCGCGGCGAAATCGCTTTACCGGCTCCATTGCCCGCCATCGCTTTTCCCCGAACGGTCCTGTTGTCCGGCGACGGTGGCCCATGGACCGCACTGCCGGGCAGTTTGCCGATTATCGCCGGGCGCACAAGTGGCGAAGCCTGTGCCCGCGGGCCGAGGCCCGGATATTTTTGATCATCCGGTAAAAAATTTACAGAATGCCGTCAGGCAGAATTGGCGGCGCCATGGGTTTGCGCAAACAGCGTGCCGGCCGGCGGCCGGACGCGGAATTCCAGGTCAAGCAGGACTTTCTTGCGCCAGATGCCTCCGCCGAAACCGGTCAGGGCGCCGTTCTGGCCGACGACGCGATGGCAGGGGATGACGATCGGCAACGGATTTTCGCCGCAGGCGACACCGACGGCGCGGCTCGCCGCCGCGGTTTCACCAATCGACTTGGCCACCTCGCCGTAGGTGGCGGTCTCGCCATAGGGAATTTCCAGCATCCTGCGCCAGACCGCTCGCTGGAACGGATTTCCCCGCGGCTCGAATTGCAGGGAGAATTCGGTGCGCTTGCCGGCGAAATATTCGGCAATCTGCCGCGCAACCTCGACAAAGGCGGCATCGTCGCGGTGCCAATCTGGCTCGGGCCGGCGCGCGCCGCGACCGCCGGCAAAGCTTACGATCCGCAGGCATTCTTGTGGGCCGGCGAGCAATAATGGGCCGACGGGGCTGTCGATCTGCGAGAATTTCATTTCCTGCGCGTTCATGGCAGGAATATCGGACAAATTTCCTGAATCTGCCACCCGAAAACGGATGCTATTGGACTGCATATGGAAACGATCGAGGAACTAACCGGGCGATTTCCGCGATCCGGTCGCGTGGAATGGATTGGGCTGCGCCCGGCGCGGCTGGCGCCGGTCGTTTCGGTTGCAAATGCTCGCGCGTTGCAAACCGGCCTGGAAGGCGATCATCGCGAAAAGGAAGGAATGCGGGCGGTTACTCTCATCCAGTACGAGCATTTGCCGGCAATCGCCGCCCTCGCTGGGCTTTCGGAGATCGATCCCGCGTTGCTGCGGCGAAATCTTGCGGTTTCGGGAATCAACCTGCTGGCGCTCAAGGGTCGCATGTTCCGCGTTGGTCGCGCCGTGCTGAAGGGCACCGATATCTGCGCGCCATGCTCGCGCATGGAAGCGGCGCTGGGCCCCGGCGGCTACAACGCCATGCGCGGCCATGGTGGACTGTGCGCGGCGGTGATCGAGGAAGGCGAAATCAAAGTCGGCAGCGAAATCGCCGCACTCTGATTTCGCTTTTCAGCGTTCCTTCACATAGGGCTTGCCGTCGGCGGCGGGCGGCCGGGCCTTGCCGATCAGGCCCGCGACCAGCACGATGGTCGCGATATAGGGCGCCATCGCGAGAAACTCGGCCGGGATCGGCGTGCCCAGGATTGCGAGCTTCTGCTGCAGCGAGTCGGCAAAACCGAAAACGAGCGCGGCCATCAGCGCGCCGACCGGATGCCAGCGGCCGAAGATCATTGCGGCAAGCCCGATGAAGCCGCGGCCATTGGTCATGTTCTCGTCGAAGCGGCCGACCGAGCCGAGGGTAAACCAGGCGCCGCCGAAACCGGCTGCCATGCCGGCGAGCGTGACGTTGAGATAGCGCAGCCGGTAGACGTTGATGCCGAGCGTGTCGGCCGCCTCGGGATGCTCGCCGACGGCGCGGGCGCGCAGGCCGCTACGGGTATGGAACAGATAATAGGTGGCAACCGCCACCATGATGAGCGCGCCGTAGACGAAAATATTGTGCTGGAACAATACCGGGCCGATCACCGGAAGGTCACTCAGGAAGGGAATGTTGACGGCCCTGAATACGGGAGCGTTGTTGAGTTCGCGATAATGCGTCAGCACCTGGCTGCTGAGATAGGAGGTAAGGCCCAGGACCAGCAGGTTGATGGCGACGCCGGCGATGATCTGGTCGACCCGGTAGGTGACCACGAGGGCGGCCAGCAACAGGCCAAAGGCGCCGCCGACCATCACGGAAGCGATAAGGCCGCCGGTGCCTCCCAGCAATGAGCCGACGACAGCGCCGGTAAAGGCCCCGGCGAGCAGCATTCCTTCAATCGCGATATTGACGACCGCAACACGCTCCGAGAGCACGCCGGCCAGTCCGCCGAGCGCGATCGGCACGGCGCGCACGATCGTAGCCTGCAGCATGCCGGTCAGCGAAAACGACTTGTCGGCCGTCGCCCAGGTCAGGAAGGCGGTTACCGTCAGCAGCAAGCCGATGCCGAACAGCAGCCCCGACCAGCGCATCGCTCCCGGCAAGAACTGGCGAACGCCGAAGAAGGCGAGGACCGCTGCGACCACCCATGCATAGGGCGCGGCCGGAACCACGAGATTCGGCACCGGAAAAGCGTCGCCGGGAAAGGTCAGCCGGAAAGAGGCATCGCCGCTGACCGGATATGCGAACACGGCGGCAACGAATATCGACAGCGCAAGCAGCAGCCAACCAATGATCAGCGTCTGGCGATGGCGAGCATGGCCGACAATCGTGCTGCGCGCGGGAGAAATGTCGGTAACCGCCATATCGGCCTGCCCTCCTACCGCTTTGCCGGTTTCTGAAACGCGAATGAAAACACAGCGCGCATCAGGATCGGCGCGGCAATGAAGATGATGATCAGGGCCTGAATGATGGAAATCAGATCGAGACTGACGCCGGCCGAAACCTGCATCTGGCGGCCGCCCGCCTGCAACGCGCCGAACAGCAGGCCGGCAAGAAGAACGCCGAAGGGGTGCGAGCGTCCTAGCAACGCGACTGCAATCGCGTCAAAGCCAACTCCGCCCGAAAAATTCGGCGAAGCGCGGCCAAGCACGCCAAGAATCTGGTTGGCTCCGGCCAGGCCGGCGAGCGCACCGGCGAGCGCCATGACCAGGACGATGATCAGACCGGAGCGCATGCCCGCATAGCGCGCCGCATCCGGGTTAAGGCCAGAAGCGCGAAACTCGAAGCCGATCGTCGTGCGGAAAAGCAGCCACCATACGAAGATCACCGCGAGGACGACGAGGATGATGCCGCCGTGGATCCGCAATGCCGGATCGACCCAGTCGAACAGGCGCGGCAATTCCGCGCTCGGGAGCACGCTCTTGGAGATCGGATCGGCACGGCCTTCCTTCTGTATGAACGGACTGCGCAGCAGATAGTCGACCAGCCGCATCGCGATCAGGTTGAGCATGATCGTGGTGATGACCTCATGCGCGCCGGTCGCCGCACGCAGCCAGCCAGCAATCGAGGCCCAAAGCGCGCCGGCAAGCGCGCCCGCCAACAGCGCCAGCGGCAGATGGATAAAGATCGGCAACCCGGCGAAGGAAAAGCCGAAAATTACCGCGGCCATGCCACCCACGATCACCTGGCCTTCGGCACCGATATTGAATAGACCGGCGCGGAAGCCGAGCGCGATGCCGAGCCCGGCCAGCGTCAGCGGCGCGGCGGCCGTCAGCGTTTCAGAAATCGCTCCGGCCGATCCCATCGAGCCGACGAAAAGCGCGACGAAGGACCGGCCGATCGCATCCACCGAAACCCCGGTCGCCAGCATGATCAGGCCGCCCAGGACCAACGCCGCGATCACGGCGAATATCGGCACGATCACCAAGTCTTCGAAATCGGCGCGCCCTGGCGCGGCTCGCCGGAGCAATTGCGCAGAAAGCGTGTCGCCGTCGACGCGCTCGCTCATGCTGCTGCTCCCGCCATGGCAAGGCCGATATCATTCTTGTTGGCGCGACGCGCGCCGGCGCCGAATTCGGCGACGAGGCGGCCCTTGAACATGACCAGAATGCGATCCGAAAGCGTCAGGACCTCATCAAGCTCGGACGAGATAATGATAACCCCATCGCCCTGATCGCGCGCGGCAACGACACGCTTGTGGATATATTCGATGGAGCCGACATCCAGGCCGCGCGTGGGCTGCGAGGCAATCAGGAACTTGGTGTCGCGCGACATTTCGCGGGCGACGATCATCTTCTGCTGGTTGCCACCCGAAAGCTTGCCGGCAGGCGTGAAGATCGACCGCGTACGCACGTCGAAGGCAGCAGCATTCCTTGCCGATGTCTCGTTGGCGGTTTTCCAGTCCATCAGGATGCCGCGCGAATAGGGCGCATCGTAGTAGGTATTGAGCGCCATGTTTTCGGCGATGGTAAAGTCGGAGATCATGCCGCTGCGCTGGCGATCCTCGGGCACGTGGGCGATGCCCATTCGATGCAATTCGCGCGCGGAAGAATTGGTGACGTCCCTGCCGTCGAACTTCACTGTTCCGGACACGACGCGCCGGAGGCCGGTCAGCGCTTCCTCGAGCTCGGTCTGGCCATTGCCCTGGACACCGGCAATGCCGACGATCTCGCCGCCTCGGACACTGAAGCTGACATCGTCTACGGCGACGGTGTCGTCATCGCGAAGCGCTGTCAGGCCCTTGACCTCAAGCCGCAGGTCTCCTGGCGCGAACTTGCCTTTGTCGACCTGGAACGTAACCGGCCTGCCGACCATCATTTCGGCGAGCTTCTGGTCGGAGGTTTTGCGCGGCAGGCCTTCGCCGACGATCTTGCCGGCGCGCAGCACACTGATGCGGTCGGCGACCTCGCGGATCTCATGTAGCTTGTGGGTAATGAAGACCAACGCCTTGCCGGCGTTCTTCAGCATCGTGACGATCTTGAAGAATTCGGTCACTTCCTGCGGTGTCAGGACAGCGGTCGGCTCGTCGAAAATGAGCACTTCGGCGGAACGGAAGAGAACCTTGATGATTTCCACGCGCTGCTGGATGCCGACCGGCAATTCCTCGATCAGCGCGTCCGGATCGACTTCCAGACCGTATTCGTCGTTGATCGCGCGCACTTGCTCGCGCGCCTTGTGAAGATCGAGATGATCGAGTGCGCCCGTCGGCTCGACGCCAAGCACGACGTTTTCGGCAACCGTGAAGACGGGAACCAGCATGAAATGCTGATGCACCATGCCAATGCCGGCGCGGATTGCATCGCCCGGACCGTGAAATTGAACGGCCTTGCCATCGATCAGGATTTCGCCGTCGTCGGGCTTGTAGAAGCCCGTCAGGACATTCATCAGCGTCGATTTGCCGGCGCCGTTTTCTCCCAGCAGGCCGAGCACCTGCCCCGTCCTGATCGACAGGTTGACGCTGGAATTGGCAACGAGATCACCGAACCGCTTGGTGATGCCGCGAAGCTCGATATCCAATGGTTGCCGTCCCCCAGTGGCCCGTGGCGGGATTGGATGGGTTGGCATCGCCTCGGCCGCGGGCCGAGGCGATGCACTGGCTTCGATTCCGGCCGGACCGGACTACATGCCCTTGACGTTGACCGAGCCGTCCTTGATGCCGGCCTCGATCTTGGCAAGTTCACCCTTCAATTCGGCGGAAACTGCACCCTCCAGGTCATGGTAGGGGGCAATGCCGACACCGCCGCTGGCCAGCGTACCGACGATGACGCCACCTTTGAACGTGCCGTCCTTGGCCTGTTTGATGGATTCCATGACCGTCGAGTCCATACGCTTCAGTACCGAGGTCAGGAACACCGCCTTATGCTCGGGGTCGGTATCGTACTGATCGACGTCGACACCGATTATCTTGAGCTTGTCGGCTCCGAGTTCGGTGGCGAGCGCCGCCGAGCCCTGGCCGACCGGACCGGCCACCGGCATGACGACATCGGCGCCTTCCTCGTTCAGGTTTTTGGCGAACGCACGACCGTCATCGAGGCTGGAGAAGTTGTTGGTGAACAGCCCCTCCTTCTTGGCCGCGTCCCAACCGAGAACCTTCACGTCCTTGCCCTTCTGCTTGTTATAGTAGGCAACGCCGTGAACGAAACCGTCCATGAAGATTGTCACCGGGGGGATGTTGATGCCGCCGAAGGTGCCGACGACGCCGGTCTTGGACACGCCCGCCGCAAGATAGCCGGCAAGGAAGGCCGCCTCGTCGGTCGCGTAGACCTGACCGAGGACGTTCGGAATGGCCGGATCGTAGGCAAAGTCGACGATCGAGAATTTTACTCCGGGATTGGCTTCGGCCGCTGCCTTGGTCGCATCACCCAGGAGGAAGCCGACTGTTACGATGATGTCGCACTTTTCTGCGACAAACGAATTGATGTTCGGGACGTAGTCGGTTTCGGCTTTGGACTCGAGCAGCTTGCCCTCGACACCAAGCCCCTTCTCTGCATCTTGGATGCCTTTCCACGCCGTCTGGTTGAAGCCCTTGTCGTCGACGCCGCCGGTGTCGGTGATTTGGCAGGCCTTGAAGTCGGCGGCAAACGCCGGAATCGACAAGGCAGTGGCGGCGATAATGCCCAATATCAAACGCTTCATGATTGGTTCCCTGTGGTTCCCGTTCTTCAGGTTTTTTGCGCCGCGGGTTTTGGTACCGGCGGCGATGCCGGCTTGCGGCGGGGTTTCAGGTCGTCGGCAAGTATTTCGTCCTGCTCCGCCCCAAACCTCTGGTAATAGTCTGGCATGAATTGCCACCGGTTGCATACTGGTTTTTGCGACGCCTTCACAAATGTCGTTGGCGCTGAACCGACGGCGCTCCAGCCGGCGGAAGCGATTGATCGAAGCCTCCGGAATCGTTAAGGCTCTGACCCAGGCAGGCGCCCAGCCAATCAAACGCAGGATATTGATTTGACCCCGCAATTTCCGGTTCTGATCGGCGATATCGGCGGCACGAATGCGCGCTTTGCCGCGGTTGCGGGTCCCGGACAGAACCTGCAGCGTTTCGAGCCGGTGCGCATCGCCGGGTTTGCTTCGATCGGAGAAGCGATCCGCCGGATCGCCGGCGAGATGGGCGAAGCGCCGCGCACGATGGTTCTTGCGATCGCAACCCCGCTGGTCGGCGAGCGCTTCCGTTTGACCAACGGCGAATGGGTGATCGATCCCGAGCAATTGATCGGCGAGTTCGGCCTCGACCAGGTCGTGTTGATGAACGATTTCGCCGCCCAAGCGCTGGCGGTGCTGGCGCTGGACCCGACGCACGTAAAGGCGGCAGGAGGGCCAAGTCCCGATGCGGATGCGCCCAAGGTGGTGATCGGTCCTGGAACCGGGCTCGGCATTGCATTCCTTGCGAAGGTCGGCGGGCGCTGGACGATCCTGCCGGGGGAAGGCGGGCACATCGATCTCGGGCCTCGAAACGGGCGTGAAACCGCGATCTGGCCGCATCTCGACAAGGAAAATGGCCGCATGAGCGCCGAAAACGCGCTTTCCGGCCGCGGTCTGATAAATCTTTATCGTGCGATCTGCCGAACGGACGGCGTTGCGCCAGCGGCCGGCGATGCGTCGGCGATCTCGCAACTGGCGGCCAAGGACGCGAATGAGCAGGCAGGCGAGGCTGTCGCATTGTTCGTCCGGCTGCTGGCGCGGGTGGCCGGCGACATGGCGCTGCTGGTGCTGGCGCGCGGTGGCGTTTATGTCGGCGGAGGCATCGGGGCGCGGTTCGCCGAACGGATCGCGGCGGCAGAATTCCGCCGCGAATTCGAGAACAAGGCGCCACATGAAGGAATCCTCAGGACCGTGCCGGTGTTCGTTTTGACCCATCCGACCGGCGCGCTCGACGGCCTTGCGGCTTTCATCCGGCATCCTCAGGATTTCAGCCTCGAAATGGCAACGCGGCGGTTTTCGGCCTGAGCAACCTGCCGTTCTGCCTTGCCCGACGGAGCGATTGCACGTATCCGGAGGGCGAAAAACCGTCCGCCTGGCAATGAACACGACAAAATCGCAAGCTCCTGCCCTGAAGACCCGCGAGGTTGTGCGCCGCATCTTCAGCGAGAACTGGCACGCCTATCGTGGCCGCTATGCGCTGGCGGTGCTATGCATGGTGCTGGTTGCGGTCACGACCGCGGCGAGCGCGTATATCATCAAGATCATCGTCAACGATGTCTTCGAGAAGCGCGATATCGAAATGGCATGGATCGTCGGCAGCATCGTGCTCGCGATCTTCGTCGTGAAGGGGCTCGCCGGATTCGGTCAGGACGTGATCCTCAACCGGATCGGCAACAACATCATCGCCCGCTACCAGCGGCGTGCCTATGACCACATGCTGAGTCTCGGCGTCGGCTTCTTCCACGACACGCGCTCGGCCTATCTCGTCGGCCAGATCAACCAGAATATCGCCGGCGTGCGCAACATGCTGAACCAGCTGATCACGGTTGTCGCACGCGATTTCCTGACCCTGGTCGGGCTGGTCTTCGTGATGATCTGGCAGGATCCGATCATGACCGCCGGATCGCTGCTCGTGCTGCCCGCCGCCGCCTATGTCATCGGCCGCTATGTCAAGCGCATGCGCTCGATCTCGCGCCAGGAGATCAATCTCAACGCCCGGGTCAATTCCGCGATGATCGAAACGGCGCAGGGCATCCCGGTCGTCAAGGCATTCACGATGGAGCCGCGGCTGTCCGTTCAGGTCGGCGCGCTGATCGCGCAGGCTGAAAAGCAGTCCAACCGGCTGGCGCTGGTCCAGGCTCGCACGCGGCCGCTGACCGAGACGCTCGGCGGCATGGCGATTGCCGGCGCCGTGGCGTTCGGCGGCTGGCGCGTCATCGCCCAGGGCGGCGATCCGGGCGCGCTGCTTTCGTTCCTCGCCGCCGCGATGATGGCCTATGAGCCGGCACGCCGGCTTGCGTCGTTTCGCGTGCAGTTCGAACGCTCGCTGGTCAACGCGCGGATGCTGTTCGAACTGCTCGACACCGAGCCGCGCCAGGCCGACAAGCCGGGCGCGCCCGACGTGAAGGTCCGCTCCGGCCAGATTGAAATCGACAATGTGTATTTCGCCTACCGCCCGGATGAACCCGTGCTGGCCGGCATCAGCATCCGCGCGCCCGCGGGCCGCACAACCGCGCTGGTCGGTCCTTCCGGCGGCGGCAAATCGACGATCATCGGCCTGATCCAGAGGTTTCACGACATCGGCCGGGGCGCAATCCGGATCGACGGCCAGGACATCGCGGATGTCCGGGTTGAAAGCCTGCGCAAGGCGATCGCCTATGTTTCGCAGCACCCGGTGCTGTTCGAAGGGACGATCGCCGACAACATTCGCCATGGCCGCCCGGATGCCGGCGCGGACGAGATCGTGGCGGCGGCGAAAAAGGCGCAGGCGCACGGCTTTATCGAAAGGCTGCCGTTCGGCTACGAGACCGCCGTCGGCGAGGCAGGCGGCAATTTCTCCGGCGGCCAGCGGCAGCGCATCTCGATTGCGCGCGCGCTTTTGCGCGACGCCCCGATCCTGCTGCTCGACGAAGCGACCTCCGCGCTCGACAACGAATCGGAAAAGGCGGTGCAAAAGGCGCTGGAACAGTTGATGAAGGGCCGCACCACGATCGTGGTCGCGCATCGGCTCTCGACCATCCGCAATGCCGACCAGATCGTCGTCATCGATCATGGCGAAGTGGTGGAGACGGGCAGCCACGCCACGCTTGCCAGGAAACGCGGCGGACTTTATTCGCGGCTGTTCCGGCTCGGGATCGAGGGCCATGAAAGCGTCGCCTGACGGAAGATCGGCAATGGCGGCCGCCCGCCGCATCGCGAGAGGTCGCCATGGCTGACATGAAACTGGTCGTCGCCGGCGCCGGCGGGCGCATGGGCCAGGCGCTGGTGCGCGCGATTGCCGCAACGCCCGGTGCAGCGCTGCATGCGGCGCTGGAACGGCCGGGCTCGAGCGTTCTGGGCAAGGACGCCGGGACGAATGCCGGAATCGGCGCAACAGGTGTGCCGATCACCGACGAACCGCTGTCGGCGATCGTCGCAGCCGACGGCATTCTCGATTTCACGACGCCTGTAGCGAGCATCGAACTTGCAGCGCTTGCCGCGCAAGCCCGCATCGTCCACGTGCTCGGGACGACCGGACTCGGTGCAACCGATGACGAAAAAATAGCGGCGGCGGCTCGTCATTCCGTCATCGTGCGTTCCGGCAACATGAGCCTCGGCGTCAATCTTTTGGCGGTGCTGGTCGAACAGGCCGCGCGCGCTCTCGATGCCGGTTTCGACATCGAGATCAGCGAAATGCATCACCGCCACAAGGTCGATGCGCCGTCCGGCACCGCGCTGCTGCTGGGCGAGGCGGCGGCGCGCGGGCGCAACATCCGCCTCGTCGACCATTCGATCCGCAGTCGCGAAGGCCATACCGGTGCCCGGCCGGCAGGCGCGATCGGGTTTGCGGCGCTGCGCGGCGGTTCGGTGACCGGCGACCATTCGGTCGTATTTGCCGGCGAGGGTGAGCGGATCGTGCTCAGCCACCTGGCCGAGGACCGGTCGATCTTTGCGACCGGCGCGGTCAGAGCCGCGCTGTGGGCGAAGGGGCGCAAGCCCGGAATCTATTCGATGCGCGACGTGCTCGGCCTGACCTGAAACCCGGCGCCAATCATTACAGAAGGAACAATCGATGAGCGGCATTCTTGCGCTGGTCCGCCACGGCCAGAGCGAATGGAACCTGAAGAACCTCTTTACCGGCTGGAAGGATCCCGACCTGACCGAAAAGGGTGTTGAGGAGGCAAAACGCGCCGGGAAACTGCTCGCCGCGCACGGCCTGAAATTCGATGTCGCGTTTACCTCGGCGCTGATCCGGGCCCAGCATTCCTGCCAATTGATCCTGGATGAAGTCGGCCAGCCAAGTCTGGAAACGCTGCGTGATCAGGCGCTCAACGAACGCGACTATGGTGAACTCTCGGGCCTGAACAAGGACGATGCGCGCAAGCGCTGGGGCGAAGACCAAGTGCATATTTGGCGGCGCTCCTACGATATCGAGCCGCCGGGCGGCGAGAGCCTCAAGGATACCGGGGCGCGCGTATGGCCGTATTACCTGCGCGAAATCCTGCCGCGGGTGATGCGCGGCAACATTGTGCTGGTCGCGGCCCACGGCAATTCACTGCGCTCGCTGGTCATGGTGCTGGACGGCCTGTCGACAGAAGAGATACCGGACTTGAATCTCGATACCGGTGTGCCGTTCGTCTACCAGCTTGGCGCCGATACGACGGTAACCAGCAAGGTAATCCTCGGCGGCAAGTGAAGCGAATTTGCCATAAGCTTCCGTCCTGCGGTTGCTGGCGTCCTTTCGATTCTGAAATTCGCCCGGGACGTCGCTGCAAGATGACGCGAATTTCAGAATCAGGACACTAGGGCGTGTCCTCAGTTGAGGAGGATCATAGCGGAGGCGAGTTGAATTCCCGCGAGAAAGTTTCTGGCGAGCTTGTCGTAGCGAGTGGCGATAGCGCGGAAATGCTTG
>Ga0214472_10001752_pt1 | contig 23799 bp, 21 predicted proteins | sample RVTome_6_FD_207662 | JGI IMG/M metagenome (GOLD analysis project Ga0214472, IMG submission 207662) | Soil microbial communities from uranium-contaminated site in the Upper Colorado River Basin, Wyoming, United States - RVT140D175 | ecosystem: Environmental > Terrestrial > Soil > Contaminated >...
GCGAAAACTCGCCCTCAACATCCTCCAAACAGCCAAGCCAGCCATATCCATCAGACGGAAGCGAAAACGGGCAGGATGGTCAAACGACTTCGCAAGATCCATCCTCGGCCAAATGCGATAGCCGTGCATTGAGGTGAAGCCCCCCTTCCGCTGTCGAAGTTCGCGTGATACTATGCAGGCGAAACACGGGAAGACACCGATGCGCCTGGGTTCCTATGACGTGCATCCGGGCATCCTTGTCACGGTCGCGGTGGTGCTTTGCATCCTGGTGTTCTTCGCCGTTCTGCGGGTCAGGAACAACAGGACCGGTAGCCAGCTGAACCTGGTCGCCGAGGCCGAAGGATGGACCTGGGTCGGCGCGGCGCCCGAGGTACTGCGTGACGCCCTGAAGAGCCTCGCCACGCACTATGTCTGGGTGCCCAGCCAGGTGATGACGGCGCAAATCGCACACGGCCCCGTTTATCTGTTTCACTTTGAAAGCAGGAAGGGCTTCCAGGAAACCTCTTCAACCTACAAAGGCATCGCCGTTCTGGCGCCCGGCCGAACAGGACCGAACGCGCCGATCTATTCGATCGGACAGTGGCCGCCGGGATCCATGCGGGCGCTCGTCCCCCTCAAGGCCTATGTCCGTGATGACATCGGCAGCCCTGCCTTCCGGGAGCGCTACTACGTCGAGGCGGGAAGCAAGGCCGGCAGCGCGGCCCCGAAGGGGTCAGCCGTCGACGAGGTATGGATTCCCCCGGCCCTCGAGCAGGAATTGCTGACCTGGGATGGCCCGACGGCTCTGGGCCTGCCCGATGGATGGAGCAAAGTCGTCATCCGGGACCAGCTCGTCATGATAGTGTGGAACAGCCGCGACGACATCTCGGCGCCGGCCTGGCGGAACCTGCTGGCGAAGAGCGAAAAAATCGGCCGTATCCTCGGCGAGCGCTGAGTCACGTTGGATCAGCGGAGACAGAAGGAAGGTGCAGACAATGTTGAAGCTCCTGGGGTTGAAGAAGCTTTCCGGCCTCTTGGCCAGCGCCCTGATTTGCAGCGTTTTTGTCGTGGGCGGCGGCGCGGCCCTGGCCGACGATTCCTCGGAGGGTTTTGCCTTCTATCTGGAGTTCCTCAAAACAGCGGCGACGGCGGATGACCTGGGCGAGATCGCGCCCCTCCTGCCGTCATGGTGGCGCGAGCGCTATGAGTCCGCCGACGAAACAACCAAGGCCGACATCCTGGAACGCAAGAGCAAGCTGGCAAGGGACCTGCAGGAGGTCGCCTTGGACAAGGCGGAAGCCCAGGACGACGGTCTGCGTCTGCACATGACGGCAAAAGAACAAAACGGCTTCCCGATGCGCGGCAACGTCCTCCTGGTCCGGGAGTCCGGCAGCTTTGTCGTGGAGGAGGAAATCTGGGCGACGTCACAGTAACATCCCCCCTCACCGCGCCGCCTGGCCGCGACGGCGAGGCCGGCCGGAAACAGCGCGGCGGCAGCGAGGAGTCGCGGTGATGTCCAACCAGTGGCTCTTGATCACGGTTCCCGTCGCAGTCGCCGGCCTGGCGCTGCTGTTGATCTTCGTCCGGCGCCTGGTCAAGGCCCACCGCGCGGAACTGGTGCTGTCCATCCCACTACTGGCCGAGCAGGAGATCACTCTGGAGACGGCGGGAGATTTCCTCCTCAATGCCGAGGGGCCGCGCCTGACACGCGCCTTCGCGGGCCTCGACTATGAACTGCACGCGCTCTCCAGCACTTCCGCGGTGCCCTTGAAGCCCCTCCTTATCCCCTATACCTCGTCAGGCTTTTCCCGCGCGCGACTGTCGCTGCGGCGCTTCGAAATCGCGACGCCTGGGCGCTTTCGCCTGACGGTATCCGGCCTCTCGAACCCCGCCGTGGCGCGAGGCAACAATCTGGTCGTCACCCATGACCGGCGCGGCGGGATCGTCGGCATCATCGTCGTCGTGGTGTTCTCCGCCATCGGCTTCGTCGTCGGCTCGGTGCTCTCCACCCTTCTCTTCCTGATGAACCGCTGAACCATGACCTGCAGCGGCACAGCCGGACTCCGCGTCGTCCAGGATCCAGGCAGGGCGACCATCGGTGCCTGCCTCGCCTCCCTCACCGTCTGCCTTCCTTCGCGGCCTACGCCCTGTACCTGGAATGAACTGGCGCGCACCCTGCGCCGGCCAACTTAATAATCCATAAAAATTGTGTGGTTTGATCGTCCAGCCCGGCGCTCGTCTTCCTGCCATGTGGTCTTCGAGGATCATGGCGTGAGAGACGTCGATGCGCTGCTCGTATCCTTCGGTACAGTCTTGCGACGGAGCGTCTCTTTCGCGCCGGCTCATCCGCTTACCAACTCAGGATTTCAAGCATTCCTTAAGACCTGTGAGGCACAGTGACGGCATGCCCCTGTCACACCTTTGCCGAGCCGACCCATGAAGCTGCACACCCGGCTTGTCCTTCTGCTCGCAGTGACGTTTGGTATCTTTCTCTCCATCGCCGTAAGCATCATCTATTCCGTCGTCCAGCCGGCGTTCGAGCAGCTGGAGCAGGCGGAAGCCGCCAAGAACGTCCTTCGCGTGCAGAGGGCTTTGGCCAGCGAGCTCGCCACGATCGACCAGAAGCTGCTCGATTGGGCGGACTGGGACGACACGAAGGAATTCGTGCTGGACCGTACGCCGGAGTACATTGACGGCAACCTCAACGCCTCCACCATCATCAACCTCAATCTCAGTTTCATGGCGTTCTACGACCTTCAGGGCATGCCGGTCTGGACCGGCGGCTATGACCCCGAAACCGAGGAACTCATCGTAACGCCTGAGCTGAGCGACCCGACCCTGATCGGGCCTTTCCTTTCGAAGCCGGATGCGCCGGTGGAAATCCTGGGGCTGTGGGCGGTTGGCAGCGGCAATTATCTCGTCTCGGCGCGGCCGGTTCTCGACAGCCAAAGCGCGGGACCAGTGTCGGGCACGCTGGTGTTCGGGCGCCTGGTCGATGATGCGCTGGTGTCGCAACTGCGTGAGCAGACCGAGGTGCAGTTTGCGATCGCAGCCTTGCCGCCCGGTCATGCGGCCGAAGCCTTGCCGACAGACAAGCCCAAGGAAGTCTCCCGATCAAACGAGACGTTGAACCACAGCATCGCCTGGCATGATCTGGCGAGCGAGCCGCGCGCCCGCATCGATGTCGACACGCCGCGGGAGATCAACGCGCTCGGCAATCACACCATCACCCTTACGATGACGCTGCTGGTTTCGGCAGCGCTGATCGACATGGTGGTAATCGGGCTCGCCGTCAGCTTCCTGGTTGCGCGGCCGGTTCGTGCCCTGACGCGGCAGATAACGGAGATTGCGAAGTCTGGCGACCTTTCGGTGCGCCTCGCCTGGACGCGACGGGACGAACTCGGCGCGCTCGCCGCGCAATTCGATCGCATGCTGGGCGAGCTGGCGGACGCCCGCCAGATGCTGCAGGAGATGTCGTACAAGATCGGCCGTTCCGACGTCGCGTCCGGGGTGCTGCACAACGTCCGGAACGCACTGAGCCCGTTGGCCAACCAGATCCAGCGGGGGCGGCAGATCCTGGCCACGCCGGCCGGCGCCCACGTCGCGCAGGCGATCACGCAACTCGGCGATCCGGCAACGCCATCGGATCGGCGCGTGAAGCTGGCCGAATATCTCACGGTCAGCATGGACCAGGAAGCGGCGCTGCGCCAGACCGCGGCGGACGAGCTTACAAACGCGGCCCAGGGCCTGTCGACTGTGGAGCACATCCTGGCGCATCAGCAGTCGACGGCGGACCTGGAAGTCGCCCCGCAAGACTTCGCGCTGTCGGAGATCGTGAATGAGGTTCTGCGGCAGACCGCCACGGCGGCGCGGGGCATCGCAATCAACGTCAGCCCGTCCGTCGAGCGCGCGCCCAAGGTGCGCGCGCATCAGACAATCGCAGTCCATGTGCTGCACAACGTGCTTGCGAACGCGGTGACGGCCGTGGAGACCGCCGGACGCGCCGATCGCCGAATCGAGATAACGGCCCATTTTCCATCGGACAAGGGCCAGGTTGTTCTGGAAATCCGGGACAACGGCGTTGGCATTACGCCGGAACAGATGTCCCAGCTCTTTCACAACGGGTTCACCACCAAGCCCGGCGCCAAGGGCGGCGACGGACTCCATTGGTGCGCCAATGCGCTGGCCAAGCTCAAGGGCCGCATCTGGGCGGAGAGCAAGGGGCGTGGCGAGGGCGCGGCCTTTTTCATCGAGTTCACAGCCGCATGACCGCCATGGCGCTGCAGCTCTCTCAGCCATCGCCGATCGAGGCGTGCCGCGTGCTGGTCGCAGAGGACGATCCGGCGCTGCAGCAGGAATATCGTCTGGCCTTTGCCGCCGCGGCTCCGGTCGCTGCCTCGCAGGATTACCTTTCGCTCGAATCGGATCTGTTCGGTGAGGGATCCCTTAGCGTGCCCGAGTGCAAGATGAGTTTCGAGTTGACCGTCTGCTCGCAGGGCGAGGAAGCGGTCAACGCAGCGCGCGAAGCCTCGGACGCCGGCCGGCCCTATTCGGTCGCCTTCGTGGACGTGCGCATGCCACCGGGCATCGACGGCATCACAGCCGCCGAGCAAATGATCGAGATCGACGGAAGCCTCAATGCGGTGATTGTCACCGGCTATTCGGACATCCCGCGCCAGGAGATCCACCGAAGGCTGGGGAAAGGCAACTTCTTTTACTTCCAGAAGCCCTTCCTCGGCGACGAATTCATGCAGCTGGCCTGGGTGCTGCACCGCAAGCGCGTCGCCGAGCGGCAGATGCAGGATGCGAACACGCGGCTGCACGAGGAAGTGAGCCGGCGGACCGCAGAGCTGGTTATCGCTGTCAAGAGCGCACACGCGACAAGCCAGGCCAAGACCGACTTTCTCGCGAACATGAGTCACGAGCTGCGCACGCCGCTCAACGCCATCATTGGCTTCTCCGACATGATCGGCCGCGAGCTGGTGGGGCCTATCGGCAACGCGCGCTATGTCGAATATGCGATCGACATCCAGGGCTCGGCGCAACACCTGCTCAGCATCATCAACGATATCCTCGATTTCTCCAAGATCGAGGCTGGCGAGATGCAGCTGCAGGAGGCGCCGATGGACATTCCCGAGGTCATCAGCTTCTGCAAGCGACTGGTTCTGCATCGCGCAGCGCAGGCAGAAATCACGCTGCACAGCGCCGTGGCAGAGGAAGTGCCTTTGATCCGGGCGGACGAGCGCAAGATCAAGCAGGCACTGCTCAATCTCCTGTCGAACAGCGTCAAGTTTACGCCGACCGGCGGGACCGTCTCGGTGCGGGCTGCTGTTCAGGATGGCGCACTGGTGCTGGCGGTCAGCGACACAGGCATCGGCATGTTGCCGGACCAGGTGACCCATGCCCTGGAGCCGTTCGGGCAAGTAGATAGCAGCCTCGCGAGAGTGAACAACGGCACCGGGCTCGGCCTGCCGCTGGCCCGGGCGCTGGCGGAGCTTCATGGGGGCACCCTGTCAGTGGAGAGTGCCGTCGGCAAGGGCACGAAGGTCACCATTGTCCTGCCGCCCGAACGGCTTCTTCGATCCACGTGAGGGACTTCCTGGCTCCACTCGCTAAACCAACTGTCTGCCCGCGTTCACCTGTCATGGGCTCGAACTCTTCCCTGCGCTCGCGGTCGTCCCGTACAGGATCGGGGACCTTTGAATGGCTGCCTTGACCTGCAATCTCCTGCACAACGATCAGGACCATCGCAAACGATAAGCGCCTGTTCCAATTTCCCCCCATGACAACAGCCACACCCCGCGAGACCGACCTCTACCCGCCCCTCAAGGGCTATCCCGAAGGCCAGGGCTATGCCGTGAAGTCCGAGATCGGGGCGGCGGATATCGTAGCCTGCCGGGGCGATGAGGAGCCGGTCATTGTCGAGATGAAACTGGGCTTTTCGCTCAGCCTGTTTCATCAGGCGGTCGCGCGGCAGGCGCTCACCAATCTGGTCTACGTCGCCGTTTTGCATGGCACGAAGACGAGCGCCGGGCCGGACAGAGAAACCACAATTTATTTATGGGTTCTTAAGTTATCCGGCGCAGAGTGCGCGCCAGTTCATTCAAGGTGTCGGCGCCTCTCTTTTTTCACCGATGACCTGAAATGGTATCCAGGAGTAAGGCTGTGGCGCAAAGCGCAATCAAGCCGACGGGCGTCGAATGCCCATTCGCGCAAGAAGAACTCATCGTCACCAAGACAAATCTCAAAGGCCAGATCACGTACGCAAATGACGTCTTTCTACGGCTATCGAAGTACCCGGCCAGGGATGTGATGGGCGCGCCACACAGCCTCATCCGCCATCCCGATATGCCACGCTGCATTTTCAAGCTTCTCTGGGACACGATCCAGGCGAAGAAAGAACTCTTCGCCTATGTCCAGAACATGGCCAGCGATGGCGATCACTACTGGGTATTCGCCCACGTCACCCCAACCCTCGACGCGCAGCAGAACATCGTCGGCTACCACTCCAACCGGCGCAAGCCGGACGTTGCCCAGGTCGCAAAGATCAAGGACCTCTACGCAACACTGCGGGCAGAGGAAACCCGTCACGACAGCCGCAAGGACGGCATGCTGCGCGGCTACGACTTGTTGATGACAATGCTCAACGAGAAAGGGCTCGACTACGATGAATTTATCTTCGCTGTCTAAAACCGCACTTGCAATGGCGGCCGCCGGCGGGATCGTCGCCGTGCTCGGAGTTGCGCGCCTTCTCGCCGGTCCTGCGTTTCAACCGTGGGACACTGTGATCGAACTCGCTGCCGTTGCGACTTTGCTGGGCCTTGCCGGCTGGTGGCTGCGGCGAGTAGCACGATCCACTCGCATGGTATCGGAGGTCTGTCAGCAGGCGTCGCACGGCAATCTCGAGGCGCGCGTCCTTGGGGCACGGGATGGCGGCGATCTGGGCTCGCTGCAGGCTGCGGTCAACAACATGCTCGATATCGTCGATGCATTCGTCCGCGAGTCGTCCGCGTCGATGGAATACGTCAGTCGCGGCAAGTGCTTTCGCAAGGTCCTCACGCGCGGCCTTCCCGGCTCGTTCCAGAGCGGCGCCACGGTGATGAATGCCGCGACGGATGTCATGGATCGCAGGGTGCACGAGATCGCCAGCGTGGCGCAGGGCTTCGGCGTCAGCATGAACGGTGTCGCCACGACCCTGGCGGCAGCCGCAACCGCGCTCCACTCGGATGCCATAACCATGGCTTCCGCCGCCGAAGAAACCAGCCGGCAGGCAACGGCGGTCGCGGCGGCCTCGGAAGAGGCCTCGGTCAATGTCCAGACCGTGGCGAGCGCGGCTGAAGAGCTGTCCACTTCGATCAGTGAGATCAGCCGACAAGTGGCACGCTCGACCACCAGCACAAGCCAGGCAGTGGACGAAGCCAACCGTACCAACATTCAGATCACGGGTCTGGCCCAGGCAGCGCAGGGCATCGGCGACGTCGTCAAGCTCATCAACAACATTGCCGGGCAGACAAATTTACTGGCACTCAACGCCACGATCGAGGCGGCACGCGCCGGCGAAGCAGGCAAGGGATTCTCCATCGTCGCCTCGGAAGTGAAGAGTCTGGCCAACCAGACGGCCAAAGCAACGGAGGAGATCAGCTCCAAGATCGCCGAGATGCAGACGAGCACCGATCAATCGGTCAAGGCGGTGCAGGCTATCGGTAAGACTATCGGCGAGATCAACGAAGTTTCGACCAACATCGCCTCAGCAGTAGAGGAACAGGGCGCAGCGACCCAGGAGATCGCCCGCAACGTGCAGCAGGCCTCGTCCGGTACGACGGAAGTGTCATCCAACGTGTCCGGGATCAGTCAGGCAGCGGCGGATACCGGGCAGATTGCGACCCGGGTAAGCAGCGCATCGGTGAAGATCGGTGGTGAAGTCGACACGTTGCGCACCGAGGTCGAGAAATTCCTGGCCGGCCTAAAGGCAAGCTGAGAGAGTGGCCGCCGAGTGTCGGCTCTGCCTCAGGCACTGTTCAACTCCGGCGAATTATACCAGCGACGCTGACGAAACCTGCTTAGGGTGCGTTGAGGTTGCTCCGGCTATTCGTGAGGCTGTCAAGGCGTCGCAGTGGGCGGAGATGTCAATGCGGGGTTGATCCGGTTTGCCAGCGGCGCTGCACGGTCGCCAGCCGATTTGAATACTCCGAAATGGGCCGAAACAAAGACAAATGAAAAAGCCGGGGGTCTGGGCGCGCCATCGCCGGATGCAGAATATTCCTGGCTGGACCTGAAGGCGCGGCTGGGTGCCCATTTCAGGTATTCCCGGTTATAAAATGGGGTCAAGCTTGATTTTTCTCACATAATCTCACATAATCTCACATTAAAATTTTCCGCACGTGTGAGATGGACCGGCAGACTGACCGATTGAGCAAAAGACTGACCTTCAGCCCCGAGCAGACTGAAGGGATTTTTGCTGTCCTTTCTGATATCGACGCCATCAAGACCGCATTTCGGCTAACCGGCAAGCTCGCCCCCCAGACAATAACGCGCCTGACGCAATCGGTCATTATCACCTCAACCGGCGCGTCCAACCGGATCGAAGGCAACCGCCTGAGCGATGATGAGGTGGAAGCGCTTTATCGCAACCTGCATATCCGCAAATTCAAGACCCGCGACGAACAGGAAGTCGCCGGGTATCTGGAGATGCTGGAGCGCGTGCTCGAATCCTACAGCGATATGCCGCTCTCGGAATCGCTGATCCTTCAGCTTCACCGCGACATGCTGCAATATTCCGATAAGGACGAACGCCAGCGCGGGGCTTACAAGTTCGGCCCGAACCGCGTTGAGGCGAAGGATGCGCAAGGCAATGTGGTCGGCGTGATTTTCAATCCGACACCGCCGCATCTTACGCCAAAGAAAATGCAGGAACTGGTTGAGTGGTATCAGTGGGCGGATAAGGAAAACTTCAAGCACCCGCTCATCCGTATCGGGAATTTCATCTTTGAGTATCTGGCTATCCACCCGTTCCAGGACGGCAACGGACGCACCAGCCGTTTGCTGACCAACCTGCTGCTGCTCCAGCACGGCTATGATTTCATTTCCCTCGTTTCCCATGAAAAGCTGATCGAGGCGCGCAAAGCCGAATATTATCTTGCGCTCAACCGCGCGCAGGGAAGCTGGAAATCCAGGAAGGAAGACGTCACGCCGTGGCTGTCCTACTTCCTCTCCATCCTCAAGGCGCAGGCCGATCAGGCCATCACGCTGATCGAAAGCGATAACATCGAGGCGCTGCTTTCGGAAAAGCAGCTCGCGCTCTGGCAGTGGGCGCAGGCGCGCAACGAGCCGACATTCGGCCGCAAGGATGCCATTGAGGCTCTTGAATTCCCAGCCCGCACAGTCGAATCCATCATCAGGAAACTGCTCGAACTCAAGCGCCTGGAACGGATCGGCGAGGGACGCGGCACGCGATACAGGGTGCTGCGACAATGACCATGAAAAAGCACTGACTGTGCTAAAATCCGCTCTGACTGAATTCGACCCCACTGGTTCGAACGGGTCGCGACGGGCGTCTGTGTCCTGACGCCCAGGGGCGCGCGGCTCTGGAGCGCTCTGCGCCGGCCCTGCCAGAGGAGTGAAGCTGCGGCGGGGCCTGTAAGGAATGGCCGGAACAGCACCACAGCGGCGGAGAGTTACTGCCTGCCGGTCCCGTCAGGAAAAACGCGCGGCGGTTCTCAGTCGGGCCTTCGCCGCTTCTTCCGCCCGGTTCTTCGGCGGCCGGGTGGTCTCCAGGGAGCGCAGCAGTTCGCCGACCGCCGCGGACACCTGTTCGACGGCGCGCTCGAAGGCGGCGGCGTTGCGGCCGGACGGGCGGGTCGAACCGCTCACCTTGCGGACGAACTGGACGGCGGCGGCCTGGACCTCATCGGCGGACGCCGGCGGCTCGAAGTTGAACAGCGGCCGTATGTTTCTGCACATCGCTTTCCCCCGGGGCAGGCGTTGGCATCCGGGCCCGCTTTTTCCGGGCCGGCCTGTTGGGGCAAGTTTACCGGAAACCGCGCCGCCGTCATAAAAAATCACCGCGACATGGATCTAAAGAAAATTCAGCAGGCTGAAGGATGATCCAGACTCCGAGGTCCCGCTGAATCCGGCAAAGAGCTGAGAGATCGCCTGGGAGCTTTCGTAATTCCGCTGCAGGTTCAGAAAGTATTCCGGGGTAAAGCCGGCGGCCTCGCGCTCCTCGACGCTCATGGTCTGATACTGGGAGATAAGGTTTTTCGAGAAGGCCGTGGGATCGTTTGCCGCACCGGCGCTGCGCAGGGCCTCCTGCACCGTCCTGCCGACCCGGGAGGACATCTCGTCCCTTGCCGCCCGCACTTCGCTGCGGCTGAAGAGACCATCCTGGTTCAGGGAAATCGCGGACAGCCCACGGCTGCCGAGCGCGGAAAAGTCGAAGACCAGCGGTTTTCCGGCCGCCTCGGCGGCGGCGCGCTGCTTGTCCAGGGCGGCGCGCGCGTCCTTCGCGACGTCGGAGAAACCGAGTTCGATGATCGCTTCGCCGTTGGCGGCGCGGATCAGATAGTCGTCGACCGGATCGTTGGCGATGCCGCCGGGCATGCGATCCGGATTAGCGCTCAGTTGCGCGAGCGCTTCATTCACTGCGGCCATCTGCTTCTGCCAGGCCTCCGACGCCTGCTCTTCCGGCCCGGCCGCGTTCAGGAATTCCCGCGCAAGATCATAGAGTTCCGTCACATCCCCGGTCATGCCGACAACCGCCAGGCCGCCCGCCATGGTGACGTCGAAGCGGCGCTGCAGTTCAAGCTGCGCAGCCTTCTGCTGATCGGCGGGAAAGTCCCCGTCCGCGTTCGCGGCGATGGCATAGAGTTCCTCGCGGTCAAAGCGGGAAAGGTCCAGGTTGAGCTGGCCGTCCTTCAGCGGTGAGCTCTTGCCGCTGTCCGCCAGAAGCTTCGTCATGCTGGCCCTGGCGTCTTCCGCGATGGTTGTCGCGGCGCTGTCGTCCAGACTGGACTGATTGAGACTCATCTGATTAAGACGGGCCTGAGCGGCCTCGGAGAGCGTGATTGTCGCCGCGCTGTCTGCGGTGCCGGACGTCCCGGAGCCGGCCTGGGAATTGGCCGTCTGGGAATTGGCCTTTTCGGAATTGGCCTGAAGACTGTTGTACTGCGCCAGAAGTAAATTCGATGTGCTGCTGATCATGATCCGGCTCCCCGATACAATTGGAACTGCACCTTGAGAAGCAAGTCCCGTGCCACCGGCATCACAAGCCTATAGCGCGCAGATCTGCCCATTTCGCGGGCGGTCCGGCCCGCAGGTCCGGTTGGCGGCAGGAAAGACCCGGCAAAGAATTCCCGCCGCTTTCTGCCGCAGGGGTTGTGGGCGGCGCTGTCGGCAACGTTACGAGAACCATTGCGGAAAGCGAACACCCGGCAAGCATGATCCGCAGTGCATCTCCCGCGCGATATGAAGGGCACGCGTGAATTGCAATCCGGCGCAACCCGTCTTATCGTGCACGAATAAAGTTCAGACCGGCGCGTCGGCAGACCGAGTCCCGGGCGGCGCATAAAAAAATCAAATTGCACAATCGGCTCAATATTGACCGGCCCCGTCCCATTCAACAGCTTCCGGATTCCTGAAACCCAGGAGTCAGTTTTTTCCGGACGCAGAGATAACAAGCTTCCGGCGTCTTCATCAAAGGCGTTCCCGAACTCAATCCCGGGCCAATGGAGTGACCTGCCGGAGACAGTCAGCCGCAGGCGAAGCCAAAGCAAGGAAACAGAAGCATGACGATTCAGGCACCTTATTACCCGATCATCTACGTGCGCGGCTATGCGGCGACGATGGGCGAAATCGAGGAAACCGTCGCGACGCCCTACATGGGGTTCAATCTCGGCGCCACCAAGATCCGCCAGGACTACGACGGCGACATCGTCCGCTACATCTTCGAATCGCCACTGATCCGCCTGATGAAGGACGAAGGTTATCAGGACAGCTATCTGAACGGCGACCTGATCCCGGCCGGTGAGCGGGCACCGGCGAAAAGCGTCTGGATTTTCCGCTACTACGAACGGGTCTCCCAGGATATCGGCGAAGGCGAGCGCCTGACCATCCCGGGCTTTGCCGCCGATTTGCGCAAGTTCATCCTGCGGGTGCGCGATCATGTCTGCGGCGATGACGCCGAGGCCCGCAAAAACTTCAAGGTTTATCTGGTGGCGCATTCGATGGGCGGGCTGGTGTGTCGCTGTTATCTGCAGAACATCTGCCGCCACGGCGCCGCCGACGCCTACGAAACGGCGGCGGAGACCGCGGACGCCAACAGGACGCTGGAGCTCGAACGGCTGCCGGCGGATTCGCTGGTCGACAAGGTCTTCACCTACGCGACGCCCCACAACGGCATCGATGTCGCCGGGCGCAACGTGCCCGATCTGGGGGCGCTCGATGCGCTGCATGTGCGCAACTTCAACCGGAAATACATGCGCGAATACCTGCACCTGCCGGAGGGTTCGGAGAATTCGCTCGGCGGCGCTTTCCCGGCCGACCGCTTCTTCTGCCTGGTCGGCACCAACTACCGCGATTACAGCGCCTTCTTCGGCCTGTCCAGAAAGGGCACCGGCCCGATGAGCGACGGGCTGGTGATGATGGAAAACGCGACGGTCAGGGACGCGCCGCGCGCCTTCGCCCACCGCAGCCACAGCGGCCACTACGGCATCGTCAATTCAGAGGAAGGCTACCAGAACCTCCGGCGCTTCCTGTTCGGCGACGTGCGGGTGGACGTGAGCCTGCTGATCGACGAGATCACCCTGCCCAGGGCCATCGAAGATCAGATCGGCGATGACCGCAGCCGGGTGCGCGCCGCCTACAACATCGAAGCCGCCGCCAGCCTGCGCGGGCTGAACGTCTTTCTCAACGAACGCCGGGTCTCGCAAGCCTCGGCCATCCGCCGCACCTATGAAACCCTGGTGCACGGTAAAAAGCCGGTCTATCTCTTCAGCGGCTACCTGCTGAAAAGCGCCAAAACCGAGCATTCGAAAGGCACCGCCCTGGCCTTCGCGGTGGAAGTCGCCCTGCAGGTTCCGGTCTACGAGATCGATAAGCGCTTCTGGCTCGACAACCACTTCGAGGGCGGCGATGTCTTCAAGGACACGGTCACCTTCCACCTGCGCCCCGGCGGCGAGAAAACCACCCTGCGCTACGGCCTGTCGTCGGAGTCCGGTGTCGGCGTCGCCACCCGGATGCTCGATTCCAGGCTGCTCGAGAACGGACAGCTCTGTTTCGAGGTGCCGCTGGGCTTCAAGGAGGGCGCGGCCAGCAAACCCAGGCCCGGCTTTCGCGGCCGGCTGCAGGTGACCGCCTCGCCCTGGAACCCTGACTGAGGAAATGCCGCCGCCGTCCGGACAAGAGGCCTGAACGGCGGCGGCATCACCGGATCTGATCTAACTCCCGATCTTGTCCTGTGTCCTGGTGTCGAAATCGCTGGCGTCGTGGCGTTCGTGGAGCTGTTCCTCCAGCGGGCCGGTTCTGCGGTTGACCATGCGCCCGCGGATGACCGCTTGGCGTCCGGCGATCTGATCGGTCCAGCGCTGAACGTGCCTGTAGGACTGGACGTCCAGGAATTCGCCGGCGTCGTACTGCCTGCCCTGGGCCAGCGCGCCGTACCAGGGCCAGATGGCGATATCGGCGATGGTGTAATCCTCTCCGCTCATATACTCGTGGTCCGCCAGGTGCCGGTCGAGCACGTCGAGCTGGCGCTTGACCTCCATGGCGAAGCGGTCGATCGGGTATTCGAATTTTTCCGGCGCATAGGCGTAGAAATGCCCGAAGCCGCCGCCGAGATAGGGCGCGCTGCCCATCTGCCAGAACAGCCAGTTCAGGCATTCAGTCCGCTTCGCGTGATCGGTTGGCAGGAATTCACCGAACTTTTCCGCCAGATACAGCAGGATCGCGCCGGATTCGAAGACCCGCGTCGGCTTCGCAGTGCTGTGGTCCATAAGCGCCGGGATCTTGGAGTTCGGGTTGACCTCGACAAAGCCGCTGCCGAACTGCTCGCGGTCGCCGATCCTGATCAGCCAGGCGTCATATTCCGCACCGCTGTGGCCCAGGGCCAGAAGTTCCTCCAGCATCACCGTGACCTTCACGCCGTTGGGCGTCGCCAGCGAGTAGAGCTGCAGCGGGTGCTTGCCGACCGGCAGCACCTTTTCATGGGTGGCCCCGGCGACCGGCCGGTTGGTTTTGGCGAAGGTGCCGCCGTTTTCGGACTCCCACTTCCAGACTTTCGGGGGCGTGTAAGGCGTCGAGACATTCATAACTCTTGATCTCCGGATAGAATGTGGTTGTTGGCTGCAGGATTGAAGACGCCGCCGGGGACGGCGCTTCAGAATTTTTCGACCCAGGGCCGAAGCTCGATCTCCCAGGCCCAGCTGGAGCGGGGCTGATCGATGAAATGCAGATAGCTGTCGGCAATGGCCTCGGGATCGAGCATTGAATCGGGATTCTCCGCCACCTCGATACGCTCCTGACGCTTGAGATTACGGATCCCGCCGTCGATGACGAAATGACCGATGTGAATGCCCTGCGGGTGCAGCTCGCGGGCCAGACTTTGGGCCAGGCCGCGCAGGGCGAACTTGCCCATGGCGAAACTCGAGGAATTGGGATAGCCCTTCACTCCGGCCGAGGCGCCGGTGAAGAGGATGCAGCCGCGGCCGTTGGGGATCATCCGCCGGGCTGCCTGCTGTGCCATCAGGAAGGCGCCGTAACCGGTAACCAGGATCGCTGTCTTCACGGCTTCGGGGTCGATCCCGGTGATCCCGCCGCGCACCCGGCCGGAGGCGTTGTAGATGGCCACCTCCAGCGGTCCCTCCATGGCGTCGGCCTCGGCAAAGACTTTCTCCATGTCCGCCGGATCGGCGGCGTCGCAGGTCACCAGCCGGGCGCCGGTTTCCTCTTGCAGGCCGGTGAGCTTGTCGATGTTGCGCGCGGCCAGAAGCAGCCGGTGCCCGCGCGCGTGCAGCTTGCGCGCCAGCGCGGCGGACAGTCCCTCGCCCGCGCCGATGATAATTGCTGTTCCCAAAGATGCCTTCCCTTCCGGTTTCCCGCATCAATCCTGACTCAAAAAAGCCGCTCTCGCCAGACGAACCGCTTCAATTCTTCGACAGCGCATCAGTGGCGATTGCGGCTGCGATAGTCTCCGGCACCGGCGCCCCCGGGGCGCCGGCGCCAAAGCTTAACCTGTCATCAGGCCGGCAGCATCGCCCCGGTCTGTTTCTCGACGGCTTTCGGATCGCCGAGCAGGCCGGCATGCATCTGCGCCGATGTGGCGTCCGGATAGACATCCTCGTCACCGGCCTCGACCGCTTCCAGAATGCTCCGGGCGACGTCATTGGGCGTGGCTTTTTCCGCCTCGAAGCTCGCCGCCATGTCCGTGTCCACCGGGCCCGGATAAACGCCGACCACCAGCGTCCCCTGTGCCCCCAGCTCCGCCCGCACGCCCTGGGTCAGGGAATGCACCGCCGCCTTGGAGGCACTGTAGGATCCGGCCATGGGAAAGTTCACATGCCCGGCTATGGAGCTGATGTTGACGAGGGTGCCGCCGCCGTTCTTCGCCAGGACCGGCGCAAAGGCGCGGGTGACGTTGAGCACGCCGAAATAGTTGGTCTCCATCTCGTTTCGGGCCGGGTCGGTGTTTTTGGCGGCGATCAGCCCCGCGAAGTTGGCAACGCCGGCGTTGTTGATCAGAAGCGCTACGTCCCCCTGGGCTTTCGCGGCCGCCGCGATGGTCTCCGGTCTGGTCACGTCGAGCGCGACCGCCACGACACGCCCCTGCCCCTGTTCGACCAGATCGGCCAGGCTTTCCCTGTTGCGGGCAGCGGCATAGACTTTCGATGCTCCGGCCGCCAGAAGTTCCTCGACAAAGGCCCGGCCGATGCCGCGATTGGCGCCCGTGACGAGGGCGGCTTTTCCTGCAATTCTGCTCATTCCATAGTCTCCTGAAGTCTGCTTGCTGTTGACCGGGTCAGTGGTCGACCCTATGTTTAATACTGGTCGGTATTATAAAGAGGCCTGGCAGGCGAATTTCAAGATTTAAAATACCGATCGGTAATATATTTGAAAATGGAAAGAGAATCATGAGCGGAATGGGGCGCGGCCGGCCTCGCAAGACCGATCCGGACGCTGTTCTGGACACGGCCATGAAGCTGTTCTGGGAGCGGGGTTACGAAGCCACCTCGATGAACGATCTGGCCGCGGCCACCGGCATGGCCAAACCCGGCCTCTACGCGACCTTCGGGGACAAGGAAACGCTCTATGCGAAGGCGCTGGCGCGCTATGTCGCAAAGGGTTCACCGGAATTCCAGGAAATCTTCAACGCCCCCGTATCTCTCGAAATTTTCCTGCGCCGCTACCTCGACACCGTGGCCGCGTCGCTGCTCGACACCTCGACGCCCTGCGGCTGCTTCATCGTCAACTCCATGATTGACTGCGCAAGCCAGTCGGCGGCGCTGGAAGCCCTCGGGCGCGAAGTGAACAAGAAACGGAACGACGCGATGGTCAAACGCTTCCGGGCCGCCCGGAAGCAGGGCGAACTGCCCGCCGATGCGGACGTCAGGGCCCTGGCCGATTTCTTTTCGGGCCAGACCCTGGCCATGGCCGTCATGGGCCGTGCCGGGGCGGACCGGAAAAGGCTGCAGGCGTTCATAGAAGTGGTGATGACGGCGCTGCCCCGGGGTGCCTTGAGTTCTCAACCTGGATCAGATCCGGTTTAGATGGAATCGCCACAAGCGATCCGTCGTGCAGGTGAATCTGATCTGACTGTATGGTCCACTCTAGGGCTTGCGAAGAATGCCCTGATATCGTTGGATATGATCCCTGACGATGATGGGTGTAATTCCAACCTGTTCCGCGAAGTCCTGAAAGCCGGGATTATCGCCGATGTCGTCGGATATCAGAATGCCGCCCGACCGCAGCGCATCCCAGAGATCGAACAAGCACTTTTACATACGGCAAGCCGTGCAACTTACTGAGCGCGAGGGACATACGCAAGCGCGCCGCCGCCCTCCCCGGCGCCGGACCGTTCAGATCCAGTCGAAGGCGAATCCCAGAGAATACCGGTATCGTTTATGGGAGACAGACATCGGCCCGAACTGCGGAAAACGTCACTCTAAACCATGAGCAACCGGACAGACGGCTAACAGTCTGGCCCGATGGCACAGGTAACGGCTTATCGGTTCCACATCCTCCAGCGCCCGCCATGATCATGCGGGTTGTAGAGATTGACTTACGGAGATGAATTTACGGGGGAGTGATATCTATCTCATATGGTAATTAGATACTGTGTCACCATAATTTTCCCGAAAGGAGGAAAAATCCCAAAACGCAGCGTAAGCTAACCCAACGCGGGAGCGGAGACTGTCAGGCGATTACCGTCTCTATACAAACGGCATGCCGTTTCGAAAGCTTTAAGCACCACCAGCGTTTCGTACACGAGTTAAGGGAGAAACGTCCAATCCGATATAATGCCTCATGGTCGCACCCTTTAATGGCCTGGTGGGGTTGCTCAAGACAGCCCCCCATACGATAGACCCGGAGCGTGAGCAATCGCAATTACAGCCGTCTCCCTGTAGTTGCAACTGGAATTGGAACTTGGAATTTCGATCGCACTCGGCTTGGTGCCGTCAGGATCGCGGCACCCATCCGCAGGACTGAAAGAACCTGGAGACCTCCGGGCTCAGAAATCCCTCGGCGCTCGCCAGTTGCGGCAACTCGAAAGACCCGCCGCTGTTGATCTCCACCACCAGCGGGCCGTCGGGCGCAACGGCGATATCCAGCGACTGGTAGCGGACCGGCGCAAAGAACCTGGCGCAGGCCTCGTTGAGAGCTCGGAGTTCCTGCCAGTAGGGCCAGGCCAAACCCAGAAGCTTCGCACCCGTCTCCGGATGGTCTTCCAGTTCTTCCATCTCCGGCCCCTTCCCGCGGATGACCCGCAGAATTTCGCCACTGTCCGGATTCAGGTTGCAGAGCAGATTACCTTCACGCCAATAGTTGTCGGCGATGTTTTCGCCAACCGGTATTTTCAAAAGCGTAACGGGTGTGATGATACGGTCATTGTCGACCAGATTCATGGTCCGGACGGTCGGCGTGAAGTCTGTCAGCTTCCGGATTTCGGGATGGTTCTCGATCAGTTCCTGAAACAGATAGCACTTTTCGCCGATGACCTTTTCCATCACATCTTCGCAGGTGAATTCGCCCTGTTCGCCCAGGCTGGCGATCCCGTTGTCAAACCCGGTGACGATGAAAACGCCGAAACTTGCCATTTCCCGGTTTGGCTTGGCGAAAATGGGGAAGGATTCAACCTTGCCCAGGAAATCGCCTAGAGATCCAGCATCGGAGATCTTCAAATGGTTGCCGTAATCGCGCAGCCCCTTGTCAACAACCGCAAGCGTGACAGGCGTGCGCAGACCGTGGCGGTTCAGAAGTTCATAGGAAAGCCACTTGTCTTCCGTGTTCGAACGCCAAGTGATATCGGAACAGAGATCGGTAATCGGCCAGTGGAGACTGTCCGAAACGAAAGCTTCCCGGTCAGACTTTGAATAGCGGTCTTCGTAGAGACGATAGTTGAAGAAATCCCCGATAGAGAGCTTGCCGATCGATTTGCGGACCTTCCAGTAGTCGAACACCATGGAGAGCGGTGTTTTTCCGGTTTTCTGACTGGCCAGTCGGAGTGACGCCGCCATGCTTGAACGACGGTGATACTGGTTCTCCTGGTCCGAAAAGATCGTTGCTTCCTGAGTCATATCTGCTCTCTTACTGACGGATCCGATGCGCACCTCAAGCGAATTAGGAAATTATGGGACCGGCAACTCACTACACCGCTTACGCAACCTTTACCCACAAAAGCCTTCCACCTGAAATTACTTTTCACAAACAGATATACTACCCGGGAATGAACACCACATTAACTCAGAGCCGTATTACATTTGTTCCAAAAAATTGGATAAAAATTTTCATCATATTGTTTTTATACCATCTCACGAACCACAAGCCTTGTGTCCAAGATCAAAAGTAACACTCCTACTTTCCTGGATTGTATATGATTCTTGGGAATCTTCGGAACGCAGACACCAGGCGTCGCAAAGAGATTGCAACTATAAAGGAGTGCTCTGTGGTACTGCGAGACCCTCCGGTGCCCACAGTTTTTTCGGCAACAGCTCCGGTATGACCGGGTTCGTGCCCCACCATCCCGGCGGTTTAGCAAACCTCAATCAGAACCTGGAATGTCGTCATCATCCCGTTAAACCCAGATTCTTTTAAATCGGGGCCTTACGCCCTTTCCAGATCACCGAATCAACGATGTAGTGATGAAAATTGATCGCCTGATAGATGATAATCAGGGAAGGTATTCCAACGGCTATGTCGAGCGCCTGCACCGCACATTGCTCGACGCGCACTTCCGCATCATGGGGCGGACCAGGTTCTATGAAAGCGTCGACGAGATGCAACCCGACCTGGACGCCTATCTCGTCTCCTACAACACCGAGCGGCCCCATCCCGGCTATCGCAACATGGGCCGCAGATCGGTCGAAACCGTCATGTCATTCGTCAGTTAAGAAGGTTAAGAGGACACTTTAAGCACCACCAGCGTTTCTTACACGAGGTAAGGGAGGAACGTCCGAACCGATATACGACCCCACAGCCGCGCACGTTTAATCGCCTGGTGGGACTGTTCTATACAGACCCAGCACTATAAATAGACCTGATATCGACCCGGAGCGTGATCAGTTGCGATTACGACGGTTCACATTGACGCACTTCAATGAAGATGAGAAACGGGCGGGCAAGCAGTCATTCATTAGCTTGATCTTGAAACATATCGCCAATCGGCGGACTGCAGATTATGGCAGTTAGGGGAACATCAATGAGTGAAAATACTGAAATTTCGCTGCTCATCAAACAACTAAAGAACAGTGTGTCTAGCAAAAGACGCTCCGCCGCTAAAAAGCTTCGCAAGCTAAAGGCTGTTGACGCAGGTCCGGCCTTACTCGAAGCCCTTCAACGGGAACTTAAGGACAAAAGAACTTGGGAGACTCAATATCAGATGATTATGGCTTTGGGTGAATCAGGTTATGCCAAGAGCATGGACGTATTACTCGAACTTACCGAACAGGAGTTCGAAGCTACCATGGTGTACATTGCTATCGGAGATGCTATTACAAGGTTGACTTATATACAAAATGGTAAAATTAGTAGTATCATCAGCTTCTTAGACAACAAAAGTAAAAACCCTTTTGTGATTGAAGGATTGATTAGAGCCATAGCTATGCTCAAACTCATTCCATCCCGTGAAGATATCGAACAAATTATCGCCTACGGAAACATGGAAGACGTTGCTGAAAATCACCGGACTTGGATAGCTTCTGCCGCAGCCGACTGGACCAGCAATAGTGTTGTATGTTTTCTAAATAAATGCGTTACGTCCGATAATCAGCAGACAAGAAGGGCAGCAAAATGTTCCCTGCGCAAAGAATACTTAGAATGGTCAATATTATAGAATCAAAGAAAACCCAAGCAATCCTCTTCGTAATCCCATCGCCGATCTGCTTTATCTTTATCAAGGTACGATCTAATGTTTTCATACTGAATTTTTGGCGGAACATCTACTGCAACTAGGCAGGGCTGATCACTAAGTTCAGTACTGCACCCCATAGATTTCAGAGCATCTCTTACCCGCTGAACTTCTTTCTCATCAGCGAAGCAAATCCGCACTGTGCTATGATCTGACGCCTCTAATAGCTGGACACCCACAAAAACCTAGCGGATTTGGTCTGCGAATGATTCACTGACCTTCTGATTGTTTGGGAGGATATGGTGCGTCAGCGTGGGTTGTTTGGACTATCGGAGCATCTGGAAGCATTGAGCCGGGATGGCGATCCGCTTGAGGTGCTGGGTGCGACGGTTGATTTTGAGTATTTCCGAGGCTGGCTGGTGGATGGCCTTGGATATGGGGACGGATCGAAGGGCGGTCGTCCGCCGTTTGATCCGGTCTCGATGTTCAAGATTCTGATCCTGCAGGCGCAGCACAATCTGAGCGACGCGCGGATGGAGTTCATGATCCGGGACCGGCTGTCGTGGATGCGCTTTCTCGGGTACGATCTCGGGGCAGCGACGCCGGACGAGAACACCATTCGGCTGTTCCGGAACAAGTTGACGGAGACCGGTACGCTCAAGCGGGTGATGAAGGCCTTTGACTGGCAGCTCCACAAGAAAGGCTACATCCCGATGTCCGGCCAGATCGTGGATGCCAGCCTGGTCCCGGCACCCAAGCAGCGCAATAGCGATCCGGAGAAGGAAGCCGTCAAGGCAGGCAAAAGCGCGCGTGAGATATGGCCCGATAAACCCAACAAAGCGGCGCAGAAGGACGTGGATGCACGCTGGACGCTGAAGGTTGGCGGCAAGGTGCGATACCGGCCTGATGGCACGCCGTTGCCGATGATCGCGGTGCCGGTTTTCGGTTACAAGTCGCACATCAGCATAGATCGACGGTTCGGCTTCATCCGGGGTCAGGCTGTGACATCGGCCTCCTCACCGGACGGACGGCAGTTACGCAGCGTTGTCAGCACCAACAACACGTCGGGCGAGGTCTGGGCCGATAGCGCCTATCGATCACGACGCAATGAGACGTGGCTATCGAGCCGGATGCTCGTCAGCCGCATCCACCGGCGCAAACCCGCGGGCAAGCTGATGCCCAAGGCCACCGCCCGCGCGAACGCGAAGAAGTCCTCGATCCGCGCCCGCATCGAGCATGTCTTCGCCCATCAGAAGAACCGCTACGGCCTGTTCATCCGGACCATCGGGATCAAGCGGGCCGAAGCGAAACTGACCTTGGCCAATCTCGCCTACAACATGGACCGCCTGATCTTCCATGAACGACGGCGGATTGCAGGATAAGTCTGCCCCGCATCGCAGATCCGGACCCGCCCGACGCCAAATCCAAGGCGTCGGAACCCAAAAACGGCTGCTTCAAGCCGTCAGGTTGCAGACCGCGTCGTCCAGTCCGCAAAATTAACGGGTTAATGCGGGTGTTCAGCTGCTCCCTTCGCCGCCGGGTCAGCCACCAAAAGGCAGCGCGCTGCCGCGCGCCTACCGCCGCGGGCTGTCATAGCTCGGTTTCCTTCGCCGTCCCAGGCCGCTGCCGGTTCAGCGCCGTAGAGAAAGCCGCAGCGAGGATTCCTGTCGGGATGGCAATGACTCCGATGCCGATGAACGCGACCAGACCGGCCAAGACCCTGCCGAGCGGCGTTAGCGGGTAGACATCGCCGTAGCCGACGGTGGTGAGGGTTGCCATAGACCACCACATCGCGCGCGGGATCGATCCGAAGGCTTCCGGTTGGCCACTGCCCTCCACGACGTAGAGGCAGATGGCTGAGAACACCAGAAGCAGCAACGACATGATGATGCTGATGCCGAGCTCGTAGCGGCGCTCGGCGATGCAAGCGGCGAGTGTTTGGCCAGCCAGAGTCAGCCGTCCGAGCCTGAGTACAGCCAGGATGCGCCCCAGCCGCAGGAGGCGCAGGACGAAGACCTCAGGCCCGACGAGCGGCAGTAGGAAGATGACGATGAGCGCGAGATCGAAGACCTGCCAGGGTCGGCTCATCCACTTGAGGCGCCCCGTGAAGCCGGCATAACGAGGATCTTCGCCCGCCGACCACAGGCGCAGAAGATACTCCAGCGAGAACACGACTAACAGCAAGGGGTCCAGAATCCGGAAAACGAGCGCGGCTCCCGGCGAGCGCCAGATCTCCGGCTCGGTCTCCAGGATCGCCAGCAACGATCCTCCAAAGATGGCCGCCACCACCAGACGGTTGATCCAGGGGCTGCCCTCCACGTCGCTGCCGCGGAAGCTGGCATCGAACCAGCGCCGCAAACCGCCGGCCTCCGCGCTTACTGACATTGGGCGAGGGCCAGCGCGAAGCTCGCCTCCTCCGCACTGAGGGCACCATCGGCATCGACCAGGCGCCGATAGGTGCCCGGATCCGGCGAGAGACGTTTCAGGCGCAAGCGGGCATAAGCCTTGTCGACGCCGTGCCGGCCGCAGGCCTCGAAGAGCGAGCCCTCGACAAGTATTGGTACGCCGTCCGCCATCGCTGCCTCGCCTATCTTCTTGAGCGGGTCATGTATCAGACACTCTAGCCCGTCAAGCTGAACCAATTGCTTCGCCAAGACCTCTGCCGTGTTGGCTACTGGCTGTACTGTTTTCTGTACCACAACGCTCAGATCATCAATCGGTGCCAAAATTCCGCCGTGCTTAAAGTCGCACACGCGATTGTCAGGCGTGCTGTCCGGCACAAGCGCACTCATCGAACCGCTGAGTAGAACTCGGGTAACGTCTGCTCCGCCAACCTCGATCTGGCTTAGCGTATCAGTCAAATATTCGATCGCCACCGCAGGGGGAAGCATTTTGCTAACGATGTCCATTTGGCTGCTCCTACTTTTTATCGATTTTTCCGCCTGGATATACGCGCCAGCCAGGATTATCTTTGTTCCGATCGGTATAGTCCCAATGCTTGTGACTAGCGCGACGTTAGGCGAATCTGCCGAAAAGCTCGAACTAACCCAACACCGGAGCGGAGACTGTCAGCCGATTACCATCTTTTTACATGCTCATTTAAATAAAAGTTAGTATACCGTAATCTGAACATCTAAATCCAATACATGTATTTTGTTTATGACATCACTGTTTAACATACACTCATAGTGTTCTTCTATCCTAGATTCATTGTCAGACAACCCAAGATTTATGTCTAGTATAACGACATCGACCCCCTCAATATG
>Ga0214472_10001753_pt1 | contig 23798 bp, 26 predicted proteins | sample RVTome_6_FD_207662 | JGI IMG/M metagenome (GOLD analysis project Ga0214472, IMG submission 207662) | Soil microbial communities from uranium-contaminated site in the Upper Colorado River Basin, Wyoming, United States - RVT140D175 | ecosystem: Environmental > Terrestrial > Soil > Contaminated >...
ACCTCCCCCGCTGTCACCATCTCGGTGTCCGTATTCGGCCCCGTCACCTGCAATGAGTGAAAACGGATGGTTAGCTCTTCATAGGAGAGCATGAACGTGTAGTCGGCCCGGATGTCGAGATCGCCTCCACCCGCAAGGACGTCGATCGAGATAGAGAGCTCAGAGGGATCCTCACGAAACTGCAATTCTGCCTCGAAGGCTTCAGTATCGAGCGTCCAGCTACCCACCATGCATGCCAGCAGCTCCTCGCCGACCAGACCCGTCGGCTCGGTGATAGTCGTCGCCGGAACCGTGGTGGCGGTCGAGACGGCGGTCGTGGTCGCGGGCGGCTCAGTGGGACCGGTAGCGGCGGGGTCGGCTCCCTGTGAGCCGCCACACGCTGCCAGCAACACCACAACCGCGGCAAGGAAGGGTCTCACGGTGATGCCCCACCGCCGTAGAGAAGATCCGAGAGCCGGCGGATCGACTCCTCATGCTCCCGCAGGAACGCCTCCCGGCGCTCCCCGCCCCGCATCCGCTCCCGAGTCTCGAACAGCTCCCGGCCGCACTCCGCATACAGCTTCCCCATCCGCTCGCTGACTTCGACAAACTCAGTGGGATCACCGCCCGTATCCGCCAAGAGAAAGTCGACGTAGCTGAGGTACGCGGTTTCGGAGGCCGCAGAGTCAGCAGGGATGCCCTCCTCAATCAGACACGAGCTGAATTCGCCGACCAGCGACCGGATCTCATCGGTGGCGTCGATCTCGGCGAGCACGGGCTCCCAGGCGAAGCGGACACTGACCCACAGCTCAAGGGCAACAATGACCTCGCCGTGGGATCTGTCCACCGCTTCGGCGCAGGACCGGCTCGCCTCTCGCTCGGCCTGCGAGTACTCCCGGAAGTCGTCAGGTGCCCCCGGCGTCGGAGGGAGCACGGGGATACCGTCACGAGCCAAGGCCTCCACAAAGGGGAACCCTGCGTTCGCCATCAGGATCGGGTCGTCCCGAGCGGGCAGCTCAGAAACTTGACGTGGGGCGAACCCCTCCCGAGCCAGACAGTCATATATGTCCTGAGTCCGAGCTTTGTGAAGACCGAGCTCGAGGAGCAGGCTGTCAACGTTGGAGTGATGGTCGAATGGGGCCACCGCATTCGAGACCTCCACGTCCACCCCCACCAGGGCCACCACCACCCCTCCGAGGTCATTGGAGTTCGTTTCCACGGGGTTGTCGGTTCTGATGCTGGGGGGCGTGCTCGTCGTGTGGGCGCCGGCACCCTCCTCCAGCAAAGGCGAACTCGCGCACGCCACCACCAGCAGCCCAGCGACCGCCATCACAACGACTCGCACACTTCTCCCGTCAGCGCCTCGGGGACCGCGAAGAATGCCCGCAGCCCCGGGGCGCACGGTGTCCGCCTAGAACCACCACTTACCCCACGACTCGTGCCACGTGGAGCCGATCCGTAGGGGACGGCCGACCGAGATCGGCCCGGCGATAAGAACCTTCACCGGACTCTGGGTACCGGCATTGATCCACACAGGTCCCACCGAACTCCAGTTCCATGCTCCGGCGTCGCTCTTCCATTGGCCGCGGTGGCTGGCGGACTGGTTGCTGTGACGGACGTTACCGTCGTAGCACCCTACGTTCTGCTTGGTCTCGGCGCTTCCCACATACCAGCCGCTGACGTCCGGTCCGTTGTAGGTCTTGGTGACCTCCCAATCGCCGCACGTCGCCTGCGCCGGTGCCGCCGTGGCGACGACCACCGCCGCCGCGAGCAGGGCGGCCAAAGCAGCACCCAATACCCGACGCTTATCCGCTGAGCGGATCTTCGCGCTTGACAGCATGATGCACCTCCTCGGTCGTCCCCTCTTGATGTCTTATTGTCCGATCGGGGTTCTTCTGTTCCCGGCCGCGTGGTATGCGGGGGATACGTCGAGGGGCGATGCCGCTTGGTCAAAGTCTCTTGAGTTCCGTCGGGTTCGTCGCGTTCCGTGGGACGTGAGGGGCGGGGCCTTCAGCCGTTGGCGTGATCGTGGACGTGGCGTAGAACGACGGGGGGCGCCTACCGCCGTGTTTGCCGCATGCCCCCACGATCGTCATTAGTGGGCGTCGCGAACAGAACGGAAGGCTGCGGCGAATAGCTGACGTACATAGAACCCTGGAGGTGGCTGTGACTCGCGTCGGCCTTATCGTCGGATTGGTGATCGTCCTCGCAGGCACGGTGGCACCGGCGGCGGAGACGGCGAGTTCGGCGACGGAGACGCACTGTGTGGTCGAGGTTGTGGGTCTTCTCGACTCGGGTGAGTTCGTCATGACCGAGCGGGTCTGCTTCGGCACCTTCGGCGAGGCGATCGCCGAGGCGTCTGGGGGCCGGGTGGCCGTCTCGTCGGGTTCGGAGCTGTTCACGGATCCAGAGGTGAGCCTCGTGATGGCGACGTTCACCTTGGGCGTCCACTACGAGGGATACAACGGTGCGGGGAGCTCGATCACGGTGGTGGGCAGCAGCTGCGTCGGCGGTTACTGGAACACCGGTGCGGCATGGGCGAACAAGATCTCGTCGTCGTACAACGGGTGCTACCGACTCCGGCACCATGACCTGGCCAACAAGGGCGGGAGCTACGGCGACACCGTGGGGTCGGGGTCGGTGCACAACGTGCCGTGGTGGATCGACAACAAGACGGAGTCCGTGAGCTACTGGGGCACCTGAACATTTCCACAGGGCTGCCAATATGTAGTGGATGGATGAGCAGGGCGACGCCCGAATCATCCTCGAATCACTCGAGGACCCGGCCCGGTTCGCTGAGATCTTCGAGCGCCATCACGACGCCGTTTACCGCTACGCGGCCTACAGGGTGGGCACTGAGGTCGGCGGGGACGTGGCAGCCGAAGTCTTCCTACGCGCCTTCGCGACGAGGCACCGGTTCCGCTCCGATGCCTCCAGCGCCCGCCCGTGGTTGTTCGGGATAGCCACCAACCTGGTGCGGGACCATTTCCGAAAGACCGCACGCGGCCACCGAGCAGTGGCGGCAATGCGTCCCGACCCCTCGGCAGAGGTGGTCTGGTTCGAGGACGTGGACTCCCGAGTCGACGCCGAACGAGTTCATGGCCAACTGGCCGACGCGCTGAAGGCGATGCGTGGTCCCGACCGGGAGGTCCTGTTCCTGTACGCGCTGGCCGGTCTCACCTACCGGGAGGTGGCCGAGGCGCTGGAGATCCCCATCGGCACGGTGCAGTCCCGGCTGTTTCGCGTCCGGGCAAAACTGCGGAACATCCAACGAGGTATCGGCGAATCTGAGGGCGAAGGGTCGACACGAGACAATGAGCACTAGCGACGAGTTCGAGGTGTTGCGACGCGCCGTGGGGCAGCCGCCCCCGGCGGGCGTGCGACGCGTTAGAGCGCGGGAACAGCTAGACGCCGCGATCGACGCCGAGGTCGGGCGGGATCGTCCCCCCACACGACGACGCCGCGGTGTTGTCGCCGCAACCGCGATCGCGGTGGTGACCGCAGCCGCGGTAGCGTATCTGGCGGTGGGGTCGAGGGCCCCTGCATCGGCATTGCAGGCGCTGGCCGAGGCGGCTCGGCAAGTCGATCCGGTCGAGGTGCCATCCGGTGCCTTCGCCTACACGCGGAGCGAGCACATCGTCCTCGTCGGAGGGCCCGGGGACCAGTTCCCCGGAGTAGAAGATGAGCTGGTGGCATACCTGCTGCCAACCACGCGAGAAAGCTGGATCCGAGACGACGGATACGTACAGCTGGTTACCGATACCCACCCGCCGACGTTCTTCGATCCCAGGGTGGAGGCGGCCTATTTCGAGGCGGGTCTCGACCGGCTCGACGGGGTGGGCGAAACCGTCACCACCGTGTTCGGGGAGGTGACCGACCCCTTCCCGGGGATCGTATGGCCCACCGATCGCGACGAGCTCGAGGCCCTCATGGAGGAGCTGATTCCCGATGAGGAGGGCCAGCCTCCCCGAGAGGTCCAGCTGCTCGAACTCGTCGCAGCCATTCTCCGCGAGCGAATCGTCGAGCCAACCGTCCGCGCCGCCCTCCTCGAGGTTCTAGCCACCCTCGACCTCGAAGTGACATCGACCGACGATGCGGTGACCGTCACCGTCACCTACGACCAGGCTGCCCAACTCCGATACTCCGTCACCTTCGACAACGAGGCCAACCTCATAACCGAGACCACCATACTGCTCGACGCCTCCGACGAGCCCTACATACCCGCAGGCACCGCCATCCGCCACTCCACCTACACGCCACCCATCATCGTCCCCGACCTCCAATCACCCCTGCCCTGAGAACGTTCGCTTGCGAGCTTCCCGTGGCAACGCTTGTACTTCACTCTCGATCCGCAGGGGCAAGGATCGTTCCGGCCCACCTTGATGGCTGAGGCCGTTGGCTCACGGACAACGGAAACCATCGCGACCTGACTCTGCTGCGATCGGAGCACGCGTTCTCGGGCGTCGAGTTGGCGCTCTCTCGCATCGAGCGCCGCCTTTCGCTCATCGAGACGACCCTCGAGTTCGGTCAGGAACACCGGTTGGCCATCGGTGTCAGCGACAGCCGATCGGAGTTCGTGCGTCATGAGGGCCGAGAGCGCTCGCCCCATCGAAATCCCGTGAGCATCGCAATACCGCTTCCACGCAGACCACACGGCCTCCGCGACCGGCATCCGCACCATTCGCCAGCGTTCGTCGTGGCCCAGGCCGGAGAGAACTCTGCGATCGATCTTCGCCAGCGTGCCGCGATCCAGATCCATCAGACCCTCACCTGTCTACATGTAGACATCGGGCAACTTGTTGCATGTGCGTGTGGTCTGAAAGGGGGTCGGTACGCGAGGCGGCTGAAGATGTCGATGTTCGTCATCGGGAAGGTAGAGCTGGCGGTAGCGGTGGCTGAGCATCGGGTTACTCCTTCGCCTAGGTGATTCAGGTGATCGTGACGGAGAACCCTTTCATAGCGTTATCAGTGGGGCTCCGGGGGGGACACCGCTCTGGCGGAGAGCCAGAAACCGGGAAGCGCCGCTCCCCCAAGTCGTGTCAGACATGTCTCCGGAACGTCCGAAATCTCTCCGGAACGATCCGTCCGACCTGAACCCGGTCAGAACACGTCTCGAAGGAACTGGCGTTGAAAGGATGTTTGAAAGGGTGTTTGCGACTCTGGTGAAAGGGTTCGGTCGCAGGATCCGGGTGTGGAATCCGTTGATCCGCTGTTCACCGTCGAGGGCCTCGCCGCCTACCTCGACGTGCCCGTGGCCACGCTCTACGCCTGGCGGTGCCGGGGCCAGGGTCCTCTCGGGTTTCGCGTGGGCAAGCACATTCGGTATCGGAGATCCGACGTCGAGGACTGGATCCGCCGCCGGCTCGAGCACACGCAGAACGCGAGGCGCCGGTGAACCAGCCGCACCGGCATTCGGGAAGGAGGCCCGGTGGGATCGATCCGCCGTGTCGCCCATCATTCGGGTGAGCACGCCTGGCAGGCCCGGTGGCGTGATCCCGCCGGCAGTCAGCGGTCGAAGAATTTCGCCCGCCGCGCCGAGGCCGAACGTCACCTCACCGTGGTGGAGGGACGCAAGCTCACCGGTGACTACATCGACCCGAGCCGCGCCAAGATCCGATTCGCTGCATGGCTCCCCCAGGCAGAGTCGGGGCACATCGACCGGCGGCCCTCGACCAAGGCGCGGGACGACTCCATCCTGAGCAGCCTGGTCCTACCCACCTTTGGCACCATGCCTATCGGATCGATCCACCCCCTCATCATCCAGGAATGGGTCGCCGAACTCGACGAGGCCGGCTACGCGCCGGCCACCATCCGCAAGGCCTACCAGCTCCTGTCCCGCACCCTCGACGCCGCCGTCGACGCGGGTCTCCTTCCTCGGTCACCGGTCGGGGGGGCCCGTCTACCCAAACTCGAGCACAGCGAGAAGCGGTTCCTCTCACCCACCGAGATCACCCGACTCGCCGAAGCCATCCCACCCAGATTCAAGACCCTGGTGCTCGCCGCCGCCTACACCGGGGCACGCTTCGGGGAACTCGCCGCCCTCGACACCGACCACTACCAACCCCTGCGGCGCAGCATCCGCATCGATCGCACCCTGTCAGAAGTACGCGGGCAACTGCACCTGGGCCAACCCAAGACCCGGGCGGCCCGGCGCACTCTCATCCTGCCCGAATGGCTCGCCGACGCCCTCGACGAACACCTGGCCACCTGGCCCCCCACCGACGGGCTCATCTTCACCGCACCCGAAGACGGGCCCCTGCGACGAAGCGGATTCAGAACCCGCCACTGGAAACCCGCCGTCAAGAAGTCGGTGGGAGAACCCATGCGGTTCCACGACCTCCGTCACAGCCACGTCGCCCTCCTCATCGCCCAAGGAACACACCCCGCAGTCATCGCCGCCCGGCTCGGGCACACCAGCGTACGAACCGTCCTCGACGTCTACGGCCACCTCTACGAAGGCCTCGACCGAGGCGCCGCCGACGCCCTGGCACCGCCATGGGAAGCCTCCCATGTGGACGCGATGTGGACGCGGCGCCGCTCAACCGGCCTAGAGCTGGGACCCTGATAGACCGAAACCCCTTGCCGCACAAGGTGATCTCGCTGGTGGGCGCTACTGGGATTGAACCAGTGACCTCTTCCGTGTCAGGGAAGCGCTCTCCCGCTGAGCTAAGCGCCCGTCAGGGCCGGGATCGTAGTGCCCCGAGTCGGCACCGTAATCCAGCCCGCAATCACCGCCGACGTCCCCGGGGGCGTCCACGATCCGGCTTCCTCGGTCCTTCGATCCGTTCAATGTGGTCGGCAACGGTCGCCAGAAGAGCCAACCGCTCATCCGGGGTCGCTGCCGGCAGGGGTTCGAATCCGCCCGAGCCGAGCTGCACATCGGCATACACGCCGTCCTCGCCCTCATGGAAGTGCAGGAATGGCTTCGCCCGGAATTGGAAGTTCGGCGGGTCCTGACCCACGTCGACCAGCCCGTCGATCGCTCGCAGCGCCTCGACCAGTTCGTCGTGGGTCACGCCTGACCACTCATTCGAGGCGGCGCCCGGAATTGAACCGGGGTAGAGGGTTTTGCAGACCCTTGCCTAGCCACTCGGCCACGCCGCCGTGCTTGCCAGACCCGGTCGGGGCCCCAGCCCCGACCTCCTCCCGAGCATGGGGCCCCAACCCCAAGCCGGGCGGTCTTGCTTGCCAGACCCGGTCGGGGCCCCAGCCCCGACCTCCTCCCGAGCATGGGGCCCCAACCCCAAGCCGGGCGGTCTTGCTTGCCAGACCCGATCGGGGCCCCAGCCCCGACCTCCTCCCGAGCATGGGGCCCCAACCCCAAGCCGGGCCGTCTTGCTTGCCAGACCCGGTCGGGGCCCCACCCCAAGCCGGGCCGTCTTGCCCGCCAGACCTTATCGAGGCGAACCCCGACCCAGTCCGGCTAACAGAGGGGCGACTCTCGCCGCCCCTCGGAGCGGACGACCGGTCTCGAACCGGCGACCTTCACCTTGGCAAGGTGACGCTCTACCAACTGAGCTACGTCCGCGGAGAGGCGCCATATTACACCCGGCCTCTTTCCGTCAGGCCCCCGTGGAACCGAACCCTCCCGCCCCGCGCGACGATTCCGGCAACTCATCGACGACCTCGAACTCCTGAGTGGCAACGGGCACCACGACGAGCTGCGCAATCCGGTCACCACGGGCGATTTCGACCGTTTCCTGTCCGAGGTTGATGAGGATCACCTTGATCTCACCCCGGTACCCCGAGTCGAGCAACCCCGGGCCGTTGACCACACTGATCCCCGACCTGGCGGCGAGCCCCGACCTCGGTGTCACCAGGCCGGCGTGGCCCTCGGGGACCGCCACCGCCACCCCGGTCGGTACGATCACGCGCTCCCCGGGCTGGAGGGTGGCGTCCTCCCGAGCGTGGAGGTCGACACCGCCATCACCGGGGTGTGCATGACCGGGCACGGGGAGATCGGGGTCGAGCCGTTTCAGCGGGATGCGCATTCTGTCGATTATGCCTCTGGAATGACGAGCGACGTGAGCCGACTGCGAACACCGGAACGTGAGGCCGTCCGCCGGACGATCCTCGGGATGCTGGAGACGACTCCGGCCACCGCGGCGCGCCACGGGCGACTCGGCACCGTAGAGGAGCCCATCCCCGATCTCGACTTCGACTGGCAGCCCCGGCCGTTGGGCAAGGTGGTCACCTCGCGCCGTGAGTACCGGTGGCCGATCGTCGTCGGTGCAGCCCTGATTGGAGCGGCCGTCCTGTTCGTGGCTCGGTTCTTCATCCTGCTTCCCGCAGACCAGGCCGAGGCGCGCCTGGCGGAGTACTCGACGGCGGTCGACGAGTTCGCATCGGCGATCGACGCCATGGAGTCAGCCGCCAGCCTCACCGACCCGGTGGCCGCATCGCGCTTCCTCCAGGCGGCCGACGACCTGCACGAGGTCACCCGGCCCGGCCCGCCCGGAATCCTCCCCTTCATCCCCGCCGGGCCAGTCGCCGACGTGAGGGCGGCGCGCTCCCGGCTCGTCCGCCTCGCCGACGCGGCCGACTCGATCGCCGAGCGCCTTGCCCGCGCCGCCGATTACCGCGAATCCTCCGAGGACATCCTCGCCATCCCGCTGCTGCCGTACTCGGCACCGCCGGAGCTCGTCGACCCAGCGGCGAAGGCGTTGGCCGACATGCAATCTGCGAGCGAGTCCGCCGCGGCACGCCTCGACGACGATGAGGAGTACGCCACCTATCGGCAGGCGGTCGACGACGCTCTGGCCGACCTCTCCGGACTGATCGATCGCTATCTACTCGCGCTCCGGCGCGCCACCGCGGGCGAGGCGTTGGCCGCAGTCGCCGAGATTCAGGCGCTGCGGGACGGCACCCTGAGCGAACTCGAGGCCGTGGTCAGCGGCGTCGAGTCCGATGCCGAGGCCCTGATCGTCGAGTTGCGGCGCGGCATCGACCAGGTGCGAATCGTGATCGGAGCCTGACGAGCAAGGCGGGAGGGGGATCTTCGGGGGGTCACTGCCCCCCCGGCCTCGCTGCGCTCGGCCGCCTACCACTGGAGCGCCGAGCGAAGCGAGGCAGGTCGCACACCGAGGCCGATAGGACTCCGCGAAGACCGACCGTCGGCCGACGGCCGACACAGCCGCCCCCGCTTCGCAGGGGAGGACGCCAATTTTTCCCCGCAATGCGGGCTGATCGGCGCCTAGCTCGGGTCCTCGAGCGCCGCCATCTCACGCTCGAAGTCGCGAGCCCCCTCGAATTCCTTGTAGACCGAGGCGAATCGCAGGTAGGCGACCTCGTCGAGGGTTCGCAGAGCCTCGAGTACCCGACGCCCGATCTCCTCGGTGCCGACCTCGCCTTCGGACTCGACGAATGCCTCGATGTCGCCGACCAGGGAGTCGATGGCGCCGTCGGCCACCTCGCGGTCGGCGAGGGCGTTGGCGACGCCGGCGCGCACCTTGTCTGCGGAGAAGGGCTCGAGGCGCCCGTCCCGCTTGCGCACCATGGGCACGCTCTCGCGGCGCTCGTACGTGGTGAAACGGTTCCCGCAGGTCTCGCAGTGGCGGCGGCGGCGGATCGCCGCTCCGGCATCGGCCGGACGGCTGTCGACGACACGCGTGTCGTCCGCACCACAAGAGGGGCACCGCATGACCGCAAAGCGTACCGCCGACTCAAAGAAGCCGCCTTGCCCGGAGACCGCGAGTGGTCGGATCGACTGCTCGGTGCGTCGAGCTGTTACGGAACCGGGACGCGCAGGACCTGACCGGGCTGGATGGTGCTCGTGTCGAGGCCGTTGATGCTCCGGATGTCATGGACGAGATTGCGCAGATCGCCACCATCAGCGTGCTCTAAAGCAATGTCCCACAAAGTGTCACCGGTGCGCACAGTGTGCGTTACGTAGTTGCCGGGATCGGCGACCGTGGGGCCGTCGGCTCGGGCGGCGACGGTGACAGCGAGCAGGAGGACCAGCGCCAGGGCGACCGAGGTGAGGAGAACCACAACCCTGGTGCGGGCGGAGATCGTCATGGCGCTGGCTCCTCCTGCTCTTGCTGTCATGCATCGGGGCCTTGGCGGGGCCCCCACACGCTCCACACCCTATGGGGTGGGTGTGACACGAACGTGTGTTCGCTCTGAGGAGGACAATCTATCGAACGCCTGTTCGGTTGTCAAGGCGAACATATGTTTGTAGAAGAACGCCTGTTCGGGTACGGTATTGCCCACACAAGGGAGGCCGAGCATGTCCCCGACCGAGATCACCGATCGCCAGAAGCAGATTCTCGACTTCATCCTCGAGACCGTGCAGCGCCGGGGCTATCCCCCGTCGGTACGCGAGATCGGGGAGGCCGTGGGGCTCTCCTCACCCTCCACGGTGCACAGCCATCTCTCCGCGCTCGTCGAGTCCGGCCACCTGCGTCGGGACGCCTCCAAGCCGCGCGCCATCGAGGTGATGGACGCCGGTGACGACGGCGAACTGCGCCGGGCGCCCGTGCGCGACGTGCCGTTGGTCGGCCGGATCGCCGCCGGGTCGCCGATCCTCGCCGAGGAGGACATCGAGGAGATCTTCCCGCTCCCCACCGAGCTGGTCGGCAAGGAGCCCGTCTTCATGCTCAGGGTCCAGGGCGACTCGATGATCGATGCCGGCATCTTCGACGGGGACCTGGTGGTGATCCGTCGTCAGCCCGACGCCCTCAACGGGGAGCTCGTCGCCGCACTGATCGAAGGCGAAGAGGCCACCGTCAAGCGCTTCAAGCGTGAAGGCGACCGGGTGCTGCTCATCGCAGAGAACCCCGCCTACGAACCGATCGTGCTCACCCAGGGCGTGGAGATCATCGGCAAGGTCGTGGCGGTGCTCCGGACGGTGGCGTAGGGCTCGCCTCCCTCTCGCCTCGGCTGGGTTGGCCAATACGTCGACCGCGAGCCGTGTCGGGCATCATTCGTCTCACAAGAATGAGCACACCCAGTGCGCCGCTTCCGGCAACGGCGAGCGTGAGGCGCCTAGAGGTCAGGTCGACGAGCCCCCTCACCGAAGCGAGCCGCGACACGTGTTCGTCGCCGCCCGCCACTAGTGCCGCCCCTTGGGTCACCGCAGCAGCAGTGCCACCGCCAGCAGTGGCATCGCCCAGACCAGGGCGCGCATCGGCGCTTCCCAGGTTTCCAGAAGCTCACTCTCGTCCCATGCTCGTTGCGCGTCGAACACTGCGGAGGCGTAGCTCGTCTCGCGCCGTACGAATCGCGCCGGTGTGCTGAGCCGGCGCTGCGCCGTGGACAGTAAGGCAGCGGCGCCTGCGGCCAGCAGCACCTCGGGAGACAGGCTCTCGGCCTGCGCCCAATATCCGACGAGTACGGGGAAGCTTCCCCAGGCCAGGGCGAAGCCGGTGTTGGAGTGAAGCGCCCTCGGCCACTCGAGGGCGTATCCGAGGGCGAGAACGATCCCCGCCGCCGCCCAGGCCAGCACCCAGGCGGAGATGTGGTACGCACCGATCACTCCGACACCCGCCGCCGCGGCCATGCCGCCGACTCCGAGCGACCACAGCACCCGATCGGAGAGGCCAGTTCCCAGGGGTCGGGTGTGCACCTCGTCGAGAGCGTGGGCAGCGACTCCGAGGCCGAGGAGAAATGCGGCCAGGGTCCCCGAGAGCCGGGTCCAATCGATGTCCGCTGTCAGGCTCGCTCCCATTGCCACATAGGAGAGGTGCCACAGCGTGTAGGGGGGATGGAGGAGCGCCAACAGATCGCGTCCCGTGGACCCGGATCGGGCGTAGTAGGCGCGGCGCCGGTTCACTTTCGGCGCCCCCACATGATCAGGCCGCCTCCCCACGACATCCGGGCCCACTCCACTTCTCCGATTCCGGCCTGGTCCCACATCCGGGCCAGGCGACGGGGCGGCAGCCGCTCGTGGAAGTCCTCGATGCTGGGGCCGAGGAACCGGCCGACCCGCCGCCATCCCGGCGAGATCAGTGTCCCCGCGACAGGCAGGACGATCCGGGTGTAGCCCTTCCACAGGATCCCCGCCGGCCCCCAGGGGCGCCCGAACTCGAGCATCGCCACCCGCCCCCCCGGTCGGACCACCCGGGCGATCCCGGCCATGCAGGCCGCGGGGTCGTCGACGTAGCGGAGCAGGTACCCGAAGGCAACGCCGTCGAACGTGCTCTCGGCGAATGGAAGGCGTTCGGCGGTGGCGGCGACCGAGGGGCCGGGGTGAATGCCGCCGGTGAGCATTTCGACGCTCTGGTCGCAGGCGACAACCTTGTGTCCGTGGCGCGCCAGTTCCCTACCGATCTGGCCGGTGCCGGCGGCGAGATCGAGCACCGATGACCCGGGAGGCAGGCCGAGCCGGGCCACCATTGCCCGTCTCCAGCGGGCGTCCTGGCCGAGGCTGAGCACCCGGGCCCAGCGCTCGTAGTCGGTGGCGATCGGGGCGAACAGCTCGCGAGCGGTCGAGGGGCGAGAGATCACGACTTCCGACGCTAGTGCCCGTGCCGCGCTTCCTCGTCTCCCTGGCGGTCTCCCGACTGCGGTGCTCTCGGAGGGCGGCGAAGCGATCGCGGCCTACACCGGACGACGGCGCACGCATTCCGCGTACAGCGTCGGCTCCGCTTCGGAAACGCGCGACCGGCTGCCACGGACGAGTCCGGCCAGTCGCCGGTTGCCGATCGCCAACCGCCTCTTATCCGATCGTTCCCCGGAACACCTCGTTGGCGGGGCCTTCTAGCCAGGCTTCGCCGTCGATCATCTCCACCTGGAGCACGCCTCCAGGGAGGTGGACGGCCACCGAGGCCGCGGTCATGCCTCCCCGATGTGCCGCGGCGACCGCCGCCGCGGCGCCGCTGCCGCATGCCAGGGTCTCGCCCACGCCCCGCTCCCAGACGCGCAGATCGATCTGGGTTGGCGACACCACGGTGGCGAACTCCACATTGGTCCGCTGCGGCAAGGCCGGGTCGACCTCCACGAGCGGGCCGACGGCGTCGACGGGGACGGCCAGAGGGTCCGAGACGAAGGTGACCGCGTGCGGGTTGCCGGCGTCCATCGGCTCGAGGAGGTAGCCGGCGATCTCTACAGGGTCTCCTGCCGACCGTACCGGGCCGAGTTGGGCACGCACGGTCGCACCCACCGTCACCGACCGTGGGCCGACAGGTGTGTTGACGGTGAGCTCCGGACCGGGGACCATCCCCCGATCCACTGCGTACCGCCCGACACAGCGCAGACCGTTGCCGCACATCTCGGCGGCTGAACCGTCGGCGTTCCAGTAGCCCATTTCCACCGTGGCGTCGTCAACGGGGGTGACCACCAGGACGCCGTCGGCGCCGATGCCGCGGCGCCGGTCGCACCAGGCCGCCACCTGCTCGGGTGTAGGAGTGAAGGGCCCCTCGAGCACTACGAAGTCGTTGCCGAGGCCCTCCATCTTCACGAAGTCCATCCGGCCTCCTCGAGCCGTGCGATGGCCGACCTGGCCAGAGTTTCGGAATCATCTTGCCACTCCAGCCACTCGACTCTGGGGTCGCGCCGGTGGTAGGTGCGTTGCCGCCGGGCCAGGGAGGTGGTGGCGTCGATGGAGCGCCGGCGGCCCATCGCGAGGTCCCACTCCCCCTCCACGATGCGCATCATGTCGCGGTACCCGACGGCTGTCGCCGCCGTAGGCCCGAGGCGACCGCGCAGACCGGCAACCTCGTCGAGCACTCCGGCCTCGAGCATGCGATCGAACCGGCGCACCACCCGGCCCGCGAGCAAGTCTCCGGGATCGATACCCACGGCTGCGACCGGAGTGTCCGCCTCGTATGCGCGCACCGCTACCGCCCCCGGTGTCTGTGCCCGCTGCGAGGGTGTCAGGCCGGTGATGCGCAGGATCTCGACGGCCCGGACCACGCGGCGCGGGTTGTCCATGTCGACGAACTCGATCGCTCCCGGGTCCGCCTCGAGCAGCTCGGCGACGGCATCCTGCGGTGCGAGAGATTCGACCTGGCCCCTGATCTCCTCGTCGGTGGGCGGAAAGTCGAGTGGGTCGACGAGCGAACGGAAGTGCAGGCCGCTCCCGCCCACGATCAGCACGGGCCGGCCTCGCTCCGCGATCTCCCCCATCACCCGGCGTCCCATCGCCTGGAACTCGGCCACCGAGAAGGGCTCCTCGGGACCCACAAGGTCGATCATGTGATGCGGCACCCTCGCCCGCTCTTCATCGGACGGCTTGGCGGTGCCGATGTCCATGCCGAGGTAGACCTGGACGCTGTCCACGGACACGATCTCGGCACCGGTCCGTTCGGCGACGATCATCGCCACAGCGCTCTTCCCGGCCGCCGTGGGGCCGAGGATGGCGCCGACCGTCAGCTCGCCACCCGCCCGAACAGATGGCTGGGAGCGGCGCTGTCGAGCACGGCCTCGAGGAAGGAGCCCGGGGCAAAGGAGCCAGGCACGTGGACGACCTTGTTGGTGCGGGTTCGTGTCGTCGCCATCCCGCGGTCCTTGCGCGAGGGCCCCTCGACGAGGACCTCGACGCGAGAGCCAATAAGTGCCTCGTTCTTCTCCAACGTGATCCGGTTCTGCAGCTCGACGAGCCGGGAGAAGCGTTCGGAGGCAGCCTCCGGATCGACCTGGTCGCTCATCTCCGCAGCCGGCGTCCCCGGCCTTGGCGAGTAGATGAACATGTAGGCGCTGTCGAAGCGAGCCTCGGCCAGGACATCGAGAGTCCCCTGGAAGTCGTCCTCGGTCTCCCCAGGGAAACCCACGATGACGTCGGTGGAGGTCGCCAGGCCGGGGATGGTTGCCTCCGCGGCGCGCAGCTTGTCCAGGAACCGCTCGGGCGTGTATCCGCGGTGCATGGCCCGGAGGATGCGAGCGCTGCCGCTCTGCAGGGGGAGATGGAGCTGCTCGCACACCGCCGGGGTGTCTGCCATCGCCTGGAGGACGTCGTCCTTGATGTCTTTCGGATGCGGGCTGGTGAAGCGGATTCGCCTGATCCCGTCGATCTCCCCCACCCGGCGCAGCAGGTCGGCGAAGATCGGGCGGCGGCGGCCGTCGATGGCCAGGTCGCGCCCGTACGAGTTGACGTTCTGGCCCAGCAGCGTCACCTCGACGACGCCGTCGGAGGCCAGATCGCGCACCTCGCGCACGATGTCCCCGGGGCGGCGCGAGATCTCTTTGCCCCGGACGATGGGGACGATGCAGAAGGTGCAGGCGTTGTTGCACCCGATCGTGATGGTCACCCACGCGGAGTGCGGCACCTCACGGTGCGCGGGGAGGGTGGAGGGCACATCGTCGATCGACGCGGTCTCTTCCCAAATCTCGGTGACCGGCCCCCACTCCTCGGCATGGTCGAGGAGTGTGACCACCCGATGCAAGTTGTGGGTGCCGAACACCACATCGACCCAGGGCGCTTTCTCCTGGACGACATCGCGGTCCTTCTGGGCGAGGCACCCCCCGACGAGGATCCGCAAATCGGGGCGTTCGTCCTTGATGGCCTTCAATTGGCCGAGGTTCCCGTAGAGGCGGTTGTCGGCGTTCTCCCGAATGCAGCAGGTGTTGATCATGACGACGTCGGCGTCCGCAACGCCCGTCGCCGGCACCATGCCGTCCTCCTCGAAGAGGCCACCGATGCGCTCCGAGTCGTGCTCGTTCATCTGGCAGCCGAAGGTGCGCACCAGGTAGCGGCGGCCCGTCCGGGTGGGGGTGCGGCGCTCGCGCACCAGGGGCATGCCCAACTCGACGCTGGTCATCGGGCGTAGTCGGTGGCGCGCAGCTCGCGGATGACGGTCACCTGGATCTGGCCGGGATACTGGAGGTCTTCCTCGAAGCGCTTCGAGATGCGACGCGCCAGGTCGTGTGCACCCAGGTCGTCCACTTCGCCCGGGTCTACGACGACGCGCACCTCGCGGCCTGCCTGCATGGCGTACACGCGCTGTACGCCCTCGAACTCCATGGCGATGGCTTCGAGCTGCTCGAGGCGACGCACGTAGGAGTCGACGGCCTCGCGGCGGGCACCGGGGCGCGCCGCCGACACTGCGTCCGCCGCCTGCACGATCACGGCGGTGAGCGTGCGGGGCTCCACCTCATTGTGATGGGCCTCGATGCCATGGACGATGGCGGGGTCCTCGCCGAACCGGCGGGCGATCTCGGCACCGACGAGGGCGTGCGAGCCGCCCAGCTCATGGCTCACGGCTTTGCCAATGTCGTGGAGGAATGAAGCCCGCCGCGCCTCGTCGGGGTTGATCCCGATCTCGGAGGCGAGCATCCCGGCGATCTTGGCCGACTCGATGAGGTGGTGAAGAACGTTCTGCCCGTACGAGAGCCGGTACTTGAGGCGCCCCAGCAGGTTGACGATCTCAGGATGCACCCGGGAGATCCCGACCTCCAGAAGTGCCCACTCCCCGGCATCGCGCACGCTCTGCTCCACCTCGGCGACAGCCTTCTCGTAGGCGTCCTCGATGGAGGAGGGGTGAATGCGCCCGTCGGCGATGAGCCGCTCGAGGGCGATGCGGGCCACCTCGCGGCGCACCGGGTCGAACGCCGAGATGGCTACCGCCTCGGGGGTGTCGTCCACGATGATGTTCACGCCCGTGATCGACTCGAACGCCCTGATATTGCGGCCGTCCCGTCCGATGATGCGGCCCTTCATGTCGTCCGAGGGGAGGGCCACGGTGGACACCGTCGTCTCGGCGACAACCTCGGAGGCGAGGCGCTGCACCGTGGTAGTGAGGATCCGGCGCGCCCGCCGGTCGGCCTCCTCCCGTGCCTTGGTCTCCATGTCGCGCATGAGCACCATTGCTTCGCGGCGCGCCTCGTCCTCGACGCGCCTCAGCAACTCCTCTTTGGCGGCCTTGGCGTCGACCCCGGCCAGGGCCTCGAGGGCGGAGCGAGCCTCCTCGCGGAGGTGCTCGACTTCTCGGTGCGACGCGGTCACGTCGCGCTCACGGTCGACGATGAGGGTCTCGCGCTGTGCCAGGTTGGAGGCCCGCTGTTCGAGCGTCGCCTCGCGCTGGATGATGCGCTCCTCCTGCGACTCCATCTCGACGCGCTTGTGCTCCAGGCCGGCGATCTCGCGGTCCCGGTAGGTCACGGCCTTGGCCCGCGCCTCGTCCTCGGCGCGTTCGAGGATTCGCTGAGACTCGTGGCGGGCATCACGGACGAGCTGCTCGGCGGTGGAGGCGGCCTTACCCAGGCTGCGACGCTGCAGCCATCGGCCGATGAGAATCCCGACGGCGAGCGCGACCGCGCCGGCGATCGCTCCGATCACCGCGGTGATCATGATTCTCCTTCCGGCAAGCCCCGCCGGACGCACGACGCGTCGAGCCGAAAGACTCGACGCGCACGCTCAGACCTCGTCATCCATCGACTCGGTCGATCACACCTCCCGGCAGGGCCGCATCACTTCCTGGTTTCAATCGTGTGTGCGCGTTGAGCCGTCATCGTACCGTGACGATCCGGATGTGCCGGATCACTCTTCGGGGATGTCGTCGATCGACACCTTCTCGATGGTGCCGCCGTCTTCCTCTTGGGCATCGGCCTCCTCTTCGTCGAAGGACGCCGTCGCCTTCCCGGCGAGGCCCACCGCCTCCAGGACCCGGGCCTGGAGTTGCATGGCGACCTCGGGATTCTCCTTGAGGAAGCGCTTGGCGTTCTCGCGGCCCTGGCCGAGCTGGTCGTCCTCGTACGTGTACCAGGCGCCGCTCTTGCGCACCACGTCCTGCTCGACGGCGACGTCGAGGAGGCTTCCCTCGCGGGAGATGCCCTCGCCGAACATGATGTCGAACTCGGCCTTGCGGAACGGCGGAGCCACCTTGTTCTTGACGATCTTGGCGACCACCCGGTTGCCGATCGACTCCTGGCCCTCCTTGATGGTCTGGATCCGGCGAACCTCGATGCGGGTCGACGAGTAGAACTTCAACGCGCGCCCGCCGGGGGTCGTTTCTGGAGAACCGAAAATAACTCCGATCTTCTCCCGGATCTGGTTGATGAAGATCGCCGTGGTGTGTGAGCGATTTATCGAGCCGGCGAGCTTGCGGAGTGCCTGCGACATGAGGCGGGCCTGGAGGCCCATGTGGCTGTCGCCCATCTCGCCCTCGATCTCTGCCCGGGGCACCAGGGCGGCCACCGAGTCGATGATCACCACGTCGAGGGCGCCAGACCGGATGAGCATGTCGGTGATCTCCAGCGCCTGCTCGCCGGTATCGGGCTGGGAGATGAGCAGCTCGTCGACGTCGACGCCGAGCGCCGAGGCGTAGCCGGGGTCGAGAGCGTGCTCGGCGTCGATGAAGGCGGCAATGCCTCCATTACGCTGCGCTTCGGCGGCGATGTGGAGGGCAAGGGTCGTGTTGTGAGACAGAACCCCATTGGCCACGAAGCTGTGGGTCTCCAGAAGCACAACATCGAACGTCGGCTTCTTGCCCACCGCCTCGACCGAAAGGACGGGCTCGTAGGTGTATTCCGCGGTAGCCAGGTGGCGCAGATAGCCCATGATCGCCTGGCCCGTCGGAGTCAGTGCGTTCTCGCGGGCTTCCGCCCAGGCGACGATGTTCGCGAGTCGGCTCCGAGAGCACGACAGGTCGAAGTCCTTCCGGAACAGGTCACCGGCGACGCGATCGAACTCACGATCACCGCCGATGCTGTCCCGAATCACCTTCACGAGACCGGCGATGCCGGGGATGTTCTCGAACTGGGCGTCTCGCGGTGACCGCTTGAAGTTGGCTGCCACCTGCTGGCGACGGTGCTCCGAACGGAAACCGATCTGGTCCAGGAAGCGGTGCACCACCGCCGGATTGATCGTCACCGTCCAGTAGTCGCGCTCGTACTCGCTGTTCCACTTGGCGCTCAAAGTCGCGGGGATGCCGAAGCCGTACAGCATCAGCTGCACCTCGCGGGCGAGTTGCTCTGAGGCGGAGCCGAACCCAACAGTGGAGCTGCCGTCGATCCAGCCATCACCCTCGAAGAGGGCGGAAAGGAACGCGCGCTGTGCCTTCTGACCGGCGGTACGCACACATGCCGGAATCGACTTTCCTCCTGCGTTGACGTAGTCCAGGCCGTACTGCTCGGCGAACTGTGCCCGAAGCGCGGTGTCGTGAACCACGTACTCCTGGTCGTTGTAGAGCTTCACGGTCGACCCGAAGCGCTGCTCCATGATCGAGGTGAATTCGCCTCCCACCTCGGGGTTCTGGTTGGTGAAGCGAATCGCATTCGAATTCGACTCACCGAGAGTCCCCTCGGCCACGAGGTACCCAAGCAATACCGCTTCGTCCTCGGACAGGCCGTCGCCCGCCGCCGCCTGCTCCGATCCGAAGGTGGCCGAGACGACGACGTCACCCGCCTGAATCGCCCCAGCGGTCCGCCACACGATGAAGCCGGACTCGTCGATGACGCGCAGCGGATGGTTCTCGGTGACCTCGATCTTCCGACCCGAGCGAAGCTTGATCTCGAGAACGGGTCTGAGGTTGTTGTGGGTCAACGCGCTCACCGTCTCCAGGTCACCCCGCTCGTTGACCATCCGGATGCCCAGGTCCGAGATGTCGGTGACACGACTGGTGCACGACGCCGCCTGGCCGGCTCGCTCGAAGAGCTCCTCCACCGTCTCGAGACCGTGGTCGGTCCAGAGGTAGGTGTCCTTGGTCAGGCACTTCCCCCCACCCTCCGGTCCGTATATCTCCACGATGCGGCCGCGAGGGACGCCGCCGATGCCGAGGGCGAGGTCCAAGGAGAGGGCCCCGGTGGGGATGGCGTCGATCTTGACGATGTTGTCCGTGCCCAGCCGCATGATCGCGCCCTGCCCGTATTGCTTCTGGATCTGCGACAGGGCCATCTCGAGGGACTTGTCTCGTTCCACCTTGGGCTCCTTCATGGATGTGCTTTCCTCAGACGCTACGACGGGCCTGTGACACGTCCCGGAGAGAATCACATCAATGGTATTACATTGATGGGGTCTCCGGTAGAGGAACACTACCGAACACTTGTTCGGTAGGCAAGGAAGCTCCAGCCACGGCTCCAGCTCCGTCCAGAAGGCCACCTGCCGCCGGTCACTCGCCGCCTGCGACTTGCGACTTGCGACTTGCGACTTTGCTACTTGCGACTCAGTTCGAACTCGTCGAGCGCTTCGTACTTCGCCCCTCCGGCTCCCAGGCGGCTCTCGTAGAGGGTGACTCGGTCGACGCGCATCGCGACCTCCGGAAGGGGCTCGCCGCGCACGACGGAGCGGATGTCCTCGGGCGGGCGCAGCCGGGCGAGCGTGAGGTGGGGCTGGAATGGACGGTCCTCGGCCTCGAAGCCGACCGTCTCGAGCGCATCGTCCACCGACTCGTCGAGCGCGTCGAGCGCCTCCGCCCCGCGGGCGACACCCACCCAGAGCACCGAGGCGCGCGAGGCCCTCGGAAACGCCCCCAGCCCACCCCAGGCCATCGGGAAGGCCTCCCCGAGATCGGCGTCGTCGACGGCGTGGCGGATTCGCTCCACCATCGCCTCGTCCACCTCTCCGAGGAAGCGGAGGGTGAGGTGCCATTTGTCGGGAGGCACCGGCCGGCCCGGGACCTCCGGCAGGCGGAGCGACACCAGGTGCGCCAGGCGATGGCGGGTCTCCTCGTCCAGAGAGACCGCCAGGAACACCCTCATCGTTCCGTCCACCACTCCCCCGCCAGGGCCAGGCGCACGAGGTGGAGCGCGGCGGTGACGCTGTAGGTGCGCACCCTCTCGCGGTCACCGGGAAGGGTGACGCGGCGTGCCCGGGCTCCCTCGGGTGTGCGGACCGCGAACACCATGGTCCCCGCGGGATGCTCCAGCGACTCGGGCCCGGCCGAGCCCGTCACGGCGACCACCACGTCGGCGCCGAGGCGGGTGGCACCCCCCTCAGCCATGGCCAATGCGGTCTCCTCGCTCACCAGGCCGTGGTCGTCGATCACGCCGGCGGGGACACCGAGCAACGCCTCTTTGGCGTGACGCGAATACGCCACCACCGACCCGAGGAAGACCGCCGAGGAGCCAGGGACCCCGGTGATGGCCGCCGCCACGAGGCCGCCGGTGGCGGACTCCGCGGTCCCCAACGACCAGCCGCGTTCGGCACAAGCGTTGAGCACGATGCGCTCGATGGTGTCGTCGTCGGCGCCGAACACGAGTTTCCCCAGCCGGCGCCGGATCTCGCCTTCCAGCGGCTCGATGGCGCTTCGGGCGGCCTCGGTGGTCTCAGCCCGGGCCGTGAGCCTCAGCTTGATCTCCCCGGCGGACGCCAGATAGGCCAGCGTCGGGTTGGCGCTCGCCGCGTAGAGGTCGCCGAGCTGCTCGGCGATCCGGGACTCCGACTCCCCCCAGGTTCGCAGCAGCCGGCTGACGATCACACCGCGTTCCTCGCCGGCCTGATCCTTCAGGAACGGGACGACATGGTCGTGGAGCATCGGGCGCATCTCCTGAGGCACCCCGGGGAGGGCGAACACCCAGCACGACCCGACTCGCATGCGAAGACCGGGCGCGGTCCCCTTGGCGTTGGGGATCAACTCGGACCCCTCCGGGTGCTCGGCCTGGCGCAGGTTGGTCTCCGGCATCTCGCGGCCGCGCCTCGCCCACAGCCGCCGCAGGTGATCGGCCTGGTCCTCGGAGAACGCCATCCCCACTCCCGCTGCGGCCGCCAGGGCCTCCCTGGTCAGATCGTCCTGGGTGGGGCCGAGGCCGCCGGTGACGACCAGGGCATCGGCGCGTCGGGTCGCCTCCGTCACCGCCTCGGTGAGGCGGGAGAGGTTGTCGCCCACCACGGTCTGGCGATAGTGCGACAGCCCGGCGTCGGCGAGCGCCTCGCCGATCTCGGCGCCGTTTCCGTTGACGATCTGACCGAGGAGCAGCTCCGTTCCCACCGCCAGGACCTCGACGATCACTCGACGACCTCCGCGGTGAGATCCGATCCGTAGGCCGCGGTGATCCGGGCCCGGTGCCACTCACCGGGATTGCCCCGGTCGAGGAGGATGACGCCGTCGATCTCCGGCGCCTCCCGATACGAGCGGGCGACGGGCTTGCCGTCCTCCACCTGATCGACCAGCACATCGAGCACCCGGCCCACCTGCTCGGCATTGCGTCGGGCGGTGATGCCCTCCTGGATCGCCTGGAGGCGGCGGGATCGCTCGGCGGCCTCATCGGGATCCACCTGACCGTCGAGGGTGGCCGCCGGAGTGCCCTCCTCGGGCGAATACGGGAAGAAGCCCGCCCAGTCGAGTTCGGCCGACTCCAGGAACTCCGCCAGCAGGTCGGCATCCTCCTCGGTCTCGCCGGGGAACCCGACGATGAACGACGACCGGAACGCGGCATCGGGGGCCGCCTCGCGGATCGACTCGACCATCGCCAGGTAGCGGTCGCCGTCACCGGGGCGCCGCATCGCGCGGAGTAGCCGTCCCGAGGCGTGCTGCAGGCTGAGGTCGAAATAGGGCACGACCGCCGGATTGGTCGCCATCTCGTCGATCAAGGCCGGCGTGATCTCGCGCGGATACAGATAGAGCAGCCGCAACGCCTTCAGGCCATCGATGTCGGAGACGAACCGGAGCAGGTCGACGATTCCGCCGGGAGCGTCGATGTCCCGTCCGTACGCGGCCAGGTCCTGGGCCACGAGCACGATCTCCCCCACCCCGGCGGAGGCCAGCCCGACGATCTCCTCGCGTATCCCCACCGGCGGCCGCGAGCGTTGCTTGCCGCGGAATTGCGGGATGGCGCAGAACGAACAGGTCTTGTCACATCCCTCGGCGACCTTCACGTAGGCGTATGGCGTCGCCGGCGTCGGGCGGCGGACCTCGTAGAGGATGTCCATCGGGCTGGCATGCAGCCTGATCGGCTCCCAACCGGTGAGGCGATCCAGGTCGCCCACCAGTTCTCCGTAGCGCTCCATGCCGAGGATGGCGTCGGCCTCGGGGAGTGCCTCGGCCAGCTCCGACCCGTAGCGCTGCGCCATGCAGCCGAGCACCACCAGCCGTGCGTCGGGCCGCTTGCGGTCGGCGTGCTCGAGGATCGTGTCGATCGACTCGCGTCGGGCCGCCTCGATGAAGGCACACGTGTTCACCATCACCACGTCGGCCTGCTCGGGAGAGTCGGCCTGGAGGTACCCGGAGGCGCCGAGCCGGGCCTCCAGCTTTTCGGAGTCCACCTGGTTCTTGGCACAGCCCAGCGTGGTCAGCCAGACGGTCGGAGCCGTCATGGCGCGTCGCCGCGGAGGTAACGGCCCCGGAAATACTGGAGGGGATGGGTGATCTCGGAGAGGTCGACCCGATCGACCACCCCGTCCACGAGCGCGTAGACGCTGGTCTCGGTGTGCCCGGTGAAGCTACAGAAGGCCCGCGTGCCGATCGAGGGGATCACCGGGCCCCACTCGGTGTCCTCGGGGTCGAGCCCGACGAACAGCCCGCCCGGGCTGGGACGGATTCCGGCGAACCGATCGGAGATCTCGCGGTGCGACTCTTCGAGCACATGGACCACGAAGCCGCCGCTCTCTTCGATGGCGGACCACAGGTCGGTGGCGGTCCCGCAGAGAAAGAAGATCCGCGACGGCTCCCCCTCGGCCACCACCAGCGACGAGATGGTCAACCCGGTTCGCGACTGGGGCCCGCCCGCGGTGATCACGGTCACCGGCGCGGCGAGCCGCCCCCGAAAGCGGCGGACCGGGTCACGCAGGTCCTCGGGGTCGGCGAACGGGTGCTCGTCGTGGATCACGGAGGGAAACCGTAGCGACGCCCGGGGGAGCCAAGAATCAAGAGTCAAGAACCAAGGGCAGTGTGCCCCTCTGGGCCGCCGACCGCGGCGCGTCGACCGACCACTGGTGCGAGCGCTCGGTGTTGCCCGCGATGATTGCCCCCACCATCATGCCGATGTGATCCTCCGACGCGAGCTCC
>Ga0214472_10001754_pt1 | contig 23780 bp, 17 predicted proteins | sample RVTome_6_FD_207662 | JGI IMG/M metagenome (GOLD analysis project Ga0214472, IMG submission 207662) | Soil microbial communities from uranium-contaminated site in the Upper Colorado River Basin, Wyoming, United States - RVT140D175 | ecosystem: Environmental > Terrestrial > Soil > Contaminated >...
GCGAAGCTGCTCGCGCTGAGCGCAGCAGCGAGGATCAGGGTCATCAAGCGCATCAGGACACTATTCACGCGTTCGCCTCTCGTTTCGTTCAGGCCTGTACCGGGACAGGCGCGGGCACTAGGCTAGTTAGCTGGTGTCAGGCAGGCAAGGACGGGAGTCACATGCGACCGATCACGGTGCTCAACGGGATCGTCCTCGGGACCACCGCGGCCATCGCGATCAGCCTCGGGGTGGTGCTGCTCATCTTCTTCCTACTCCAGGGCGAATCGCCGCAGCTCGCCGAAGAGATCGGTCCGCTCACCCGATTCACCATCCTGTTCTGGTTGGCGGCCATCGGGTCGGCCGGTTCCTTCTACGGTCACATCACCGAGGCGCGTTGGCGCTGGTGGGGGCAGCTCGGTGGTTTTCTGACCGTCGCCATCGTAGTCCTGTACGCGGTGGCCGACCTGCGCAGCTGAGCGCTCCCGAGCTGCCGTCCTCGAACACCTGATGCGTTCAGACCACTGCGGGTCGCGGGGGTTCAGCCGACCAGGCCGGGGCCCAGGGCCCAGACCGCTGCGGTGACCACCAGCGCCCCCAGCAGGTTCAGGACCAGGCCACGGCGCGCCATGTCGGCTACCCGCAGCTCCCCGGTAGCGAACACCACGGCGTTCGGTGGCGTAGCAACCGGCAGCATGAAGGCACAGCTGGCGGAGAGCGCGGCCGGGAGCATCAGCAACAGGGGGTCCAGCCCGGCAGCCAGCGCAGCCGCTGCCAGCAGCGGCATCAGCAGGGTGGTGGTCGCGGTGTTCGAGGTGCCTTCGGTCAGGAGGGTCACCGTCAGACATAGGCCGAAGATCATCAGCAGCGGGGGCAGGGTGCGCAGGACCAAGAGCTGCTCACCGAGCGCTGCGCTGAGGCCGGAGGCCTCGAAAGCCTTGGCGATCGCGATGCCGCCACCGAACAGGATCAGCAGCCCCCAAGGGATCCGCTCCGCAGCCTCCCAATCCAGCAGTCGCCCCCCGCGTCCGTCATCCGTACCGGAGGGGATCAGGAAGCAGGCGAGCACGGCCGCCAGCGCGACGGTGCTGTCGCCAGCGGTGCTGGACCCGATCAGTTGCTGCCAGCCGCCGTAGGGCGCGGTGCGGGTCAGCCAGGCCAGGGCGGTCAGGGCGAACAACATCAGCACGCGGCGCTCAGCGACGGTCATAGGCTTGACCTCAGGCAGGGCGATGCGCCCGCGCTGATGGACCCCACGGGTGACCACCCACCAAGCAACCGGCAGTAGCACCAGCACCAGCGGGATACCGATGCGCATCCAATCCAGGAAGCTGATCTCGGTCCCGCTGACCTCGCGGTAGACGCCCAGGAAGATGAGGTTCGATGGCGTGCCGATCGGTGTTCCCAGCCCGCCGATGCTGCCCGCGTAGGCCAGGCCGAGGAGCATGCCGCGGCGGGTGGCAGGGTCGCTGTCATCGCCCAAGGCGGCGAGCGCCACCGGCAACAACACGAGCACGGTGGCGGTGTTCGAGATCCACATGCTCATGACTGCGGTCGCGATCATGAAGCCGAGGATCAGGCGGGCACCGCCCTGCGCGCCGACCAGCCGCACCATGCCCAGCGCCAGCCGACGGTGCGCGCCGCTGCGTTCGACTGCACGCGACAGCATGAAGCCACCGAGCAGCAGCAGGATCAGCGTGTGGCCGTAAGCGCTCGCGACCTCCGCGTGGCTGAGCACACCGGTGAACGGGAACACCACGAAGGGGATCAGGGAGGTCGCGGGGATGGGCAGCGCTTCGCTGACCCACCAGATCGCACACAGGATGGTGACGGCGAGGGTGATCGCAGCTGGCGTGCTGAGGCCCGCGGCGTCACCGGCGACGCCGGCGAGCGCCGCGAGCAGCGGTCCCAATATCATCCAGCGACCCTTCGGCCCGACTATCATCCAGCGACCCTTGTTGGCACCCGTGTCCATCGTCGCAGTCTAGTGCAGGCTCACGCCGGCCTGAGCCGCCCCGGCGCTGCGGATGTGGTTGAATCAGCATCCGCCGCTACCGCGCCCTGTCCTGGAGTACCCGCTATGCGTCCGATCGCGATCCTGTTGGTCCTCACCCTAGGCGCTTGCGCTGTCGTCCCGCAGCAGGACGCTGCGCCTGCGGCACAGCTCGATGGCTTCGTCCCGGTTGAGCTGGATGCCGCGGGGGACCGCCTGCTGCTGGAGCTGCCGCCGGCGGGTTCCGAGTTCCTGTACCTGGAGTCGCTGCCGCGCGGACTAGGTTCCAACGACATCGGCCTGGACCGCGGGCAGTTGGGCGGCGAGCGCATCCTGCGGGTGGAGCGCTACGGCGATCGGGTGCTGCTGGTGCAGCCGAACCTGCGCTACCAGGCGCTGGGTGCGCCGGAGGCCGAGGCGCGTGCGGTACGCGAGTCCTTCGCCGAGTCGGTGGTCTGGGCCTTCGACCTGGTCGCGGAGCACGATGGGCGCCTTCAGGTGGATGCGACCGACTTCGTGCTGCGCGATGCGCACAGCGTCGCCCGGCGCCTGGGCGATCTGGAGCAGGGGAGCTTCAGCCTGGACCGCGATCGCTCGGTGCTCTACGCGCCGATGATCAAGGCCTTCCCCGACAACACCGAGGTCGAGGTGCGGCTCACCTTCGGCGGGCGCGGCACCGGTCGCGAGCTGGGCTCGGTGGCACCGGATCCGGACAGCATCACGCTGCACCTCCGCCATTCCTTCATCCGCCTGCCTGGCCCAGGCTACGAGCCGATCGAGGTGGATCCGCGCGCGGCGTCTGCGGAGTTCTACACCGACGCCTTCATGGACTACTCGGCACCGATCGGGACCGACATGCGGCACCACTACGCGGCGCGGCATCGCTTGCAGCGCAGCGACCCCGATGCAGCGTCCTCACCGGCGGTGGAACCGATCCTCTACTACTTGGACCCGGGTACACCCGAGCCGGTGCGCAGCGCCTTGCTGGCCGGTGCGCGTTGGTGGGCGGATGCGTTCGCCGCCGCTGGCTACGAAGATGCGTTCAGGGTCGAGATGCTCCCGGCGGGCGCTGATCCCATGGACGTGCGCTACAACACCATCCAGTGGGTGCACCGTTCGACCCGCGGCTGGAGCTACGGCGACACCGTCGTGGATCCGCGCACCGGCGAGATCATCAAAGGTCACGTGACGCTGGGCTCGCTGCGCGTGCGCCAGGATTTCCTGATCGCGCAGGGCCTGACCTCGCCCTACGGGGATGAGGCGGCCGACACCGAGCCGCTGCTCGCACTGGCACTCGCGCGCCTACGTCAGCTCGCTGCGCACGAGGTCGGTCACACCCTGGGCTTCGCGCACAATTACGTCGCCAGCACTGCAGAGCGCGCGTCGGTGATGGATTACCCGTACCCGCGGGTCACGCTGACGGCGCAGGGCGTGGATCTCAGCGACGCGTACGCCGACGGGATCGGCGCCTGGGATCGGGTCGCGGTGCGCTGGTTGTACGGCGAGAGCGACGCTGCGGCGCGCGAGACGATCCTGCGCGAGGCCTGGGAGCAGGGTCTGTACCAACTCAGCGATGAGGTGGCGCGCCCGCGCGGTAGCGCGAACCCCGACGCGCACCTGTGGGATGACGGCGCCGAACCGACAGCCGAGCTGGATCGTCTGCTGGCGCTGCGCGCCTACGCGCTCGCGCATATGGGCGATGCCAGCGTGCCGCTGGGCGCGCCGATGGCCGAGCTCGAAGTGGTGCTGGTCCCGACCTACCTGATGCACCGATTCCAGATCGAAGCGGTCGCGAAGGAGGTCGCCGGCGTCGCCTACCGCTACCAGATGCGCGGCGACGGGCAGCCGGCACCCAGTCCGGTCCCCGCGGACGCACAGCGGGCGGCCCTGCGCGCGCTGCTGCACACCCTGGACCCGGAGGTGCTGGGGATCCCTGCAGCGCTGGCGGCGAGGATCCCGCCGCGCCCCTTAGGGGAGCCCGCTGACGCGGAGGTCTTCCCCAGCCGCCGCGGCATGGTCTTCGATCCGCTCGCAGCCGCGGAGGTCGCTGCTGATATGACGCTCTCCATGCTGTTGCACCCCGAGCGCGCCAGTCGCCTCGCAGCACAGCGCGCGGTGGTACCCGATGCACCCGACCTCGATGAGGTGCTGCGCACCCTGATCGGGTGGGTCTGGGTCGGGATCGATGGTGCCGGTGCGGACGCACAGTTGCGACGCATGGTCGCCGACCATAGCGTGGACGCGATCGAACGGCTGGCGGTGGACAGTAGCGCCAGCGCGGATGCGCGTGCAGCGGCCTGGGCAGCGCTGGAACGCTTGGCATCCGGCCGTGCGATCAGCGGGGACGACAGCTTCCGCCGATTCCAGCGCGCACGCATCGCGGCCTTCCTCGCTGATCCTGCGCGCTACCCGCCGCCGACACCGCTGACTGCACCCGCCGGCTCGCCCATCGGGATGATGTCGGAGGATCTCTGCGGTTGGTCGCCGATGCCACGCTGACCTCGGCGGGCCGGTCGGTGGTGCGCGCGCGGCGGGGCTTGCCGCATACTCCCGCCACCCCCGCCTGAACCGGAGCCCCGGATGACCTTCGCGACCCCCGTACGTGCGCTGCTCGGTACCGTCCTCCTGCTACTGGTGGCGTGTTCGCCCGGTGAACAAGCTTCCGCCCCGGCCGCGGCGACTGCACCGCCGGCGATGACGGATGTGGCTGAGGCCTACGTGCGCCTCGCGCTGTCGGCACGGCACTACGACGATGCTTTCGTGGACGCCTACTTCGGGCCGGCGGATTGGGACAGCGATGCACAGGCCGATACCCGCAGCCTGGACGAGCTGCGTGCAGCCGCGCGCGCGCTACGCCAGGAAGCCATGCGTGTCGTCGTAGACGACGAGCTGGGGCGCTGGCGCAAGGACTGGATGCTGGCGAACCTGGACGCCATGGTCGCGCGCCTGGACATGGTCTCTGGCGTGACCCTCGGTTTCGACGCCGAGGCCGAGGCCCTGTTCGGGGTCGTACCGCCACCGCAGACCCAGGCCGACTTCGAGGCCTTGGTGTCGGCGCTGGATGACCTGCTGCCCGGTGAGGGTTCCATCCGCGAGCGCTACCACGCCTTCCGCGATCGCTTCGTGATCCCGACGGATCAGCTGGACGCGGTGTTCCAGGCTGCGATCGCGGAGTGCCGTAGCCGCACCCTGGCGCAGATGCCGCTGCCGGAGGGCGAGACCTTCACCACCGAGTACGTGACCGACAAACCTTGGAGCGGCTACAACTGGTATCAGGGCGACGCGGTCTCATTGATCCAGGTGAACACCGACCTGCCGATCCACATCGACCGCGCGGTGGACTTGGCTTGCCACGAGGGTTACCCGGGTCACCACACGCTGAACGCGCAGATCGAGCGACACCTGGTGGATGAGCTCGGCATGGTCGAGTTCTCGCTCTACCCCTTGTATTCGCCCCTGAGCTTGATCGCAGAGGGCAGCGCGAACTACGGCATCGAGATGGCGTTCCCGGGGGACCAGCGGCGCACCTTCGAGGCAGCCGTACTGTTCCCGCTGGCGGGGCTGGATGCGCGCGACGCGGCGCGTTACTACCAGGTGGCCGACATCGTCACCGAGCTGAACTACGCCAACAACGATGCAGCGCGGAACTTCCTCGACGGTGACTGGGACCGCGAGACCACGCTGGCCTGGCTGCGCGACTACCTGCTGTACAGCCCTGAGCGGGCAGAGCAGCGCCTGCGCTTCATCGAGACCTATCGCTCCTACGTGATCAACTACAACTTCGGCAAGGACCTGGCGCGTGACTGGGTGGATGCGCATGCGAGCGTGCAGCCGGACCGTCGCTGGCATGCCTTCACCGAGTTGCTGGCCATGCCGCCGCTGCCGCGCGAGATGGCGCGCTATCACGCAGGCCCCGAGGCGGTGGCGCTCGCACACGACGCGTTGATCGTGGATACACACATCGACGTGCCTTACCGGCTCGATGAGGCGATGACCGAGGACGGCACCTGGATCGATGTGGGTTCGGCGACCCAGGAGGGTGACCTCGACCTGCCGCGCGCGCGTCGCGGCGGCTTGGACGCACCGTTCATGTCCATCTACATCCCGGCCGAGCTTGAGCGCGAAGGCGGCGCCGGCGAGTTGGCTGATTCCCTGATCGACATGGTCGAGCGCATCGTCGCCGAGCACCCGACTGACTTCGTCATCGCACGCACCCCGGATGAGGTGGATGCGGCACACGCGGCGAGGAAGGTCGCCTTGGCAATGGGGATGGAGAACGGCGCGCCCATCGCGGGTGATCTTGCGAACCTGCGCCACTACTTCGAGCGCGGGATCCGCTACGTGACGCTGGCGCATTCGGAGTCGAACCACATCGCGGACAGCTCCTACGACGACGCGCGCCCCAACGGTGGGCTGTCACCGTTCGGCGTCGAGGTCGTGCGCGAGATGAACCGGCTGGGGATGATGGTGGACATCTCGCATGTGTCCGACGAAGCCTTCTACGATGTGCTCGAGGTGGCGATCGCGCCGCCGATCGCCTCGCACTCTTCGGCGCGCCATTTCACGCCGGGCTTCGAGCGCAACATGGACGATGACATGATCCGCGCACTGGCCGAGGCCGGTGGCGTGATCCAACTCAACTACGGTTCCAGCTTCCTGACCGAGCGCGCGAACGCCTGGAGCAGCGCCTACTACGACGCGCGCGATGCCGAGCGCGAGCGCCTGGAGGCGGAGTTCGGGGCAGGTGAGGCAGCGGACGCGGCGCTCGATTCATGGCGGGATGACTACCTGATGCGGGATCCCTTCCCCTATGCCGACCTCGAGGACGTGCTGGCGCAGATCGACTACATCGTCGCGCTGGTCGGGGTCGAGCATGTCGGGATCGGATCCGACTACGACGGTGTTGGCGACAGCCTACCCATCGGTCAGAAGGATGTGACCGCCTATCCCGTCCTCATCCAGGGACTCATGGATCGGGGCTACGATGAGGCCGTGATCCGCGGGGTACTCGGGGGCAACCTGATGCGTGTCTGGCGCGTCGTCGAAGCAGCTGCTGATCGATAGAGGAGCGACCATGAGTGAGTCTGAGAAGGGCCTGCGGCCGATCCTGCTGATCGTGGACGACGACAAGGAGATCGCCGGCTGCAAGCGCAAGTTCGACGCCACCGGCGTGCTCAACCCTGTCGTCTCCATCACCAGTGCCGGTGAGGCGTTCGAGTTCCTGACCCGTCGCGGGCGCCACGCCGGTGCCACGCACCGCAACCCCGGTGTGATCCTGATGTCCCTGTCCCTGCCGGACGCACACGGGAGCGAGTTCCTCGAGTTCCTGAAGGAGAAGCACATGAAGATCCCGGTGGTCGTGCTCACGGATTCCGAATCCACTCAGAGCCCGGCCATGCTCCGCAGCATCGGTGCCGACGGGATCATGGAGAAGCCGATCTCCGTGGACGGTTTCCTGCGCGCGGTCAACCCGCTGGAGCCGGACTGGCTGGAGATGCGCAGACTCGGCCGCGCGCCATCCGGGATCGACGTCGACGACTGTTGAGCCGCCGCTCAGCCGGCATGCGACAATAGCGTTGGTCTACAGGTAGGCGAGGGCAGGTGGCAGAGTTCAAAGGCATCCCCATCCAGGGTCCGCAGCCGGTGCGCAGCGGTGAGAAGTTCCGCACCGAGCAGGGCTTCAGCGCGGTCAAGGATGGCATCAAGCGCAACGCTGACAGCGAGCGTCCAGCCGAGCGCAAGCCGAGCTGGCTGCGTGCGCGCATGCCCTCGGGTCCCGGCTACGCTGCGGTGCGCGACAACGTGCGCGAGCACCGCTTGGCGACCGTCTGCGAGGAATCCCATTGCCCGAACATCGGCGAGTGCTGGAACGCTGGCACCGCCACCATCATGGTCATGGGTGCCGTCTGCACGCGCGCCTGCCGCTTCTGCGCGGTGGACACCGGCAACCCGCACGGCTGGCTGGATCCCGAGGAGCCAGAGAACACCGCACGCTCGGTCGAGCTGATGGGCTTGCGTTACGTGGTGATCACCTCGGTGGACCGCGATGATCTCCCGGACGGTGGCGCCGCGCACTACGCAGCTTGCGTTCAGGCGATCAAGGCGCGCACGCCGGAGACCGCGGTCGAAGCGCTGACCCCGGACTTCCAGGGTGTGCTGGCGCATGTGGAACTGGTCGTGGACTCCGGCCTCGAGGTGTTCGCGCAGAACCTGGAGACCGTGCGTCGGCTGACGCACCGCGTCCGCGATGCGCGCGCTGGTTACGAGCAGACCCTCGCAGTATTGGCGCACGCGAAGCAGCACCGTCCTGATGTGCTGGTGAAGACCTCCCTGATGCTCGGACTCGGCGAGACCGACGCCGAGGTGCTCGAAGCGCTGGATGATCTCGCGGCCGCCGGCGTGGACATCGTCACCTTCGGTCAGTACCTGCGGCCGACGCGCAACCACCTGCCGGTGGAACGCTTCGTCACGCCGGAGGAGTTCGCGCGCCACCGGGAGCAGGGGCTGGCGCGGGGATTCCGCGAGGTGGTCTCCGGACCACTGGTCCGCTCGAGCTACCGCGCCGATCGTGTGCTGGAAGGGAACAACGTGGGTCTCGGTGATGGCGCTGCGCAGGCCTGAGGCACGCGCACTGCTCGTGGCGCTGCTGGGCGGCGTGCTGGTCGCTTGTGCCGGCGGCGAGGTCACCGAGGATCAGGCCCTGGGGCAGCACGCTTTCGATGGCCGCACCGGGCACGAGGTGCTGCAGCTGGATCAGTTCCGCTACACGCTGCGCTACTACGCGGCACCGCAGGCCGATGTGACTGCGATGGAGAACCTGCTGTTGGATCAGGCCACGCGGATCTGCGGCTTCCCCGGCTTCCGTCGCGGCGATCCGGTGGAGCAGACCATCGCCATGCCGGCGAACCGCACCCCCGACCTGGTGGATGAGCAGTACCGGCAACCCGCGCCGGGCCCGGAGTACCTGCACTGGGTCGAGTTGGACATCGACTGCGACCCGGCAGCCGATCGCTGATCCGAGAGCGCCGGGCGCGGGCCCGGGACCATCATCTCCTGACAGCGGGGTGCGCACTGTGCTAGAAACCCTGCCGGTCGAACCCACATCAGGAAGGGGAGCGCGTGTCAGCCACCGCCGATAGCAAACCAGCCGCCGTCATCCGCAGCGGCCCGTACCCCGAGCTGACCGTCACCGGTGTCCTCACCGGCTACGTCCTCGGCGCCCTGATCGCCGTCTCCATCGGTTACGCCGCGCTGATTCTGGGCTTCTCGATCGAGGGCTCCGAGCTGGCCGCGATCCTGGGCTTCGGCATCCTGCGCGGGATCCTCGGGCGCTACAGCCTGGTCGAGAACAACATCGTGCAGACGGTGGCCAGTTCCGTGAACGCCGCCTCCAGCGGCATGATGTTCTCGGTGCCGGCGATCTTCATCCTCGGCTACGGCGACCAGTTCAACCCGGTGCTGCTGACCTTCGGCTGCATCGCGGGCGCGTTCCTCGGCATCGCCTTCATCATCCCGCTGCGCAAGCAGATGATCGACTTCGAGCGCCTCACCTACCCCGGTGGCGTCGCGGTGGCGACCATCCTGAAGTCACCCGGCGCCGGCATGCGCAAGGCCGTGCTGCTGATCGGCGCCGCGGTGCTAGCGGGTGCGCTGAACGGCTTGATCCAGTACCACGACCTGGCGTTGAACATGGGCATCGCACCGCCGGACTACGCGTCCTGGGCCAACTACGATCTCGGTGCGGCGATCGGATTGCCGCAGGTGATGAACGGCGTCTGGTACCTGAGCCTGCTGACCATCGGCGTCGGATTCATCGCCGGGCGCGGCGGCGTGGCCTTCATCATCGGTGGCTTCGTCTGCTACTGGTTCCTAGGCCCGCTGTTGATCGGCCTGGACATGGTGCCGACCGCCGCGGACGGCAGTCAGATCCTCGCCCCCGGGACCATGCGCATCGAACTGTTCAGACCGGTGGGCATCGGGATGCTGATCGGCGGCGCGTTGATGGGCATCGTGCTCGCCTTCCCGCTGATCGTGGGCGCGATCCGTGCCATGCACACAGCATCCAAGGTTGGCGGCTCGGCCTCGGCCGACGAGATGCCGATCAAGCTGCTGTACTTCGCGATCGGTGGTGCCGCGATCGTGCTGGCCGTCATCGCGATGTTCTCCACTCAGGAGATGGGCATCCTGCGCGGTCTCGCGATGGCGGTGATGGGTACGGTCTGGATCTGGATCGCGGGCGTGATCCTGTCCGAGTGCATCGGCCGCACCAACTGGTCGCCGCTGTCCGGCATGACGCTTATCGCGGTGACCATCCTGATCTTCATCGCCAGCGGCCTCGGTGAGGTCGCATCCATCGTCGCCGCGATCACCGTCGGCGCTGCGACCTGTGTCGCCATGTCGCAGGCCACCGACCTGATGCTGGACCTGAAGACCGGCTACCTGGTCGGCGCCACGCCGCGCATGCAGCAGATGGGCCAGTTCCTCGGCGCTTGGCTGGGTCCGATCATCATCATCACGCTGATCTTCGTGCTGCATGAAGCGCACGGCCTGGGCTCCGCCCAACTGCCTGCGCCGCAGGGCCAGGCGCTGGCTTCCATGGTCGCCGGTGTGCTGGGTGGTGACGTACCGACCCAGAAGTACCTGGCCGGTGCCGGACTCGGTGCCTTGCTCTCGGCGATGCAGGGCGGGCTCGGCATCACGGTGGGTCTCGGCTTCTACCTGCCTTTCAACATCGTGCTGACTTACTCCCTCGGCACCTTGCTGCGCGAGCTATCCGACCGCTTCAAGGGCAAGGACTTCTCGGAGGAGATCGGCATACCCGTCGCCGCTGGCCTGATCGTCGGTGAAGCGTTGATCGGTGTGGCCTTCGCCATCTACATCGTCATGCAGGGGAGCTGAGCGATGAGCAAGCTAGGGATCATCCTCGCGATCGCAGGCTTCCTCGGAGGCGCATTCATCTCCTCGTTGGATCCGCTCACGGTGGCGTGGTCGGAGTACCTGCCGTTCCTGATGTTCGGCGCGGTGGGTGTGTTCCTGATACGCCACGCGGCGCACAAGGAAGCGCGTTCCGAGGACCGCATGCGCAGCAATAAGTCCGACCTCAGCGAGAGCCTCGCACGGGTGGTGGACAAGCTCAGCGAGCTGGACGGGCGCAAGCAGGACCTCACCGTGGATGCGATCGCGCCGGCTGTGGATGCCGCCTTCCGCGCCGATCTCACGACCTTCGCCGATGCGCGCGAGACCATCGCGCACCTCTACGGCATCCGCGTCTACGCAGAGATCATGAGTGCCTTCGCCACCGGTGAGCGTTACCTCAACCGCGTGTGGTCGTCCTCGGTGGATGGCTACCTGGAGGAGGCGCGCACCTACCTCGGCAAGGCCCTGGAGCAGTTCCGCGACGCCAAGGCCAAGCTGGATGCGGTGCGGGTGGACTGAGCGACCCGGATTGCGGGTCCGCGCGTGATGCGCCACTACAACGTCCTGTTCCTCTGCACCGGCAACTCCGCCAGGTCCATCCTGGCCGAGGTGCTGCTGGCGCAGCTCGGCGGTGAGCGCTTCCGCGCCTACTCGGCCGGCAGTCAGCCCAAGGGCAGCGTTAACCCCGGCGCTATCGCACAGCTAGAGCGCGTCGGCCTGCCGGTGGCGGGCCTTAGCTCCAAGAGCTGGGAGGTGTTCACCGGGGACGATGCGCCGACCATGGATCTGATCATCACGGTCTGCGACAGCGCGGCCGGAGATGCCTGCCCGATCTGGCCCGGGCACCCGGCGACCGCGCACTGGGGCATCGCGGATCCAGCCGCGTTGCCGACTGGCAGCCCGGAGGCCGCCGCCGCCTTCCACAAGGCCTTCATGGAGTTGGAGCAGCGGATCCGCCTGCTGATCGCGCTGCCGGATGCGTGCCTGGACCATCTGGTGGCTGCCGAAGCACTGGCGGCGATCCACCGTGATGTCTGCGGCAGCTGACCTGCATCCTCGACGGCCCGGGCTACCTCCGGTACCGTGCGCGCCATCATGACCGACGGCCGTGGCGAACGCATCGAGCGAGCACAGGAGGCGCTGCAACAGCAGCAGCCTGCTGTGGCTTTGGCTGCGCTCGAGGGCCTGACCGGCGATGTCCAGATCGAGGTGCTGCGCGGGCGCGCCCTGAATAACCTGCGGCGGCTCGACGAGGCTGAGGCGGCTTTTCTGCGTGCGACCGAGCTCTCGCCGGGGCACGCTGAGGCCTGGCATAACCTCGGCCATGTGCGCTGGATCCGCGGCGAGCTGGTCGGTGCCAAGGAAGCATTCGGCGAGGCGTTGAACCGTGCGCCCGGCGATGTGCGCTCGCTGCACAAGCTCGGGCTGATCGCGAACGACGAGAACCATCCGGAGGAGGCCGAGCGCCTGCTGCGGATGGCGCTGGAGATCGAGGACCTGCCCAAGGTCCGCACCCACCTGGCGACGGTGCTGCACAAGCGGGGTGCCGATGCCGAAGCCGAGGCCGAGCTGCGGATCGCAGCCGCCATGCTGCCCGAGGATCCCGAAGTACTGACCAACCTCGCGGTGGTGTTGGAGGCGGTCGATCGTCTGGACGAGGCCGAGGCCGCGCTGCGCGGTGCGCTGGCTGCGGCACCCAACGATCCCCGCATCCTCGAGGACTTCGCCTACCTGGAGATGCGCCGCGGCCAGCCTGCGGCTGCGATCGAGGCGAGCGACCGTTGCCTCGCGCTGGTGCCGGGCCATGCGGGCGCGCTCAGCATCCGGGTGCCGGCCCTGTATGCGGCCGGACGAGCGGCTGAGGGCGATGCGCTGCAGGACTTCGAGCTGGTGCGCGAGTACCAGATCGATGAGCTGCTGCCGGATCAGGCCATGGGGGCCTTGAACACCGCGCTGGCGGAACATGTGACCACGCACCCTTCGCTGCGCTTCGAGCCCGCCGGCCACGCCACGCGGCAGGGCAGTCATACCGCGGACCTGCTGCACGGCACCTTGGGTCCGATGGCGGCTTTCGAGGATGCGCTGGAGGTCGCTGTCGCCGAGTACGTCGAGGCGCTGCCCGAGGATCCTGCGCATCCGCTGAACCAGCGCCGCCCGGCGCACTGGCAGCTCACCGCATGGTCGGTGGTGATGGACGCTCAGGGGCACCAGCTCCCGCATGTGCATCCTGCGGCCTGGGTGTCCGGCGTGTACTACGTGCAGATCCCGCAGGTGGTCCGGGGCAGTGACCCTCACCACGCTGGTTGGATCGAGTTCGGGGAGCCGCCGGCGGAGTTCGCGATGCCGGGCGGGCACCCCACCCAGCGCTACCACCCGGTAGAAGGGCGCATGTTCCTGTTCCCCAGCTGGTACTGGCACCGTACGCTGCCGTTCCAGAGCGAAACCCAGCGCATTTGTATCGCTTTCGACGTGCTACCGGCCTGAGCCCCTGGTCTGCCCCATCCCTGGCACCCGGCCCGAGCGGTCGCTGGCGGGGGGCGGACGGTCATCCCTCAGGCCCGCAGCGCGTTATGCTCTAGGCACCCGAACACTCACGGAGTCCGTCCCATGCGTCGCCTGCTCCTGCCGATCATCGCGTCCGTCCTGATCGCTGGCTGTGCCAGCAGCCCCCGCGTGCACGTCACCCAGCATCCGGATGCCGACTTCTCGGCCTACCGCACCTTCAACTTCCACCCCGACGCCGGCGTGGATGAGGATGCGTACGAGACCGCAGTCGCGGCCTTCATCAAGCGCGAGATCACTGAACAGATGACCGCGCGTGGTTACCAGTTGGATGCGAATCCTGATCTGCTGGTGTACTTCGAGCTGGGCGACCGGGATCTGGTCGAGACGCGCGATGGCCCCTCGGTGGGTATCGCCGTCGGTCACGGGCGTCCGGGTTGGTCGGTGGGTTACGGCGTGCGCAGCGACGTGCGCTCCTATGCTGAAGGTTCACTGCGGATCGACCTGCTGGACCCGACCCAGGGCGCACAGATGTGGACCGCCACCGCGATCGATCGCATCGCCAACGAGGACCGCGACAACGCGGGCCAGACCGCGCAGCAGGCGGTCCGCGAGATCTTCCAGAACTTCCCGTACGCCGCGGGGGGTGCGCGTTACGCGCCGCCGGAGTCGAACTGAGCTAGTTCTTCATCGCGTGATGTGAGCGGGCCGCGAGAGCGGCCCTCTTGCATTGGAGGAGGTCGCGATCATCCCTCGCTGCCGCTCGGTGGTTGCTCACTGGGGAATTGCTCGGCGCTGCGACATGGCGTGCTATTCGCGGGGGGAGCCCTAGTGATCGCCTCCGGCGATTCCCTCGCAACCGCCCGGTGGTTGCTCACTGGGGAATTGCTCGGCGCTGCGCGCCTCGTCCTTCGCTGCGCTCAGGATCGTCGCCGGAGCGGCGACGCCCTGCGTCGGCCGCTGCCGCGGCCTCCTGGTCGAACCCGCTTCGTTGGTTCGGCACATCCCGAGGCCATGAAACAGAAAAGGGGCAGCCCGGTGGGCTACCCCTTTTCTGTTTGGTGGCGGATGGTTGACGGCAGAACTGGGTACTCGGTCTGCTGTTTCGGGGCGGTGCAAACCCCTGCGGAATGTCGCGGAGACCCGTTCATGAACCGCCCACTTCCGCAGCGATCCGGTAACCCATCGCGCAGTACCCGCGCTGGCGTTTGTCCCACATTCGGAGCAACGCCGGGTGGCCGGCGTCGACGAAATCGATGATCCGAACACCGGTCTTGGAGGCGTGCTCCCGGTGCAGGCGGCCGGCGTACTGCTGCAGCGTTCCCTTCCAGGAAACGGGCATCGCCAGTACCAGGGTATCGAGAGGGGGATGGTCGAAGCCCTCGCCGACGAGCTTTCCCGTCGCCAGCAGGATTCGGGGCGCGTCGGGTGGCAAGGCATCCAGTTGACCAATGAGGGCAGTACGCTGCTTCTTCGACATTCGGCCGTGTAACACCAATGGGCCCGGCTCATGCCCATCCAGCGCGGCACGAATGGCGTCGAGATGCTCAGTCCGCTCGGTCAGCACCAGTACCTTGCGCCCCTGTGCGAAAGCGCCCTGAACTTCTGCCGCGATCGCGTTGGTGCGATCCTGATCGTTGGCCAGGTGCCGGAACACATCCTGAATCCCGGCTTCGGATGGCAGATCGATCCGTGCGAAGTGTGACCGTGGTACGACCTCCAAATCCTGGGGCGCACCGGCGGGGGTAGCCGCCGTGTGGCGGATCGGCCCACACTGCATGAAGATGATTGGCTGCTGACCGTCACGACGGATCGGCGTCGCTGTCAAGCCGAGCACGTATTTCGCCCTGGTTCTCTTCAGGATGGCATCGAAGGATACGGCACCAACGTGATGGCATTCGTCGACGATCACCTGCCCGTATTCCTCGACCAGTGGGTTCACCTCGCCCTGGCGGGACAGGGACTGCATCACCGCGATGTCGATCCTGCCGGTAGGCTTGGCCTTGCCGCCGCCGATGGTGCCGACCACCCCCTTGCCGACGCCAAGAAAGGCCTGCAGGCGTTCCTGCCATTGCTTGAGCAGTTCGGTGCGATGCACCAGCACCAGGGTGTTCACTCCCCGCCGCGCAATCATCGCAGCGGCCGTCACTGTCTTGCCGAATGCGGTCGGCGCGCAGAGCACGCCGGCATCGTGTTGCAGCATCGCCGAGACAGCCGTCTCCTGGTCAATGCGCAGGGTGCCGACGAAGGCTACCTCCAGAGGTGTACCGGCGAAACGCTCGTCTTTCAGTTCGCAGGCGATGCCGTTGTCGCGGAGCAATGACAGGGCAGCATCCAGGCAGCCACGAGGCAGTGCGATGTGCTGAGGGTAGTTCTCAGCGCAGCCGATCACGCGCGGCTTGTCCCACACCGACATCCGCATCGCCTGTGCCTTGTAGAACTCGGGGTTCTGAAAGGCGGCCAGGCGGATCAGGCGGTTAGCCAATGCCTGCGGCAGCTGCGCTTTCTCGAAGTAAATCAGGTTGGCCAGCGTCACGGTCAGCGATCTTGGCATTGGCCCCGCCAGCTTCCCGGTCGCAGTGCGCTCTCGCTTCCAGGGCGTCGCCAGGTCCTCGTCATCGATAAAGGTGACGTCCAACGGATGGACGCCACCCGTGGCCCGTAGAATGGTCGGCTCGATGTCAAATGCCGCCATCGGCTGGATGGACGCCAGGAAGGCCCATTGATCTGCATAGAGGCACAGATCAGCATCGACGAACACGCTGAAACCCATCTCCCTCGGCGCCTTTTGCAGCGGCAATGCAATCAGGTTGCCGAAGCCGCCCTTGGGCATCGTGTCCTGGTTGGGGAACAACCGGTCGTAGGAGGTGAGGTGGAGCTGCCGCGTGCGTGCGCAGGTATGGCTGATTATGGCCGTGCCTAACCGCCGCGCATCACGGGCCGAGACACGGCCGGCGAAGAACACCCATGCGTGCGCGCCTTTCCCGGAGCGCGAAATTCCCAGTGCGGCCGGCACACCGAGCTCGTCGCAGGACTGCATGAACGCTCGCGCGTCATCCCGCCATTCCGCTTCGTCGAAATCGACGGCCAGAAAGTAGCAGCTGTCGTCCTCCATCAGCGGATAGACGCCGACCGTATGCTCACCGGCCAGATGGTTGTAGATCACCGCGTCCGACAGCGGGATGAGCAGGCGATTGCTGCAGTCGCCGCACTTGATGCGCGGTTTCTCGCACACGCCAGCGCGCCACTCATTCGCACAGGCCGGCGCGTAGCCCGACTTGCCCGAGGTCTTGCTCTCCCAACGGACGGGGTAGACGTCGGTGCGACCACGGAACAACCGGCGAAACAGCGCAACCTTCTCCTCAGTAGACAGCCTGGACGGTTCCGCTGGCGGTGCCGCCGGTTTTGACGGTGGGTGCCACTCGATGCCGTGCGATTCGAGCAACGCGATGAGGCGCGTGTTCTCGGCTCGCAGTGCAGTTAGCTCATCGCGTTCGACCATCAAACTCATGGCCACTGCCGCTTCCGCATCACATACTGCCTGTCTGCCCATGCAAACTGGAAGAACTCCTTCATGGCAGGCACCTCAGCCGCGCCAGCTTGAGCGGCCCGATTGACCGCCCACGCACTGTCACAAAGCGCGTCGAGCACATCGCGCAACGCGGCGATCAGGGTTATCAGCGCGTAGATGGCGTACTTGGCGGCAGTATCCAGTTCCGACGCTCGGACGTGCAGCGACGTCACATCCATGTGTTGCTGGTCGAGATCACTCATCAAGCTGGCTGCGGCATCACCAAACGCAATACTTGCCATTCGTCCGTTCAACTGTGCGCGTTCGCGCTCCCGCGCATTGGCCTGCGTACGCATGATCTGGCTCGCCATCTCACCCCACCGCGCGATCGGATCGGCCATCGCCTGATGCCTGTGGCCGGTCAGCTTGTTGATGTTGGAATAGCGCCCGCCGGGGTGTGCGAAATCGTCCAGGAAGCCCAGGATCACGATGGGCAACGAATCGGCCTGAAATCCATCCAGTTCAGTCACGTTGCGCGCGGCGCAAACGGCCTTTGCGGCGTCGAAGAGGGCGCGAAGCTTGTGCCCGTAATCCTCGACTGTCTTGCTGTCGGGAGGAACCAGCTGATTGCGAGCCATATGGTCGAGGATCAAGACCAGCTTCAGCACCCGCTCGAAGCCAATCGACAGTTCGAAGAACGCCGAATAGAACGGCCCCTTCTTGTCCCCCAGATTGGCGCGACGCAGGGCCGTCAGGCCATTGCAGAGGCAGGCCTGGGCCAGCAGTCCCTCCTGTTCCAAGAGGTACCACGTTGGGCTGAACTGCATCAGGCCGCCTCCCGCTGCTTGCATGCCGATGAACCCAGAGTCACAAGCAATCAGCCTACCAGCCCAAAATAGCGCTCGAAGAATGCGGCCAGCTTGTCCAACACCGTCTGCTTCTTGCGCCCGTGGCCGTTATCCTTCGAGAAGCGTGAAACCGGCGGCAGTATCTTGGTGATGGCGGTGCCGGCAGTGGGGATGGCACCGTCGCGGAAGGCGTTGTCGATGAAGGCACGGGCTTCCTCGGCGTTCAGGTTCTCGTCCTGGATAATGCGCTCCAGCTCCTCGGCCTTTTTGGCCACCACAAAGGCCTGCCACTGGGCATCCACTTTGCCCTTGGTGGACACGGCATCCACGAATTGCTCGATGAGGTCCTTCTTGTTGCGCAAACTCGGGCTGGCATTCACGGCGCGCTCGATATTGGCGCGGATTTCCTTGTCCTCGCCCGTGCCATTTTTCTTCAGGTACTGCTCCACCAGCATCAGGATGTAATCGACGTTGATCTCGACCTGCTTGATCAACTCGATCTCGAACACCACGTCGTCGTTGATGCTTTCTCTTTCTGCTTCCGAAGCGGCTCGAAATTCTGCGTACAGGTTCAGGTACACGCTCTGATAATCCTGGAAGTCGCGCTGGCTGAGGATTTCGTTGCCAGCGAAATCATCGAAAGCGGTAAGGATGTTCTTCAGCCGCAGGATGGTGCCGAACAGCTTGATGAAGGCCTTCTGCGCCGCTTCGCCGGTAATGGCGATGCCCAGCGGGAACAGTGCCTGCAACTCGGCAATCTTGCCCTGGTATTCGCCGTAATACTCGGCGTAGGGTTTCAGCAGCACGATGCCCTTGGCATCCTTGTTGCCAAACAAGGCCAGGGCGTCGTTGGTGACGTCCTCCAGATTGCGGAAGGATACGATGTTGCCGTAGGTCTTGACCGAATTGAGGATGCGGTTGGTGCGCGAATAGGCCTGGATCAAGCCGTGGGCCTTCAGGTTCTTGTCTACCCACAGGGTATTCAGGGTGGTGGCGTCGAAGCCGGTCAGGAACATGTTGACCACGATCAACAAATCCAGGTCACGGGTCTTCAGACGCTGGGACAGATCCTTGTAGTAGTTCTGGAACTTGTCCGCGCTGGTATCAAAGCTGGAACCAAACAGGGTGTTGTAGTCCTGCACCGCTTGCTCCAGAAAATCGCGCGCGCTCTTGTCCAGCCCCTCGGTCTCGAACTCCTCTTCGCCCAACAGGCCATCTGGGTCGTCCTCGTTGGCGGCAAAGCTGTAAATCAAGCCCACCTTCAAGCGCTGCGCGGCGGGCAAGGCCGCCTGCTGGGCCTTGAACTCACTGTAGTAGCGCCGAGCGGCATCGATGGACGCCGTGGCAAACAGCGAATTGAACCCGGCCAACCGCTTGCCGTGCATCTTGTAGGAGGCGGCGCGCTTGGTTTTCTGGTCGAAATGCTCGCGGATGTAGCCAACGATCTGGTTGATGCGTTCCGGCGCCAGCAGTGCCCGCTCGGTGTCGATGGCGGGGACTTGCTTGTCCTTGATGTGGGCGGAGGTCTTGATGGTACTGATGTAGTCGATGCGAAACGGCAGCACGTTCTTGTCGTTGATGGCATCGACAATGGTGTAGGTGTGCAGCTTGTCGCCAAAGGCCTGCGCTGTGGTGCGACGCAGCGGGTTGCCACCTGTTCCTGAGTTCTCGGCAAAGATCGGCGTGCCGGTGAAACCGAACAGGTGATAGCGCTTGAACACCCGGGTGATTTCGGTGTGCATGTCGCCGAACTGGCTGCGGTGGCACTCGTCGAAGATCACCACCACATGGGCGTCATAGACCGGATGCTTCTTGTTGTTGGCCACGAAGCGGGACAGCTTCTGGATGGTGGTGATGATGATGCGGGCATTCGGGTCTTCCAGCTGCCTCTGCAGCACGGCGGTGGAGGTGTTGGAGTTGGCCGCGCCCTTCTCGAAGCGCTCGTATTCGCGCATGGTCTGGTAGTCCAGATCCTTGCGGTCCACCACGAACAGCACCTTGTCGATATTCGGCAGGCCGCGCGCCAGTTGGGCCGCCTTGAAGCTGGTCAACGTCTTGCCGCTGCCGGTGGTGTGCCAGATATAGCCGCCTGCCATCACGCTGCCGAGCTGCCGGTGATTGGTGCTGGTGGCGATGCGCTGCAGGATCTGCTCGGCGGCGACGATCTGGTAGGGCCGCATCACCAGCAGCTTCCTGTCCACATCGAACACGCAGTAGCGGGTGAGCACATTCAGCAGCGAGTGCTTGGCGAAAAAGGTCCTGGTAAAGCCATCCAGCTCGGTGATGGGCCGGTTCCTGGCATCGGCCCACCAGCTGGTGAAGGCGAAGCTGTTGGAGGTCTTGCTCTTGCTGCGTTTGCTGCGCTGCTCGGCCAGGTGGCCGTCGCGCACCGTGTTGCTGTAGTACTTGGTCAGGGTGCCGTTGCTGATCACGAACAACTGCACATACTCGAACAGGCCCGAGCCGGCCCAGAAGCTGTCGCGCTGGTAGCGGTTAATCTGATTGAATGCCTCGCGGATGTCCACGCCTCGGCGCTTCAACTCCACGTGCACCATGGGCAGGCCGTTGACCAGAATGGTTACGTCATAGCGGGTGGCGCGGCCGCCTTCCGCCTCGTACTGGTTGATCACCTGCAGGCGGTTGTTATGGATGTTCTGTTTGTCGATCAGGTAGATGTTCTTGGTGCTGCCATCGTCGCGCTTGAGCAACTGCACATGGTCTTCCTGAATGCGCGCGGTCTTTTCCACCAGGCCGTCGTTCGTGCCGGCAATGCAGGTGCTGAAGAAGCGCTGCCACTCGGCATCGGAAAACGCGATCTTGTTCAGCCCCTCCAGTTGCGCGCGCAGGTTGGCCACCAGCGCCGCTTCGGAGGCGAGGGGCAGATACTCATAGGCCTGCCTCTGCAACTGGGCGATGAAGTCGCGCTCCAGCGCCGCCTCGCTCTGGTAGGTTGGCTCGCGCACCCCCGGCTCGGGCACGAACTCGGCCACCACCGTGCTCTCGCTGGAAAGCGCGATGGGTTCATAACGGTGGGGCTTGAGGTCTTCGCTCACGCGGCCTCCGTGAAGGTCAGCAGGCGGTCGCGGTAATGCTCGTACTGCTGGCGGCGCGCCTCGATTTCGACGGGCAGGCCGCTGGAGAGGTCGTTTACCAGTGCGTCGAACTTGTCGAGGATGGCGACTATGCGCTCCTGTTCTTCGATCGGCGGGACGGGGATCGGAATCCTGTTCAGATTGGCTTGATTGAGTTTTGGTTGTGCTGCGCCGCTGACGTAGGGGCTGAGGTCAATCGAGTTTAGGTAGATTTCTGCAAACCGGCGTTCCGCGTACGTGCTGAACTGCAAGACATGTGCGTGATTGTTCACCCACGTCTTTCCGGAGATTGAAAAAGCGATTGGTGTTGAGCGGGCCAGCAGGTTCGCTCCATCCTCGGAGACGAGCAGATAGTCGCCATCAAAGATGTAGTCGCTCACGTAGTCGACAATTCCCGACGCACCGTAATACGGGAACTCGCCAGCCTCGCGTGCGGACTTCGTAACAGGACGGCGCTGAAAATCGAGGTTGATTGCTATTTCACCCAAGGTCGCCCACCTCATCCTTGCTTGCTTGCTTTGGCCGCTGATGCTCTCATCAAAGCTGAGTAGCGCGTCGCGGTAGTACTGATACTGCCGCCGACGCGCCTCCAGCTCCGCCTCCAGCTCCGCCTCCTGCTGGGTGAAGGTGTCCAGCACTTTCACGATCTCGCGCTGCACTTCAAGTGGAGGGATGGGGATTGGAAACTTTGCGTATGTTCCTATCCACTGTCGAGCGTGATCTTGAGGCACGTAGTTTATGGTCTGCATTGCGTAGTAGGCGTACTTCAGGCTATCGAGAGCTCCTTGTTTTGCCATAAGCATTTTCATTGCGGAAGATTTAACCTTAAACGGGAAATCCACCCACTTAAATGCTGTAGTGAAGTCATCGAAGATGATGACTGGTGTATTGGGCGATGCAGCGTAGATTCCGGTCTCCTCGTTTGTGTAACCAAGAATGAAGGTCTGACCAGCGGTAAGAACGGGCGTCGCATAACTATCGTTATAAGCCGTAGACTCCACGAGGTATTTGCCCGGCTGCTCGTAGTCCAGCAGCTCGCCCAGCACCTTGAACTCCACCCCTTCCGGACATAGCACGGCAATCAACTGATCAATCCGGCTCATGCCTGTTCTCCTTCCAGGTCCGCTACAATGGCATCAATGGCAGTGCGCAATTCGGCCTGCCTTGCCACGATACGCGCAATCTCGGAATTGAGTGTCTTGATGTCCACGGTTTCGCGGGTGTCTTCCTGCTCCACATAGCTTGATACAGCGATGTTGTAACCATTGGCAGTAATTTCGCCGTTGTCTACCAGCCGGGCGAAATATTCGATGTTCTGACGTGTGGTGAAGGCATCCAGAATCTTCTGCTGGTGCGTCCGGGTGAGCTTGTTTTTGTTGCCGCTGCGGGTGAATTGTGCAGAGCCGTCGATGAACAGCGTGGCGTTGTCATGCTTGGACTTCTTTAGCACGACAACGCATGTGGCGATGGTGGTGCCGAAAAACAGATCAGGCGGTAACTGGATCACTGCGTCCACATAGTTGTTGTCGATTAGATACTGGCGGATCTTCTGCTCGGCCCCACCGCGATAGAGCACGCCGGGGAATTCGACGATGGCTGCCGTGCCGTTGACTGCCAGCCAAGAAAGGATGTGCAGGGTGAAGGCCAGATCGGCCTTGCTCTTGGGCGCCAGTACGCCGGCCGGGGCGAAGCGCGGATCGTTGATCAGCAGCGGGTTGGCGTCGCCGTCCCATCTGATCGAATAGGGCGGATTGGAGACGATGGCCTCGAAGGGCTCGTCGTCCCAATGGTGTGGGTCGGTGAGGGTGTCGCCATGGGCGATGTCGAACTTTTCGTAGTTGATGTCGTGCAGGAACATGTTGATGCGACACAGGTTGTAGGTGGTGAGGTTCACCTCCTGGCCGTAAAAGCCCTGGCGCACCTTGTCCGGTCCCAGCACCTTGGCAAATTTCAGTAGCAGCGAACCGGAGCCACAGGCGGGGTCGTAGACCTTGTTCACCTCGGTTTTGCCCACCACGGTGAGGCGGGCCAGCAGTTCAGAAACTTCCTGCGGGGTGTAGAATTCGCCGCCGGATTTGCCGGCGGTGGAGGCGTACATCTGCATCAGGTATTCGTAGGCGTCGCCGAACAGGTCGATGCTGTTGCGCGAGAAGCTGCCGGCGCCGTTGGACAGCGGCAGATCGCCGATGGCATCGAGCAGCTTGACCAGCTTTTCGTTGCGCTTGGCCACGGTGGGGCCGAGTTTGCTGGAATTGACATCCAAATCGTCGAATAGGCCCTTGAAGTCGTATTCGCTGTCCGATCCCTTGGCGGAGGCCTCGATGTCGACAAAGATGCGCGAGAGGGTTTCGTTGAGGTTGGCATCCTGGCGGGCGCGGGCGCGCACGTTGGCGAACAGCTCCGAGGGCAGGATGTAAAAGCCCTTTTCCTTCACGGTCTCGGCGCGGCCGAATTCGGCATCCTTGTCGCTGAGGGTGGTGTAGTCGAAATCGGTGTTACCGGCGCGGCGTTCCTGCTCATTGAGGTAGCCGGTAAGGTTCTCGGAAATGAAGCGGTAGAACAGCATGCCAAGCACGTAGGTCTTGAAGTCCCAGCCATCGACGCTGCCGCGCAGATCGTTGGCGATGCGCCAGATGGTCTTGTGCAGCTCGGCGCGTTCGGTTTCTTTGCTGTTGTTCGTCATGCGGGCCTTCTGCCAGTCGATTGTGTGCTGTTGTTGGTCATGGCTGCGGGTTCGGTTGTGCGGCTATCGACCCTGTCGTGCCAGAAGTGGTAGATACAAGTTTCTGATTTATCTGGGCTGCACGGGCGTATCGCCCGTGTCTTTGGCCCAAGTCAGGCAGATAGGCCCAACTTTGAGCCATAGCCAAGCCGGCAGCTTGACAAAAATGCCGCTTGGGATAGACTTCCGCGTTGAGTTCACTGCCTATCGGCTTTGA
>Ga0214472_10001755_pt1 | contig 23779 bp, 22 predicted proteins | sample RVTome_6_FD_207662 | JGI IMG/M metagenome (GOLD analysis project Ga0214472, IMG submission 207662) | Soil microbial communities from uranium-contaminated site in the Upper Colorado River Basin, Wyoming, United States - RVT140D175 | ecosystem: Environmental > Terrestrial > Soil > Contaminated >...
CAATTGCGAAAGCATCTGGATTGGTTTTGGAGGGATCTATCGTTGTTTTCAGTGGCTATGGGCCGCGGGCGACACTGGACTGCCTTCGGATACCTTCAATCCATGCGCTTGAGATGCATCCACCTGCTGAGGATAGATAAGGACTTCTCATCGTGGTCCAATGGATATGAGAAGGTGGAGGCTGCGGTTGGGAAACAAGCCCTCCAGCAACTTCTGAAGACGCTTGCCAAGCTACAGACAAAGCAGATGCTTTCGGCTGTGGAAACCCTAGTTGCGCTCTATCGTCGTGTTGCACTGCGATTGACAGAGCAATACAGCATTCCCTATCCACATGCTGCTGAGCGGGTTGTTCTCAACGAGCTGGCACGAGCCACGGGGCTAGTAATCGGCTAATCAAATGACCAATCCGGCTAACAACTCGCCCAGTCAGGAGCACTGGATCTTCGACTGCCCCGCACACAACGCGGGATCTATGAGAGCGGATGCTTCGGCTTCGCTCAGCGCAGGCTCCCGCGGCCCGGGCTGTTGAGTATTGGGTCCGGCCAGGCAGTCTGGTTGCTTTGGGTGAAGGATAGAAGGCGGGGCGCTCAGCTCGAAAGCGTTAGCCGGAGTACTCAAGTAGAGGGTTTACGATATGCAAAGGAGCGTTGAATCATGCTCAACGAATTAACAGGTGACGGCTAGGCCAGGCAGGCTGCGTGCGAGGGAGGCGATCGACGTTGTGATAGTCGGCGCTGGTCAGGCGGGTCTTGTTGTCAGCTACCTGCTTGCTCAAGCGCGTATTCAGCACCAAGTGCTGGAGCGAGGCAAAATCGGTGAGTCCTGGCGTTCGCAAAGATGGAACTCTTTCCATCTGAACACACCCAACTGGTCAAACGGACTGGCCGGGATGCACTTCCCCTCGGAGATCCCGGATGGTTTCAGCCACCGCGATAGCCTGACAGAATACTTCGAAGATTACGCCAGAAGGTTCGACCTTCCCATCAGGCAGCATACCAATGTGGTCTCGTTGGATAAGTCGGTCGTAGGCGGATACAAGCTTCGCACAGACACAGACACTATCCTTTCCGCTGTCGTAGTGCTTGCAACGGGGAGCATGAGTCGACCGCGAGTGCCTGCCATGGCGCAGCGATTGTCAGGCGATATCAAATCCCTGGCATCGGGAGCCTACAGGGATCCGGAAGCACTTCCAGACGGGGCTGTCGTTGTCGTGGGGAGTGGCCAATCGGGGTGCCAAATCGCAGAGGATCTGATCAACGCCGGGCGCAAGGTATATGTTTGCGCGAGCCGTGTAGGTCGGATTCCTCGTGTGTATCGCGGTCGGGAAATCTTCGATTGGTGGCGAGACATGAGGTTTTTCGAAGCGAGGGTTGATGAACTGGAGGATCCATCAATACAATATGCGGCTCAGCCGCAAGTATCGGGAACGGATGGCGGCCATACGGTCAGCCTGCAATCATTGGCGAATGATGGCGCGACTTTGCTTGGACGCGTACAAAATGTTGAGGGCCACATTCTGGAGCTGGGGAACAATTTGCAGGAATGCATCGATTTCGCCGACGAAAAATCACAAGCCTTCAAGACTGCCATCGATGACTTCATTGAGCGCACTGGGATGCACGCTGATCCAGCCTTACCGGATCCGGGCGAGCCTGCGCTTGTGGACCTTGACGGTTCTGGCGATATAGAGACACTCGATCTGCGCAAGGCGGGGGTAGCTAGCCTGGTCTGGTGCACTGGCTTCGACGCTGATTGGAGTTGGGTAAAACTGGACGTATTCGACGATCGGGGCCAACCGCGCCATCGAGCCGGCATTACGGAGAGCCCGGGTCTCTACGTCATCGGTTTTCCATGGCTCTCCAAGCGAAAGAGTGGCATCCTGTATGGCGTGTCCGAGGACGCTGCCCATATCGTGCAACATATCGAAAACTACCTCGGCTAAACGCAATCCGGCTAATATTTCGCTCGAGCGGATGCTTCAGCTGCGATCAGCACGGTCTCTCGCGGCCCGGGCTGTTGAGTGTTGGGTCCGGCCAGGTAGACTGGTGGCTTTGGGTGAAGGATGGAAGGTGGCCCGCTCAGCTCGAAGGTGTTCGGCGGCGGTTAAGAGGCTCGGATGCAGCGCCTCGCCGCTCGACTTCATAGGGAGAAAACCACCGTGGCGGCCAAGTCAAGTGCAAAGGCAGACGTCGATGCGTTCCTGCGCGACTTGAAGCACAAACGCAAGGACGACATCCAGGCAATCCGCGCAATCGTCCGCACCGCCGACAAGAAGCTGGTCGAGCGTATCAAGTGGAACGCCCCGAGTTACGGCTATGATGACGACCGGGTCACCTTTCGCCTGCAGCCCAAGGACGTTGTCCAGCTCATCTTCCACCGGGGCGCAAAGAAACGCACGGACGCGTTCGTCTTCAACGACGACACCGGCCTCTTCGAATGGCTCGCCGACGACCGCGCCGCAGTCACGTTCAAGGACCAAGCGGACATCCGTGCGAAGAAGACCAAACTCACCAGTCTCGTCAAAAGCTGGATGGAAGCCACCTGCTGACCTCCACCAGTCTCTTGCACCAATGGGGATGCTGCATGGAGACGTGCCCTCTCCCCGGGATGACGCCGCCGAACAAGTCGCTCCACCCGACCGCGCTGTGTGCGGCGGGTGAGGTCAATCGGTAGGCGCCTAATCGCATGCTAGTATGAAGGTCAACAGGAATCGCCGCGAAATGCTGTCGAACGAACTACTACCAGCGTATCTGAGAAGCGCTTGATGCGTCAGGCAATGGGCCGCGGATCTGTCTATCCAGCGGTCGGGTTGGCCGATACTCGATCAGTCGCTTACTCGTCGCAATGGGCCTACGGAGAATTCGTGATGCAACAATGGGTTTGAGGAGCTCCCTGGCGATCTTGTTCTCCTTCACTCTTACCGCAGTAGGGTGCAGCGGAAGTGGGAACTCCTCAGCATCTTCCACCGCCAGTGCCAGCCCAACCCCGACAGCCGCAACGGCCGCGATCGAATGCATGGGCATTCAGGCGGAGACAGCATCGGCGGAATCCCTGGACTCGCTCGGCATTGTTAAGCCCACCGAAGCTCGGCTGTTGACTCTCGCGGAGGTGCTCCGCTCAGATAGCCGGTTTACACAGTTTCATTCGCTCGCGGGAGAGACGCTCACCGGCATTATGGAAGGCGGATCGCGTCTATCCTGGTTGGACATATGGGATTGGCCACCTCAAAGAATGGGAGACGATCGCGAAGGCGTCACGATCTTTGTTCCGACTGACGCTGGGTTCGAGGACCTCGAGCCCCAAATTCGACGAGCACTTGATGAAGGCCAGTTGGACAATCGCACCCGCTACACTTGGCTCGGTCACCATTATGTGCATCGGCTCTATCCGTCCTCTGAGTTCGTTGCGGGTCCCCAACGTACATGGTCAACTTCACCTGGCGCAGCTGTGGATCTCACCCTTGATCCTCCAACGTGGGGCGGATGCCCGATACTGCAAGCCGACCTGCGGACTGCGAACGGGTACATCCATGTGATCGGTGGCGTTGTCATGCCTCACGCGGTTCTAGACGCGATTGACTGATCAATCCCCCACCTATTGGACGTTCACCGCCAAGCTGCTACAGTTCTCTTGGGTTTGGAGATTTCTCGTCGAACTCGCATAGGTAGGACAATCGAAACGTACAGCAATTGGCACTTAACGACTCGCCCAGTCAGGAGCACTGGATCTTCGACTGCCCCGCAAACAACGCGGGATCTACGAGAGTGGATGTTTCTGCTGTGCTCACCCTTCGACAAGCTCAGGGCAGGTTCCCGCCGGCCGGGGTGTTGATTGCTGGGTCCGGCCAGGCAGGGTGGGGGATTTGGGTGTAAGATGGACTGCGGGCCGCTCAGCTCGAAAGCGCAAGGTGGGCCATCGTGTTTTCGGGAGGGATTTGATGGCGGATGATTCTGACGTGCTTCTCAAGTTCTTTGAAGAGGACTGGAGGCAGGTAAGGCAAGAGGAGGATCAGCGCACGGCATTTTCCAACATCGTCTTCCTGATTGCCTCTGCCGTGCTTGGGCTCCTCGCCCAATTCGGGCTAAGTCGCGATTCGCTCCCCCTCACAGTATTGCTGATCGTGTTGGGTATCTTCGGTGGGATTGCCTCTGAAAAACTGTATGAACGCAGCAAGCTCCACATGGAACTCGCATGGGCTTGGCGAAGGCGGCTCTATGAGCTCCATCCGGAGATCCAGGTCGATAGAATGGTAAAGGAGGCCCTGGAAATTAACCGGAATCGCTTCCCACGGCTGATGCGGATCCACTTGCACCACGTCTGGCTCGCGCTGGACTTGTTTATTGCTCTTGCCGGCGTGGCCCTGACGGCTGTTGTGGTAGCTCTCTTGTGAGCAACTATTAAACTGCCCGCCTCTATGCCTTCAGGAATATGTGGTGCGAGCCCGCCTGACAACTCGCCCAGTCAGGAGCACTGGATCTTCGACTGCCCCGCATACAACGCGGGATCTACGAGAGCGGATGCTTCGGCTTCGCTCACCCTTCGACAAGCTCAGGGCAGGCTCCCGCGGTCCGGGTTGCCACTTGATGGATCCGTCCCGGCAGTTTGGCGGCTTTGGGCGAAAGATGACAGGCGGGCCGCTCAGCTCGAATGGGTTAGGCCGCTCAACACCTGTCCGTAGCACACAAGCGTACAGAGGGAGAAGCATAGGCTACCTTACGAAGATTCACGGAGTCACATCCGCTAGCTTGGTTTGTCCTACTCGCTTACGCACTCGGTTGGTGGTCCATACCCTTCCCAGATGGCGGAATCCTGTCGTATGGCCCGTTCCTTGCTGCCATCGTCATTCTTTGTCTTACCGAGGGCGGATCAGACCTGCGGGCTTTGTTTCGCCGGAAAGTCACATGGCATGGGCCGCCAGACGGCCCAGTGTGAGCGCGTGGATCCGGGACCTGGGAAACCCTGCCTGCCGGGATTTCGACTGCTGGCTGGTGGCCGGTTGCTGCTGTGATAGTATCCTGAACCAACGCCTAGGGCGGGCAGGCAGACTTTCCGGCCCGCCGCGACCAGGTACCAAACTTTGAACACGATCATCCGCCAGGCCCGCAGTCTCTTTGGAACGCTCGGACGAGCACTGGCCGCAGGTGCCGGTCGAGGGCACGGCGCCGGCCCGGCGCCGGTGGCCGGCCAACGCGCCTCCCTGCGCCGGCTGCTGGGTCTGCGCCGGTCCTACCAACGGCGCGCCGAATACCTCGAAACGCTGATTGCCGTCAGCCAGGAGCAGGGCGATTCGCCCGACATGACCAGCGCCTTGTTCCGCATTGTGGCCTGTATCCAAAGCAACCTGGGGTTCCAGCGGACCATGCTCTACCTGACCGACGACGAGGCCATCAAGCTGGCGCTGCGCGAGTTCGGCGGTCAGGCCCCGGACTGGTTGGAGGCGCGCGGCCTGCAGTTGGGGTTGCCGGCAGGATCGCTGGTTGAGCAGGCGGCCAGCAGCGGCCGCGCCTCGCAGGCCAGCCGGCTGGTGCCGGATTCAGGGGAAAAGTCCGGGGCGACCGCGCCGACCACGGAGCTGGCCACCCCCCTGTTGGTGCGCGGGCGGGCCCTCGGTGTGCTGTTGGTGGCGCGTGGGCAGCCCCCGGAGTTCGACAGGGAGGAAATCAACGCCATCCAGGTGATCGCCAACCAGGCGGCCGTCGCCGTCGAGAACGCCAGGCTGCTGCGCGAGACCAAGACCCGCTTTGATGCCGTCGTCGCGTTGCATGAGACTTCGCTCGACCTGGTCTCGGAACTGGACAAGGCCAAGCTGCTGGAGGCGCTGCTGCGCCGCGGCGCCAGCCTGCTGGGGGTCAGCACCGCTGCCATCTTTGTGTACGACCCCGAGCTGCAGCAGATCCATAATCTGGCCAACTACAATACCTGGCGCGATTGGACCGGGGTCTCGCTCAAGCTGGGCGAGGGCGTCACCGGCAAGGTGGTCGAATCCGGCGAGCCCATGATCGTCAATGATTATGTCAATTGGCCGGGCAAGGCGGAGATCTTCAGCCGGACGACCAACCCGCGTGTGATGGGCGCCCCCTTGGCCTGGCAGGGACAGGTGATCGGGGCATTGATCGTCGATAAGCCGCTCGAGGAGCGGCCGTTCGACCAGCAGGATCTATGGCTGCTGGGCATGTTCGCCGACCTGGCCAGCATCGCCATCGTCAACGCCGATCTGCACCTTCAGGTCAAGCAGTTCGGCCATGAGCTGGAGCGCAAGGTTGAAGAGCGCACCAGGGAGCTGGCGGCGGCCAAGGAAGAGATTGCCGCCAAGGCCGAGCAGTTGCGCCTGTTGTTGACCAACACGATCCGCATCCAGGAGCAGGAGCGCAGCCGGATCGCCCTGGACATCCACGACGGGGTGCTGCAGCTGGCGGGCGCCATCCGCTACGAGATGCAGGCGGCCCGCAACATGCTGCCGGGGAGCGCAGCCGCCGACAGTACCGCCAAACTGGAGGCCGCCCGCCAGGCGCTCGACGAGCTGGAGACCGAGCTGCGCCGGGTGGTCTACGACCTGCGGCCCCCAGCGCTCGATGAAATGGGGCTTCTAACCAGCCTGCAGGACCACGTGCGCCGTTTTCAGCAGCTGACCGGAATCGAATGCAGCCTGAAAGTGGCCGGCGAGCCGTTCAGGTTGGCGCCGGACATCGAGACCGATGTCTACCGGATCGTGCTCGAGGCGCTGCAAAATGTGGCCTCCCACGCTAAGGCGACCTCGGTTTCGGTGTCGGTCAAGTTTCATGAGAAGACTCTGTCGGCCGAGGTGGCCGACAACGGGCGCGGCTTCGACGCGTCTCAATTTGGCGGCGAGGCCCGTGTCCAGCATCTGGGGCTCCTGAGCATGCGCCAGCGGGCGGAAGACAATGGGGGGTGCATGGAAGTGCATTCGGACCCGGCGGAGGGGACGCGGGTGATCTTCCGCGACATCGGCCGGTGAAGGGCTGGTCTGAGGTGAACGGCGTCCGATGAGTGAAATTCGCGTGCTGGTAGTCGATGACCACGCCCTGTTGCGCCGCGGGCTGCAGAGCATGCTGTCCTCGTATTCGGACATCGAGGTCGTCGGTGAGGCCTCCAACGGGCCGGAGGCAATCGAGGCGGTCAACACCCTCCAGCCGGACATCGTGCTGCTCGATATCCGCATGCCGGGTGTCGACGGCACCGAAGTCGCCCACCAGCTGCAGCATTATGCGCCCGAGACCAGGATCATCATCGTCAGCGCCTACGCCCACGAAGAGCACGTCCTCGAGGCTATCCGGGCGGGCGCGTACGCCTACGTTCTCAAACAGTCGGCCGACCAGGACTTGGCCGAGACGATTCGGCAGGTTTCCCGCGGCGAGCGCCGCTGGCCGGCCAGCCTGATCGACACCGTCATTCCCCAGCTTCAGGAGCAGGCCCAGGCCAATTTGCGCCATGAGCTCGGTCTGACCAAAGAAGATCTCGTCATCCTGCGCCATCTGGTGAGGGGATCGACCAACAGGGCCATTGGCCAGGATCTGCACTGCTCCGAGCGGACCGCCAAGCGCATGGTCCAACGGGTCGCCACGAAATTGGGTGCGCCCAACCGCCTGCGGGCCGCCGCCGAAGCCATCCGGCGCGGTCTGGCCTGACGTCCTCCTTCCTGCCCCGATAATTCGCCAGCGCACTCCGGCCCGAGCGGGCCACAGATTGTCCCTTCTGGGTGGTTGTAGCAGCCCCCACCTCTCCTCTACGCTTTCTAGGTAGACCTATCCACCACGCACACTGCGGGACGTGAGCCGCGGCCGGCGGATCCAACCCGCCGGCCGCAGCGAGGTCGACACACATGTTCAAGCGCCTGACTGCGGTAAGGCACGAGCAAGCCAGCAGCATGCAGCTGGTCGGCGAGGAAGTTGAGCGCCGACCCGGGGAATCGCTGGCTTCCTCGCTGCTGGCCGCCGGCTGGCCCCAGCCGGGGCGGAGCCTGGCGCCGACCAACCTGGCCCAAAGACAGACCTGGAACTACTACTGCGGCATCGGCGTATGCGGTGAATGCCGCGTGATGCTGCCCAACGGGACCTCCGTCAAGGCCTGCCAATACGAAGGGGACAATCAGCTGCCGCCGGAGGCTGCCGAGCCGTGAGCCGGGTCCGACGGGAATCGGCGGAAGTGGTCATCATCGGCGCCGGTCCGGCCGGGATGAGCGCGGCCGTGGCGGCTGCCAGTGCAGGGGCCGAGGTCGTGGTCATCGACGAGGCGCCGCGCCCCGGCGGCCGGGTTGGGGGCGCCCCTGCCGCCACGGCGGCTGCAGGGGCTGCTGTCCACCCCGGGCCGTATGACGACCGGCTGGCCCGGTTGACCCGAGTCTATGCCGAGCAGCCCCTGACCCACCTGGCGGGGACCACCGTCTGGGGGTTGTTTGACGACCGCCTGGTGGCGACGGATCACCCCGAACACCCCCTAATCGAAGCCCAATACCTGGTGATTGCCAGCGGTGCCTACGAAACACCGCTGGCCTTCCCCGGCTGGACGCTGCCCGGTGTCATGACGGTCGGCGGCCTGCAGCAACTGCGCAAGCGACAGGGCTTGGTCCCCCGGGGCAGGGTGCTCTTGAGCGGTACCGGGCCCTTCTTGTACCTGGCAGCCGACCAACTGGCGGCCGACGGGGTTGAGATTGTGGCGGTGGCCGATTCGGCGTCGCGCGCCGATTGGATCCGCTGGGGCCTGCGTCTGGCACGCCTGCCGGCGCTAGCCAGGGAAGGGCTGGGCTACCTGGGCCGCCTGCGCCGCCGGGGAATCCCGCTGCTGTACCGACGTGCCGCCGTCCGGGCGCTTGGCGAGGAGCGGGTCGAGGCGGCGGTTATCGCCCGGCTCGATAACATGTACCAGATTCGGGCCGGCAGCGAGCTGGAGCTGGCCGTCGACGTGTTGGCCGTCAACATTGGTTTCACCCCCGCCACCGACTTGACCCACTTGGCCGGCTGCCAGCACCGCCTCGACCGGCGAACCCACCACTGGCTGCCGGTGGTGGATAGCCTTCAGCGCACCAGCCAGTCCGGGATCTACGCCGCCGGAGACTGCGGCGGCATCGGCTACCTGCCTAAGAATCTGCTGCAGGGGGAGCTGGCCGGCACTGACGCCGCCCTGCGCCTGGACCGGATTCTCGAGACGGAAGCCCGTGAGCGCATCGGCAGGCTGCAGCGCCAGCTGCGGGCCAGCGCCTGGTACGGCCAACTGCTGTCCGAGATCTACGCCTTCCACCCCGGCCGGACGGCTTGGGCCGACGCGGGCACGGTGATTTGCCGCTGTGAGGGCGTGACAAGGGAAGCGATCGTGGCCAGCATGGAGGCCCAGGTATCGGTCGAGCTTGACGCCGTCAAGCGGTTGAGTCGGGCCGGTATGGGGCCGTGCCAGGGCAAGCTGTGCTTCCCGACCATCCTTGGCATGCTCGCCCAGGAGCTGGACGCCGACCGCTGGCGGGCCCAGGACTACAGCGCCCGCCCGCCGCTCAAGCCGATCTCCATGCACACGCTGGCCGAGCTGGCGGAGACCGTGCAGGCCCAAGAGCAGGGGGAGGCGGCATGAGGGCCTCTGCCGACGTCGTCATCATCGGGGGCGGAGTGGTTGGCTGTGCCAGCGCCTACTACCTGGCCAGGTCCGGCCTGTCCGTCACTCTGTTCGAGAAGGCGCCTCAGGTCGGCCAGGAGGCCTCCGGCGTCAACGCCGGCGGCGTGCGCCAGCACGGGCGGGACTCGGCCGAGATGCCGCTGGCGATCCGCGCCATCGAGATGTGGCAGACGCTGGGCGACGAACTCGACTTCGACCTCGAATACGTGCGCGGAGGCCACCTACGCTTCGCCTCGAACGAGTCCGAGTTCGAGGACCTGAGGCGGTCGGTCGCCGAGCAGCAGGCGCTTGGCCTGGAGGACATCATTCTGCTCGATCGGCGCGACGTCCTCGAACTGGTGCCCGACCTCTCGCTGGAGATCGTCGGGGCCTCCTACTGCCCGAGCGATGGCCATGCCAACCCGCAGCTTGTCTGCCCGGCGTTCGCCCGCGCCGCCGTGCGGCACGGGGCCTCGATCCAGGTGGGCACCAAAGTGACGTCGATCCAGCCGGCGCCGGGCGGCGGCTTTGCCCTGCGCACCGCCGCCGGCTCGGTCAGCGCCGCCAACGTGATCAACAGTGCCGGGGCCTGGGTAGGGCGCGTGGCGCGCATGGTCAACGTCGAAGTCCCCCTGGAGCCCCGCTATTGGCAGTCGATGGTGACCGAACCGCTGGCGCCGTTCCTGCGCCCGGTTCTGACCTGGGCCCATGTATCCAAAGCCAGCGGCAACTGGCGCAACCTGAACCTGAAGCAGCTCAAGCCGGGCCAGTTGTTGATCAGTGGGGCCTGGACCGGACAGGGCAGCCTCGAGTCGATGGCGCGGGCGACGGTCCCCGAAGGCGTGATGGGAAGTGCCCGCGATTTCGTTCGCCTATTCCCCCACCTGCGCCACATTCAGCTGCGGCGCGCCTGGGTCGGGGTCGACGGCCACCCGCCGGACAACGTCATTATCTTCGGGCCGGTCGACGCCATCCCCGGCTTCTACCTGGCCGGCCCCGGATCGGGCCACGGATTCGCCTTGGGCCCAGCCATGGGCGAGGCGCTGACCGAGCTGATCACAGTCGGAGGGACGCGGGTGCCGATCAACGGCCTGAACCTAAACCGCTTCACGGTCGTGGGTGCCTGAATGGCGTCGGCGGCGAATGGGACCACTTCCATGGTGGCAGGCAAGGTGGCCATTGTCACCGGCGCCGGACGGGGCATCGGCCGGGCGACGGCCCAGCTTCTGCTCCGAAGCGGGATGCAGGTGGCTCTCGTCGCCCGCAGCGAAGACGAACTGCGCCGGGCAGCCCTGGAGGCCGCCGACGGCAATGGCCGGGCGCTGGTCGTCCCGGCCGACGTTTCCGACGAGCGCCAGGTCGAACGGGCCGTGCGCCACACGCTGGAAGAGCTGGGGCGGGTTGATATCTTGGTCAACAACGCTGCCATCGGTGACTGGTGCCCGGTTGAAAGCTATAGCCTGGAGCGCTGGGACCGACTGATGGCTGTCAACCTGCGTGGCGTCTTCCTGTTTGCACGGGCGGTCATCCCGATCATGCGCCGCCAGGCAGTCGGCCACATTGTCAACCTGTCATCCGGGGCAGGTCGGCGCGGGCTCAAGAACCGGGCGGCCTATTCGGCCTCCAAGTTCGGTGTGATGGGATTCAGCGAAGCGCTGGCGCTGGAGGTATCCGAATTCGGGATCAAGGTGACGGCGGTGCTGCCCGGCGAGGTGGCGACCGGTTTCACCGGCCACTACCCGCCCGACGTGCCGCGGCCCGATCCACAGATGGCCTTGAGCCCCGAGGCTGTGGCCGAGTCAATCCTGGCGGTGGTAGCCACCGGGCCAAGGACACGTATCGCCGACCTCGCCATCCGGCCGCTCTAGCGGCGGCAGTGATAAGGGCCAGGAGGGAGCAAGCATGAAGACTGCGATTAGGGGCAACCACTGCGCCATGGTTACGCCCTTTACCGATGATGGGCGCATTGACGAACCGAGCCTGGAACGGCTGGTTGCGCACCTGCTTGCCGAGAACGTTCACGGCCTGCTGGTGGTGGGCACGACCGGTGAGGGCTTCAACCTGGAGGTCGCCGAGCGCATGCACATCGCCGAACGCGTGCTGCGCTGGGTGAACGGCGGCGTCCCGGTGGGCGTCATGATCGGCTACGCCGGCACCCAAACCTCGATCGAGCTCGGCAAGCACGCCATGGAAGTCGGGGCCGATTACGTGCTGGTCCCACCTCCGCCGTCGGCCTTTCCGCTGTCAGGTGTCGGGTTGGCCGGCTACTACATCGAAGTGGCGCAAGCTGTCGACCTACCGGTCATGGTCTACGACGGCGGCGGCGGCATCGAGGTATCGCTGGCCGTCTGGCAGCGGCTGATCGACGAGTCCGACAACGTTCGCTACGCCAAGGTGTCCGTCCACGACCCGGTGAAGGTCAAGACGCTGCTCAAGGGGCTGGGCGGGCGAATTCAGCCGCTGGCGGGCAAGGAAGAAACCGTGCTGGCGATGCTGGGCAACGGTGCCGTCGGCATGATCTCGGGTGCGGCCAACGCCGCGCCGGCCGATGTCAGCGCCGTCTTCGAAGCCTATACCAGCGGCGACCGAGAGGGGGCGCGGCGGATCTTTTACAGCCGGGTCAACCCCCTGGTCACCATGACCTTCCCGGCCCGCAACGAGTTCATACAGTGTCTTAAGCAGGTGCTCCACTGGAAGGGCGTGATCGCCTCGCCCGCCACGCGCCACCCCCTGCCAGGGCTGGATGACGTGCGCATCGAGGAACTGCGGGGCGCGTACGAGTTCGCCATCGCTGAAGACCGCCTGTCGCAGACGCCGGCGGCCGACTAGCCAAGGAGGAGTGTTTTCGTGGGCCTACTAATCCGCGGGGGCACGCTGTTGGACGGAACGGGGGCCGAGCCCATTGCCCAGGGAGCGGTCCTGATCGAAGACAAACAGATTGTAGCTGTAGGGACGGAGAATGATATTGGCGTGGTTAATGGCCACCAGACCCTGGATGTTGAGGGGGGGACGATCATCCCGGGGCTGATCAACCTGCACGACCACCTGCATCGGCGCATGATCCGCTACCCGCGCCCGAGCTGGTCGTACCGCCTGCACTCCAGGGAAATCGAAAGCGAGGCGGACTCGTTCCTGGTCCTGCAGGCAGCGCACAACCAACTGATCCAGCTGAGGAGCGGTGTGACCACCGTACGCGACGTGGGCTGCCGCAGCCACATGATGGTCGATCTGCGGCGCTCGATCGAAGAAGGCGTGCTGCCCGGGCCGCGCCTGCTGGTGGCCGGCAACTCGATTTCCATGACGGGCGGCCACGGCGCCAGCCACCGTGAGGTTGACGGTGTCGATGAGGTGCGCAAGGCGGCCCGCGAGCAGCTGCGGGCCGGCGCCGACTTCCTCAAGCTGATGGCCACCGGCGGCATTTTGAATTTCCCCGACGAAGACCCAGGCAATGTCGAGCTTAGCGAAGCCGAGATGCGGGCGGCCATTGAGGAAGCCCACAAGGTGAACCGAAAGGTGACGGCCCACGCGCACGCGGCCCGTGGCATCAAGAACGCCATCCGGGCCGGCATTGACTGCATCGAACATGGCTCCTTCCTCGATGACGAGGCCATTGAAATGTTTCTTGAGCACGAGGTTGTACTCGACCCGACCCTCTCGGGGATCTGGCGCTACACGATGTACGAGCGGGAGGCCGGCAATGTCGAGCTGGCCGATGTGCTCGTCGAGCATGCCATTGAACCCGGCAGAGCCAACGTACGCAGGGCGATCGAAGCCGGCGTGACCATCGGCGTCGGCACTGACAGCGCCGGCATCGTCGCTGAGGAGATTGAACTGCTGGCCGAGCTGGGCATGAGCGCCATGGATTGCCTGGTCGCCGCCACCCAAAACTCAGCCAAAGCGCTGGGCTTGCTGGACCGGATCGGAACACTCGAGCCCGGCAAGGCGGCCGATGTGGCCGTGCTGGGGTCGAGCCCGTTGGACGACATTCGGGCCTTCTATGACGTGAAATGGGTGCTGAAGGATGGGGTGTTGTTCGAGGGCCAGATCGTTCATTAGGTTCCTGTGGCCAAGACAAGAGACGGAGCAAAGATGCGAACGCTACTGACGGGAGCCACCCTGATCGACGGTTCCGCCGGCGATGCCCAACCGAACGCCGCCGTCCTGATTGACGGCGAGCGTATCGCAGGCGTCGGCCGGGCAGAGGCCGTGCCCGCCAACTGGGCCGCCGACCAGGTGCTGGATGTCAAGGGCAGATTCATCATTCCGGGCATGTTCAACCTGCACGACCACGTCTATCGCAAGGACATTCGCAACGTCCGGCCCGGCTGGACATACGACCAGCACTCGCGCGACATCGAGCGCCAGAACGACAACTACCTGGTGCTTTCGGCGGCCCGGCACGGGTTGGATTCGCTGCGGTCGGGTGTGACCACCATCCGCAACGTAGGTAGCCGCAGCAACCTGATGGTGAGCCTCAAGCGGGCCATCAACCAGGGGCTGGTCACTGGGCCGCGCTTGAAGGTCGCCGTACGCCCAATCGTGATGACCGGTGGTCACGGCTACTACATCGGCCGCCAGGCCGACGGTCCCGACGAAGTGCGCAAAGCAACCCGCGAGCAGTTGCGTGACGGGGCGGATTTCATCAAGTTGATCGTCACGGGCGGCATCCTGGGCATGCCCAAGGAACACCCGGGCAACCCGCAGTTGACGGTTGACGAAATCCGGGCGGCGGTCGACGTGGCCCACGACGCCGGCAAGCGCACCACTGCGCATGCCGACGCCACCGCCGGCATCCGCAATGCCATCGAGGCCGGCATCGACTGCATCGAGCACGGCACCTTCCTGGACGACGAGACCATCGACCTGATGCTGATGCACAACATCCCGCTCGTGCCGACCCTGTCGGGCAAGCGCGGCTATGCCGAGTATCACCTGCCGGCCAACCGGGAGTTCTATGAGTTGGTCTACCGCGAGGGGATCGCGCCGCAGATAGCCAGCGTGCGCAAGGCGTACGAGGCCGGCGTCAAGATTGGCGTCGGGACCGACACGGCGACGCTGGTCGCCGATGAACTTGACGATCTCATCAAAACCGGCATGTCGCCGCGGGAATGCATCGTGGCTGCCACCTCCGTATCCGCAGAAATCGTGGGCATGGAAGGCGAGGTTGGCACCATCGAGCCCGGCAAACTGGCCGATCTGGTTGTGTTGAAGCAGGACCCGTGGAAGGACATTGCGGCAGTGCGCCAGGTGGACTTCGTGCTGAAAGGAGGCGCTATGATCCGTGCCGACGATCCGATCCTGTAAGCGCGTGGGGGCCAGGGACGTGATCGTCCAAATCTCTATCGACCAGGAGCGTTGCACCTGGGCTTCGAACCACTCGTTAAGAGGAGAGACTTGATGCATACCAACAAAGCAATCCGGCTGATGGTGCTGGCGGTTCTGCTGCTGGGCACAGCGGCTGGCTGTGCTCCGGCGACGGAGGGCCCGCCCGGCCCGGAAGAGCCGGCTGCCCCCACGTCCATACCGACGGAGCCGGACGAAGAGCCGGCGCCGCCGGAGGAGCAGGCCGAAGTTCCGGACGAAATCGTCGTGCTGTTCGACGGCTCGGATCCGGGCACGCTCGATCCGATTTACGACACCACGGCCACTTCAACCAATATCTATGACAACTTGTTCGACACCCTGATTCACCGGGCCAACGATGGTTCGGTTGAGCCGGGCATCGCCGAGTCGTGGGAGAACCCCTCGGACACCGTCTGGGAGTTCAAGATCCGGGAAGGCGTCCAGTTCCACAATGGCGAGACGTTGGACGCCGCCGATGTGGCCTTCACCCTGGGCCTGATCATCGATCCCGAAACCGAATCACGTTGGGGGCCGCACCTGGCCGATCTAGAAAGCGTGGAGCTGGTCGATGAGACGACCGTGCGTGTGACGACCAAGCAGCCGTATGCACCGCTGCTGGCGCGCATGACGGCCGTCTGGATCCTGCCCGACGAGTACTATCAGGAGGTCGGCGGCGAGGAGTTTGGCGTCAACCCCGTCGGCTCCGGCGCCTATGAGTTCGTCGAATGGGTCCGCGACGACCACCTGACGATGGTGGCCAATGAGGATTACTGGCGCGGCGCCCCGAGCATCGGCACGGCGATCTGGCGCTTGGTGGCCGATCCGCTGACGCGCGTCGCCGCGCTGCGTGCCGGCGAGGCCGATATCATCTTCCACACGCCGGTTAGTGAGGTCGAGGGCCTCAACAGCGACCCGAACATCCGCGTGGAGAGCGTGCCATCGGCGCGCGTGATGTTTGCCGGCTTCGACACCTTCGAGCCGCCCTTCGATGATGTGCGCGTCCGCCAGGCGCTAAACTACGCCGTGGACAAGGAAGCCATCATCGAAAACATCCTCGGCGGCTGGGCTTTCCAGACGGCGAGCGTGGGCGGAGTGGCCTCGTTCGGCTATGACGAAAGCATCGAGCCCTATCCCTATGATCCAGAAATGGCGCTTGAGCTGCTGGCCGACGCCGGCTATCCCAACGGCTTCGAGGCCGACTGGCACGGCACCCGCGGCCGCTATGCCTCGGATGTGGAAATCCAGGAAGCCATCGCCGGCTACCTTGAGGCCGTCGGGGTCATCGTCAACTTGAATTTGACGGACGTCGGCACCTTCTTCGATGGCTGGGTCAACGACCAGTACACGGCCTTCTGGTTCTTTGGGCTGGGCGACCCCCTGCTGGACCTCGAGTACGTTATCAACGGCACGGTCTACACGGGTGGGCGCGGCTGGTACTACAATTCGCCGGAGACCGACGAGTTGATCGCCGCCTCCAAGGCGGAGTTCGATCCGGAGGCCCGCGCCGCGATCTTCAGCGAGCTGCTGAACATCCTGCACGAAGAAGCGCCGTGGATCTTCCTTTGGAATGAGGTCAGCCACTGGGGCGTCGATGCCCAACTGCAATGGCAGCCGAATGCCGACGAGGACGTGTGGCTTTTTGACGCTTCCTTCGAGTGAGCCGGCTCGACCGCTGATCTAAGAGCTCGACTGCGATGAGACTCTGAGAGCACCGCCGCCCCGGCCAAGGGGCCTTCGTACCCCGGTGAGACGCTGCATCGTGCGGCTGACCGTCGTCGGGGCCCCTTGGTCGGGCGGCTTCCATCGTGAGGCCGGACGCCTATGGTGCGCTATCTGACACGCAGGGTGCTGCTGATCCCGGTGGCGCTCTTCTATATAACCTTGCTTACCTTCATCGCCACGCGGCTGTCTGGCGACCCCACCGTGCTCATGCTGCCGCCGGATGCGACGCTGGAGGACATTCAAGCCTACCGTCATAGGATTGGCCTCGATGAGCCGATTCATGTGCAGTACGTCCGTTTTCTAAGCGGGATCCTGCAGGGGGATTTTGGCCGATCGCTGCACTTTCGGCAGGATTCGCTGGAGCTAGTGCTGAGTCGGTTGCCGGCGACGGCCGAGCTGACGTTGGCGGCTATGGCTATGGCGGTTCCCATCGGCGTTGGCGCCGGCGTGCTGTCGGCGACCAGGAGCGGCAGCCTACTGGACGACGTGACCAGCGTCTTTGTGCTGCTGGGCCAGTCGATCCCCGTCTTCTGGCTGGGCTTGATGATGATCTTGCTCTTTTCCGTGCGGCTGGGGTTGTTCCCGGTGTACGGGCGTGGTGGGCCGGAGCACCTGGTGCTTCCGGCGGTGGCCCTGGCCGCCTACTCGACGGCCCGCATCGCCCGTCTGACGCGGTCCAGTGTCATTGAAGTCCAGCGCGAAGACTACGTCCGGACGGCTCGCGCCAAAGGCCTGGCCGAGCGGCGGGTGCTGTGGGTCCACGTTATGAAGAATTCGGCCATTCCGGTCGTGACGGTGATCGGGCTGCAGGTCGGCGCCATGTTCGCCGGGGCAGTCGTGACCGAAACGGTCTTTGCCTGGCCGGGGCTCGGCATGCTGATCACGCAGGCAGTCTTCACCCGCGATTATCCCGTCATTGTGGCAGCCGTATTCGTCAGCTCGCTGGTCTTCATGCTGGCCGCCCTGCTCGTCGACCTTTCTTACATGCTGTTCAACCCTCGGCTGCGCTATGAGTGACACGGCCAACGGGCGGGCGCTGCTCCGGCAAGAAGCAGGGCCCGACCTGCGGCGGCTATGGCGGGCCATCGGCCGGCGCCGCGTGGGGGCGCTGGGCATCAGCATCATGTTGGTCTTTGTGCTGGTCGGCTTTTTGGCGCCGCTGCTGGCGCCCCACTCGCCCTTTGAGCAGGATATTGCTAACCGCCTGGCGCCCCCGTTCTGGCTGCAGGACGGCACCCCCGTCCACTTATTGGGAACCGACCAGTTGGGCCGCGACCTGCTGAGCCGCGTGATCTACGGGGCCCGCGTATCGCTGATCGCCGCCTCGGCCACCGTGTTCTTGGCCAGTGTGGTGGGCATCTTTCTGGGGTTGATCGCCGGCTACTTTGGCGGCTGGTGGGATGAGCTCATCATGCGGATCGTCGACACGCAGTTGTCCTTTCCGTTTGTGCTATTGGCCATCCTGTTGGCCGCCTTTCTGGGGCCGAGCCTGACCAATATGGTGATCGCACTGGTCATTGCCAGCTGGGCGGTCTACGCCCGCATTGCCCGAGCCTCGGTGCTCGAGGTGCGCGAGCGGGAGTACGTGCAGGCGGCCCTGGCCATCGGGGCCGGCAGCGGCCGCATCCTGATGCGACACATTCTGCCCAACATCGCCGCGCCGCTCTTGACTATCGGCTCGCTCGAGGTCGGCCGCGTGATCATTGTCGAAGCCACCCTGAGCTTCATCGGTCTGGGGGTCCAGCCGCGGACGCCGGCCTGGGGCAGCATGCTGTATCAGGGGCGGGAGTATATGTCGACCGCCTGGTGGCTGACTGTCATCCCCGGCTTGGTGATCACAATCACCGTGCTGGGCGCCAATCTGCTCGGCGACTGGGTGCGCGATACGCTCGACCCGCGGCTGCAGGATCGGTAGGGTGCCCGAAGAATCGCGGCCGCCGGCAAGCGCCAACGGGCGCCCCGGGCGATCCGGGACGAAGGAGTGGGCCGGTTGGCCGCCGGCGGGGCGAGGCCGGCGCCTCGCCCGGAAAGGAGGCTCGATGGGGGTGTTCACCGTCGTGTTTGCCGACGGAATGACCGAGGCCGATCTCGCTTGGGCACAGTCGTTGGCCCCGGCAGACGGGCTGGTGCTGGCGGCCCCACCTGAAGAGCGTCCGGGGGACTTTGGACCACTGCTGGCGGGGGCGAATGCCCTTGTAGTGCGGCACCAGGCAGTGACCGCCGAGGTTTTTGAGGCGGCTCCCAATCTGCAGCTTATCCAGCGGTACAGCACCCGTTGTGACGGGGTCGATCTGCTGGAGGCCCGCCAGCGGGGCGTTCAGGTGGCGACGATGCCGCTCCATGGGGCGGTGGCGGTGGCCGAGCTGGCGATCGCGCTGGTTCTTGGGCTGAGTAAGGATCTGATCCACGCCCACCGGCACACAGCGGCGGCAGACTACCGGACCTTGGGCGTCAAGCCGATCCTGACCGACGAGCACACCTACCAGTTCAACTGGATGAAGCTGTCCGGCCTGCGAGAGGTCTACGGGCAGACGCTGGGGGTGATCGGCTTTGGCGAGATCGGCACCGAAGCGGCGCGCCGGGCCCGCGCCTTTGGGATGCGCATTGTGTACAACAAGCGTCGACGGCTACCGCCGGAGGTAGAGCAGGCAGAGGAGGCCACCTACGGCAGCAAAGAAGAGGTGGTCCGGGCGGCCGACTATTTGCTTCTGTCGACACCTTTGACGCCCCAAACTACGGGCATGATCGGGCGCCGCGAACTGGATCTGATGAAGCCGACCGCATTTCTGGTGAACGTGGCCAAGGGCGCGGTGGTTGATGAGGCCGCGTTAGTTGAGGTGCTGCAGTCCGGCCGCATTGCTGGCGCCGGGCTCGATGTCTTCGTGCGCGAACCGCTGCCTCACGGCGATCCCCTCTTGACCTGTGACAATGTCATTCTGACGCCGCATATCGGCGGTGGGACGGCTGGGGCCAAGGCGAAGCAAATGCACGCAGTGCTTGAGAACGTCCAGCGGTTTGTCCAGGGAAAGCCGGTACTGCACCGTGTCGTCTGACCCACCAATCGACGCCGGTGTGCTTGCGGGCCCGGCCACCCGTCGCGCCGGCGGGCCGGAAGCAACAAAGGCGGCCCCCTCGGAACTCAGCCGGGCCGGGCTCGTGGCGCTGGTATCGGGCCACACCGTCCACGACACTTACCAGGCCTTCCTGGCACCGCTTCTGCCGGGGATCGTCGCCCGGCTGTCGCTCAGCCTGACCCAGGCGGCGCTGTTGGACGTCTTTTTGCAGGCGCCATCGATTATTCAGCCGGTCATCGGCTACCTGTCCGATCGCCTCAACCTGCGCTGGGTGGTGATCCTGGGGCCAGCGCTGGCCGGTCTGGCCATGAGCCTGCTGGTGGTGGCGCCGTCGTATGCCGCCCTGAGCTGGCTCCTGATTTTGGCCGGCGTGGCGTCGGCCGCCATCCATGCGGCCGGCCCAACGATCGCCGCCAACATGGGGCGCGGCCATGTGGGGCGCAGCATGGGTGTGTGGATGGTGGGGGGTGAGCTGGGCCGGGCACTTGGGCCGGCGGTCGCCGTCCTGGCGCTCAGCGTTATGGAGCGGCGGGCCTTCCCGTGGTTGATGAGCATCGGCTTCATTGCCTCGGCCGGTCTCCTGTATTTCCAGCGAAGAGGGGGGATTACGACCGCCAGCGGCAGCGGGTCCGGCTCCTTCGGGGCGGCATTGATTGCCATGCGCCGTGTCATGCTGCCGTTGGGGGCGCTGTGGCTTGTGCGCTCGTTCGCTCTGACAGCCACCAGCACGTTCTTGCCCCTGTACCTGACCGAACGCGGCGCTGCCCTATGGATGGCCGGCGGGGCGCTGACGCTGCTGCAGGGCTCCGGCGTTCTGGGTGCCTTCCTTGGGGGTATCGTCAGCGACCGCCTCGGCCGGCGGGCGGTCATGTTCGCCTCGATCTTCTTAACCGGGCTTTGTCTGCTCGCGTTCACCGCCGTCAATGGATGGTTGATGGTGATCCTGCTGATCCTACTTGGGTTGAGCATGCTGTCCATCGGGCCGGTGGTGATGGCCATGGTCTACGAGAGCTATCCTGAGAGCCGGTCAATGGCCAACGGCACCTTCATGACGACCGCCTTCCTGGCGCGCGCCGTGGGGGTGTTGGTTGTGGGGATTGTGGCGGATAACGTAGGGCTGCAGTTGGCCTTCCGCGGGGCGGCGCTTGTCTACCTGTTGGGCCTGCCTTTGATTTTGCTTCTGCCTACAGAGGGCAAAGCGCCGCCGCCAGACTTGGACGCCCTCCTGCCCGAGGGCTGACTTCGGTCTAGGCGGCTCTTTGGGCGGGTGGAGATGGGGGAAAAGGCCGCCGGCATACTGGAGGCGAAGATGGATCGGGCTGTGTTTGTCCCAGGCGGGGAGGCGGGGCAGGGCGGCGGGGAGCCGATCCTGTTCAAAATCGTGCTTGTCCCCTTGGATGGATCCCCCAAAGCCGAGCAGATCCTGATGCACGTCAAAGCCCTACAACGGGCCTTCCACAGCGAGGTCATCCTGCTGCGGGTCGTCGCACCGGCCCCCTCCCTTTTGGGCCGGAGTGAGATCCTGCTGCTGTCCCGTCCGGACCCGGCCGACCGTGAGGCCGAGCGGGCCGAAGCCTATCTGAACGCCCTGCGGATCAGGCTGGGCGCCGGGTTTCGCCCGGTGCGCACGCTGTGTCTCGCCGGCGATCCAGCCGCGTGCATTCTGCGGGCGGCCGACCGGGTCCAGGCCGACCTGATCGCCATGGCGATCGGGGCCCGGGCGGGGCTTGCCCGGCGCTGGTCGGCGGGCGTGGCCGGTGCGGTGCTCATGCGAGCTGAGATGCCGGTGTTGTTGGTGCCTTCCCCCGGATAACCTGGGCTGGCTTCAGGGCATGCCCCCCCCGGCTGACTCAGATAACCCGGACTTTGTCCTGCACTGCGCGGAATTCGGAATCCCCGGTCACCAAGTCGGCGTCGTGCTCTTGGGCGGCGCCGAGGTTGCCGGCCTAGTCAGTGCCGATTCGGTACGAGCTACCGGATTACAGGAGTTGGGAGCCGACAAAGTTGTTTCCAACACTTTACCGCTCCGGGACCGGTTAGACCTCATCCTTGCCCCGGTCGACGGTGAAACGCTCGCCCATCTGATGAAGACCATTGATCCTTTAGGCACGATCGCGATGTTCGGCAACAGTTCCGGTCAGCTCACCAACTTCAACGTGCGCAACATTTCCTTGGACTCCCTTATCCGTGTTCAGGGCTTCGAGCTCTTCTACCGCGCAGAGCCCTTCAGACGCGACCTTGGATACTTGGCCCGGTTGGTCGCCGAGGCTAGGCTCATCCTTAAGGAGCTGGGGAGTTGTGGTGGGAGCAGATCCTAGAGGCTCTGCGACGGCTCAGCAGCCATATGGTAGCCGGGAAGCTGGTCCTAACGCTTGCTGGCTAGAGCAGGCGAGAATCATCGCCTCGCGCCGCCCAACAACTCGGTGATGCCGACCCGGCCAGCCGAGTATTTGGCTTTGGCGCGATACTAGCCTTGGGCTGGCCGGGCGGCTCACCTCGAGGCCTCCACGCGGCCTTGGCAACCAGTTATGCCCCGGCCAGCAGGTCGTATGTTGGAGAACGCATCGTGCCCCCCCGAACTTGGCAACAGACAGGTTTATCCAGGGAAGCGACGCGACAAGAGCTCCGAGAACAGCTCGATGATGCTGTACAGCTGATAATCGCCGCCGTACGTGAGATTGAACACCCGGAGTCCCTGCGCGTAGACGATTGGTCGGCAAAGGACACGCTTGGTCATATTGCGTTCTGGCACGAGAGCTTCGCACGCAATGTGAGTGCGCTCGCTAACCACCGAGACCCACAGGTATTAGAGGGCCCATATCCCGCCCTCAATCAGCGAGGTGTGGAAGCATCCCGCGCATGACCGTGGGCCGTATTGCTGGACGGATCCGCCGCGCTCAAGCAACCATCCGTCGATGCATCGTCAAGCTGCCCGCAGAAACGGCAATCCCGTATCGCAAGGGGTCGCGAGACTACTCACCCGAGGAGCACTTGGTAACGGTGCGGGGCCACATCATTGCCCACTTGCACCGGGTAGAGAGAGCGCGGAGGCGGCGAAGGCGCGACGAAAGGTCGATAGGTTCCCTTAACCGGGGTCAATCGATTCGCCGTACTGTGGCCACTTAACATCTCGCTCAGTCAGGAGCACTGGATCTTCGACCGCCCCGCACACAACGCGGGCATTACGAGAGCGGATGCTTTGGCTTCGCTCACCCTTCGACAAGCTCTGGGCAGGCTCCCGCAGTCCGGGGGGCTACCGGATGGGTCCGGCCAGGCAGGGTGGGGGATTTGGGTGTAAGATGGTTTGCGGGCCGCTCTGCTCGAAAGCGTTAGGGCGCTCTCTTGCATGTGAAGGAAGGTGTTATCGCCATGTTGAAAGGTGAGAGTGTGATCCTGAGGCCTGTTCACCAGACGGACCTTCAACGCCTCTATGAATTTCACCAGGACATCGCAAACAGGGGTCCATACTTCCCGATTGGGGTCATGCCCGAACCGATCTTCCAGGCGAAGTTTTCGGAGACCGGTTTCTGGCAGGAAGACGATGGCATGCTCCTGATCGTCGACGGCGATGACACGATCATTGGCCATGTCGAGTTCTTCCGTACGGTTCGCTACCTCGATGAACTCGAACTCTCCTACCATATCTACTCCAAGAACTACAGTGGCAAGGGGATTGCCACAGAGGCGGTTGAGCTCATGTCCGGTTACCTGTTTGACAGGAAGAAACAGAACAGAATCCGGCTGATCATTCATCCGGACAATGCCGCCTCGAAACGAGTCGCTGAGAAGTGTGGATACCGATTTGAGGGCACAAATCGCGGGGCCTGGTTTCACAAAGGAAGGAACCACGACGTCGACGTGTATGCGCTCTTAAGGGACGAGTTCTATGAGAGGCCCAATCGATAATTGCTGCCTGTATCGGGTTGAACGTGCGCTCGAACATCTCGCCCAATCAGGAGCATTGGATCTTCGACTGCCCCGCACGCAGCGCGGGATCTACGAGAGCGGATGCTTCGGCTGCGCTCACCCTTCGACAAGCT
>Ga0214472_10001756_pt1 | contig 23756 bp, 23 predicted proteins | sample RVTome_6_FD_207662 | JGI IMG/M metagenome (GOLD analysis project Ga0214472, IMG submission 207662) | Soil microbial communities from uranium-contaminated site in the Upper Colorado River Basin, Wyoming, United States - RVT140D175 | ecosystem: Environmental > Terrestrial > Soil > Contaminated >...
CATCCAGCCCACCGGCGTCCCACTGCTCGCGGTAGCTGGTGATGTCACGAACACCGGCGTCTGCGAGCAGGTCGTAGCGACGATCCATCTCAGCTACGGCCCATTGCAGGGCATCTGCCGCCTTCTTCGGGTTGGTGATTACCCGGGTCAACAGATGGGGCACACCGTTGTACTGGCCGAGCTCGACACGCTTCGGATCGACCAGGATCATCCTGACCTCCTCAGGTGTCGACCGCATCAAGAGGGACATCACGATCGAGTTGATGCACGATGACTTGCCGGCACCGGTCGCACCCGCAATCAGGACGTGGGGAAGCTCGTCGAGATGCAGCATCCGGCTCCGGCCGCTCACGTCCTGGCCAAGGCCGACCGCAAGCGGGTTCCTCGTGTGACCGGCGATGTCGCTGATGAGGATCTCACCGAGTGTGACCAAGTCGCGGTGCTTGTTTGGCACCTCGATCCCGATCGCGCTCCTGCCCGGGATCGGGGCCAGAATCCGTACGTCGGCCGACGCCATTGCGTATGCGATGTCGGTTGTCAAGCCGGTCACCCGGGACACTTTGACCCCCGGCTCGAGCTCGACCTCGTACCGGGTGACCGTTGGACCGGGGACTATGCGGGTCAGACGGGCGTCGACGCCGTGCTGAGTGAGTGTCTGCTGCAACTCGTATCCGGCCTGCTCGAGAGCCCTACGGTTGTGACCGTTGGCTTCGCCGACCTGGAGGATCTCCAGCGGTGGGAGCCGGTAGCCGTCACCGCTCGCAGGTTTGGGAGCGGGCCGCCTCGTCGTCTGCTTCGGTTTTGGCTTGGGCGGCCCGGACTTCTCAGCGTCCTTGTTGGGCGGCGCGTGCTTGTCCGGCGCAGGCACCGGTGGGAGCTGTACGGCAGGCGCCGGGGTTGCTTGCTGTTGACCCGACCGGCGCAGCTCTCCGAGCAAATACCGGACACGGCGGAATCCGGCGGCGATGCTCAGCCCGACGTCACGAATGGTTGCCTTGGTGAGGATGAGTGACGACATGGCAACGACGCCGAGGAGCACGACGAATGCGCCCCAGAAACCGATGAGCCTTCGCAGCGGGAAGGCGATCAGCGAGCCGACCGCTCCGCCGCGTTCGATGACCTTGTCGACCGAGGACGCCAGCGACACAGTGCCCGTGAGCAGATGAAACAGCGCCATCGATCCAACAAACAGCACCAGCATCCCAAGTGTGAGCCGGCCGTAATCGGTGCGGGGCATCGTCGAGATCATGGCGATGCCGATGACTGCGAGAACGAACGGAGCGAAGTAAGCCCATACACCGAAGACGAGTTCGAGACCGGTCGCCGACCAGTCTCCCAGAGGACCGGCAAGCTCGAAGAAAGACAGCAGCAACAAAGCGGCAACGATGAGCAGCACCACACCCCAGACGTCGTCCGTGTGACGCCCGAGACGCTGCCGCATCCGCTCCTTCATCCCCTTCAGCGCAGCGGAGATGGAGACACGTTGCCGCGTGTTCGACCGGTTCTTGTTTGGCCGGCCCTTTTGTTTTTTCTTGTTTGCCGTTTTCCGCCCGACAGCCCCACGGTTCTTGGTCCGTGTTGCCATGGGCCACTCAGCATACATGAGCCGTGGGCTACTACAAACAACCCAACGCGCGTCAGTGCGCGCGCTGCGCGCGATAAGCGGTTCAGTAGTTTCGACGATCTGCCGATAGGAATTGGCAGACGAAGATCGGCCCGCCCCGGCGGGCTTTGAAGGGAGTCACCAATCGTGAGTGTTCCACTCCAATCGGTGCCGGACAACCAAGAGACGCCGACCCGTCTCGATGGGCGTGATCGGGTCGCCGAGGCTGAGCGCGAAGCAGCTGAGATCGTGGCGCGGGCGCGTCGAGAGGCGGAGGCAATCACCGCCGATGCGCACAGCCGGTCCGGGGCGGCTCCCAACCCGCTTGCCGCTCTGGGCAGTAACGCCGAGGAGATCATCGGGCAGGTTCGCAAACTGATCGCCAAGCAGCGTCAGCTCCAAGCCGAGCGTGAGGAGATGATCGCCGAGGTCGAGTCGCTGCGATCCGAGCGCGACGAGCTGGTGCAGCGACTCACCGACGCCGTGGACCGCATGGAAGAACTGGCGAGAATCGCCGATATGGCCAAGTCCGGGCAACAGCCCCCACCGGCCAGACCGCCCCAGTCACCCCCACCACCGCCACGACCTTCTCAATCGGAGGACACGTCACTAGCCGCCAGGCTTCGCCAGGCCGAGCAGTCGAATAACGGCGCAGGCGAGGATTCGTCGCTTGCCGCCCGGCTCGAGCGAGCCGAACGCGAAGAGCAAACACGTATCGGAGCCGAGGCGCAGCGCAGGGACGACTTCAAGCCCGAAAAGGTCATGCCGAAGGTCGTAAGCGCCGACGGGCGCTCCTTCTACGACCGTCACTCGGCGAAGCTCCCAAGACTCGAAGGCGATGGGGGCCGTTCGGTACTGAGCGCTATGGGGGGCATGCGCCCCGAGCCCGACCCAAAGAGCCGCAAGGGTCGGCGTCGCAACAAGAAGTAGCCGCCTAGGCACGATCCCAGGTCATCCCTCGTCCGGCACAGGCTTACAAGTTGGGTCGCTTGCGACCAACACCCGAGGAACCGGGCCCACCGACCGACGTGGCTCGAACGCATGCATCAACCAAACGGTGGATGCGAGGGTCCACCTCGTGCCGGCTCATTTCGAACCACTGGGACGATGTGTGACCACGCTCGATCCGGCAGTGTGACTCCATGGAGCTGGACGAGCGAAAGAGTCAACTATGTCGGTGATCGCCGTGAGGGACCTTGTCAAGCGTTATGACGGGAGAGCCGTGGTGGACCACGTGTCTCTCGACGTCGAGCGAGGCGAGATATTTGGGATCCTCGGCCCAAACGGCGCCGGGAAGACAACGCTCGTAGAGATGATCGCGGGACTTCGTCACCCCGACGAGGGTCACATCGAGGTGCTCGGAGGAGGTCCTCGGCTGGAGGACCGACTGGGAGTCCAGCTACAAGAGAGCCGCCTCCCCGATCGGATCCGGGTCTGCGAGGCGCTCGATCTGTATGCGTCGTTCTATGCGGACCCGGCCGACTGGCCGGCACTCATGGAGCGTTTGGGTCTCGAGCACCAGCGCAACACACGATTTGCCGACCTGTCCGGCGGTCAGAAACAGCGTTTGTCGGCCGCGCTGGCTCTGGTCGGGAAGCCCGAGATCGCGATTCTCGACGAGTTGACCACAGGGCTCGATCCACAGGCTCGCAGAGACACTTGGGACCTCATCGAAGACATCCGCGACGGCGGCGTGACCATCATGCTTGTCACCCACTTCATGGAGGAGGCCGAGCGCCTCGGAGACCGATTGGCCGTGATAGACCGGGGAAGAATGGTGGCGATCGATACGCCTGCCGGGCTCGTCTCACGCGTTCAGTCCCAACAGCGGGTCACCTTCAAGCCGTCGAGCAAGCTCGACCGCCCGTTGCTCGTCGATCTGCCGGAGGTCACGTCGCTCGAGCAAGATGGCGCAAACATCATCGTGACCGGCAGCGGCAACCTCCTGCACGCCGTCACGTCCGTTTTGGCCCGGCACCGCGTCGTGGCGGAGCACCTGCGGTTCGACCAGACAAGCCTCGACGATGCCTACCTGGCGCTGACGGGGACACCCGACCGACCGGCAAGCGATCTGTGAGAGGAGTCCACATGCATGCGATGGCGAAGCTGGCCGAGGTCGAGACCAAGCTGTTCGTTCGCGAACCGATGGCGCTGTTCTGGGGATTATTCTTCCCGGTCGCGCTGGTCACGGCGTTGGGAGCGTTCTTCCCCGGATTCCTCGACCCCACACCCGATCTCGCCGGTGCCCGGCCGATCGATGTGTACGGGCCGATCGTGCTCGGGCTGGGGCTGGCCACCGTCGCCCTCACGACACTGCCATCGATCCTCGCTACCTACCGCCAACTCGGCGTGCTGCGGCGGATGCGCACCACTCCGGTGCATCCCGCGTGGTTGCTCGGCGCCCAACTCGGCGTTCACGTAGGGGTGGCGGCCACAGCAGCCATCCTGACCGTAAGCGTGGGTGTGCTCGCATTCGACATGGCCGCGCCCGGCCGACCCGTGCTCTTCACGCTCGTGTTCCTGCTGGCTGCCGCCGCGATGTTGGGCATGGGGTTGCTCATCGGCGCCATCGCCAGGACCGTCTCTGCTGCACAGGGCATCGGGATGGTGGTGTATTTTCCCATGCTGTTCTTTGCCGGGGTGTGGTTCCCCCGGGACGCGATGTCGGACGGACTCCGAAACGTGAGTGATCTCACACCCACCGGTGCTTCGGTTCAAGCGCTCCAGGACACATGGGGTGGTGCCGCCCCTCGGATATCCAACCTGATCGTGATGGCCGTCTTCGCCATGGTCGCCACAGCGTTGGCGGCTAGGTTGTTCCGGTGGGAGTAACAGACACGCCCAGCCCGACCAAAACGGACGCCCTCGCCAACCTGAACACGTTCGAACGGCGCGCCGACACGGTCCTTCGAGCGATACCGTACGTCTTACTCGCTCTCGGCACCCTGTTGAGCCAACTCTCCAAGCAGTCGACCTCTGACCGGCTGGTCACAGCGGGCTTGGCGGTCACAGCGGCGGCCTGGACGTGGTCGATCCTTCCGCCGGTCGTGATACCGGCGACCACTCAATGGCGGATCCGCGTCTACTTCATGGGATTCTTGGTATTCGCCGCACTCCTGATGCAGCGAGATATCTGGTTCTTCACCTACCTGGTCAGCGGCTTTTTCCTCGCGTTCTTGTTGCGTCCGTGGGCACTGGCGTTCGCAGCAATCGGAGCAACGTCACTGCTCGTGAACTCAGGGATCATCGCTGATGATCCCGATACCGGAGCTTGGACCTTCTACGGCATCGTGGTTGTCATCCAGACCGTCGGGATCGGTTTCGGTGTGATGGGCGGCGAGAAGCTGGCCGAGCTGAGCGAGGAGCGATGGAGGATGGTCGCCGAACTCGAGGCCGCCATCGAGGAGAACGCCGGCCTGCACGCCCAGCTCGTTACACAGGCCCGGGAGGCGGGTGCATACGACGAGAGGCAACGGATGGCACGTGAGATCCATGACACGCTGGCCCAGGGATTGACCGGGGTGATCACTCAACTCGAAGCGGTTCGCCAGGCTCGAGGGCACCCGATGGAGGCGGAGCGGCATCTCGACTCCGCGATCGGCCTGGCGCGTGAGAGTCTTGCCGAAGCGCGGCGGTCCGTGCAAGCACTGGCACCGGTTCCGCTGACCGAGAGCCGTTTGCCGGAGGCGCTCTCGGACGTGGCGCGCCGGTGGTCGGAGCGCACGGGAATACCCGCCACGGTGTCGACCACCGGAGACCTTCGGCTCCTCCACCTAGACGTCGAGGTGACCCTGCTCCGAGCCGCTCAGGAAGCGCTTGCAAACGTCGAGCGTCACTCGTCCGCCACCCGGACAGGCGTCACACTCTCGTTCATCGACGATAGAGTCTCTCTCGACGTGCGTGACGACGGTATCGGGTTCTCCATCAACGGTAACCGGGAGGGATTCGGCTTGAAGGCCATGCGTCAGCGCGTCCAGCAGCTCCACGGCACCGTCGAAGTGGAGTCTCGCCCGGGTGAGGGCACGGCCATCTCGGTCAACATCCCCGATGCCCCCAGCGGCCTGGAAACATGAACGATCCCGGGGACCAAGCGATCAGGCCCATCCGGCTCCTGATCGTCGACGACCACCCCGTCGTCAGGGATGGCCTCCGGGGCATGTTCACCGGAACCGATGATTTCGAGGTGGTCGGCGAGGCCGCAAACGGCAGCGAAGCATTGGAACAAGCGGCTGTATTCGACCCCGACGTCGTGCTGATGGACCTCCGCATGCCGGTCATGGATGGCGTCAGTGCCATCCGGGAAATGGCACGCCGAGGCCTAGCCGCCCGTGTTCTCGTGCTCACGACGTTCGACTCCGAGAGCGACGTCCTGCCGGCCGTGGAAGCCGGTGCCACCGGCTACATGCTGAAGGACGCACCCCGCGACGAGCTCTTGAAGGCCGTGCGCGCCGCCGCAGCCGGCCAGCCCTTTATGTCGCCGGCGGTGGTCTCGCGGCTAATGGGCAACGTCCGAAGGCCGGCCCACGAGACTCTCACCGACCGGGAGCAGGAGGTCCTCGTCTTGATCGCCCGGGGCTCGACGAATCGAGAGGCTGCCGCCCACCTCTTCATCTCGGAAGCAACGGTGAAGACACACCTCCTGCACCTATACGCCAAGCTGGGTGTCAACGATCGGGCCGCCGCCGTGGCAACAGCATATGAACGGGGGTTCCTCACCCCCGGCGATGACTGATCCATGCGGCCACGGGAGCACGCCGGTCACTGCGCCACCACGCAGAACCGAAGAAGTAGCGCCGCCGCCGGTCAGACTTCGATGACCACCGGGATCACCACCGGGCGACTGTTGATCTGCTTTTTCACAAAGCGGCTCGTTGTGTTCCGCACCCGACGCCGCACAGTGTCCAGGTCGGCCGGCCAGTCGAGGTTGCCGACGGCACTCACTACGGCCTTCAGGATGCCGATATGCAGCTCTTCGGCATCGTCCCTCACGCCGTGGCTATCGACCTCGGGGCCGATGACTACCTCACCCGTGGTGACGTCAACACCGAGGGTGACGATGACCACGCCGTCGTCGGCAAGGTGGCGACGGTCGCGCAACACGTCCTCGACATCGCCGATGTCGACACCATCGAGGTAGACGTACCCGGCCGGGACTGCTCCACGCTCGACCCGCATGTCCCCGTTCTCGAGCACCACGACGTCCCCGTCGAGACACACCTCGACCTCTCCGACTCCGACTTCCCGGGCGACCCGGGCGTTCGCATGGAGGTGACGGCGCTCACCGTGAACCGGTACAAACGCCTGTGGTCGGATCACATTGATAAACGTCTTGATCTCGTCCTGAGCCGCATGACCGGAGACGTGGACGTGGGCGTTGGAGCCGTGGTAGACCATGGCTCCCGACCCCACAAGGTGGTTGATGACACGGGAGACTTTTGTCTCGTTTCCGGGGATCGCCGTCGCTGAGATCACCACCGTGTCACCGGGCTCGAGCGATATGTTGCGGTGCTGGCCAGAGGCCATCAGGGACAGCGCGGCAAACGGCTCGCCCTGGCTACCCGTACAGATCACGGCCGAGTTTTCAGGACTGAGCTTGGCGAGCTCGTCGATGGTGACGAGCTGATCATCGGGATAGTCCAGGATTCCCAGATCCCGGGCGATCTCCGAGTTGCGGACCATCGACCTGCCGAGGAAAGTGAACTTGCGCCCACTGGCGACAATCGCATCGACGATCTGTTGCACACGATGAATGTGCGACGCAAAGCAGGCGAGAATGACCCTTCCCTCGGCGCCGGCCACGATGCTGCTGATCTCCCTGCCGACCGTGCGCTCGGACGGCACGAACCCGGGACGCTCGGCGTTTGTCGAGTCGGCCAGCAGCAGCCGCACACCCTGCCTGCCGAAACCGGCAAACGTGAGCAGGTCCGTCGGCTCGGCATCGATGGGCGTCGGATCGAGCTTGTAGTCACCGCTGTGAACGATGATGCCCTCCGGCGTATCAAGAACGACTCCTGTCGCATGGGGCACGCTGTGGGTGACCCTGACGAAGGTGAACCTGAACGGCCCATGCTCGACCCACTCGTTGGGAGCAACGGGTCGCATATCGGGCTCGACGCCGGCTTCTTCGACCCGGCTCCTGGCGAGAGCCAGACACAGCTCGCTCCCGTAGACAGGCACGTTCGTCTCTCTCAGCAGATAGGCCAGCGAACCCACGTGGTCTTCGTGGCCATGGGTGAGGATGACACAGGAGACGTCCTCGCGACGCTGCAAAACCGATGAGAAATCCGGGAGCACCAGGTCGACACCGAGCATGTCCTCCTCGGGAAACATGATCCCGGCGTCCAGCAAAGCGATCTTGCCGTCTACCTCGATCGACGCACAGTTGCGGCCGATCTCCCCCAACCCGCCTAGGAACCCGATCCTGACGGTCATAGTGCTGACGCTTGCGTTGTCACCGGATTCTGGTCGCTCATACTTCCTGGGCGACCTCGTACGCCGCCTTCACCTTCTCGGTCGTCTCATCCGAAGCGGGCACCAGCGGCAACCGTGGCTGTCCGACGTTCCCCCACAGCGCGGTCATCCCGGCCTTGAGCGGCATCGGGCTCGGCTCGACGAACAAGGCCTCGAAGATCGGGGTCAGTTTCTCCTGGATACGATCGGCCTCATCCTGTTTGTCGTCAAGGATGGCGGCGATGAGCTGCTGGATCTGCTTGCCGACGAAGTGGGCCGCCACCGACACCACACCGACGCCGTTGGCGGCGACGATGTCTCTGGTCCTGGCGTCGTCCCCTGAGTAGACGGCGAAACCGCTGGGCAGCTCGGCTATGGCGCGGCGGGTGTAGTCGAGGTCGCCGACCGCATCCTTGACCGCGACGATCTTGTCATGGTGGGCAAGCTGGACAAGTGTCTCGACCTCGATGAGCCGGGCAGTGCGACCGGGGATGTTATACAACATCAACGGAAGGTCGCTCGCCTCGGCGATGGCCACGAAGTGCTTGGCCAGGCCCGCCTGAGGGGGCTTCGAGTAGTACGGAGTCACCGCCATCACCGCATGCACACCGACCGAGGCAGCTTGCTCGGTGAGGGCAACCGACTCGGCCGTGTTGTAGGTGCCCGTGCCGGCGATGACCTTCATCTTGTCGCCTGCAGCCTCGACCGCCGCTTTGTACAGGGCGATCTTCTCCGGCTTCGACAGGGTCGGCGACTCTCCTGTGGTGCCGGTGACGACAACGCCGTCACTGCCGTTGTCGGCGAGATGACGGATCAACTTCCAGAACACGCCGTAGTCAACTGAGCCCTCGTCGTCGAATGGGGTGAGCACAGCTGTAAGGACGGTTCCGAATGGGGCAGAGGGACGTGTATCCATAACCCGCACGGTAGCAGTGGATGGGCATACGCCACTTTCTTTGGCACATCTCCGGCGGCACATCTCCGGCGGCACCGCATTGCCGTTGCACGCCCAGACGGTAACTAACCTGCGCCTATGGAATCCACAAGCCCCTACATTCAGGACGTAACCGTTACGACCTTTCAGCAGGCGGTTCTGCAAAAGAGCCACGATGTTCCTGTTGTCGTCGACTTCTGGGCAGAGTGGTGTGGCCCTTGCCGCACCCTTGGGCCGCTCCTAGAACGGATCGCAGAGGAATCGGGCGGCAACTTCATCCTCGCCAGGGTCGATGTCGACAGCAACCAGCAGCTCGCTGCACAATTCAACGTGCAGGGGATCCCCACCGTTATCGGCTTTCGGGGAGGTATGCCCGTCGACCAATTCACCGGTGCGCTGCCGGAGCGGGCGATCCGCGATTGGCTCGGCCGGCTATTGCCCTCTGAGACCGACCTCGTCGTCGACCAGGCGCGGGACGCGACCATCGCCGGTGATTCCCAGACGGCCGAGCGTCTGTTTCGTGCCGCCCTGGGACAGCAGCAGGATCACCACGAGGCCGGAACGGGTCTTGCCTCGCTCCTCATCGCCTCCGGTCGTCAGGATGAGGCTCTCATAGTGCTCGGCAAACTCGCTATCACCGACGAGGTCGAGCGTCTGCAATCGGCTGCCAGGCTGGCCACATCTCAGGGACGCGACATCGGTGAGATCGCGCAAAGGCTCGACAGCGATCCCGAGAACGACGCCGTCAGGATCGAGCTCGCCATGGCGCTTGCCGCCCACTCCGAGTACGAACCGGCATTAGACAAGCTGCTCGACGTGGTTCGCAAGCGCGGCGAGGCAAAGGACGAGGCGCACCAGGCGATGTTGGACATCTTCGAGGTACTAGGTGACGGTCACCCGCTGACAACGAGCTACCGCCGCCAGCTAGCAAACGCTCTCTTCTAATCACCACAGCAGCAATCCCCTGTGCCCGGGGGCAACACATTCTTCTCCCTCCGCGAGAAGTACCCGAGCGAAGCGAAGGGGGAGCCACACATTCTTCTCCCTCCGGGAGAAGTACCCGAGCGCAGCGAAGGGGGATGAGCCACACGTTCTTCTCCCTCCGGGAGAAGTACCCGAGCGCAGCGAAGGGGAGCCACACATTCTTCTCCCTCCGGGAGAAGTACCCGAGCGCAGCGAAGGGGGATGAGCCATACATTCTTCTCCCTCCGGGAGAAGTGCCCGAGCGCAGCGAGGGCGATGAGGGCCTCATGAATTCCAGAGCTGGATTGAAGACCCCCTCACCTGCCTCGCTGACGCTCGGCTGTCCTCTCCCGAAGGGAGAGGAATGCCCTGGCTCACCTGCCTCGCCAACGTATCGGCTTCCGATACGCCTCGGCTGTCCTCTCCCGAAGGGAGAAGAACGTCGTAGCGAGCGGCGACCGCCCGTTGTCCAAACAGCCATCCCCCATTTCCCTTGATCCGCGGGGCTACAGACCGAGCAGGGGTTCGAGGCCTACGGTGACGGGCATTGGTAGGTCGGCGACCTTGCCGATGGCCAGCACTACACCGGGCATGAATGCCTGACGGTCGGTGGTGTCGTGACGGATGGTTAGGGTCTCGCCCATCCCGCCCAGCATCACAGCTTGATGTGCAACAAGACCGGGCAGACGCACTGCGTGGATGGGGATCTCGTCGACCTCGGCGCCGCGTGCTCCGGCGATCAACTCCTTGCTGACGACCTCGCGCTTTTGGGCACCTCCGGCTGCCGCGATCCTGCGGGCCGTGGCGATTGCCGTCCCTGAGGGAGCGTCCGCCTTGCGGTCATGGTGCATCTCGATGACCTCGGCGGCATCAAAGTGTGGTGCGGCCAGTTCTGCCAGCCGCATCATGACTACGGCCCCGATAGAGAAGTTCGGGACGACGAGGCAGTTTCCCGCTCCCCCGGTCCACAGTTTGTCCAGCTCCCCCAGCCGCTCCTCGTCGAACCCCGAGGTCCCGACCACTGCGTGCCGGCCCATCGCATGCCAGTTGCGCAGATTGTCCATGACGACGTCCGGGTTGGTGAACTCGATGACTACCGCGGCGTCCATCATCACCTCTGGTGTCGCAGAGACATCGATGTCGCCTACCCTGGCTCCCGCGCCGGCGTGGGGATCGTACAACGCCACCAATTCGTGTCCGGTGGCATACGCGATGGTCTCGGCGACGAGCTTCCCCATCCGCCCGGATGCACCCGAAACCCCGACCGTCGTCATCGCACCAGCTCTCCGAAATCAGATTCCTCGAAAGGTCCGACGAGGCCAAGCACATACGGACCGTCGTAAACCTGGCGGGCGGCTTCGATGATGTCGTCGTTGGTGAGTGCCTCGATCTTGGCGACGATCTCGTCAACGCTTAGATGCTCGACGCTTGTGGTCTCCTGACGGCCGAGCTGGGTCATCCGCCCGTTGGTGTCCTCGAGTGAAAGAGCCAGGCTGCCCTCGACATTGCCCTTGGCGCGCTCCATCTCTTCTGGCGTGATCCCGTCGGCCATGATCTTGTCGAGCTCGGTCCTAATGAGCTTGAGCACATCGAAGGTCTGACTCGGGGTGGTTCCAACGTACACGGCGGTCGAGCCGGTTTCGAGAAACGGCATCCGGAAAGCGTGAACGGCATATGCCAGACCACGTTCCTCACGGATTTCACGAAACAGCCGGGATGACATACCGCCCCCCAGCACGTGGTTGGCGACGGTCACTGCAAACCTGCGGTCGTCCCCCCGTGTCAGCCCCTCAGAGCCAAAGACGATGTGGGACTGCTCCGTATCGCGATGGCGCACCCGAACCCTTGGTGCGATTGTGGGAGCCACTTCGACCCGGGCCACTGCGAGGCCTTCCCAATCGCCCATGTGTGAAGCGACCAGATCCACCAGTTCCTGATGCTCCAGGTGTCCCACAGCTGCGATAACTGTTGACTTCGGGGTATACCGGCGATGCCAGTAGTTGTAGATGGTGTCCCGGGTCATCTCGGTGATCGACTCGCGGGTGCCCAGGATCGGGGGTGCCAGCGGGTGGTCTTCCCAGAGCGCCGTGACGAACTCCTCGTGCGCCACGTCGGTAGGGTCATCCTCATTCATGTTGATCTCTTCGAGGACGACGTGGCGTTCCGAGTCGATCTCGTGTTGACGGAAGGCCGGCCGTTGCAGCATCTCGGCGAGAATGTCGATCGCAAGCGGCAGGTCTGCGCTACGCAGCCGGGCCCAGTAGCAGGTGTACTCCTTGCTAGTGAACGCGTTGTTACGGGCGCCAACGGCGTCGAAAGCCTCGGAGATGGCCCGCGCCGACAAACGCTCTGAGCCTTTGAAGAGCAGATGCTCTAGAAAGTGGCTCGTGCCGGCTTCGATGGGCTCTTCGTCGCGGCTTCCCGTGTCTACCCAGGCGCCCACGGCGACCGAGCGGACCGATGGCATCGTCTGGGTGATGATGCGGAGCCCGTTGGGGAGGGTGGTCAGGTCATAGTGCATTGGGTCGATGATAGGGGGTGGACCGCGGTGATCGCCCGCATCGCCACCAATGCGGGTCAGCCGATCCTCAGCCCGGGTGGGATGCGCGCTGGTGCCATCACAGCGTCGGCCAATCCGTATTCAACGGCGTCGTTTGCGGTGAGCCACCGGTCGCGGTCACTATCGCGTGCAATTGCCTCCTCGGTCTGTCCGGTGTGGGCGGCGAGGATCCCGATCATCTCCTCCTTCTGACGGATGATCTCCCTGGCGTGGATCTCGATGTCGGTGGCTGGACCCTCGAGCCCACCAGTCAGGTGTGGCTGGTGGATCAGAACCCGAGAGTGTGGCAGGACGGATCGCTTGCCGGCGGCGCCCGATGCGAGGATCACTGCGGCGGCCGAGGCAGCCAGCCCTATGCAGGTCGTTGAGACCTCAGGCTCGACATGCTGCATCGTGTCGTAAATCGCCATCATCGACGAGGTCTCGCCACCAGGCGAGTTGATATACAGCGAGATGGGCTTCTCCCCATTGTCACTCGCCAGGTGCAGCAACTGGGCAACAATGAGATCCGCCACTTGGAAGTCGATCGGCTTGCTGAGAAACACGATGCGATTGCTGAGCAGACGCGAGTAGACGTCGAACGCTCGCTCCCCGCGCTGTGTCTGCTCGATGACTGTCGGTATCACGATACCCTCCTTGTGCAACTCTTCGGTTGCGCGTCAGCATACACGAACTGCAACTGCTAGGTTGCGGCTCATAATGGAGAACGAGGAAACCGGCGACATAACCGGTGATATATATGTCGAGCGCTCCGTCGACCTGGACACCGACCCGGAGACGGTGTGGGAGCATCTCACCGACGGGGATCTGGTCGGCGTATGGCTGGGGTCGGACGTAACGATCGAGCCTCGCCGGGGTGGCGCGATCCTGGTGACGGGCGACGGGACCGGCGACATCTTTGGCGTGGTCGAGGAATTCATCCCCGGCCGGCGGATCCAATGGAGTTGGCGGAAGAGCGACGGTCTCCCTGCTCTCGTTGAGATCGAGATCGAGCCAAACGATGATGGAACCAGGCTCACGGTCCGGGAAACTCTGCTCCCCTGGCAGGTCACCGAGATGCCGGCGCAGCGACACGTCAGAGGCACACCGCTCCAACCGTTCTCCAGCCGCCCGCATACACAGGCACTTGACTCGAACGCGGCATAGATGGCCACCCACGAGGTCTTCGCCGCCCTTGCCGATCCAACCAGGCTCGAGGTGCTGAGCAGACTTGCCCGTGGTGGCCCGGCGACCGCCACCGACCTGGCAGCCGGTCTCCCGATCACCCGGCAGGCCGTTGCCAAGCATCTTGCCGCCCTCGACGCGGTAGCACTTGTCGAGCGGCGGCGCAGCGGACGTGAGGTCGTCTACTCGTTTCGACCGGGCCCACTTGATGCGGTTGTTGAATGGGTCGATTCCGTCGGGAAGTCGTGGGACGACCGGCTCGAACGTCTCCGGCGTCAAGTCGAACAAGCCGAGTAGACCACACGGTCCCCGGACCCGGCTACTCCGGACCCGGCCGCCGGCGCAGCTTCTTTGTCTCCGACCGGAGACGTTTGCCGGCGAGCCTCCGCTCCCGAGCGGCCCGGCTCGGTTTGGTTCGTTTCCGTCTCGGCGGCGGAGGACGCAGAGCCTCGCGGAGCAAATCGGCCAGCCGCTGTCTGGCTATCTGACGATTCCGCCACTGCGATCTCGACTCGCCAACCTTGACGGTGAGCACTCCATCGGCGACTCGCGGATGCCCGAGTGCCCGCTCGCGGAGTCCGCCATTCAGCACCGAGGAAGCCGCCACGTCGAACGTCAGCTCGACCCGGGTGGAGCTTCGGTTGGCGTGCTGACCGCCGGGACCGCCCGCCGTATCGAACCGCCAGACCAGCTCCGCCGCCGGGATTGTGAGCGACCGGGAAACCACGAGATCGTCCATACGGGCACGTTACAGCCACCGCCACCGCGCATTTGACTCGTGTGAGACAATCATCCGTCATGCGCGGCCGAGACCAGTCAGTTCTCAACGAGGTACTTCCACCCGAGGATCGGGTGATCGAGGCCGTCGTGGCGCGCTACCAGCGGGTGGCACCGGCGATCATGCGCTTTGCCCGCACCATTGCGGGCAAGGACGATCTGGTGGTGCGGCTCGGCTCACAGGCCTCAGGGAGTGAAGACGAGATCGTCCTCGACCCGGGCGTCTTCCAAGCCGCGTACGCCAGAAGCGCCCCGGTCACTCCGGCCGAGGTGGCCCTTACTTCGGCGCTACACGAAGTCGTGCACCTGCTTGCCTCCGACTTCGACGAGAAACGGCCAATTCCCCACTCCTGGCTTGCACATCGGGAGAACCGGACCACGAGCGAAGAACCTGAGGTGCTGCCGATCGCACTAACGCAGCGGGCTCCGCTGCTGTTCGAAGATGACCACGATGAGGATCGCACCATCGATGTCGCCGAGGAGATCGAGCTTGCTTTGGACGACGAGGCCGTTGGATTGCTCGATGCAATCAGCAGCATCGGCGGACCGGCGGCCGAGGCGCTCTTCTTCTCGCTCGAGGACGCCCGACAGGAACGAGTGCTTCTCGACGGCTTCGACGGGGTACGCTCGGTGTTGTCGGATCTGTACCTCGCCGCAGCCCCCGGTGGCTTCGAACAAGCCCGCCCACTCGGTCAGTACGCACTCGCTTGCTTCCTGATGGTCGGTGGCTACGCCACGAGGAACCGGTTGCAGCGTCAGCTTCCGGCCCACGTGGCCATCGCCCTCGACGATGCGCAGCCGTTCATCGACGACGTCACCGAAGCCGACGATCCGTGGAGTGTCGCAGGGCTGGCACTCCAGTTGCTCGAGGTCGCCAAGCTCCACGGTCTCGCCCATATCGTCGAACAGACCGACACCAGACAGTCACGCACCGCCAAGAACGAAGACGACAGCCAGGCGATCAGCGACTCTGTCGATGCGGTTCGGATCGTCACCCCACCGCTGCGTGACGCCGATTCGTACGATGAGACTCGCGCAGCAGCACAAGCGGTGTCCACCGAACGCGGCAAGGCCGGTGACGCCGACCAGGCCGGGGATCCTGCCACCGAGCAGCTGGTCAGGGTGTCCCAGGCGCCTTCGATCTATTTGCCGACGGGACAGACGGGGAAACTCATCGTTGGTCCCTTCCCGGATCAGTTCCGGCAGTTCGCCACAGAAGGCCGAAAGCTGCTCGACGATGCGGCTCGCCAGTGGGACGTTGTCCAGCGCCGGGTAGCCGGCGAGCTGTACCCGTTGTTTCTCGCCAACCAGCGACGTGGTCTCCGCTCGGGTTTCGACGCAGGCGACCTGTCCCCACACGCCGCCCTCTTGCTGGGGGCAGGGCTCTACGAGCGTATGTTCGAGCGTCGCGACCTGCCCACCCGGCGTAGTTATGCCGTCAGCCTGCTGGTCGACGGATCGGCCTCGATGCTGCAACCGCTACAGGTCGGCACCGCTCGCAAGGCTCCATGGGCGCTTGCTGCCGCAACATTGGGGGCCTGGTCGCTGGCTGCGCTGTGTGACGAGCTCCAGATCGACTTTGAGGTGGCGGTCTTCAACCGCTCGTTCCCTGCGACCGTCGACGACACCGAGCGCACCTTCAGCGAGCGGCGGCACAAGGCTATCGGTGGGCTTCGCCGCACCCAGAGCGGATCGGCGGATCGGCTATCACGTACCGTCAACCACTACCTGGTCAAGCCCTTCGACAGCAGGTGGCGGCAGTATGAGGGCGTGATGGCCGGGCTCTTCTACATGGCGGCGTCGCCACGTGAAGCGAGCCAGCTCGCACGTCGCGACCCGGAAGCCGCACCACCCGTGTCGATGTTTGACAAAGCAGCCAACGTCGACGAGTTCAACGTGACGTTCGCCACCCAGCGGCTGACCGCGCGTCGAGTCTCGACACGGATCCTCGTCGTGCTCGCCGATGGAATGACCCGCGGATCGGTCCGCGCACTCGCCGATTCAGTCGAGGCATCCGAGAAGAGCGGCACTACCGTCCTCGGTATTGGGATCGGCGACGACACCGTCAATGCAGCGTACACCCGCCACCAGGTCGTGGAGCATCCCGCAGAGCTGACCAGGGCAATGATCGACGGCGTTCGTTCCAGCCTGCTTCGCACCATTGCAGCGGCCGGGGGCGAGACATGGTGGGCGCAATCATCTTCGGAGTATCTGAGTAAACAAAGGAGCATCGCCAATGCCTGAGATGGTGACGTTTGTCGACCCGTCCGGGGACGGTCCGCCGATCGAGCTCGCAAAGTTCGAGATTCCATCCGACACCCCGGATCACGATCTGCGCAAGGATCACATCCCCATTCCCGACCCTTACTACGTCGATCTCGGGATGCTGTACCGACTTGCCCAACTCGAGCAGGTACGCCGCGACCACTTCATGGACTCTCCACTCCATCTGGCGCTGCGTGGGCACATGGGAACCGGCAAGGACCACGACCTCGAGCAGTTTGCTGCGACGCTGGGAATACCGCATTACCGGATCCCGCTGACCGGGGAGGTGCGAGACATCACCCTCATCGGTTCGGTGAAGTTGTACGGTGACGGGAAGGGCGGCACCGAGAGCCGCTGGGAGGACGGCGACATCACGCGGGCGCTGCGCGGCCCGGCGTTGATCAACCTCTCCGAGCTGAATGCCGCCGGTGCCGAGACCCTGTTTGCGCTCCACGGTCTGTTGGACCGCCACCAGGCGCTCGAGCTGCCCACCGGGGAGATGGTGCGGCTACGTAGCGACGTACGTGTCTTCGGAACGCTCAACCCGACCGACCTCAGGGACTATGCGGGGACCCAGACCCTCAACAAGGCCTTTGCCGACCGCTGGGTGATCTGGGAGAAGGACTTCCCCGAGGAGGAAGAGCTGGTGAGCATGCTCCAACGCCGCCATCCCGATCTGAAGTCGACATTCGCCGACCCGATTGCCAAGCTTGCCGTTGAGGTAAACGCCTCGTTCAGCTCAACCGACTCGCAGACTCGGGTGGAGACACCGATGAGCCTGCGTGCCGTCCTCGACAGGCTTCCGGCAGGTCTACGGGTATACGCAACCGCAGTCGACCCGTTGCGCCGCGCCTGGGAGGAGTTCGTCCTCCCCCACGTCGACAGGTTCGATCGGGACCACTACGAGACGGTGTGGTCGGCAGTCGCCCGCCGTGGCCCGGCGGAGCGGCCATACGGCTAACGGCCGATCGGTTCCGGCGGAGCGAGCTAAGGTCTCCGCCATGCCATCATTCGACGTCGTCTCCCAGGTTGACATGCAAGAGGTCCGCAACGCTGTTGACCAGGCAGCCCGTGAGATCATCAATCGCTTCGACTTCAAGGGCACCGATACCAAGGTCGGCCTGAGCGACGACGGTATCTCGCTCGAATCGAGTGCCGAGGGGCGTCTCGAGGCTGCCATCGACGTGCTCAAGGGTCGTCTGGTGAAACGCAATGTCTCGCTCAAGTCGATCGCAGGTGGCGAGATCAAACCCGCCGCAGGTGGCCGGGTCCAGACGCTGTTCACACTGAGTCAGGGCATACCCCAGGATGCCGCCAAAGAGCTGTCCAAGGTTGTACGCGATGCCAAGCTCAAGGTGCAGGTCCAGATCCAGGGCGACCAGCTACGGATCCAGGGCAAAAAGCGTGACGACCTCCAAGAGGTCATCCAACTCCTACGCGACCTCGACTACCGCCTCCCCCTCCAATACATCAACTACCGGGACTGACGACTCCCCTTGCCTGACCACCGGACCTCCGGGACTCGTTGCACGGCGTTGCAGATGTCAACATCTGGAGGCGAGCTCAGGTGGTGGCGACGCCGCAACCGCTGGGATCACTTCGACTCGAATGTGTAGCCAAACTCTTCGATGATCGGGCGGTTGTGCTCGTACACCTGCTCAGCGAGCGTGTCTGAGTAGTAGGTCGAATAGTGGCCATGGCGGCTGTTGTTGATCCTTTGGAAGCCCCCGATCTCATCAAGCGTCTCCTGGTCGAAACCGACCCTCGCCAGGAACCGGCGCAGGTCATCGTGAATCGTCTCGAAGCGACCGGTTTCGATGTTCGAGTTGCGTGGCTCATGCTCGCTCGTCCCAAAGATGTGGTAGAACTTGGCTGAGAAGCTGTTGTCGATGTACTCCTCGGAATCCTCCGGGTAGGAGTAGATCCTCTCCATGAACTCGGAGAATTCGAGGGTCTTGCCCGCTGACACCGACATGAAGTGAGGCGGCTCGTATGGATACGTGGAGAAGAAGTGGTACCACGACACGTACCAGTCCCACGGGTTGCGGACAAACCCGACCGCCGGCAGATCACGGTACTCCCCCGGCACATCATCTATCGAATGATGCTGTTCCCAGGCTGCGCTCGGCTCCGCAAAGTCGGCGCCCGACGGCAGCAGAATCGCATCGTTGTACCGTCTCTCGAGCAGCATCCGGATGAAGACTCCCCCGGTCTTGGGCATGTGCAAGATCAGACATTTATCACGGACGATCATTGGGCCGCCGTGACCTGTTTGCTGTACCAGTTGATTCTCTCAACAGGAACAAAACCCTCGTCGAGATACAACAGACCGGAAACGGGGTTCTCGAACTCGTAGATCGCTTCCGCATGCTCCATCCCCCACCCCAGCATTTCGAGCAAACCAGCCCGTAGCAACGCCTTGCCGAGCCCGAGCCCGCGATGGGCGGGATGAACTGCCAGAGACTCGAAGTAGCCGGTACCGTTGATTTCATCCGCCCAGACGATACAAGAGCCCGCCAGCCGACCACCCGGCACCTCCATGAGGATCTCGTGTTCAGGGTCGTAGCCGGGTGAGGACATGACGTACGCATAGAGCCCGGGTGGCCAGGGAGAACCGAATCCCGCCGCATGCAGCTCGGAGATGGCGCCTGCCTCTTGTACGCCCAGCGCCGTGCGAATGCGATAACCGGGGGGAAGCTCGGTTTCGAGCAGATTGGCAACCGGGCGCCGGGTGAGCATCGCGCCTCCATCGTCGACGTACCAGCCGAGTGCCGGGAGCATCTCGGCTCGAACCTCGTCCCCCTCGTATACGTCGGCAAAAATCAACTCGATATCCAAACCCCGCTCCTGCATCGCGGCCACCAGCGCCCCCTCCGCCCATTCGAAGATCTCGCGCTCCAGCGATGGATTGATCGACCGTGCACCGGAGTCGACCTGTGGGACAAGAGACGAATCCCGCGGATCCAGCAGCACCCAGCCGCAAATCTGCGCGTCCTTGTCTTCCCATAGATGCACCAGCTCCGTCGGGTCCTCACCGCGCAGTCCGCTATAGATCCGGTGCGAGATGTCGCCTGGATGGATCAAGCTCCCCCGACCATGCCGCTGTATTGCCAATGCGGTGAACCGCCGGAGGGCGGCCAGATCGGCGTCGGTGTACGGCCGGTGCTTCATAGCGTCAAGCCAATCGTCACCGCCTCGACCAGCGACCGCGCAATCGGGACACCGAACGATCGCAGCTCATCTTCGTGGTGGCTGCCCCCGTCGAAGAGCACCACGTCAACCCCCGCGGCCTGTGCAGCCCGCGCATCGTCGGTGGCATCGCCGATCACCACAGGCTCGATTCCTGCCCCCAGGTTCTCGAGGTGCGACAGAAGCAACTTCGTCTTGGTCGCCCCGGCGGTCCCGTTGTTGCCTTCCACCCGAACCATATACCGGCTGAGACCGTGGCGCTCGACCTCGGGCACCAGATCGCGGTGCCACCACATCGACAGCACCGACTGGGTTGAACCCGATGTCGCCACCAGATCCACCGCCGCCCGGGCGTCCCTCGCCAGCGGTACTTGGTGAAGTGTTGCTACATACGCTCGATGAAACGTCCCGTCGATCGTCAACCATTCCTCTTCGTCGACCGGCCGCCCCAGGAGACCGTCGTAGAACCGGCGAACCGGCCGGGTGTAGTGGTCGCGGTACCGATCGGAATCGATGGGGCCTTCCCCAATCGCCGCCAGTGAGGTGTTGACCGCGGCGACAACAACCGGTAGATCATCGACAAGAGTCCCGTTCCAATCCCAGATGACGTGGCGCATGAATTACGACGGTAGTAGCGTCGGCCTTCTTCCTAAACAACCGCGACCGACTGGACGCAATGCGCAGCTATCAACTAGGCAACAAGGACCTCGACGAACGCCTCGAAGCTCTCGTTCGTGACACGGTCGCCGACCACGACGCGCACCAGCACGACGAGGACCTCATCCGCGAGATGATCGTCTCGGTGTTCAAGATGCATCGCGACGACACCGACCGTGGTGATCTGAAGATCGTCAACAGCGCACTCAAGGAACTGCGCTACTCGTTCCTGGTGTTCTCCCGCTATCGCGAGACACCGAAGGTGACGGTGTACGGCTCCGCCCGGACCGCACCTGAGGACCCGAATTACCTGCTCGCAGGCGAGTTCGCCAACCTAATGGCCGACGGGTACCGCTGGATGGTGGTCACCGGCGCCGGTCCTGGAATCATGGAAGCCGGCAACCGGGGCGCCGGCAGCGACTACGGCTTCGGAGTCAACATACGGCTCCCATTTGAAGCCGACGCCAACCCGTACGTGCACGAGAGCAGGCTCATCAACTTCAAGTACTTCTTCACCAGGAAGCTGATGTTCGTGAAGGAATCGGATGCGTTTGCAGTGTTCCCCGGTGGTTTTGGCACCCAGGACGAGACGTTCGAGCTGCTTACGCTCATCCAAACCGGCAAGTCCGACCTGCACCCGGTTGTGCTCATGGAAGCCGAGGGAACCGGGTACTGGCGGGAATGGTTTGACTTTGTCGAGACGCTGCGTGAGCAAGGCATGATCGCACCCGACGATCTAAGCCTGTTCACATACACCAACAGCGCCGACGAGGCCGCAGATGAGATCCGCCGCTTCTACAACAACTACCACTCACAACGGTTTGTCGACGGGAAACTAGTGCTACGGCTCAAGCACGAACCTTCGGAAGATCTGATCGAGCGATTGAACGACGAGTTCTCCGATATCGTGGTCAGTGGCAAGATCGAGAAGATCGAAACCACGGGAGCTGAGATCCGCACCGACGACCATATCGACCTCCCGAGAATCCGTCTTCACTTCGATCGGCGGCACCTCGGCAGGCTGCGAATGATGGTCGACGAGCTCAACAGGGCCGCGGAGGATTCTCCAGCATGACAACCACAGTAAAATGTGGCTCTCATGCGCGCAATACTCTCAGACCTCGTAGCTGAGCAACAGGCTCTCGACCAGTTCCTCCAGCGGATCAACGAACGGCAGTGGAACCTACCGACGTCGGCTCCTGGGTGGAGCATCAAGGACACGGTCAGCCATCTTGCCTATTCGGAACGGTTTTCCGCCAGGGTCCTCGAGGAGGGCGCGTCGGTGCTCGCCGACGTCAAGCTGGAGGACATCGACGAGTGGACCGCCCGTGGGATCAAAGAAGGCCGCGGGATGCGGTACCAGCAGGTGATCGAGGCATGGCGCAACGGCCGGGCAGATGTCGTCGACGCGCTGTCCCGAATGGACGGCAGCGACCGGGTGCCATGGCTTTCGGGCGATATGAGCGCCAGAGCCTTCGCCACGTTGCGGCTCATGGAGACCTGGGCCCACGGCCTCGACATCAAGGATGCAATGGACGGTCTGCTCTCCTACGACGAGGAAGAAGATGACCCCACCGCCGACACCCCCCGGATTCGCCACGTTGCCTGGCTGGCACATCGCATGCTTCCGTTTGCGTTCGCCGAGGCGGGAGAGGACTTCCCCAAGACCGGAATCCGACTGGAGCTGATGGGCCCCAGCTACTCCCGCTGGGTGTTCGGTCCGGAGGACGCCACCGATGTCATCAAAGGTGTCGCCGGGGAGTGGTGCCGCATCGCGGTCCATCGGATGGACTCGACGGCAACCTCACTCAAGACCGAAGGCGACAAGGCCGAGACCGCGGTCAAGGTGGTCAGGGCATACTGACGCTCCGGCAACTCGCTGGTGCGGCTCAGTTGTCCGGCAGCACCCCTTTGTTGATCTCAAACCCCGCTTTGAGCAGCAGACTCAGAAACGCGGGGGCGGGCTCCCGGAATTGGATGGGTCGGTAAGCGTCCTCGTGCTGTTCGAAGAATTCGAGCAGCGTGGTGATGATATGGCTGAGCGATACCGTGTTCAGATCGGAGTAGTGGCTCCGGCCGAACGCAACAAGGCGGGTGCGAACCGACGCTCCCCCTTTGCCATGTGCCCGGTGGATGCCGTCGCGCTGTAGCCCGTCGATGACCCCGTCTACCCCGGTGGCGTAGATCCATTCCACACGCCGCAGCATCGAATGCAGGACGCCGTGGTCCTTGATTCCGGGGTTCAACTCGGCCTCGCCCTGCTTTACCTCGCCGACGATGACGTCGATGGTGTCGTCCTCCAGCCCGAGAACCGGGTCATCGATCAACAGCATGGCGTAGTCGGCGGGTTGGTGCGGGTCCCCGATATAGATGGCGCCCGGGAACCGAATCCCCATGATGTCGATGTCCGTGACGGTCCTGAACCGGCCTTGGTTGTCACGGCGCTGGACTTCGAACTCGCTCAGTGTCATGTACCCGGTGAGCCGGAGGTAATTCTCGACGAGGTTGACTGCGATATCTATTTGCCCGTTCCCTCTCTTGGCGACTCGATTCAACTAGAAACCCATACAGATTCCGACGACCACCGGAAACGGGGACGCGTACTCGGACAACTTCAGTCACCGCCCGTCCTTCCCCCCTCGCCCGGCAGAGCCCGACGATCCCCCCGAAATCCTGAATCCACGGTTGCTGGGCACACACATTCCTCTCCCTCCGCCTGGATCCACGGGCTGGGGAGGAGGAATCGCTCGATTTCGCAATGCGCCCGGGGGATCTCGAGTTTTGGTTGGTCACCGAAACAGGGAAGCTGTGTTTGCGCGGAAAGCGTCGGTGGTGACGAGCTAATCGAGCGATCCGATAATCTGCAACCGTGGATTCAGGCTCCGGGAGAGGACAGGCGAGGCGGATCGGAAGCCGATACGTTGGCGAGGCAGGTGTGCCACGACATTCCTCTCCCTTCGGGAGAGGACAGCCGAGCGTCAGCGAGGCAGGTGAGGGCTTCTGTTATCCAGCTCTCGAGCTCATAAGGCCCTCATCCCCCTTCGCTTCGCTCGGGTACTTCTCCCAGAGCCTGAATCCACGGTTTGTGGTGGAGTGGTTTGGGGTGTTGGTACGCGACAAATGCCCTTTCACCTGGGAGAATCCGCTTGTCAAGAAGTGTTTCTACCCAGGTCGAAAGGGCACTTTTATCGTGA
>Ga0214472_10001757_pt1 | contig 23755 bp, 17 predicted proteins | sample RVTome_6_FD_207662 | JGI IMG/M metagenome (GOLD analysis project Ga0214472, IMG submission 207662) | Soil microbial communities from uranium-contaminated site in the Upper Colorado River Basin, Wyoming, United States - RVT140D175 | ecosystem: Environmental > Terrestrial > Soil > Contaminated >...
CCAGTTTCCCGACAAAGACTAGTCCGGCGGAGTTCCGCATTTTCCGGAGAATCACACGGGTGATGGCAGCGTGACAACACTCTATTTCGACAATAACGCTACGACACAACTCCTGCCCGAGGTCGTGGAGGCGATGTTGCCCTTTCTGCAAAGCGCGTTTGCCAATCCGTCGAGCGTCCACCAGTTTGGCCAGTCCGTACGCCATCGCATCGAATGCGCTCGCGAGCAAGTCGCGTCTCTAATCGGAGCGAACCCCAAGGAAATCGTGTTCACCAGTGGTGGAACGGAAAGCCTCAATACGGCCATACGCGGGGCACTGCAGCTCCATCCCGAACGAAAACATATCGTTACGACGGCCGTGGAACACCTCGCCGTCCTACGCATTATGGAACAGTTGGAAGCGGAGGGGTACCACGTTGACTATGTGGGCGTCGATCAGAATGGGTGCCTTGATGCGTCGGAGTGGGCGGGGAAGTTGAGCGGCAACACGGCACTCGCCTCGCTGCTTCACGCCAACAATGAAACCGGCGTGCTCTTCGATGTGGCCTCGTTAGCGGCTCTGGCAGCGGAGCGAGGGATTCCCGTACATGTCGATGCCTGTCAATCCGTTGGCAAGCTGCCGATTGACGCGTCCAACTGGCCGGTGCACTTCATCAGCATGGCGGCCCACAAATTCCACGGTCCCAAGGGTGTGGGTGCGTTGTATATGCGGCGTCGAACGCGCCTCGCGCCGCTGATTCTCGGCGGTGGTCAGGAACGCAATCTGCGCGGCGGTACGGAAAACGTTGCCGGCATCGTGGGAATGGGGGTCGCGGCTAAACTCGCGTGCCGTGATGATGTCCGCTTAAAAGTTGGGGCGCTGCGTGACTTGCTGGAAGAGAAAATCTGCGCTGCGGTTTCTATTGCGCATGTCAACGCTCGATCGGCCCATCGCATCTACAACACGACAAATATATCGTTTGAGGGGCTGGGTTCCGAAGCGATACTACTTCTTTTGAGTGAGGCGGGCGTGTGTGCGTCGAGCGGCTCGGCCTGTAGCAGTGGTTCGCTTGAACCGTCGCATGTGCTGCGGGCCATGGCGATTCCAGAAACGATCGCTCACGGCGCCGTACGGTTTAGCCTATCGCGATTCAATACGCGGGAGGAAATCGATCGCTTGACGGGGCTGCTTCCGACACTATTAAGTAAACTGACCGCGCTCACCAGATGATGAAAGCGGGGATGGGGTCTGCGGGGCTTACAACGGTTTAATTCGTACCTGGTTGGGAGTGTTTTATGAAGCCTTTGATTGGAATCATCGGTGGGACCGGACTGGGCGATGTTCTGATGAACGAAGCTGATGGTGAAACCGTGTCGGTGGACACGCCGTTCGGTCCGCCGAGCAGCAAACCGGTCGTCGCGAATTGGTCGGGTGTCGACATCGCCTACCTTTCTCGTCACGGCGAGGGGCACCTCCGCAATCCATCCGCCGTTCCCTACCGAGCGAACATCTGGGCCATGAAGCAGCTCGGCGTGTCTGCCATCATCGCCAGCGGCGCAACGGGAAGTTTGCGTGAGGATATCGAACCGGGTCAGTTGGTGATTTGCGATCAGGTGATCGACAAGACCTACAGGCGCGACTCTTCGTTTTTCGACCAAGGGCTCGCCGTTCACGTGGAATTCGCCGAGCCGTTCTGCCCCAACATGCGGGCTTTATTGGTGAAGTCGGGCGCGGGCATGGATGCCACCATTCACCACGCCGGCACTTACGTTTGCATGGAGGGCCCGCAGTTTTCCACGAAGGCGGAGTCGCACATGCACCGTCAATGGGGCGGTGATCTCATCGGCATGACTTGCATGCCCGAAGCCAAGCTGGCCCGCGAGGCCGAAATCTGCTATGCGCTGGTCGCCCTACCCACCGATTATGATTGCTGGCGCCCGCACGATCCGGGTCGAGGCCACGACGAACTGTTGCGTGAGATTATCGCCAATCTCAACAGCGCATCGCAAGCGGCGATCAAGTTGATCCGCGCCGCCGTTCAATTGGCCGACCTTCCGATGACAGGCTGCCGCTGCCGCGAATCGTTAGAACTGGCGATCTGGTCCGACAAAGAACTGATCGAACCCTCGCTGCGGGACCGACTCAGACCTCTTATCGGTCCCTACCTTACCGATAAGTAGATCGGGGACGCTCCGCGCACGCAATTCACGTGCGAATGGGCGGGAGACCCGGTAAGGCTGTGACGTGTACATGACTCGCGTAATGCTGCTGATCTTTTTAAGTTCCTCCACCTGGTCGTGGAGCGTTCAAGCCCAGCCCGCCGCTAATCAACGTGACGAGGCTGACTTCGCCGGCATCTATGTCAATGATAGCTTCGACGCTGCGGACGCCTTGAAGAAGGCGCAAGCGCTGGTGCGTCTGAATCGGTGGGGCGAGGCGGCCCAATTGCTTCAAGAAACCTCAGACGCAATGGGCGACCGGTTGATCCGCATATCGCCGGGTTTTTACGTGGGTATCAGACAGCATATCAACAAGCTAATCGCTTCGTGGCCGAACGCAGGAATCACCGCTTACCGGACGTTGTACGAACACACCATACAATCGAAAGCACGCACATTACCCGATTCGACGAAGGAGTGGCTGACCTTGTTTCATCGTTTTTTTAACACGGCCACCTCACCGACCATCGGCGATCTGATTGCACAACGCGCCATTGAGTCGGGCGATTTATCGCTCGCCGCGCACGTGCAACACCAACTACTTGCCATGCATCCGGAGCGAGATTCCCTACGAGCGCACTGTGAGACCATGCTGGCGCTGATCGAGGCGATGCGCGGAGGTTCGCAGGAGACTGGTGCCAACGTCGATCCCGCTGCGTCCGTGAGATGGATGGGAGATGATCGCCTCTACCGGGAAGTGCTCGGCGAAATTGCGGCAGGTTTTCATGGGCAGCATGGTCGCACATCACCATCCACGTGGCCGGTGTTCGGGGGAAACCGGCAACGCAATCGCGTGGCCACGACCGGTGTTGATGATCTGGGACTGCTGTGGACGTTCGACGGATTCGTTCAGGGTGAGGATGAGGGGTCCGTCGAGATCCGGTTGGGTGACGACACGGATCGGAATCGCCGGCTTCCGATGCAACCGATTGCCGACGATCGTTTCGTTGTCGCGCAGTTGAGGCGCGAGATCGTGGCACTTCATCGGGCGACGGGTGCCGTCGCGTGGCGGTTTCGCGCGGACAGCGGCGGCGAGAAAGAATTGGGATATCTCGAAGAACATCCACCCGGATGGGACTCGCCGACCCTGCACGACGGCCGACTCTATGCGGCCATTCCCGGCGATACGGTTCCCTATTATAGTTATGAATCCGCACACAGCCCGCCCGAATTGGTCTGCCTCGACGCACAGTCCGGACGTGTCATTTGGCGCGTCGATCAGGAAGCGATCGAGGAGGCGTTCGCCGAAATCGTATTCGATTCCAGCCCACTGGTTCACAAAGGACACATGTATGTCGTTGGGCGTCGCCAGCGATCGTTCGGGTTCGCCGATTCTTACCTGTTTCGATTCGATGCGAATAGCGGTGCGATTGAACACCGAACACATCTGGGCAGCGCTTCGACGAGCTCCCATGGATCTCGGCAGGTGGGTCGCTCCATCGCGGCCATGCACGGCGACACCGTGTTCACGTGTACGAATCTCGGTTCTGTGGCTGCCGTTTCGGCGCATACCGGCGCGACGAAATGGTTGCGGTTGTATGCCCAAAGCCGGGACGAAGGCACGACTCGTGACGCGCAGCAGCCCGCCCATACGATCATGCTCTCCGGTGATCGCTTGATCCTATTCCCGACTGACTCAAGTGCCATCCTCGTGCTCGATTCGCGCGACGGAGCTATGTTACACTCGATTAGTGCTGCTACCCTTGGGGATGCGGAGACCCTTCTCGCCGTGGATCAAGACCGGATCTACACCAGTGGCCATCTGGTGTCCCGCTATGATCTCGATTCCAAGTCGCTGCAATGGTCATCCGCCCTGGCCAAAGGCGATTCGCCTTACGGACTAGGGGTGTTGACAAGCGATCGATTGCTTCTTCCAACGCTCACACGACTTTGCTCTTTCGCCCTTGCAGACGGAACGAGAACGGACGCACCCTGGCCCGGAGACCGTACGGGTGGCAACCTGCTTGCGGCACCGGACCAAGTGTTAGTCGCCGGGGCCGGGCGGATCGCAGCATACGTCAGAAAATCTCAAATCTGGACAAGACTTCACGAGCGAATGGCCGCCGCGCCGATGGATCCGCTGCCGGCGTTGGAATTGGCGGAGATCGCCGTGAGCAACGGAGATTATGCCGAGGCGCTGGATGCGCTGCGGGAATCGGTTCACCGAGCGGACCGACGAGACGAACCTGTTGAGCCGGACATCTTCAAGCGCCTCTACGATGACGCGGTCGCTTTCGCCGACCGTTTCGCGGCGAAGCAGCAACTCGACGCGGACGCACTCACGACCTTATTTGCAATTGCCGCTCGGTATGCCCCGGACCCGGCCGCCCATGTCGCCTATCGTTTTCGCTTCGCCGAGTTGTTTGTCCAGGCGGGGCATCCGGATCGAGCGGTCGCGACCTACCAACAGATCTTGCGCGACCGGACACTTCGAATGTTCTCCATGGCTCAGAAGGACCGGGAATCTGAGCCGGCGGGTCGGCGGGCTCGGGCGGCAATCGACGAGATCATTCGCGTGTACGGGAACGAGGCCTACGAGTCGTTTGCCGTAGAGGCCGGAAGTTGGTACGAGCAGGGTCGGGGCGGTAGCAACATGGACATGTTGCAGCGCGTTGTGGATGTGTTCCCCAACAGCCCGTCCGCGCCTTTGGCGCTGATCGCAATGGGGGACGTTCTCACCGCTCAAGGTGATCCGATCGGCGCTACGCGGTATTTTGCGCAGGCTTATCATCGGTATGCCCACCAGGTCGATCGGCCTTGGCTGCTGCGCCGGATTGCGGACGGATACGAAGCGGGCGGCAAAGTAGACTACGCATATCTGTGGTTGACCAAGGCGACACGAGAATTTCCGAACGCGCGTTTCACGCATAATGGCCTGACCGTCAATTTTGATCAATATCGTTTGCGCCTTGCACATGTCCGAAATCGAGTGCAGCCGTCACTTCCGCATCTCGCCCCGCCGCTGACCGGTCGCCTTTCGAATCAATTCTCTGATGCCGCCTCGCTTCTTGTGCCGAGGTACGGTCACGAGCCGGAGTCCGACTGGTCGCAGTATTACGTTTACACCTCGAAGGGAATCCTGGCTTACGATTCGCATGCTGGATCATTATCCTGGCCGAAGCCGGTGCCGGTTCGGGTCGAAGCGTCACTGCTCATCGCCACGCAGGAAATAGCGGTCTTCGCAACGCCTTATGAAATCCTCGGCGTCGATGTCCGAAGCGGTGACCAACGCTGGTCACATCAAAAATACCCAAAGCATCTGGATCAAGTTGATGGTGATTGGGAGGATGGCCGGACGATCAGGACGTTCGCGTATCACCGGGGACGGCTGGTTCGCGTTCGAGACGACGGGAAAATGGCGGCCATCGACATCGAAACCGGGCGTGTGGTGTGGACCCAAAACAAGCCCCCCATGCGTCCCGGCCGCATGAGCCTATCGGAGCGATGGTTGATTTACGAAGCCATGCAGGATCGCCATACGGTCATCTGCCTGATCGACGCGGAAACCGGCGCTTGGGTGGATACGATTGCTACGACAGAGAAATCGTCCGCAGAGGCCATCCTTCTCACGATAGACGAGCAAGCCATACTCGTAACCTCACAGGCTATCACCGCCTTCGACCTCGATGCACGCTCGGTTCGCTGGCGCACGCCAACTGATGGGCACCCGCAAAGCGCTTCATTGAAGCTCGATCTCGACGTTCTGTACTTTTCCGATGATGGCCGTTCCATTCGGAAGATCAGCCTTGAGGATGGTCGAATTCTCTGGTCGTCGCAGCGCATGACGCGACACGGCGATCACGACCTCACGGTTTTGAAGCAGAACGCGAGTATCGTGGTGAGTACGTCCTCATCGATCGGTGCCGTCGATGAATTGACGGGTTTGATGTTGTGGAACGGAACAACACGCGATCAGCCGAATCTGGTGGAGCGCTTGATCACGCCGGAGTTTGCCCTGGTCATCGATCGACCGCGCGACGAGAATAGCGGCGACGAGAGTGTAGCCTACTTCTATGATCTCAGAAACGGCAGCGGAGTCATCCCTCGAAACGGCGGAGCGACCAAGCTCGGAGACCTCAAGAACGTCCGGGCAATCATGGCCGTCGATGGCGCGCTGCTCATTCAAACCGGACAGACCATTCAGGGTTGGAATCAAGAGTAGCGTTCGCCCCCGTGGCGGACGGTAACATCCGTGCTTGAGAGAGGTCTTCTCCTACCCGAACCGCAATCGTCAGGGAGCGACTTTCCGCGGATAGTCTCAGACCGCTTTCTCACGGGCGCGATTCGGAAAGGGCCTTCTTGCGCAGGTTGATGGTCACGGGTCAAGAACTTGGCACCTGGGGCACAGGTGCGTCGAGCGACCCATGGCCTGTATTCGAAGAATCTTCGTGCCGCATGAGTGGCATGGCTCACGTTCTCTCCCGTAGACTCGATGGAATTGCTGGAACCCGCCATCCTCGCCGCCGACACGCCGGTAATCCGAAAGTGTTGATCCCTGGTGCTCAATGGCCTTGCGAAGAATTGACTTGATAGAACGAAGTAGCTTGTTCGCTTGCGCACGATCGATGTTCCGGGCCGGCGTCAACGGATGGATTCGCGCGGCGTACAGCGCTTCATCGCAATAGATGTTGCCCAAACCGGCGATGACGCTTTGATCCATCAGGAGTGCCTTAATCTGACGGCGACGACACAGCAACTCGGCAAAGACGCCAAGGTTGGTGTCGAGCGGTTCCACGCCCACGTCGCCCATTCGCGTACCCACGTGACGCTTGTGCCCCGCGAGACACCATACCCCCCCAAACCGCCGTGGATCACAAAAACGCAATTCCTTGTTCAAACTGGGGAATACGATGCGTACGTGCGTGTGGCGTTTGGTGGGTGCATCAACCTTTTCGAGCGTAAGCTGTCCACTCATGCCCAGGCGAAACACCAAATCCGCCCCTGGCTCCAGTTCCAGCACGACACGCTTGGCCCGGCGGTAGACCCTTTTGATACGTCGTCGCCGTAGCACTTTCGTTAAGGGCCGGGGGTCGCCGTGAATGACATCTTTCCGCAGGACGGTCACTCGCCCGACCACTTGATCCACCAGATGGCGGTGAAGCTCGACGGCGATGGTCTCCGCCTCAGGTAGTTCAGGCATCCTGCACGTCCGTTCGTTTGAACCCCGCTCGTGGAATCGCCTCACTGGCGTACGGGTAGCGTTTACAGTAACTTAGCCCCGGCGGTCGGTCCGCCTTGGGAGAGAGTCTACACCCCCTTCCAGGGATGGGAACCGATACCGCATGGGCAAATGATCACGACGCGCGACCGAGGCAACCTTCGGGCAAGTCGGTTCTGCGTATCCCCGTAAGATGGAGACATTGATCGTGGCAAATTCATCCTCCGGCACTTTCCTGGGCCATCCCAAAGGCCTATTCATTCTGTTTTTTACTGAAATGTGGGAACGGTTCAGCTACTACGGAATGCGCGCCCTCCTGGTGCTTTACATGGTCGACTTTTTTAAGTGGACGCAAGAAGACGCCTCGGGGATCTACAAATGGTATACATCGCTGGTTTACCTGACGCCCTTGCTGGGTGGATTCCTCGCTGATCGGTATTTGGGAAACAAATGGGCCATCATCTTCGGCTCGATCATGATGGCGATCGGCCATTTTTTGATGGCCTTCGAGGATATATGGGTGTTCTACAGCGCCCTGGGCTTCCTCATCCTCGGAAACGGATTGTTTAAGCCAAACATGTCGGTCCAGGTCGGCCGGTTGTATCCTCAAAACGATCCCCGGCGCGACGGCGCCTACACCATCTTCTACATGGGAATCAACCTCGGCGCGTTTCTCTCCCCTCTGGTCTGCGGAACACTGCGGGAGACTCCGGGCCTGGGATATCACTGGGGTTTCGGTGCGGCCGGAGTCGGAATGGTTTTGGGATTGTTGGTTTACTTGTTCGGACTGCCGTGGATTAAAGAGCTTCCCGAAGGTGCCACTTATGAAGCACCCGATGGTGAAGATCTAGGCACCGGGAAAGAAGAAGACCACGCCATGACGGAGGAAGAGGCTAAGACCACGCCCTCGGTCGTCCCGAGCTTCGCCAAACTGTCGCCGGCCGTTTTCAAAATGCTGGGGGTAGCGCTGGTGGTGGGTTCTCCCGTTCTTCATTACGGCCTGAACCTGATCAGTTTTGACAATTTCGTTGTTGGCGAAATCGCGGCCGTGGCGTCGTTCTTCGCCGGATGGATTCTCGGCCATTTGAGTATGGCGGTGCGCGATCGCGTGCTTGCCATCTACGCACTGTTCATCTTCGTCGTTTTCTTTTGGGGCGCGTTCGAGCAAGCCGGAAACGCGATGAATGTATGGGCGGATCAGACCACGAATCGTTATCTCACAGAGACGCCGCCGGATCCTTCCGTTTATCCCCCTGCACACGTGGACGTGGCCGAGCAAGGCTTCTGGCAAATCCTGAAGGGCGCACTAACCAACTTGGTGTCATTCAATCCGATCCTCACCACGTCGTTCCAATCGATCAATGCGTTAGCGATTGTGGTGTTCGCGCCTATATTTGCCTGGCTGTGGCTGTTTCTCTCCCGGCGACACATCAACCTGTCCATCGCGGGCAAAATGTCAATCGGCGTCTTTCTCCAAGGCATGGCGTTTGCGCTGATGATTTGGTCGGTCACCTATGAAAACGGGACGAGTCAAACAAGCGTGGCCAAGTTGCCGGATCGATTGGTTGCAGATGCCGCTGGCGTGTTATCGTTTTATGACGTTCCCGACTATGAGAAACACGAAGCGTACAAAGCCTACAAAGCGGGTGATCTCCCTGAAGAGAGCATGATCGCCCATGGCGGTCGATTCCAACTCGACGCGGCCACCGGCGTACTCAACGCCCGGGGCGTGCTCAACGCCAACCATCGCGATCGAATCCTTCGTGCCACCGTGCCGAAAAGTTACGTACAGGCTATATGGGATTTGGCGGACAAGACTCAGGCCGCGCACGCCGCCGCGAAGACCAATGGCCAAGACTCGTTTGAGGTTCGTTTCACGCTCGACGAAATGCCGCCCGGCTTCGACGCGAAGTTCCTCCAGGGCTACAAGTCCGAAGATATTTCGTTTGACGCTGCCACACAAACCTTCACGGTCGGCTTAGCGCTGGCAGATAAAGATTACAAGCAGCTTCTCGTCGCGGGCGCCGACCCCGCATTCAGAACGGCGATGAACGACATTTATGTTCAGTCTGCGAAGTTCAAGGTCAGTTCCTGGTGGCTGTTCTGGTTCTACATTCTCTGCACGCTGGGTGAACTTTGCCTCTCCCCCGTGGGCCTTTCCATGGTCAGCAAGCTGGCACCGCGTCGGTTCGCTACAATGCTGATGGGCGTCTGGCTGCTGACGAGCTTCTTCGGCAATTTCACGGCCGGACTAGCCGGCGAAAAGTGGGAATTCCTAGAGCCCGGCACCTACTTCGTGTACATCACCGCCGCGCTACTGGGCGCTTCGGTGGTGTGCTTCCTCATCGTTAAGAAAGTAACCTCAATGATGCACGGGGTGAGGTAGGCGGTATCGATCGACCATAAGGCAGGGTGCCTATTGATGCACCCTTGATCAGAACCAAGGGCGCCGGCCCTCGGACATCAGGAGCCGTCCCGTCCATCCACAAGGTCGGTTGTCACCGGGCCGGCGCCCAATGCTCTGATTGAAGAACGTAGGATGCCTCTTGATGCACCTCGAACTGCACTATACATGGCTCGCAGCCGGCTCGGCGACGAACTGTGTTTCGCAGAGTGTGCGGTAGAGATCACAGCGGGTATAGAGCTCCGCGTGCGTGCCCGTGTCGATGATTCGCCCGGAGTTCATCACCACGATGCGATCGGCGAACTGAATCGTGCTCAAGCGATGGGCGACGATCAACGTCGTGCGATCCCGCGAGAACTCTTGGAGCGCCTGCTGAATCTTGTGCTCCGATTCCGAATCGATCTGACTCGTGGCCTCGTCGAAAATGAGAATCGGCGCATCGCGATAGATAGCCCGGGCAATGGCCAATCGCTGCCTCTGACCGCCGGAAAGCGACGAGCCGCGCTCGGCAACGGACGCCTCAAACGCCCCCGGCCTGCTCCGAATGAATTCCTCAGCCGACGCCCGTTGCGCCGCCTCTTCCACGCGCGGCTTGTCGATAGCGTCCGGGCCGTAGGCGATGTTGCCCGCGAATGTGTCGGCGAAGATGACGGCCTCCTGCGTTACCATGCCAATGTTTTGTCGCAAACTGGTTAACGAAGCCTCTTTGAGGTCCACTCCGTCGTAGCGCACTACGCCCGCATCGGGCGAAAACAGGCGAGGTACTAGAGCCACCAAAGTGGTCTTGCCGCTTCCGTTCGGTCCTACGACCGCCAGCGTCTCACCCTTGGCAATGCGTAGTGTGACATCTGTCAGCGCCGGCGCTGCTCCACCGGGATAGGTGAAAGTCACACCGTCGAACTCGACGGCATCTTTGAGCGGGCCCAGTTCCGTTGTACCACCAACCAATTCGACTTCGGTGGGCTCATCGATCACCGAAAAAATTCGTTCGGCACCGGCAGTCGCACGTTGCATGCGGACATAGACATCCGAAAGCTTGCGTAGTGGATCAAACAGCACAGAAAGGGTTACACCCAGCGCCGCAAATTTTGACATGGACAGTTGATGGTCCAGCACGCGGCCGGCCAGCCAGATCGTCAAGAAACTCGCGACAATGACCGCAATGGTTTCCATCATCGGGCTCACGAACGCCTGAAGCTTCGCCAGCTTGAACTGCTGTTTAAGCACCACGCGGTCCACAACGCGAAGCCGCTCGCGCTCGTGAGACTCAGCCGTATAAGCCTTGACGACACGAAGATCCTGCAAGCTGGCCGTAAGCGCGCCGATCATCCGACCGTATGCCTGGAGAAGCTTTCGGTTTGATTTCTTCACGCTCTGCCCGACGCGCCAGAAAATGCCGACAATAAGCGGCGTAACGAGCAAGATCGCAAGCGTCAAACGCCAATCGAGCGCGATGGCAAGACCCAGCACGAACAAAGCCCGCAGCGGTTCACGAATGAACTTGCTGAACAGCGTCAGCAGCCCGCGCTGGATCTCTTGAATGTCCTGTACGAATCGCCCGACGAGGTCCGAGGTAGCCCGCCCCGAGAAGTAGGACATCGGTAGGTGCAACGCCCGCTCGTATAATTCCCCGCGCAGTTGCATCATGGCCGTTAACACCGCCCGGGCGATAAGCACTTCTCCAAAAAAGCGGAATACATTGGCCAAAATGATCACACTCACGAGCCCAACCATTAAGTAGACCAACATGCGCAAACGATCTTGCTCGACGTCGGACGGGATCCACGAGGCCGCCCTTTGCAAGAGCAACGTGGCGGAATCAAGTGTGGCCAGTGTGATGGACGCAGGCGAACGAGGCATGCCGACATCATTCGACGCCTCGGTTTGGTAAGTGATCGAGGCGCCGTGATCTGCGGCCGCGATCCGAGCGAGATACGCTCGAGCATCGCCCCCGGTCGGTTCCCAGATTTGATCCCCGACCTTCACACCCTTCGATGCCAGCGGACCGCCTTTCTTTATCGCGAAGATACTGATTCGTTGATCCGAGTCCGGTGGCGACAGATCAGCTCCCAGTCGTTTTCCGGCGACCGTTCGATCGACCCACCCTCGGATCCCTTCCTCTTCCAGAAGGAGCTTGAATATAGGAAACGCCCCCCCCACGCTGACGGTATGCAGGCAAGCAAACACGACCGTGGCCGCTATGCCCAAGCACAGCGTCGTACGACAGTGGAATACAAGACCGACCAGCCGAGCAAGTTGGCGCGATCGAAATCGTGCGTTCGGCGTCTTAGACTTGGCATCTATGGACATCAACTTCGGATTCACGATGCCACCCGCTTCGTCGCGTTCGTATACAACGACATATATCGCTCCGCCAACACCGGCCAATCAAACAACTTGCTCGCCTCTTCGCGGGCACGCTCGGCAAGTACAATGCGCTGTTCATCGCTGAGTTTGATCAGCGCACGAAGAGCGAGTTTCATGTCCCCACGCGTAGGCGCGCAAACGCGAACGACGTCGTCCCGCGTTGTCGGCGTCACGCAATGGGTGGCCATGGCCGGGACGCCGGCGGCGACCGCTTGCATCACCGAAACACCGCATCGAATGTGAAGGTTCGGGGCAACCAAGATCGACGCCTTGGCGAGCCACTGTTTCTGAATAGCCTCATCGGGCGCTTCAGCGAACCGGATTCGGTCCGCCCCACCCTTTCTCGAAACGGCCGCTTCCAGTTGTTGGCGCCAGTCTTCAATCGGACGACCGGCGATCACAACTGTCCAACCTGTGGCATCCTCTCCAAGCTCCGAAAATGCTTTCAGGAATGGAACATAACCTTCGTCCGGATGAACGCGTGCCAGAATCAAGATCATTCGCTGGGAGCACGGGGCGCCGGCGTTTCCCAGTTCGTATTCCGTCATATCCAAGCCCAGCGGCAGCATGCTGATCCGCTCATTCATTGCATCTTGCTTAAGATCGTGTTCTTCCGCGTCGTTCATCGCCGTCACCCCAGCGGCGTGACGCACAAGACGATTATCGATCACGTTCCGTCTAAGTCGACCGCCAAAGCCACCGCGCCCGTTGATTTCATGTTCCATGCCGCCGAGCGGGCTGATCACGTAGGGCGTTCCAGCTTTTCTCGATAGCGCCGCGGCGTCTCGTGCGAACTTGCTCCCCCACCCCCACAGGTGAACGAGATCCGCATGACCGATTTCATCCTTGGCATCGCCATGCTTCAGATCGTCGGGCTGACAAGTTTTGACGTCGACCCCTAAAGTGTGCAGTGCGCGCTGCAACCCCGGCAGGCAGATCGCAAAAGACCCGGCCTCCGGCTTCGTAGATTCGACGGCATGAACGACACGCAACGACATATGGTAAGGGATTCTATGCCGGACGGACCAACCGTGAAAGTCGGACCTTCAATGGGGTTTGCCGACGCCGTCAACACGCAAGAAAACACATTTGATGAATGACAAATTCGTACTTTGTTGATAGCTTACGAGTGTCTGCGGTCCTTGTCTTTTTGGAGAGAAAACAATGAGTAACGTGAAAGCCATTCCCGACGGATACCACACCGTCACACCACACATGGTCATTAAGGATGCGGCCAAGGCGATCAAGTTCTACAAGAAAGCATTCGGTGCGGAAGAACTATTTCGCATGCCAGGCCCGGGCGGCAACGGCGTCATGCACGCCGAGATTCAGATCGGCAACTCGCGAGTCATGATGTGCGACGAGATGCCACATTTCGAGTACTGCGTTTCACCTGCTTCGCTGAAGGGCACGACCGTTGGCTTGATGATTTACGTCGAAGACGTCGACAAGGCGTACCAACGCGCCGTCGACGCCGGTGCGACGGCCAAGATGCCGGTCACCGATATGTTCTGGGGCGATCGCTACGGCAAGCTCACCGACCCCTTTGGTCACGAGTGGGCTATCGCCACACACAAGGAAGATGTTTCTCCAGAAGAATGCGGCAAGCGCGCCGAAGCCTTCTTCGCCAACATGGGCGGCTGTCAGCAATAGGCACTCCGTAGCACTACGCGCACCAAAGCAGTAGGCGAACTCGGCGCCACCTGCGATCCGGCTACATAGTCTATCTCCCTGCCCCCTCCCCTTCCTAGGGGGAGGTTGGGTGGGGGTGCCGGCAGGTGACCGCCCACCACGAGCCGTTTCCGCTCAAGGCGACGTCGGCTTACGGAAACGAAGTACGTAGTTTTCCTCGAGGAACGAATCATCCGGTTGATAGGGCTCCAGGGCGAAGCCGGCGTCGGCGATTTCCTGCTTTACCGTTTCCTCGCCCGCCCGCACGTGATTCAACAGCCATTCGCGCGTCACCCCCTCGATGCGTAGGAAGTCCACGATCACGAGCCGCCCGCCGGGCTTCAAGGCAGCGTGGATCGACGCCAGTGTCGCCTTGGGATATTCGAAGTGATGGTACGTGTCACAAACAAAGGCCACGTCGATCGAATTCGGCTCCAGACCGACCGAATCGTCCGGACACAAAACCGTTTCCACATTCTTCAAGCCGCTCTTCTCCGCACGGCTCCGGATGAGTTCCAGAAATCCGGGCGTAATATCTACGGCCATTACTTTGCCTTGCGGACCGACTGCTTTGGAAAACATGGGCGTAAAGAGCCCCGTCCCGGCGCCGATATCACCGACCACCATCCCAGGATTCAAGTCCGCAATTTCCACCAGGCGATTGCGATGTTGGAATATCTCGCGGCTTTCGGATTCGAACCGTGTAACCCAAACTTCAGGATCAAAATCCGCGGCGCGATAGTGATCGTTGATGCCCGGCTTGATGCTTCCGGTCGAATTGACGCCCTGACAGCCGGCGATTGCTACGAAAGCCGCGAACGCCGTGGCGACACGCATTGCATGGCCGCGAAAACCTATCCAACATACTCCGTGCTTGATCCTCATCTCTATCCTCCCGATAGTGCTTTGGTTCGCTGAGTCCGCTCCGGGCTCGTTACCAGAACCGCCCATCATCACCAACCATCGATGTTTGACAACCCTCCACCGGCACGCGACCATTGCCGCTTCCCGCCCCGTGAGGGCCGCGATGGTACGTGTAATTTTTTTTCGGTGGGCAAGTAAACATGGCGATTCAGCATCTGACCGATGAACAAGTCCGCACCTGGACGGTCGAGCAGAAAGACCGCTGGTGGCTGGACAACGTCTTCAAGGGCAACATGCCCCAGTTGACAATCCGCTCGGGTATTTCGGGCATGATGATCGGCGGCATCCTCTCACTCACCAATCTCTATGTCGGCATGAAGACCGGCTGGACGCTCGGCGTGGGCATTACGTCGGTCATCCTAGCTTTCTCATTCTTTAAGATTATGCAGAAGCTCAGGCTGACCGGCGAATTCACGGTGCTGGAAAACAATTGCATGCAGTCCATCGCCACGGCTGCCGGGTATATGACATCGCCGCTGATCGCCAGCCTCGCGGCCTACATGATGATCACCGACACCATCGTGCCCATGATGACAACGATGTGTTGGATGATATCCATATCTTTACTCGGTGTGCTATGCGCCTTTCCGCTGAAGCGCCGATTCATCAACGATGAACAGCACCCCTTCCCCGAAGGTCGCGCCGCGGGCGTGGTGATGGACGCGTTGCACACAACTGATGCGGGCGAAGGTATATTCAAGGGCAAGATACTTTTCTTCGTCGGCAGCATCTCCGCACTGTTGGAAATGTTCAAGAACGGTTGGCTACTTGAGAAGATACACCTAACGAAGTTGGCCATCCCGCACGCGATGGAAGGATGGTTTTTGGCGGTTACCAGTTGGCAGCCGAGTATTAAGACCGTGCCGCTCAATGAACTCACGGTAAGCCTGGAACCCGACCATGTAATGATGGCCGCGGGCGGCCTGATGGGCATCCGCACCGGCGTGTCGTTGCTCGTTGGGGCGGTGATCAACTATTGCATCCTCGCCCCGTATATCATTCAACTGGGCGACATTCACGGAACGGTTAACGCTGAGGGCATCACGAATTTCGGCTTCAAGGCCATCACAACTTGGGCGCTATGGGGCGGCGTAGCCATGATGACCACCGCCAGTCTGTTCTCGTTTCTCAGCAAGCCAAAAATGATCCTCAGCGCTTTCAGTGGGCTCATTGGCGGCAAGAAGCAGGGCGAAGACTGCCTCAAACACATCGAGCTTCCGATGGCCGTGTTCGTAATCGGCATACCGCTTGTCGGTGCGCTGGTCGTATTCCTGGCCAACAAATTCTTCGGCGTGACCCTCTGGATGGGAATCATCGCCATCCCGCTCGTATTCGTGTTCGCGATCATTGGTGCCAATTCTACGGCATTGACATCCATCACGCCGACCGGAGCGCTGGGCAAGCTCACCCAACTGACCTTCGGTGCCATCGCGCCGGGAAACATCACCACGAACATCATGACTGCCGGCATTACCGGCGAAGTGGCCGGAAACTCGTCGAACCTGCTGATGGACATTAAGCCCGGCTATATGCTCGGCGGAAAACCAAGACATCAGGCGCTCGGGCACGTGCTGGGCATTTTCGCCGGGGCCATATGTTCAGTTCCGGTGTTTTACGCGGTCTTCCTGCGCGGAAACCCCAGCGGATTGGTCAGCGACGACTTTCCCATGCCCGCTGCGATCGTCTGGCGCGCCGTTGCCGAAATCCTCACCAAAGGGCTAAGCGAGCTTCCGCAGACCGCCGTCACGGCCGCGATCATCGGCGGCATCCTGGGCATTGTTCTCGAGGTGGTGAAGCTTGCGACCAGGGGGCGCTTTCCGCTCTCGGCCATCGGAATCTCCCTGGCGTTCGTCATTCCGTTTACAACCTGTTTCGCGATGTTTTTTGGGTCGTTTTTCTTCTGGATGGCCGAGAAGTCGTTCACAAGAGAAAACAGCTTCATCCATCGTGTGTTCGTCAAGAATCTTGAGCCCGTTTGTGCCGGCGGAATCGCGGGCGGGGCACTCATGGGCATCGCGTTGATCGTGGGCGAATTCATTATCGAGCCGTGGTGGCAGGCGCGGCAAGAAGCCGCCACCGCAGTCGCTGCCGTCGTCGGGCTCTAGTCTTGAAACAAAGCGAGGTTTGACCATGTACGACGCTCGGCTCGACCGATTGGCGCAAGTGCTCGTTCGATACTCCACGAAAATCAAAAAGGGAGACGTGGTGCGCATCCGCATGGGCACCATCGCCGAGCCCCTGGCGCTGGCCCTCTACAAAGAAATCCTGCGCGCCGGCGGACACCCCCTCGTTCGGTTGGCGCTCGAAGAAAGTACGGAACTCATGGCACGCCACGGCCAATCCCACCAACTCGCTTACTGCGCTCCGTACGATGTCGAGGAATACAAAACCCTCGATGCGGACATCAGCGCCTGGGCGAACAAGAACACCCGGGCGATGAGCAACGTCGACCCCAAGAAACAGGCGGCCATGAGCAAGGCACGCGGTCCGATTCTTGAGGTGGCCATCAAACGCATCGGCCTGACCGGTAAGAAAAAACTACGCTGGTGTGGAACGCAGTTCCCCTGTCAGGCGTCGGCGCAAGACGCAGAAATGTCGCTGGCCGAGTACACGGACTTCGTGTTTAACGCCGGCTTACTCCATCTCCCGAATCCGGTCGCGGCTTGGAAGAAAATCAGCAGCACCCAGAGCCGTCTTTGCGACTATCTGAACAAAGCCAAGGAGATCAGGTACGTCGTGCCGGGGGGGACGGATATTCGTTTCGGTGTCAAGGGACGTCGCTGGATCAACTGCGACGGCCAGCTCAACTTCCCCGACGGTGAGGTTTTCACCGGCCCCATCGAATCCGCCACCGAAGGCGAAATCCGTTTCAACTTTCCGGCGGTCTACATGGGCCGAGAAGTCGCAGATGCATGGCTCAAGTTTCGCGCCGGCAAGGTCGTCGACGCCGACGCCTCTAAGGGCAAGGATTTCTTGTATCAGATGATGGACCAGGACAAAGGGGCACGCATCCTGGGCGAGCTGGCCATCGGCACCAACTACGCCATCAAAAAGTTCACACGTAACACCCTGTTTGACGAGAAAATCGGCGGTACGGTTCACATGGCACTGGGCGCCTCGCTGCCGCCGTCGGGCGGGAAAAACAAAAGTGCGCTGCACTGGGATTTGGTCAACGATATGCGCAAAGGCGGACGCATCGAAGTGGACGGCAAGGTCATCTCGAAAAACGGCCGATTCCTCAAAGCTAACTGGCCGCAACCGAGCCGAAAGCTTTAGAGCGTTTCCCGTTTCTGCGGCCCGAGCGGCAGACTTGAGCCTGCGCGATCGTTCGGATGCTCTGCACAATCGCACTTCCCGCTTGGGCATGCCAATTCATTCGCCATTTTGAGATCGTCTATTTCGAGCGTTCGCGCGGGCTGAAGCCACGCGGCTCAGAATGCAAAGGAACAGCGTTATCATCCAACGATCGCCCGGGCTAAAGCCACGCGGCTCAGAATAAACCGCTAGATGTTGAGCTGTAACCTGGCGGCTTCGGACATTCGTTCGGGCGTCCAGGGCGGATCCCAGACGATTTCGACCTTGGCATCCGTCACACCGTCGACCTGCTTGACTTTGGATTCGACCTCAATGGGAAGCGAACCCGCTACCGGACAGGCCGGTGAGGTTAAGGTCATGTTGATCTTGACCGATCCCGCCGCGTCAACATCGACGTCGTAAATCAATCCGAGTTCGTAAATGTTGACGGGAATCTCAGGGTCGTAGCAAGTACGAATGGCTTCGATCACCTTCGCCTCGAGCGCCATGGATTTGATATTGTCAACCGGCGATTCGGACACGAGCTTCTCCCAATGATCTGAAACATGTAAAACCGCTTTGTAACCGGCTTGTACGCTTTGCCGGTCATAATCCGGCACAACCCCGGCAACTCACCGGAACTACGCCTCCACCGGTTAAAAACCGGTGCTACACAAATCGGACGCCATGAAATGGACACCCGACAACTCATTCCGTGGTGACTACGTCGTCCTTCCTCTGCAAAGCCGAGTTAATAGTATGCCACACGAGCGTCGCACACTTTACCCTGGCGGGATACTTACACACACCGGAGAATACCTCCAACTTGCCCAGGCAGGAGCCGACGGCCCCCTCCTCTGATCCCGTGACCATGCCGTGAAAATGCTCAAAAAGCTGCTTCGCTTGCGCAAGCGTCTTGCCCTTGATGGCCTCCGTCATGAGCGATGCGGACGCCGTCGATATCGCGCACCCCGACCCTTCAAACGTGACCTCCTCCACGATATCGCCATCCAGCTTGATGAACACCGTAACACGATCGCCGCAAAGCGGATTATACCCCTCGGCCTTGAAGTCGGGCGTTTCCAGCGCACGTTGATTGCGCGGACGCTTGTTGTGATCAAGGATGACCTCCTGGTACAAATCTTGAATATCAGACATCAACGGAAAACCTCAATGACCTTTCTAACCCCAGACACCAAGGCATCAATCTCACCGCGTGTGTTATAAAAAGCAAACGAGGCCCGCGTCGTCGCCGGAACACCAAAGCGATCCATGACCGGCTGAGCACAGTGATGCCCGGTACGCACCGCGATCCCCTCCTGATCGAGAATCGTCCCCACATCATGGGCGTGGATCCCTTCGATCGAGAATGATAGCACGGCCGCTTTCTCTTGGGCGGTGCCGATCAATCGAACCTCCGGAATTGCCGACAAAGCCTCGGTGGCATAAGCCAGCAGATCACGTTCGTACACCTCGATGCGCTCCCAGCCCAGCGTGTTGACATAGTCCATCGCAGCACCAAGACCGATCGTGCCGGCGATGTTCGGCGTGCCGGCCTCAAACTTGTGCGGAATGTCGTTGTACGTCGTTTTCTCGAAAGTAACGGACTTAATCATCTCACCGCCACCCTGATAGGGCGGAAGCGACTTCAAGATGTCGTGTTTCGCATGAAGCACGCCGACCCCGGTCGGGCCAAAGAGCTTATGGCTCGACAGGACATAGAAATCGCTATCCAGCGTGCGCACGTCGATGCGCAAATGGGGTGCGGCCTGCGCGCCGTCAATGAGCACCTTGGCGCCGTGCTGGTGCGCCATCGCGGTCATTTGCCCGACGGGATTGATCGTTCCCAGTGCATTGGAGACATGCGCCAACGCCACGATTTTTGTGCGTGGCGTGAGAAGTCTCTCGTATTCATCGAGACAAAGATCGCCACGATCGTCGAGAGGCACCACGCGCAACACGCCACCCGTTTGCTCGCAGAGCATCTGCCACGGGACGATGTTGGAATGGTGTTCCATTTGCGTGAGGATGATCTCGTCGCCCTCGCCAACGACGGATCGACCGTAACTCTGTGCGACGAGGTTGATCCCTTCGGTCGCGCTTCGCACAAAGACGATTTCCTCCAATCGCTCCGCACCGACAAACCGATGGGACGTTGCGCGGGCTTTTTCGTAGGCCTGCGTCGCGCGAACACTCAGAGCATGCACGCCACGATGAATGTTGGCGTTGTCGTGTTCATAGTAATGGGTAATTGCGTCGATCACCGATCGCGGTTTTTGCGCGGTGGCGGCATTGTCCAGATAGGCCAGCGGCTTACCGTTTATCTTCTGGGTTAGAATGGGAAAGTCGCGCCGGACCACTTCCACATCAAACGCCAATGCTTCCAAGTGGGCCGTTCGTGGCGAATCTTTATTGGTTGAGACAACCGTCATAAATCCCCGAGAACCAATGACGATGGACCAATGCGATTAGCGACCAGCGTTTCAACAACTTCCCGCAAACGATCGAGGCGAATCTCGTCGGCGCTCTCACGTGCGAAAGCGTAGATCAGAATTTGCCTGGCGGCTCGCGCGGAGATGCCGCGCGATTGAAGATAGAAAATCGCCTCTTCATTGACCTGCCCGATCGTGGCACCGTGAGTGCACTTGACATCGTCCGCGTAAATTTCCAACTGCGGCTTGCTCTCCACCTGGGCGTCGTTAGAAAGCAACAAGCTCATGTTCGTCTGCTTGGCATCCGTCTTTTGAGCACCCTCCCGCACGATGATTCTTCCGCTGAAGATTCCTTTTGAGTGATCGCCCAGCACACCTTTGTAGAACTCGCGGCTATCGCAATGCGGCTTCGCATGATCAATGACGAGATGGTTATCAACCTGCTGCCTCCCCTCAAGAACGTACAGCCCCTTTACCGAGCAATCGCCCCCTTCGCCAGCGAGCAACACGTTGACATTGTTGCGTGTCACGCCGCCGCCGAAGCACATGGTATGCGCCGAAACGTTGCTACTTCGCCTCAACGTCAATTGCAACGCTCCAATATGGATCGACGCTTCACGCTCGCACTCAAGTTTGTAATAGTCTACAACGGCGCCATCCCCCGCAACCAACTCAGTAACTGCATTGCGAAAGAACACCCCGTCACCCTGCGACACAAACGACTCAAGGATGGTCACCTGAGTGTTTTCGTCGGCCACGATCAGGGTACGTGGATGGCTCGCGCGGGGATGGCCCTTGGAGCGGGCCATGTGCAGGATATGGATGGGGCGATCAACGACCGTGTCCCGCTGTACATGAAGATACGCCCCATTCTCCATGAGAGCCGTATTCAGTGCCACGAATGCGTCATCTTCGAACTTTGCATGGCGCGTGAGTTGCATTTCGACAACCGAGGGATTCGCATTGAGTGCATGGGGCAAGCTGCAAATCGTGACCCCCGACGGTAAGTCAGCCGTCGACGAAAGCGATTCGCAATAGCAACCATTGACAAAGACCAGCACGATGCCGTCGGCGTCAAGAATTCGATAGGGCTCAAGCTCCTGACCGGTAACGTCGCCGGTGTCACTTTCGCTCGATTCAAACGGCGTCCGCGATAGTAATGATACATCCGTATATCGCCACTCCTCGTGGCGGGTCGTCGGGAACCCCAGCTCGCAAAACCGGGCCATGGCCGAACTACGAATCGGTCTTAACCACGTCGCTCCCGGCGCGGCATCGCTACCGACCACGCGATCAAAGGTACTTTGAAAGTAATCTACTTCTTCAGCTACACCAACCATGTTGTGTGTCTCTCCTAGGAACCTACCCGCACGGCATCCGCCTGGGCGTAACCCGTCTCTTCCAATTCCAACGCCACCTCCTTACCACCCGACCGAACGATTTTGCCGTCGACCAGGACATGCACGAAGTCCGGAATGATGTAGTCGAGCAGTCGCTGGTAATGGGTCACGAGAATCATGGCCCGGTCCGGACTGCGCAACCCATTGACGCCATCGGCCACAGTCCTGAGCGCGTCGATATCCAGGCCCGAATCCGTTTCGTCGAGAATGGCGAGCTTGGGTTCCATCACGGCCATCTGAAAAATCTCGTTACGCTTCTTTTCGCCGCCGGAAAAGCCCTCGTTGACCGACCGATTGAGCAAACGCTCATCCATCCGGAGTAGCTTGGCTTTGTCTTTGACCAACTCCAGGAAATCCATCGCGTCTAACTCGTCTTGCTCGTGATACTTACGCACCGCGTTGAGCGCGGCGCGCAAAAAATAATTCGTGCCGACACCCGGTATTTCGACCGGATATTGGAAGGCGAGAAAAACGCCTTCACGGGCCCGGACGTCGGGCGACATGTCCAGCAAGTCCTTCCCGTTGTAAAGCACCTCGCCGGAAGTCACCTCGTACGTTTCGCGCCCGGCCAGCACCTGAGCCAGTGTGCTCTTGCCGGAACCGTTAGGCCCCATGATCGAATGAATCTCGCCGGCGTTTACGGTGAGGTTCAGGCCCTTCAGAATTTCATGACCTTCCACCGACGCGTGCAAATCATTTATCTTTAGCATCGTTACCTATTCCTCTGATTCATGCTTCGCTTTGCTGCCATACACCTATGCGTCCTTTTTTGTCTGTCGACCTCAAGCTCGACAAGTCTAATACCTGGCCATTGAGGGATCGATATGCTGTGCCCAGGCATCGACACCGCCCGTCAAGCTACGTACATTCACAAACCCGTGTCCGATGAGGAACGAGGCCGCATCCAAACTGCGCATTCCTTTGTGGCAATACACCACAATAGGCGTGTCCTTCGGCCACCCTTCCTTTATTTCCTGGACAAGCTCCTGGCTCGCCGAGAGGGCGCCTTCAATCTTGACGATCTCTTGTTCTTCCGGTCCGCGCACGTCAATCAGGCGCGGCGGTTCATCTTGAGCGAGCAACTTCGCCAATTCGGACGCCCCGATTTGCAATTCCTGCTCCTGCTCATGGCTGGCCTTAATGTGCTGGATGACTTCATCGACATCGGCCACATCATGTTTATCCAACACGGCGCCGAGTTGATCCTCCGGTGCAAAACCGCAACTACTGCACCCGCCGATATGGTAGCGACGAAAGAGCGCTCGCTGCGCACCCGGATACGCCTCCAAAACCGCTGTCATCGTACTTTCAGATGTAATCTCTGCGATGGTCATTGACCCATTTGCTCCAAAAAGAAAAAGCGCCTACCCGACGCTACCTTCCAGGCTGACATCCAGCAGCTTCTGCGCTTCCACGGCGAACTCCATCGGTAATTCGCGAAACACCTGCTTACAAAATCCATTGACGATCATCGACACGGCATCTTCTATGGCAATGCCCCGTTGCGCGCAATAGAAAAGCTGATCTTCGCCGATCTTCGAGGTCGTCGCTTCGTGCTCCATCTGCGCCGTGCTGTTCTTGACTTCAATATAGGGAAACGTGTGTGCGCCGCATTGCTCTCCAATCAACATCGAATCGCACTGCGTGAAATTGCGCGCACCGTCAGCCCCCTTGTTAATCCGCACCCCGCCTCGGTACGTATTCTGTCCGTGCCCCGCTGAAATACCCTTCGAGATAATCGTGCTCCGCGTGTTCTTGCCGATGTGGATCATCTTGGTACCGGTGTCGGCTTGCTGGTGATTGTTGGTCAGCGCGACGGAGTAGAACTCGCCCACCGACTCGTCTCCGATGAGAATGCAACTTGGATACTTCCAAGTAATCGCAGAGCCGGTCTCGACCTGCGTCC
>Ga0214472_10001758_pt1 | contig 23739 bp, 21 predicted proteins | sample RVTome_6_FD_207662 | JGI IMG/M metagenome (GOLD analysis project Ga0214472, IMG submission 207662) | Soil microbial communities from uranium-contaminated site in the Upper Colorado River Basin, Wyoming, United States - RVT140D175 | ecosystem: Environmental > Terrestrial > Soil > Contaminated >...
GTCAAAATCGCGCCGCCAGGGTGAGGGTCGCGCCCAGGCCGGGCTCAGGCACCTCGTCGCCGGCGGCCAGGTCGCCGACCGGCAAATAGGCCTCGCGGGTGAGGTGCTCGTGGTAGGTGCGGTCGAAGAGGTTCTCGACCACCACGGTGAGCTGCCACCGCTCGCCGAAATGCCGGCCGCCGCGCACGTCGCAGGTGGCGAAACCCGGCGTCTCGTCCTCGCCGAAGGCGGCGTCCACCCGGTCCTGGCGTGCCACCAGGCGGCCGCCGCCGGCGCCCCAGTAGTGACCGTCGGGGTCGTCGTAGCGGAGCTGGAGGCGGCCGGAGAGGGGGGCGATCTCCGGCAGGGCGCGGTCATCGTCGCGGTTCTCTCCCTCGGTGTAGGCGAGGCTCCCGGCCACCGCCCAGGCGTCGGTGACGGCCCAGGTAGCGGCGACCTCGCCGCCCCACAGGAAGGCGCGGTCGAGGTTGTGGTAGCCCTTGACCACGTCGTTCACCCCGTCGTCGTTGAAGTCCCGCAGGCGGTCTTCGATGACCGTGACCAGGATGAAGTCATCGATCCGGTTGACGAAGCCGTCGGCGGACAGGGTGAGGGGGCCGGCGGTCCCCGCAACGCCGGCGTCGAGTTGCCAGCTCCGTTCCGGATCCAGGGTCGGGTTGCCGATCCGGTAACCGCCCGGGGCCGGGGCGAAGGCGGCGTAGCGCTCGCTGGCATCGGCGGTGCGCACGGCGCTGCCCGCGGCGACGAATGCCTGCCAGCGCTCGTCGATCTGCCAAGCGAGGCGCAGGTTGCCGCCGGCGTTCACCTCGTCGCGGTCGGTGTCCGCCGCGTCGGGGCCGTAGAACGCGACGTACGCCTCCGCCACCGTCGCGCCCGCGAGGGCCGAGGCGGCGTCGGTGGCGTCGGCCCGCCCGGTGACCCGGTCGGCACGGCCACCGGCCCGCAGGGTGAGACGCGCGCCGAGGGGCCGCTGCCATTCGGCGAACAGTCCGACATCGGTGATGTGGGTGTCGGGCCACAGGCGGTCGTGGGCTGTCCTGGGCATGCCCATCATCGTCAAGGTGCGGTCACGGGTGGCGTCGCGGGCGACGCGGTAACCGTCGCCACCGACGGCGAGGGTACCGCCGGCGGTCTTGAGGTCGACCTGCGCCCGGCCGCCGTAGGTGTCGGCCTCGCTGTCGGTCTCCGCCTGCATCGTGGAGAAGTTCGGCTTGTGCTCATTGTTCATGGTGTGGTCGACGGTGTTCAGGTAGACGCGCCCGTGATAGCCCGCCACCCGTTCCGACACCCCTTCCCGTTCCAGGCCGAGGGCGGAGCGGTAGCTGTCGGCCTCCTCGGCGTCCATGGGCAGGGCCGGGTAGGCCACATCGCGGTCGAGGTGGCTGGCGAGGGAGAGGTCGAGGCGGCCGAGGTGGGTCGTCAGTCCCAGGTCGACCGAGCCGTCGAGGGCGGTGAAGCCGGCCGGCACCTCGGTGCCGTCGCCGGCCTCGTAGTTGTCGCTCTCCTGGTAGCCGGCGGTGGCGGCCACATCCAGCCGCTCGCCCCGGCCGCCGGCCGACGCCTCCACGCGGCTGCCGGATCGGGCCGTATCCCACGAGGCCGAGCCCCGCAGCTCGTGGAGGCTACCGGCGGCGAGGGTATGGGTGTCGAGCTTCACGGTGCCCCCCAGGCCACCCGGCCCGTCGGTGACCGAGTACGGCCCCTTGACCACCTCGATCCGTTCCAGGGACCAAGGGGAAACGTACAGGGTGGGCGGGTCCATGCGCGACGGGCAGCCGCCGTAGAGGCGGGTGCCATCCACCAGGACGTTGACGCGGTCGCCCTGCAGGCCGCGAACCACCGGGTCGAGGCCAGAGGCACCACGGCGCACCGCCTCCACGCCCGGCAGGGTGGTGAGCACGGCGCCGGTGTCGGGCGCCGGCGTCTCCAAGATCTCGTCACGGCCCCGGGCGGCGGTCGGCGTCGCCGCCGGCGGGGTGACCGGGCGTTCGCCGGTGATTTCGATGCCAAGGGGTTCGGCGGCGCGTGCCGCCGCAGGGATGAACGATACGATCAACAGGACCGGGACGATGGCCCGGCGGAAACCGGTTGGGTTCATGGCAGGTCTTTCCACTGTGAGGTTCTCTGTGTGCCGCGCCGCGGGGTCGTCGACCCGAGGCACGGGCTGGCCTGGTCTGGAGGTAGGTGGCACGGCCGGGCGTACCACACGTCGGGCGTGCGACCGTTGCCGGGCGGTTGCTGTCGGGCGCCACCGCGGCGGCCGGCGGGCAGGGCCCGATCGTGGCTGCGATCGGTGCCCACCGCCGGTCAGGTGCACGGTGTGCGGGCGACCCGCGCGACTCTACCTCGGCTCGTGCATCACACCGCGATGGATCGGGGGCGCGGATGCCCGCGGCCCATCCACCGGCAGTGACGCGTCAGGCCACCTGGGGCGGGGGCACGGGCGGTGGGTCCGAGCCGCGCGGGGAAAGCAGACCGGTCCCCTCGGCGATCGCTGCCGGCGTCGCCGTACCCGGCACCGCCGCATCGCCGAGGAGGACCGGCTCCCACTGGGGGTGGATGAGGCCCGCCTCCACGCGAGGGGCGCAGTCCGCCGCGCGCCAGGCCGGCGTCCCAGCGGGAATCCCGTCGTCCACGCCTGGCCGTTTGCAGCAACAGCCCCCGGGGCGCATCGCGCAGCACGCCTTGGGCGCGGTTGCCGGCGCACCCCGACACCCTGCCGCCGGTGGTGCCACCTTGAACGCCGCCAGGTTGAACGCGAGGAGCGCCGCGACGAGGCCGCCGAGCCACCGCGGCGGCCGGTCAAGCAGACGTGGGACGGGTACGGGAGACATGGGGGGCGGCGCCTCGCGGAAGACCATCGTACATCATCCGATCGGTGCCGGCGGCGGAAATCTCATCGCCTGTCGCCGGCTGCATGCTTGCATGGGGCGGGTCGTCCCCCTATCCTCCGCCCTCCATTTTCCATGCCACTCCTTGCTCCGTCACGCGGGGCCTCATGTCCGAAAGGGGTAACCATGCGTCTCTACGAGACGATTTTCATCGCCCGTCCCGACCTCTCCGAGGAGCAGATCGAGGGCGTGGCCGCCGCCATCAAGGGCGTCGTCACCGGCAACGGGGGGGAGTTGGTGAAGGAGGAGGATTGGGGGGTCAAGGGCCTCGCCTACGACGTGGACCACCATAGCAAGGGACGGTATTTCCTCCTCCAGTTCCGCGGCGGCAACGGCCTGCTCAAGGAGCTGGAGCGCAACTACCGTTACAACGAGTCGATCATCAAGTTCATGACCATCCGCGTGGATGAGAAATAACCGTCTGCTCCGGGGCTTCCATGTATACCAAGCACAATCTGCGGAAAAAGGTCTGCCGCTTCTGTGAAATCAAGGCGACGGAGATCGACTACAAGGATGTGAAGCTGCTGCGCAACTTCATCACCGAGCGCGGTCGTATCATCTCCAGCCGGGTGTCTGGGACCTGCGCCCACCACCACCGGATGCTCGACGTTGCGGTGAAGCGCGCGCGCAACATCGCCCTGTTGCCGTTCACGACCTCGTAGCCCGCATTTCTCACCATGAATCCGCTGCGCCCGCGCGACGATCCCTGGCGAGAAATGCGGGCTAGGCGGCGCGCCGCGCGGTCGTGAGCCACTCCTCACGGCGTGAGTCCGATCACCCCTCCCCCTGAAGGGCCGCGCCGCGGCCTCTCCGGCTTCTGGCTCGTGGGGACCACCGTCGTCATCTACGGAGCGTCGGTGCTGGCGGGGACCGGCCTGGTGGTGGGCCTGTTCCTGCCGCTGCTGCTCACCCTCATTGCCCTCCAGTACGACCTGCGGGCCCTCGCGGTGCTCCTGGCCCTGTTCGTGGCAGTCGCCTTCTTCGTGCACCGGGGTGAAGTACAGCTCTGGGTGGAGCTTGGGGTCCTGGCCCTTGGCCTCACCGTCCTCGTGCCCTTTGGCTGGGGGTGGTTCTCGTTCCCTGCGGCCCTGTGGTCGGCGTGTGCGGTGCAGGCCGGCGGCGTGGCGTTGTTCGCGGCGGTTGCCTGGCTGGCGAACGGCGTTTCGCCCGGGGACTGGGTGATGGCCAACTTCGATCGCAGCACCGAGCTGCTCCTCGCCCAGGCCCGCAAGGAGGCGGCGACACCGGAGGCCCATGCGGCGCTCGCGCAGCTCGTGGGGCGCCTGCGCGCCATGGTCGGGCTCACCTATCCATCGCTGCTGATGATCAACTTCGCGGTGGTCAACCTGATCAACCTGCAATTCCTGCAGCCGGTGTTGGTGGCCATGCAGCCGGGGCGGGAGCCGTACCTCTTCCCGCGCCGCTGGCGCGTTCCCGGCCGCCTGCATTGGGCATTGCTGCTCTGCGTCGGCGGCGTGTTGGTCGACGTGGCAGCCGTGCGCGCGGCCGCGGCCAACGGCGTGGTGGGCCTCGGTTTCCTCTATCTCCTGCAAGGGTTCGGGCTCCTCTCCCACCTCCTCGCCCGCGGCCGAGTGCCGGTGGTGCTGCGCACTATCCTCTACGGCATCCTGATCATCAGCTTCCAGGTCTACCCCCTCGTCGCCCTGGTGGGGCTGGCAGAGGCGTTCTTCGATATGCGCCGCTTACGCCGGCCCACCGGCGGTGGGTGATGGGCTGCGCACAGACGGGCATCACGCGGCAGAGGTCCAAGAGCGGACGTACGCTACATGCCGGGCGGGACCGATCGATCCGGTCCTCTCCCCGGCGCGTCGGCCAGGCGCAGGACCCCCGGTTACGTGGCCTGCGATCCGTCGAGGTCCTCGAACACCGCCTTCATCAGGAGTGGCCAGACCAGGGTGGCATCGGCGTACACCTCGGCGTAGCGCCCGCCGTCCGCGGTTGGCACGAACTTGCCCCAGCTCACCCCCTCCGAGTAGGTGCAACCGGAGAGGCCGCCCCAGTGGACCGGCTCCGGACAGATCCGCACACCGTACCGAAAGCGCGGTGGCGTGAGGTGGCAGCCCAACCGATGGTTGGTGATGTCGATGTACGGCCCCACCTGCTGCGCCCAGTTGCGCGGCACGCCGCCACCGATGGTGAGGATGCCGAGGCGCGGCGCGGCGCACGCCAGGCGTGCGTACTGCTGGAGGTCGAGGAACGGGCTGAACGGGGGTACCGCCTGCAAGACCTCGTCCACCGCGGTGAGAGTCGTCGGGTCGCGGCCTGCGGCTCGTAATGCGCCGTTCATCGCCCAGGTGGAGACGTCCAGCCCCATCTCGCTGTCGGTGAAGGCGGGGATGAAGACCGGTACCTGGCGCTGGTAGGCGCTGCGCAGGATGCCGGGCCCGTGGTCCAGCCGGCTCAACCGCTCGCCGAGGGCGCGGCACAGGCGCGCCGACGACCACATGCCGCCCTCTGGCTGGCTCTCCCGCAGGACCGAGGAGACCAAGCGTTCCACGTCGTTGAGGTTGGACTCCATCTCCAGGGTGTCGTAGATCCGGTTGTACCCCTGGTCGAAGAGGGTGGCGTCCGACTTGGTGGGATCGTAGCGGTAGTGGGTGAGGCCGATCGACTCGGTGAGGCCGTGGGCAATCAAGGCGCCGGTGGCGATCACCGCGTCCACCAGCCCGCGGTCGATCATGTCGCACACCACGCGCCCCTGCTTGGCGACGGTCATCGCCCCGGAGATGGTGAGCACGACCCGGCAGTCGGGATCGCGCGCCATCTGCAAGAGGATCTCGAACGCCTCGCCGAGCTGCCGGCCGCCGAAGGCGGTCCTCGCCATGGCGCGGAGCAGGTCGGCGAACGAGCCGACCTCGCTCAGCGCCAGGCTCTCCAGGGGCACCAGGCCGTCGGACCGGCCGTCGTGGAGCGAGCGTGCGCTCATGGGGGAATCCGGCAGCGGCCGGGAGGCCGCCTACGTCGCCACGGTGACCGGGGCTTCGGCGAGCTCGGTTGCCGGGACGAGCGGAAACCGAGGCATCTCGCGGAGCGTCACCTCGCCGAGGTCGATCTCCTCGCGTATGTACGCCAGCACCTGGCGCGGGTCTGTCTTGCCGCAGGTGAAGACGTCGAGGGCGATCAGTCCCAGGTCGGCATAGGTGTGAGCGGAGCAGTGACTCTCGTCGAGCACTACTACCGCCGTGAAGCCGGGGGGAGAGTTGTGGCCAAACTGGTACCGAATCTGGGAAATGACATTGGCACCAGCGCGTTGCGCCGCAGCGGCCATCGCGCGGAGCATCTGCCCGTCGTTGAGACAGACCTCGCGGGCGACGTTACGGCAGTCGATCAGTAAATGTTTACCTTTTTGCAACGCATGAACCCTCCGACTATCCGAGAGTTACTCGGCGGTTGAACAAAGCCCGCGCGGCTACCCGGCGGAACCACCCGCAACACAACGGCGCGAAGACCATCGCGACCGATTTCTCCCAAAAGACCTGCGCCCGATCTCGGGCCGACACCCGCAACCCCGATCCCAGAGCCGCTCCCCGGCACGAGGGTGCGCCGCAGCCTCCGGAAAAAGGGACCGGACAGTAGGACCTAGGGGTGGCAGGGATCAAGTGAAATGACGGACCTGGCCCGTGGCGCCGCGTATCGCGCATGGCCCGTCGCGGGCCCAGCCCAGGCTACGGCGCTTCGCCGGTGGCCACGGCGATGGCCTCTGGCGGGTGATCGAGCACGCAGCGCCGCCAGTGGCCTGCACCCCCGCGGATCGGCGGCGAATCCGTACGGCACGTCGCCTGTGCCCAGGCGCAGCGCTCCGCGAAGGCACAGCCGGTGGGCAGGTCGGTGAGGGGCGGTAGCTGGCCGGGGATCGGCGTGAGCCGGCCTATGCCCGGGCGCGGGATCGACGCGAGCAGCCCGTGGGTGTATGGGTGGCAGGGCCGGGCGAAGAGGTCGGCGGTGGGCGCCTGCTCGACGATCTGGCCGGCGTACATCACCGCCACGCGGTCGGCGGTCTGGGCCACCACGCCCATGTCGTGGGTGATGAGGAGCACCGCCAGACCCCGCTCCCGCTGGAGGTGGGTGAGGAGCGCCAGGATCTGCGCCTGGATGGTCACATCGAGGGCCGTGGTCGGCTCGTCGGCGATCAGCAGATCCGGGTCGCACGCCAGGGCCATGGCGATCATCACGCGCTGGCGCTGGCCGCCGGAGAGCTGGTGCGGGTAGTCGCGCAGGCGCCGCTCGGGATCGGCGATCCCGACCAGGCCGAGGAGCTCGGCGGCCTGCCGGCTGCGTGCCCGTCGATCGAGACCCAGGTGGATGGCGAGGGACTCGCCGATCTGGTGGCCGACGGTGAACACCGGGTTGAGGGCGGTCATCGGCTCTTGAAAGATCATCGCGATCCGGTGGCCGCGGACGCGGCGCATCTCCTTCTCCGAGAGGCCGAGCAAATCGCGGCCGGCGAAGCGCATGGCGCCCGCGGAGATCCTTGCCGGCGGCGCCGGTAGCAGGCGCAGAAGCGCGAGGGCAGTGACGGTCTTGCCACAGCCCGATTCACCTACCAGCCCCATCACCTCGCCGCGATCGATGGCCAGGCTCACGCCCCGCACCGCCGGCACCGCTCCGGCCCGATCCTCGAAGGCGATGTTGAGATCGTCGATTTCCAGTAACATTCGGTCCCGTTCTCTTCCCGTGCTCCGCCGACAGCCGCGCGGCGAGCGTAGGTGGGCCTACTTTTTGCCGTCAACGGTCGCGACCATGGATGACTTCCCGCCGACCACCGCCTCGTGTCCGCTGGGTACCGCACCGCTCGGCGATGGGACGGCGGACCTCCACGTCTTTATCGTTTCCGACGCTACCGGGCGTACCGCCGAGCGGGTGATCGAAGCCGCTCTGTACCAGTTCGCGGCGACCCACGTGGTGCTGCATCGCTTCCCGCGGGTCCTCTCCCGGCCGCTCATCGACCGCATCCTGGAACAGGCACGAAGCCTGGAGGCGGTGATGGTGTGCACCGTCGTGGAGGCGGGGCTCGCCGAGTACCTGCGTGCGCGGGCCTACGAGGTGGGCGTGGCGATGGTCGACATCATGTGGCCGATCATCAACATGATCGGCAACGTCGTACACCGGCACCCGTTGGGCGCACCGCGCTCGCGGCATCACTACGACGAGAAGTTTTTCAGTCGCAGCGACGCCATCAATTTCACCGTGCGCCATGACGATGGGCGCCGCCTGGAGGAGATCCTCCAGGCCGACGTGGTCCTGGTGGGCGTTTCCCGCGCCGGCAAGACCCCTACTTCGATCTACCTCGCGACCCGTGGCTGGTGGGTGGCCAACATCCCTCTCGCCCACGGTCTGCCTTTCCCCGAGGCCCTTAACCAAGTCGACCCGATGCGCGTGGTGGTCCTGACGCGCAACTCCGCGGCGCTCGCTCGACTGCGTGAATCGCGCACCACGGTCACCGCCAAGCAGGCGGAAGGCTATGCCGACATCCACGGCATCCGCATGGAGCAGCAATACGTGCGGCAGCTCCTGCAGAGCAACCAACGGCACTGGCCGGTGATCGACGTCACCTCCATGTCCATCGAGGAGGCGGCGACCGCCATCGAGCAGATCCTCGCTCCGGTAGGCCGCCTGCACCGCGGCCTGGGTGCCGCGGCCGCGACCACCGGCGATCTGTGACGGGTTCCGGCCTACACCTGCGGGGCCAGCCCGCATTTCTCACCACGGATCGTGGTGAGAAATACGAGCTAGGGCCTTGGCGCCGATGTCGCGGCGGTAGTAGGCGCCAGCGAAGCGGATCTTCTCGCAGGCCGCGTAGGCGCGCTGCTGGGCCGAGGCGAGGGTGGGGCCCAGGCCGGTGACGCCGAGGACGCGGCCACCGCTGGTGAGGAGGCGCCCGCCGTCGGCACGGGTGCCGGCGTGAAAGACCAGGGTGCCGGGCGCGGTTGCGGCCTGGTCGATGCCGGTGATCTCCCGTCCCTTGGGATAGGCGCCGGGGTAGCCTTCCGAGGCCATGACCACGGTGAGGGCGGCGCCGGCCCGCGCGATCGGCCGGTGGTCGGCCAGTGTTCGGTCGACCGCCGCCTCCAGCACCGGGTACAGATCATTGTCCAGGTTGGCCATCAGCGGCTGACACTCGGGGTCGCCGAAGCGGCAGTTGAACTCCAGCACGTACGGGTCGCCGTGGACGATCATCAGACCGGCGTAGAGCACGCCGGCCAGCGGGGTGCTCTCGGCACGCATGCCGTCGACCACCGGCCGCAGGATCTCGCGCTCGACCCGCGCCGCCAGGGCCGGGGTGAGGATCGGTGCCGGGCAGTAGGCGCCCATGCCGCCGGTGTTGGGGCCGGTGTCGCCCTCACCGATCGCCTTGTGGTCCTGGGCGGCCGGTAGGGTGAAGAGGTGAGTGCCGTCGGTGATGGCCAGTACCGAGCACTCCTCACCGAGGAGACACTCCTCGATCACCACCTCGGCGCCGGCGGAGCCGAAGGCGCGCTCCACCATGATGGTGTGCACCGCCGCCTCGGCCTCGGCCACGGTCTGGGCGACGATGACCCCCTTGCCGGCGGCGAGGCCCGAGGCCTTCACCACGATCGGCGTGCCATTGGCGCGTAGGTAGGCAAGGGCCGGCTCCAGTTCGGTAAATGCGGCGTGCGCCGCCGTGGGGATGTGATGGCGCGCCATGAATGCCTTGGCGTAGGCCTTGGAGCCTTCCAGGCGAGCGGCGGCGGCGGTCGGGCCGAAGACCGCCAGGCCTGCCGCCTGGAAGTGGTCGACAATGCCCGCGACCAGGGGCGCCTCGGGACCCACCACCGTGAGGTCGATTCTTTCCTTCCGGGCGAAGGCGAGGAGGGCCTCGCTGTCACTGGCGGCGATCGCGACGTTCGTCGCCACCGCCCCGGTGCCTCCGTTGCCCGGCGCACAGAACACCCGGGCGACGTGTGGCGACCGGGCGAGCCTCCAGCACAGGGCATGCTCCCGGCCGCCGGAGCCGATAACCAAGACCTTCTTGGCTGCACGCGGAGTCGTGATCACGAGACGAGGACGCCTTCGTTGGGCAAGTAGGTGGTAGGTAGTAGAAGTAGGTAGGGGTTGCTGGGTCTTGGCGATGGAGAACTACCGCCGCGCTCTACCTGGAGGGCGCTGCGCTGCCGGAACCTTCTCATTGCCCACCGCCGCCACTGGTCGCGACCCCTGTCTGTTGTCTGCGACCTACTATCTACTGACCTAACCTAATGCCGGAAATGGCGCATGCCCGTGAACACCATCGCCATGCCGTGCTCGTCGGCGGCGGCGATCACCTCTTCGTCGCGGATCGATCCGCCGGGCTGGATCACCGAGGTGGCGCCGGCCTTGGCCGCTTCGTCGATGCCGTCGCGGAACGGGAAGAAGGCGTCGGAGGCCAGGGCGCACCCTCGGGTGTCGGACAGGGCCTTCTGGGCGGCGATGCGAGTGGAGTCGACACGGCTCATCTGGCCGGCGCCGATGCCGATGGTACGGTCGGCGCGGGTTAGGATGATGGCGTTCGACTTGACGTGCTTACAGACCACCCAAGCGAAGCGCAGGGCGGCCATCTCGTCGTCGGTGGGGGCGCGCTTGGTGACCACCTTCGGCTCGCACTGGTCGAGAGTACCGAGGTCGCGGTCCTGGAGGATCAGACCGCCGACGATGCGCTTGTAGTCCAGCCCGGGGCTCGGGGCATTGCCGAGGGGGCCGACTTCGAGGAGGCGCAGGTTCGTCTTGGCGGCAAAGACCGCGCGCGCGGCATCCGCGAAGCTAGGGGCGATGATCACCTCGGTGAAGATCTCGGCGATGGCGTAGGCCGCCGCCTCGTCGATCAGCGTGTTCACGGCCACCACGCCGCCGAAGGCCGAGATCGGGTCGCACGCCTTCGCCTTCTCGTACGCCTCGGCGAGGGAGGTGGCGGTGGCGGCGCCGCACGGGTTGTTGTGCTTGATGATCGCGCAGGACGTGGGTGGTAGCTCACGCACCAGCTCCAGGGCCGAGTTGGCATCCTGATAGTTGTTGTAGCTCATCGCCTTGCCCTGCAACACCTTGCCGCGGGCGACGCACGGGAAGATGTAGCCCGGTTCGCTGTAGACCGCGCCGGACTGATGCGGGTTCTCGCCGTAGCGCAGGGTGGCGAGGCGCTGGAAGCGCAGGGTGAGCTGCTCAGGGAACACGCCATGGTCCGTGGCGGCGGAAAGGTAGTCGGCGATCAACCCGTCGTAGCGGCTCGTGTGCGCGAAGACCTTGCGCGCCAGGCGGCGCCGGGTGCCGTCCTGCACTTCGCCCTCGCGGCTCAGCTCATCCAGCACCAAGGGGTAGTCGGCCGGGTCGACCACCACCGCCACGTCGCGGTGGTTTTTGGCGGCGGAGCGCAGCATGGCTGGGCCGCCGATGTCGATGTTCTCGATCGCCTCCTCGAAGGTGCAGTCGGGGCGCGTCGTGGTCGCCTCGAAGGGGTAGAGGTTGACCACCAGCAGGTCGATGGGGGCGATGCCGTGTTCTTTGAGCGCCGCCAGGTGCGCCGGGTTGTCGCGTAGGGCAAGGAGCCCACCGTGGATCTTCGGATGCAAGGTCTTCACCCGGCCGTCCATCATCTCAGGGAAGCCAGTCACCTGCTCGACTGGGGTGACCGGGAGTCCCGCCTCCTGGATCGCCCGGGCGGTACCGCCCGTGGAAATGAGCTCCACCCCGCGTGCGACGAGCCCACGGGCGAAGTCGATGATGCCGGTCTTGTCGGAGACACTGATTAGGGCACACTCGATGGCGGGCATGGGCCGCTCCTTCAGGGAATTCGAAAGGGCGTAGACGCTACCACGGAAGACGAGGGGGGCTCAAAGGCTACGGACCCAGCGTCCTTCTGGTGCCGCTTCCTTGACCGACGTGACCCGTGTCTCCGGACGGGCGGCCGACCGCAAAGCGACCTACGCCTGCCGGTATCCCTGGAGACCGATACGCCTACGGCCGGCGATCCTGCGGGTCAGAATGGCCGACTTCCCGTGGTCGGGGAGGGTCGCTCGGCGAGCCGGGTGTCACCGTGTCGGGTGCCGGCGTTGCGCTGCCCGACAGGTCGGGCCGTGCGCCGGGGAGGTGATAAGCGGCGCGTTGTACGGTGAGGAACACCACCAGGGTCACCACGACCATGGCCACGAAGACCGCCGCAACGATCAGAAAATAGGTGCGAGGGGTGACCTGCTTGGCCATAAACGAATATCGAGTTTGATGACGGGCTACGCCTCCGTCCCCGGTCTGCCTTACTCGTGGGGTCGCGTTCTTGCGTGAGTCTGCGGACTATAAAAGGGTGACATCCGCTAACCCAAGGCGATTCCCCTGGTGTTTCTCAAAGTCGACGGACAGCCCTCTGCCGAGCTCTCACCAGCCCATTACGCACATTCTTTGCCTGCGGTCCACTCACCTCACAGTGATATGCAGCATTATTCTGGCCGCCGCCGCACGCCATAACATCGTTAACGCATGAGGTTCGAGGTGGTAGTGGTTGGCAACGGTGCCGAGACGATAGACGGCCCACAGCTAAGTATTAGCCCCGGTCTTTCCGCAGGTGCGCTGCAAGCGGTATGTCGTCGCACGAGCACTGTGGATACGCAGTTGGAAATCGGAGGTACAGCGAAAAGAAAGAACAACGCCCATTTTTTGGCGAGGAATGGTTGCCTCTTGCTAGAGTGGTGCCTATACTATTTCAACTTTTCACCTTCATGTTTTTTTCCAAGGAGAGGACGCATGCCACGGACAAAGGATCTTGGGTTAACAGAGCTGCCTCTGAATACTCGTTTCAAGAGGAAGCCGCGCACTCCGAACGTGAAAGCGATCCGTGAGAAAGCGAAGCTCTCTGTCGCTTACTATGACGCGGATAACTATGGGGTGACGCTCAAGCGTGGGATTACGATCGTCAAGAAGTTGAAGATGCCGATCAAGAACATAGACATGACCCAAGCAGAGAAGGCCCTGCGTTCGGAGGTCATGCGCGGCGCCTTTGATGACGATCTGATCAATGGCTACCAGCGCATCATGGCCGCACGGAAGCGCAAGAAGGGCCGTTAAGCCACTATCAGGTACTCATCGCAGAACCTAGGTCCCCGCGAGGTTTCATCCTCGTGGGGACCCTTCTCATTCCTCTGCGAGCAGGGCTTTGAGGGCGGTTACCATGTTGGCCGGAGGGCCATAGTCTCGGTAACGTAAACGGCCCTGCTTGTCGATCACCATCACCTGCGGTAGGCCGTAGATTCCGTACCTGCGGGCAAAGACGCCTGCGGTGTCCATGAGGATCTCAAAACGTAGCCCGTGGCGCTGCTGGGCGCGCTCGACCTGCCGCAGTCCTTCCTGTAGGTTCACGCCGAGTACCCGTATCGGCAGCGCCTCGACTGCCGCTACCAGCTGATTAATGAGAGGAAACTCCTCCCGGCACCGCACTCACCAGGAGGTCCAGGCAAACAGGACGACGACCTCTTTGCCACGGCTATCCTCCAAGTGGTAGCTGCCGCCGGCGTAGCTTCGTAGGGTGAAATCCGGTGCCAGGACTGCGGCATGCAGTGCGCCTGCAGTGCCGAGTAGTAGGACGAGAGACTGAAGGCAGCGGTAGAGTAAGGTCTTCATGAAGAAGGAGTAACTACCGGGGAAACGGCCCCTGGTCAAGGTCGAACGGCGCTGCCGGCATGAGATCTCGGCATGATCGGTGAGGAGCCCGACGGCGCGGTCGCGATGTTCACAGACCGACGTCGACCGCCTTCTCGGTCCAGGCCAGCGCGTCGAGATACGCGGCAGTGATGGCGTCGCTGGATAGACCCAGACGCGCCGCACGGTCACCCACTACCGTCCATTCACCGTGCTCGTAAGCGATTGTCAGGGAGAGCAGCGCGTCGAACGTCCCTTGGTGCTGAAGCAAGGCATCGTAGCTTTCCGCAGGAAAGTGAAGCGGCTCTAGCCCGCATTTCTTACCAGGGATCGTGGCGAGCGCGCGCAGATGACCGTAGATCGTGGCTGGCCCGCGGTAGGAGCCGATTCTATCGGCGACCCCATGGGCAGATCGCCGAAGGGATTCGGCTCCTACCGCGGACGAGGACACGGCCAGGAGAAGCGGGCAGTTACGAGGGCGTAGCAGATTCATGGTGAGAAATGCGGGCTAGGGCCTCGACCATAGGTAAAGCGAGGAACGCATCGATCGTGGAAAAGAGCCCCACGGCGAAGGCTTGAGCATGAGCATTTGGATCGCCGTCGGGGGTCACGCGCTCGAGCATCTTCGCGCCGATCAATGCGAGACGCAGGAGATCGATCGGTTTGCCGGTGCCCACCGATGAAGGCGCGCTTACCGCCCGTGACTTCTTCCAGTCCGAAGGTACCGGAGGCGTTGAGCAGGACGTGCGCCGTACCCATCTCACCCGGTGCCTCGCCCGCATGGTTTTCCCGGCCCGCGCGATACAGGAGCTCGTAGGCAATGATGTTTCCCTGTCGGTCGGAGGTGGGCTGACGTGCGAGGAAGGCGTGCGTAGTTTGGGCGCCGCATGAGGTCTGCGGTGCAGGCCTGTATCGGCGTTATCGTCGCCGACCTACCCCCCCCGTGATGTCGGCGCCGCGTTGCCGCTGCGTGCGGCGCCCATGCCCTTTACCGATACCGATTTCGACCCCATCGGTGACGACCGATGGGCGACAGGCCGGGCAGGTGCACGATCGTCCGGCGGATCCATCACGCGGATGCCCACCTATTCACTATTCACCGGCCGCGTAGGCTCCCTGGAGGTCGTCCAGTCCCGGTGTCGCCGGAAGGTTAAAGTAGTGATCCATGTAGGCCATGATCTCTTGATGGTCCTCCACTGGAATCCCCTTCCGGGAAGGGTCGTAGTGGTCGTAAGACCGGTCATACAAGTTGAGGCTCATGGTGCAAAGCTTTAGCCCCCGGTCGACGCGAGATAGCCGCGCCCACTGGTGAAAGGACGCCTTTTTTCCGCTCAGCACACTCGTCGGGCTGAGGTGACATCGGCCGGCACAGTACTCACGGAAGGCCGGCGGTGCGTCGCTTGGTGGCAGCGTCATGGCACCCAATCCAATGCCGGCCACCGCGGCAAAGGAGGCGAACAATAGTGGTTTTTTGTATTTCATGGATGGACTCCGGCTTGGCATGGCGATGCAACTTCGGGCAGAGGAGTTGCCAGCTTGCCGCAGGACCCGAGGGACTTCCCGGCACCCGCGCGAACATGGCCTCGATATACCCCCTCTGAATTGGCGATTTCTTCCAGTCCTTTTCGTCGAATCCCCGACGAATCACAGCGTCGGCCATGGCAGCAAATTCCGAGCCGTCGGTGGCGCTCATTCGTTGGGCCGTGGCCAGGATGCGGGTGGTGAATAGGTGCAGCGCCAGGTGATCACTAGCGAGATCGAGCTGGCGCTGGCTCAGGGCCGTGTCGTCGCGAAATTCGGTGGTACTCAGGGCCATAGTCCCGGCCACCGTGGCAAGGCGCGGCGGGTTACTGGCCGGATGGCGCTCCTGCGCCGCTGGCGAAACCTGGGAGGGGTGGCGCGGACTCAGGCCTGGCAGGCTTGCGGGTGCGATGAACGACGCAAAGGTGGGTGCAAACATCGAGCTCTCCAGTCAGGCTCATGTGGTGGGAGGTCGGGACCGAGGAACGAGCACATTGCTTGCCGATGTTTTCGGCACGAACCTGCAACGGATGACCGCCATGGGTAGCCAAGCAAGCTCGACGACGTGCTGAGCACTGGGACTGGGTTATGCTGGTCACCATCCCGATGCCTCTGCGCCTACCACTACTCATCCTGGTCCTGGCCGCGGTCCTGTCCTTCACGGCCTGCGCTACCCCCCGTCCCCCCCGGGAGGTGTTGGAGCCATTGCCGCCTGCGGCAGCCCTGGAGCGTGACCCGGAGTCGTATAGAGACCACGCCTTCGTCTTTGCCGGGGAGATCGTCTCCCTCCTCCAGACCGGGGACCGCACCCTGATCGAGGTGGAGTTGGTGACGATCGATCACCGGGGGAGGCCGCGATCCCCACGCCAGTCCGGCGGTCGGGTCTTCCTGCACAGCCCGGAGACCCTGCGTGCCACCGACTACCTTCCGGGGCGGGGCATGATTGGTGTGGTGCGGTTTACCGGTCTGGCGGAGGCCGCCGTGGATGGCGAGACCGCCTCCTTCCCCCTCCTCGATCTTCTCAAACATCGCCTGGTGAGGGATCTCTCTGGCGGAGGACGTCCGCGGTTTGAGTTCGGCCTTGGCGTCGGTTTCGGCCTGTGACCATGGATCGGGGATTCCGACCGGCTATCGCCGCGTGCTCTGGTATCTTGGGGTGCGCGATTGCGGCTGGGGCGGTGTGGGTCGATCCGCCCGTTGTCCCAGCAAGTGATTCCTTCACTTCCTACCCGTCACAGGTGGAGGAGGTGAAGGTCGAGGCGGAGGAGCCGTTACCCTCCTTGCCCGCGGCGCTGTTCCTCGACCTCTCCACCGAGGCGGTCCGTGACCACCTGCTGGTCACGGGGCGGGCCGTGCGACCCGACGACAGCAGGGTCGCAGAGGAAACCGACGAATCGACGGTCCAGGAGCGCCCCCAGCACTACCACCCGGCCACCGTCTTCGAGACCATCATGGGGGGGGTGATTCTGGTGGTGGTGGCGTCGATTGCGTGGCTTCCAGGGCTGCAGCGCCGCAGACGCCGCCACCGTCATAATGGGCGACGTTCACGCGGCCGGCATCGCGTCTCCCGGTCGTCACGCCAAGACACCTCGCGCGGCGACTCGACGCGTGTCAGGCGCCGCCGCCGTGGACGGATGGCGGCGGGCCAATGACTGCCTGCCGACCGCGACCGTCAGCGGTCATTCCGGAAGCGGGTGTTACGGCACGCCCCCCTCAGAACCACGTGGTTCTCATCCACGAGGCGAGGAACCAATCGCAGGACATCGCGGTGACGGAAACCGTAGGATTGCAGGCGCACCACGAGCTCGAGCAGCGTGATCCGCAGGGGCGATCCTTTCGGTGGAGCCGTCGCCATGACTGAAATGTAACAATGGTGAAATCACGCCGCTACGCAGCAGAATTGTCAGAAATTGACCAGGGCAGCCGCCGCATATCCTGTGCCAAGGAATGAACACCATCTACTTCGACCACGCCGCCACCACCCCCACCGATCCGCGAGTGGTGGAGGCGATGGTGCCGGTCTTCCAGACGCACTTCGCCAACGCTTCTTCCACCCATGAGCCAGGGGCGCGGGCGCGGGTCCTGGTGGAGGATGGCCGCCGCCGGCTCGCCGCCCTGCTGGGAGCCCAGCCGGAGGAGGTCTACTTCACTTCGGGCGGCACGGAGAGTGACAACTGGGCCTTGAAAGGGATGGCCGCCGCGCGGCCCCGTGGCAAGGACCACTGCCTGGTCTCGGCGGTGGAGCACCACGCGGTCCTGCACGCGGCCGAACGGTTGAAAAGGCTCGGGGTGGCGGTGGAGCTGATTCCGGTGGACGCTGTCGGGCGGGTCGACCCTTGGGAGGTGGCGCAGCGCATCCGACCCACCACCTTCTTGGTATCGGTGATGCATGCCAACAACGAGGTCGGCACGATCCAGCCGATCGCCGCCATCGGCGCCCTGTGCCGCGAACGCGACATCCCCTTTCACGTGGATGCGGTGCAGACGGTCGGCCATATCCCGATCGATCTGGCGACCCTGCCCGTCGACCTCCTCAGCCTCTCGGGTCACAAGTTCTACGGACCGAAGGGAGTAGGTGCCCTGTTTATTCGGACGGGGCTGCGGATTCAGCCGCTGATGGACGGCGGTGGCCAGGAAGGGGGACGACGTGCCGGCACCCTTAACTCGCCAGGGATCGTCGGTCTCGGCGCGGCGGCGCACATCGCCGCCGCAGAGCTGGCCCCTGCCGCTACGCGTGTGGCGGTGCTGCGCGACCGCCTCCTCACTGGCCTGCACGCGGCCATCGATGGCGTCGCGCTCAACGGCTGCCCTGCCGAGCGCCTGCCGGGTAATCTCTCCGTGCGCTTTGCCGGCATTATCGAGCCTCTCCTCCAGGGTCTGCTCGCCGAAGCGGGAGTCGCCTGTTCCTCGGGCTCGGCATGCACCTCCACCATCCGCAAGCCGTCCCATGTGATGGTCGCCATGGGGCTCCCCCCCGAGGCCAGCTACGCCTCCCTGCGCTTCGCACTGGGCCGCAGCACCACCCCCGAGGAGGTCGACCACGTGGTAATAGCGACACACCGCGCGGTCGAACATGCTCGCCGCGCTACCTAAGGCGCACCTCCATACCCTCCCCCTCGGCTCGCGACCCCGTGAGGTAACGCTCAGCCGATCACCTCTGCGAGCCTGCCGTCCACGTAGACCGGCTCGCCCATCTCGGTGAAGTCGAAGTTCATGAAGGCGTGATGGCCATCGACGTCGAATACCCGGATGTCCTCTGGATGGGCAAGGCGAGCTACGGCCGCATGGAGGCGGGTACCGTAGCGCTCCTCGGCGCGGCTGTACGGCACCTCGTATGCGATGTACTTCTTGATCCCCTTGCTCTCCATGTGGTTCCGAGCGGCGTCGACGTCCATCTCCGACAGCCTCGTCACCAGCATGATCGGGCCGGTCCCCGTGAATACCAAGAAGGTCTTCATGACGCCTCCTAAATCTGGGAGTTTGAGCTAACCAATATTTTACCTCGCCAACGTGATCTCGGCGGCGGTCGGATCGCACGGCGTACCGTCGCCCAACCCCAACCGTCGGGCTACCCTCCTGCCGTGAGCCGCTCATCCCTGCCCGCGCCGGATCCCCGCTTCATCCGCGACCTCGAAAGCGCCGTGGCGGGCGACGTGCGGTACGACGCGGCGACCCGCTGGCTGTACGCCACCGACGCCTCGATCTACGAGATTCCCCCCCTCGCGGTGGTCTTTCCCGCGAATCGCGCGGCGCTGGCGCGGGCGGTGGTGGTGTGCGGCGGACACGGCGTTTCCGTCCACCCGCGCGGCGCAGGCACCGGTCTGGCCGGTGGCTGCCTCGGCGAAGGGGTGGTACTCGATCTGTCGCGCTACCTCACCGCGATCGGCCCGGTCGACCCGCAGGCGGCCACCGCTGAGGTGGAGCCGGGGGTGGTCCTCGAGCGGCTCAACCAGGCGGTGGCCGCCCACGGCCTGATGTTCGGCCCCGATCCGGCCACCGCCTCACGCTGCACCCTCGGCGGCATGATCGGCACCAATGCCTCGGGGGCCCACTCCCTGCTCTACGGCAAGACTTCGGACCATGTCGTGACGCTGGCGGCGGTCACCGTGGATGGGCAGGAGATCGTTGCCGCTCACTCGCCTTTCGACGACGGGGTGGCGGCGGCGGTGGCCGCCCACGCGGAGGAGATCCGGCGCCGCTTCCCGACCCTCCAGCGGCGCGTAGCCGGCTATGACTTGCTCAGCCTGCTCACGAAGCCCGGGGCCGGGGTCACACCACTCCTCGTGGGCAGCGAGGGGACCCTGGCGATCACCGTCTCCGCCACCCTGCGCCTTGTTCCCCGTCCAGCGCACCGGGCCGTGGCGGTGGTCTGTTTCGACGACCCGGTCGAGGCGATGGCCGGCGCGGTGGCGGCGCTGGATCTGCGGCCCGCCGCGGTGGAGCACATCGACCGGATCCTCCTCGATCAGACGGCGGACAAGCCGGGCTACGCGCCACTGCTGTCCTTTCTCGCCGGCGAGCTGCCGGCGAGCCTGCTGTGCATCGAGTTCTTCGGTGCGGGTGAGGAGGAGGTGCGGGAGCGCCTGGGGGCCGTGCAGGAGGCCTTCCCGGGCCGCCGTGTCCTCCCCCTGCGCGGCGCGACGGAGCAGGCGAACCTCTGGGCCCTGCGCCGCGCCGGCCTCGGTCTGCTGATGTCAAAGAAGGGAGGCGCGAAGCCGGTCGCCTTCATCGAGGACACGGCGGTGCCGCCCGAGCACCTCGCCGACTACTACGCCGGGGTCCGGGAGATCCTCGCTCAGCGCGGACTGGAGGCGAGCTTCTACGGTCACGCCGGCGTCGGCCTGCTGCACCTGCGGCCGGTGCTCGACCTGCACCGGCCGGCCGACGTGGCGATGATGCGCGAGGTGGCCGCCGAGATCGTCGACTTAGTGGGCACGTTTCGTGGGGCGGTCTCCGGGGAGCACGGCGACGGCCTGGCGCGCAGCGAGTGGTTGCAACGCATGTACGGCCCGGAGGTGATGGCCGCCTTCCGCGAGGTGAAGGCGTTGTTCGACCCGCGCGGCCTGCTCAACCCCGGCAAGATCTCGGGCGACCCGCCGCCGCTCATGGACGCACGGCTGCGCTACGACCCGGGCTACGCCCCGACCCTACCCGAGGCGCCTTTGCAGTTTCGGCGTGACGGGGACTGGCTGGCGGCGATCGAGCAGTGCAACGGCTGCGGCGGTTGCCTCAAGACGACCGGCACCATGTGCCCGACCTTCATTGCCACCGGCGACGAGTCCCTCTCGACCCGCGGCCGCGCCAACCTCTACCGCGCCGCCGCCGCGGGCCGCCTCGCCGATGGTCTGGAAAACGATGCCCTGGCCGTGGCCCTGGCCACCTGTCTCGCGTGCAAGGGGTGTGCGGTGGAGTGTCCGTCCGGAGTCGACATGGCCCTGCTCAAGGCAGCCGCCCTCCACCACCGCCATCAACGGTCCGGCACCCCCCTCGCGTTACGCCTCCTCGCCCGGCCCGACCGGCTGGGCCGCTGGCTCGCACCAGTGGCTCCCCTCGCCAACCGTCTCTCCGCCACCGCCTTCGGCCGGGCGATCGCAGCCCGGGTGGGGCTCGATCCACGCCGCCCCCTGCCGCAGGTCAGCCGCCATAGCTTCCGCCACGGGTTCCGACGGCGCGGCGCGGCGCCCACGGGCGTCCGCGGGCCGGTGCTCTTATGGAGCGACTGTTTCATGGAGCGCTTCGAGCCGGAGATCGGCCGCGCCGCGGTCGCGGTGCTGGAGGCCGCGGGCTATCGGGTCATCTTGGCCGACCACCGGTGTTGTGGCCGGCCGGCGTTCAGCCAGGGTCTCATGGACGAGGCGCGCGGCCTCGCGGAGCACAACGTGACTGCGCTCTTGCCCCATGCACGCGACGGGGTGCCGATCGTCTGTCTGGAGCCGTCCTGTACTTCGATGGTCGGCGGCGACTACCGGGAGTTGTTCGTGGGCGGGGACGTGGCGTTGGTCGCCGCTCAGGTGACCTCATTGGAGGGATTTCTCGGCCGGCTGCTGACGGCCGAGCCGGACGCCCTTCTCCTCCGGCCGAGCGACACGCCGATCCTCCTCCACCCGCACTGCCACAGCCGCGCCACCGAGGGGGTGGAGCCTGCGCTCACCGTGCTGCGGCGCCTCGGGAGCGTCACGGACCTGGAGGCCGGCTGCTGTGGCATGGCGGGGACCTTCGGCTATCAGACGGCCCACTACGACCTCTCGGTCCAGGTCGGCTCACGTCTCGCCGAGCGCCTGCGCGGGCAGCCCGGCGACCGACCGGTGGTGGCGAGCGGCACCTCGTGCCGCCACCAAATTCGCCACCTCACCGGGCGTGACCCGCGGCACCTCGCGGTGTTGCTGGCGGACGCACTGACGTAGCCCAAATCGCGGACTCCTGCCCACGGCCGAGGCAGACAGTGACTCTTTCCTAGGCACGACCTGCGCAGGGGGCATTCCAGGGTCGACGACGGGGTGCGCCGACAATCTCAATCACACAAGGGGTTGTGCGGTTTTTTTCCCCCTAACGGGCGGGTGGCACGGCCTCTGCAAACGGCAGGATGGCTTGGTTAATGCCATGCCGATTTCCCCTCCGGTGGGTGGGGGCCTCTCGGGGCCGACCGGGAGTTACCCCCACCCACGCTGGGGATGATTTTTGTTGAACACCTTACAGGGGAATCGCCATGAAAAGACGCGCCGCGGTGATGCTCGCCGCACTCACACTCCTGCCGGTCCTGGCATGGGCCGACGACGTCGTCACCGCGGACACGGTCCAGACCCACGCGGACTACGTGTGGACCTTGGTCTGTGCCTTCCTCGTCTTCTTCATGCAGGCGGGTTTCGCCATGGTGGAGACCGGCTTCACCCGCGCCAAGTCGGCGGTCAACATCATGATGAAGAACATGATGGACTTTTCCATCGGGTCGATCGCCTTCTGGGCGATCGGGTTCGGCCTGATGTTCGGTGCCAATGCTACGGGCTTCATCGGTACCGACGGCTTCTTCCTCTCAGACTTCGCCAAAGACCAAGACCCGTGGCTGTACGCCTTCTGGATGTTCCAGGTGGTGTTCGCCGGCACCGCAGCCACCATCGTCTCCGGGGCCATGGCAGAGCGCACCAAGTTCACCGGCTACCTGATCTACTCCGTCTTCATCTGCGGCCTCGTCTACCCGGTGTTCGGCTCGTGGGCGTGGGGATCGCTGTACCACGGCAAGGGGTGGCTGGAGAACCTCGGCTTCATCGACTTCGCCGGCTCCACGGTGGTCCACTCGGTGGGCGGCTGGTCGGCCCTCGCGGGTGCGATGGTCCTCGGCCCGCGCCTCGGTAAGTACACCACCGACGGCAAGCCGAAGGCGATCCCCGGTCACAACATCCCCCTGGCGGCCCTCGGCGTCTTCATCTTGTGGTTCGGCTGGTTTGGGTTCAACCCCGGCTCCACCACCGCCGCCATCACCGACATCGCTTTGATCGCGGTCAACACCAATCTCGCCGCCGCCGCCGGTGCGATCATGGCGATGTTCATGGCATGGCTCAAGTTCGGCAAGCCGGAGGTGGGCATGACCCTGAACGGTGCCCTTGCCGGCCTGGTGGCGATCACCGCCGGCTGCGCCAACCTCACGCCGACCTTCGCCATCATCGACGGCGCGATCGCCGGCGGCCTCGTGGTGATGGCGGTCTTGTTCTTCGACCGCATCGGCATCGACGACCCGGTCGGCGCGATCTCGGTCCACGGGGTGTGCGGCGCGTGGGGGACCCTCGCCGCCGGCCTGTTCAACGCGGAGAAGATGTTCGACCCACAGATCGTTGGGGTGCAGGCCCTCGGCATCGTCGCCTGCTTCGCCTGGACCTTCCTGGTCACCTACACTCTCTTCCGCGTTGTCAACGCGACGGTCGGCCTGCGCGTCTCCGCCGAGGAGGAGTACGAGGGCCTCGATTTCTCCGAGCATGGCGGCGACGCCTACCCGGACTTCGGCAAGACGGTCGGCTCCTCCCTCGGCCACCTGCCCTCCGCGCCGGGCGGTGGCAGCCCGCAGCCGGCGGCGGCCCTGTCCAGTATGGCCATGGCCCAGGTGCGGTGACCTCGCGTCCCGCATGACGCCCAAGAAAAAGGGCACCCCGCACGGGGTGCCCTTTTTCTTGGCACCGCTGGCCTACGCCAGGAACGCCCGCAGCCGGCGTACCCCCTCCTCCAGGTCGCTCAGGGAGGTGGTGTAGGCGAAGCGCAGGTGGCGCTCCGGCTGATGGGTGCCGAAGTCGCGCCCCGGGGTGACCGCGACCCCCGCTTCCTCCAAGAGACGCTCGGCGAAGGCGAAGGAGTCGCCGGTGTGGGCGGTGCAGTCGGCGTACAGGTAAAACGCGCCATCCGGGGTGACGGGAATCCCGAAGCCCAGGTCGCGCAGGGCCGGTAGGAGGAAGTCGCGGCGCCGGCGCAGCTCATCGCGGCGCGCATCGAGGATCGCCAATGTCTCGGGTTGAAAGGCGGCCAGGGCCGCGTGTTGCGCCGGGGTGGAGGCGGCGAGGAACAGGTTCTGGGCGAGGCGGTCGACCGCCGCGACGTACCCCTCCGGCACCACCAGCCAGCCGAGACGCCAGCCGGTCATGTGGAAGTACTTGGAAAACGAATTGACCACGAAGACCTGGTCCGAGGAGGCGAGGGCCGTCGCCGC
>Ga0214472_10001759_pt1 | contig 23738 bp, 22 predicted proteins | sample RVTome_6_FD_207662 | JGI IMG/M metagenome (GOLD analysis project Ga0214472, IMG submission 207662) | Soil microbial communities from uranium-contaminated site in the Upper Colorado River Basin, Wyoming, United States - RVT140D175 | ecosystem: Environmental > Terrestrial > Soil > Contaminated >...
GCGTGCTTACCACGACCCGTGGACTGCGGAGACCGGCGGCAAGATCCTTATGGAACCCAAGTCGGCACAGGGCCTTGCCGGTTTGCGTAGCCAGGTCGAAGCGGGCAACGTTACCTGGGATCTGGTCGACATGCTCGAGGGTGATTCGATCACCGCGTGTGACGAGGGCATTATCGAAGAGATCGATTACGATGAGATTCTGGCGGCTGCGCCGGACGGTACCCTGCCCAGCAAGGATTTCGTGGAAGGCTCGCTGAGTGGATGCTTTATCCCGCAGATCGTCTATGCCACGGTCATTGCGTATAACGATACCTCTTTCCCGGGTGAAAAGCCGAGTACGATTGCCGATGTATTCGATCTCGAGAAGTTCCCGGGCAAACGTGCCCTGCAGAAGATTCCCGACGGTAACCTGGAGTGGGCGCTGCTTGCCGATGGCGTTCCGGCGAATGAGGTCTATGACGTGTTGAGCACCTCCGAGGGGCTGGAGCGGGCCTTCAAAAAACTCGATACTATCAAGAGTCAGGTCGTGTGGTGGGATGCGGGTGCTCAACCGCCGCAGCTGCTGGCCGATAAGGAAGTCACCATCGCTTCCGGCTACAACGGACGCTTCTTCGACGCGCAGGTGAATGAAAAGCAGCCCTTTACCGTCGTATGGGACGGGCAGATGTTCGAACTCGATGGCTGGGTTGTGCCCAAGGGCAAGCTGACCGACGAAATGAAGAAGTACCTTAACTTCGCGACCAGCACGCAGAAACTGGCTGATCAGGCGAAGTATATCTCCTATGGCCCGGCTCGAGCGTCTTCCGCACCGCTGGTATCGACTCACGCCGATACGGGGATCGACATGAAGCCGCACATGCCGACCACGCCGGCAAACTTCTTCAATCCGATCAAGAAGGATGCCATCTGGTGGGCAGACAACGGCGACGAGATGCGTGAGCGTTTCAACGCGTGGTTGGCTAAATAAGCCAACGGCTGCGGGGCGATTCGATCGCCCCGCAGGCATTTTTGTCATCGAGTAATCCCAACACCTTCCGTTTCACAGGTTTATAAACATGAGTCAAGCACAGATCTCGGCGGGAACCGCGGATAATGGTGGTCTGGCCGGCGCGAATTCGGGCGTGACCACGGCTGACGGAACGCCGTTGAAGGTCAGCCTGCGACGAGCGCAGCGTCGTCAGCGGTTATGGGCACTGTTGCTGGTTCTACCGTTACTGCTGTTTATTCTGGTTACTTTTATTGTACCCGTATTCAACATGGCTCTGCGTGGGGTCGAAGATCCCCAGGTTCATGAAGTCATGCCGAACACAACCGCTGCCTTGGGCAGTTGGGACGGCGAAGGGCTGCCGGGCGAGCCTGTTTTTGCGGCTCTGTTCGAGGACCTCAAGGCCGGTTACGAAAGCAAGGAGATCGGTAAGGTCGCGACCCGTCTGAATTATGAAATACAGGGGATGCGCAGCGTCATCATGGGCTCGGCGCGTCAGACGAAAAGGTTAAGTAGTGGCCCCTATAAGGAAGCGTTGATCGACATCAACTCGGCCTGGGGGGAGCCGGCGACCTGGAAGATGCTCAAGCGTCAGTCCGCGCCTTATACGCTCTCCTATCTGTTGGCGGCTCTGGATATGGGGTATGACGATGAGGGCAATATCGTTATGCAGCCCGAGTCGCAACGTGTCTACGGCCCGCTGTTCGTCAGAACACTCGTCATGAGTGCCACCGTGACCCTGTTCTGTATTCTGCTGGGATATCCGGTCGCCTATCTGATGGCGAATCTGCCGTTGCGCACCAGTAACCTGTTGATGATTTTGGTGCTACTGCCTTTCTGGACCTCTCTGTTGGTACGCACGACGACCTGGATCGTACTGTTGCAGTCTCAGGGGGTGCTCAACGATCTGTTGGTCTGGATGCATATCGTCGACGATCAAGGCCGTATTCAGATGATCTTCAACAAGACCGGCACGTTGATCGCGATGACACATATTCTGTTGCCATTCATGATCCTGCCGTTATACAGCGTTATGAAAACGGTGCCGCCGAGTTATGTGCGGGCAGCGCGCTCACTTGGAGCCAACCCTCTGGTCGCGTTCTGGCGAGTGTATGTGCCTCAGACCGTGAGTGGTATAGGTGCCGGCAGTCTGTTGGTTTTCATCCTGTCGATCGGTTATTTCATCACCCCGGCCCTTGTCGGTGGACAGTCGGGACAGATGATCAGCAACATGATCGCTTACCATATGCAGAAATCGCTCAACTGGGGGCTCGCGGGTGCATTGGGTATGCTGCTGCTGGTCGTGGTACTGGTTTTTTATGCGGTCTATAACAAGTTGATCGGCATCGACAAGATAAAAATGGGGTAATCAATGGCAGCATTACCGGCTTATGCCAATACACTCGATCGGATTTGGCACTACGGATACCGCATTCTGTGTGGGTTGATATTCCTGTTCCTGATCGGCCCGATTCTGGTCATCATTCCGCTCTCGTTCAACGCGGAGCCCTACTTTACCTTCTCGCGGGAGATGTTGACGTTCGATCCGGCGGGCTATTCGTTGCGCTGGTATGACGAGTTTTTCTCCAGCACTACCTGGCTGCAGGCCATCAAGAACAGCTTTTTGATCGGTATTGCGTCAACGGTGCTGGCGACGGTGCTGGGTACGCTGGCTGCACTGGGCTTGTCGCGTCCACAAATGCCGTTTCGCGGATTGATCATGAGTATCCTGATCTCGCCGATGATCGTTCCGTTGATCATCTCGGCGGCAGGGATGTTCTTTTTCTACTCCAGTGTGAATCTCTCGCAAACCTATCTGGGCGTGGTTCTTGCCCATACCGCATTGGGTATACCCTTCGTGGTGATCACTGTCACCGCGACACTGTCGGGCTTTGATCAATCGCTGACACGTGCGGCGGCCAGTCTGGGGGCTTCTCCCGGTTACACCTTTTTCAAGGTGGTTCTGCCCTTGGTGACGCCTGGGGTTGTATCGGGAGCACTGTTTGCCTTTATCACTTCGTTCGACGAAGTGGTGGTTGTGATCTTCCTGTCCGGCGTCGAACAACGCACCCTGCCGCTGCAGATGTGGGCCGGTATCCGTGAGCAGATCAGCCCGACGATTCTGGCGGTGGCGACCATTCTCGTGGCGATGTCGATATTGCTTCTGACCGTTCTGGAGTTGCTGCGCCGACGTGGCGAGCGGTTGCGTGGGATCTCGGGTTAAGCCTGCAGGTCCCGACTCCTTTGGGGGGGACCGGCCAGGCGGCTGGGGTATCGTAGTGATGAAGAACCTCAATGGGTAGCGCTCCTTTGGCCGCAGCAACGTCTGCGGCTTGAGCCCCCCTCTCGAAATGAAGTTGGTTTTACAGGATACTGGGCCAGTTTAATCAACCCTGCGCGGAGTTTTTGCCGGCGTTCATTTTACAGGTAATTATTTTGGTCAAGTTATCCCACTTCGTTCGGTATCTTCTCGCCCTGTTCAAACTTCTTCCCAATCTCTATCGCGTTGCACTTATCGTGATGCCGGTTCTCGTGGTGATCCTGGTTTTCTCGACCAGTGAGGAGAGCGGGGTATCGAATAGTGTGCAGATGAATGGCGGCGATCGGAATACGACGGCGGATTCCGGCACAGGTGATCGTATCCGTATCGCATTGCCGTTGGATATTGAGGCTGTTGTCGATAACGGCGAAGGGACGGTGCCGGAGGTCTCCGGCGCGACTCACAAGGGGGCCGACGGACGTCCCGACGAAAGCCGTATGTGGGGTTACGAGATCCAGCCGAACGATACACTGACCGGTGTTTTCACCAAGCTTGGCCTGCCGCTACAGGACCTGTATCAGGTGCTGGAGGCGGACGAGAACGTACTGGCGCTCGACAATATCAAGCCCGGCCTCGAGCTGCTGGTGGATGTGGAGGACGGGAAGTTGCAGCTGCTGGAGCTGAGGTTCTCCCCGGCCCACCAGGTGACCTACCTGCGCAAGCGCGACGCCGGCTTCGAGTTTCGCGAGACCAACCTGCCCGGCACCTGGAGGGAGTTCACGCTGAAGGGGGAGATCGGCCGCAGCTTTTCGCTCGATGCCGAGGCTGAGGGACTCGACGCCCGGGATGTATACCTGATCACCCGGTTGCTCAAGGAGAAGATCAATTTCCGCCGTGATATTCGCAAGGGCGACTCGTTCGAGGTGCTGCTGTCGCGGCAGTATGTCGATGATCAGCCAACCGGCGAGACCAAGGTCGAAGCGGTGCGGATGCTGGCTAACCGGTCACCGGTGTCGATCTTCTATTATGACGGCAGCTACTACGACGAGAAGGGGCGCAGTCTGAGCAAGGCGTTTCTGCGTTACCCGTTCAGTGGTCGGCATCGTGTTTCGTCGTCGTTCAATCCCAAGCGCCGGCATCCGGTGACGGGGCTGTCGAGGCCGCATAACGGCACCGATTTCGCCATGCGCAGCGGTACGCCGATCCAGGCGTCGGGCGATGGTGTGGTGACCCGCGTGGTCAACCACAAGTATGCCGGGCTCTATGTCGAGATCAAACACAGCGAGCGCTACACCACTCGCTACCTGCATCTGAGCAAATCGCTGGTGAACAAGGGGCAGCGGGTCGGCCGTGGACAGAAGATCGCGCTGTCCGGTGCCAGCGGTCGAGTGACCGGTCCTCACCTGCATTACGAATTCCGCATCGCCGGGCGACCGGTCGACGCAACCACGGCGGCGATCCCGATCACCAAACGGCTGGAGGGCAAGAGTCGGAAGGAGTTCGACGCGCTGCTCCAGCAGTATCTGACCCGGCTGGATGCGCCCGAGTTGCAGGAGGTGGCAGGGAGACTGCCGAACTCCGGGCAGGAGGGAGGATCTTAGGGAGCGCCGCTAGGCTTTCCTCCTACAACCTACGCGAACATCATTGCGACAACAGGGCCACCGCCTCCCGGAACAGCTTTTCACCGCCCTTTTTCGGGGTGAGCTGCTTGAAAGCCACTTCGTGCCCGATATTCTGGAACAGGATGGCGAACTCGCCGGCGCCTTGGGGCGGGGGTGGCGGCAGCGGTCCGACCAAGGGCGCCAGGTTGTCGATATAGTCGAGGGTTTTTTGGCCAACCTTGTCGAGTTGCGTTGCCAGCACCTTGCGCATGGTCGAGGACGCGGGTATCCCGCGATCGACGCCGAGCATCCGGACCGCCTCGGGTGACATCACCAGGAAGTTGGCCAGTTCGACCGCCGGCTCCGCCGACCGGGAATCGGCGGCGATGGACAGCATCTGCGATGGTTTGTAGTAATGTCCGGGGTGTCCACCGTCGGTGACGGGGTAGGCGGTGATATCCAGAGGGCGGGTCGTGAGTTGCTGGTATCCCGGCAGCATGTTGGAGTGGGCGAAATCCAGGGCCGCATAGCCCCGAATAAGCGGCGAGGTCTGTATCGATTGTCGGTACAGTACATGGAGATCGGCCGGTATGCAGCCGCCGAAGCTGCGGAGCCGAGCCCAGTAGTCGAACCATTCCACGGCATCCTCGGTATTGAAACCCGGTCGGCCTTCGCGATCGAACAGGCCTTTGCCCCGCTGCCTGAGCCAGCTTTCAAATACATTCGGCGCGCCGCTGGCGTCGGAGGTGGCATAGCGGTGCTGTTGTTTGTTGCCCTTGGCGAAAGCCGCGCATCGGCTGCCGAACATCTCCCAACTGGTACCGATGGCGGGGGGCTCGACGCCGGCGGCAAGCCAGCTCCCGCTGTCCACGATGGCGGCCGTGGAGTTGATGCCCAGGTTGACGCCATAGAGTCTGCCGTCGATCCGGCAGGCATCGATGTTTTGTCGGCCGAAGGATTCGATATCGAGGAGGCCTCCCAGATAGGCGTCCAGCGGCATCAGCACTCCGTTTTCCGCATAGAGCTTCAGGTAGCGGTAGTCCATCTGAATCAGGTCCGGCGTCTTCCGGGTGGCGACCAGGGCAACGAACCGCTGCCAGTAGTCGAGCCAATCCAGGTATTCGGTATCGATTCCGAGCCGGGGATGGGAGGCCTGGAAGGCGTTCAGTGCCCTTTGGGTCAGGTCGGCGCGTTCGGGTGAGCCCCACCAGATGAAGCTGAGTCGTTGCGCCTGGGCGGCCCTCAGAGCGGGGCAGCAGAGTCCGCCGAGCGTGCCGGTGGCCAGGGCTAGAAATCTGCGGCGGTTCGCGTTGGCGGTTGTCATGAGGCTGGGCCGCTTTTATTGATGAATCACCGGAATCTTGAGTAGTAGCGTCGTGCCCTGGTCCGGTACCCCGGTCAGGCTTATGCGGCCCTTGAGCATCTGAGCTCTCTCCCGCATACCGGCTACGCCGAGGGTGTTTGTCCCTTTCGCGGCGTCGGCATCGTAGCCGATACCGTTGTCCTGCACACGCAGGATATAGTGGTTGCCCTGTCGTCGCAAAGAGATGTCGACCTGGTCGGCTTCCGAGTGGCGCGCCACATTGGTCAGCGATTCCTGTACCACCCGGAAGACGAGAACCGCGCGCTCGTCATCCAGTTCGATCTCCTCTTCATTGACCTGCAGGCGACACAGGATACCCGTGCGTTGGTTGAATTCGTCGGTCAGCCACTCCAGGGCCGACGCGATGCCCATATTCAACGCGGCCGGCCGCAATGCGGTTGCGACGTCGCGTACAACCCGAATGGTGCGGTCGACCAGTTGCATCATGCCGTTGGTCCTTTCCAACAATTGAGGGTTGTCGGCACCGAACCTGGATCTCAGCATGTTGATATCCAGACGCAGGGCGGTCAGTATCTGGCCAAGCTCGTCGTGCACTTCGCGCGCAATCCGTTTGCGCTCCTCCTCCAACTCGATCTCGCGGCGGGTACCGAGCTCTCTCAGTGCCCGGTCTTTCTCCTGCTGCTGGGTGATATCTTCGTGCACCAGAACCAGGCCGCCCTCCGGTGTCGGCGCCGAGCGAACCTGTAGGGTGCGTTGATGACGGAAATCGACGAGCTGTGGTCGATCGGTGATCACCAGGTCGTAATCGCCGTTCTGATCGGCACCGTCATGCCCGAGCGGTCGGGCGCCGTTGGCGATCAGGATGTCCAGAACCTTTTGCAGGGGGACCCCTTCCCACAAGTCGTGCGGCTCCAAATCATACAGGTCCAGCAACCGGCTATTGTGCAGCAGCAGCCGGTTGTCCGCGTCAAACAGGCACAGACCCTGGGGTATGCTCTCGATGGCGGCCGACAGGCGTTCGTATTGAACCCTGATCTTGGCCTTCGATTCGGCCAGCAGGTGCTGACGCGCGATCGACAGGTCGGCGATCAGGTCGTTGAACGATTGTGCCAGCGCGCCCACCTCGTCCTGCCTGCCGAGCAACTGGGTCGGCATCTGCTGTGACAACTCGTTCGAGGTGCGCAGTTTCAGGACAAACCCCTTCAGGCTTTCGATCGGGCGGATCAGTCCGGCCGCCAGCATCAACCCCGACACAATCAGCATGACGGCGATAACGGCGGTCACGCCGACCGCCGCCCAGTGCGCTTTATCGAGCGTGGCGCGGGTTTCGGCCAGCGCCTGCCGGTAGCGTGTACGGGCCTCCTCCTCCATCGCCCTGAGCGTGGATGCCAGTGCGATGTCCGAACGATTCAGCGCCATGCGCGTGGTGGCGGTGCCCGAGTAGAACAGTTTGGTGCGGCGCCAGATATCGTGGATACCGCTCGGCCCCAGGAAGGCCTCGGTCAGCTGGGTCAGCCCCTCCGCCATCCGTTCGTTTTGCAGGCCCTGCCCGTTGCCGTTCAGCAAAGGCGCCAGGCCGGCATGATCGGCTGCAAGTGCGGTCAACTCGGTCAGACTCTGCCGCGTGATGCCGTTACCGCTTCCGATCAGCGTATTCGAGTGCGATTGGCGTAAGCCATTGTGGATCTGTTTGAGCCTGACCGACATAAGTTCAAGCAGTTGGCGTTCTCTCCATACCTCTGCAGCGGCCCGATTCGGCTCGCTTTTGCCGGAGCCGACGTCGGCGGGAGGGGGCATCGTCCGGATGTAATCGGTACCGATATCGTCGATCACTCGATTCAAGCGGCCGATGGCGGTGAGGGCTCGGCTCTGCTGCGCCGTGAATTCGAGTTGCAGAGACGCTTGAATGTCGCAACTGTCGGAGAGATTTTTGAACGCGTGTTCCAGTTGGTCTCGGGCGGATCTCACCTTGAGCAGATATTCGGGATTGTCGAGCCCGATCAACATATTTTCCAGCTTCTTGATGACGGTGAAATCCTGATTGAGCGAGTCACTCAGCAGCTCATGATGCGAGCCGTCCCCCGCTGCACAGGCCTGCAGCAGATCGTGCGCCGAACCGGTGAGGTGGCGCATGGCATTGGATGCGTTGACGGCGTTCGTCAGCAGCGGGAGGTAGAGCTCGGTCGTATTCGTGACGGAGGCGGTGGCGCTGTTGCTGTATTTCAGGCTTATCCAGCCGCCTGCCCCGGTGATCAGGGTGACGATCAAGGCGGTACAGAGCACCTTGAAGCGAAGTCTGCTTGTCAGTGTCTGCAGCCACTGTCTCAAGGGGGCGTTACCTACTCAGCCGTGATCGGAGTTGAACAGGCGGGTGCGCGCCGCCAGATAATCGAACGCTTCCCCCTTGCGCTCGGCTTCCGCGCGTGCTTCGTCGAGCCGGGAGAACAGCGCGATCTCCTCGTCGGGCATATGGTGCAGACAGTCGCCGCCGAACAGCCAGAACAGGTCGCGGGCCACCAGATGCACCAGTTGAGGGTAGGCGCGTACCAGTCGGCTCAGCAGGTGTTGGCCCTCCTCGTACACCCAGGATTCATGCTGCTCGAAACCCTCGGTCAAGGCGGCGAACTGCTCGAGGAATTCGGCATCCACGCCGTTGATCGCCGGGTCGTCGAACGGCGGCTGTTTGATCAGGTTGTTGTAGGCCAGTTTAAGCAGGTTCAGATGATAGGTGTGAAAATCGGTCACGATCGCTCCGCGGTTGATTGGGCGTTATACGCTCTTAAATAGGGGTATTCGCCCCGGATCGCAAGGGGCGCGGTTGATATTTCGCAAGTCGGCCCCATATTCAACGCTCCGTTTATGACGAACAAGACAGGATATCTATGACCTTAGCGCTGAGTATCGACGATCTGCGCAAGACTTACGGTAACGGTTTCGAGGCGCTCAAGGGGATCACGCTGGAGGTGAAGCAGGGCGACTTCTTCGCTTTGCTTGGCCCCAACGGCGCGGGCAAGTCGACCACGCTCGGTATCGTATCGTCGCTGGTGAACAAGAGCGGCGGCAAGGTAAGAGTGTTCGGCCACGACATCGATACCGACTTGAGCCGGGCCAAGCTCTGCCTGGGCGTGGTACCCCAGGAGTTCAATTTCAATCCGTTCGAGAAGGTGATCGATATCGTCGTGACCCAGGCGGGCTACTACGGCCTCGGCCGCAAGCGCGCCACCGAGCGGGCCGAGTTCTATCTGCGCAAGCTGGGGCTGTGGGATAAGCGCAACGAGCGTGCGCGGATGCTCTCCGGCGGTATGAAGCGGCGGCTGATGATCGCTCGCGCGTTGGTACACGACCCGAAGATGCTGATCCTCGACGAGCCCACCGCCGGTGTCGATATCGAGCTGCGTCGCTCCATGTGGGAGTTCCTGCGCGAGATCAACGCGGCCGGTACCACCATCATCCTGACCACCCACTATCTGGAGGAGGCGGAGAGCCTCTGCCGCAACATCGCCATCATCGACCATGGCCGCATCATTCAGAACAGCACCATGAAGGCGCTGTTGGCCAAGCTCAACCTGGAAACCTTCGTGCTCGACCTGGACCAGGATATCGAGTCCGCGCCCGCGCTGGAGGGTTACGGCGTCCGGGTTACGGACACCCATACGCTGGAGGTCGACGTGGAGAAATCCAAGGGGCTCAACCCGATCTTCACGCAGTTGTCGGCCCAGGGCTTTACCGTTGCGAGCATGCGCAACAAGGCGAACCGGCTCGAGGAGCTGTTTGTCTCGCTGGTGGACAAGAATCTGTAAGGACTTTTTATCTATGAACAGCCAACTGCTGCTCACCGCGTTCTGGACCATCGTGGTCAAGGAGATACGCCGTTTTACCCGGATCTGGGCGCAGACCCTGCTGCCGCCGGCGATCACCATGACGCTCTACTTCATCATCTTCGGCAACCTGATAGGCTCCCGTATCGGCGAGATGGGCGGGTTCGACTACATGGAGTACATCGTGCCGGGGTTGATCATGATGTCGGTGATCACCAACTCCTACGGCAACGTGGTCTCCTCCTTCTTCGGCACCAAGTTCCAGCACAATATCGAGGAGCTGCTGGTGGCGCCGGTGCCGAACTGGGTGATTCTGTCCGGCTACGTGATCGGCGGCATGGCGCGCGGTCTGGCGGTCGGTTTGATCGTGACGCTGCTGTCGCTGTTCTTCACCGACCTGCAGATCCACCATCTGGGCGTTACCGTCGGGATCGTGCTGCTGACCTCGACGGTGTTCGCTCTCGGCGGTTTCATCAACGCCGTCTACGCCAACACCTTCGATGATATCTCGATCATCCCCACCTTCGTGCTGACGCCGCTGACCTACCTGGGCGGGGTGTTCTACAGTATCCAACTGCTGCCCGATTTCTGGCAGGGCGTTTCGCAACTGAATCCGATACTCTATATGGTCAACACCTTCCGGTATGGCATTCTGGGGGTCAGCGATATCGACGTCGGCTTCGCCTTTGCGATGATCCTGGGGTTCATCCTGCTGCTGGCCGGTTTTTCGCTGCATCTACTTAACATTGGCAAGGGTATCCGCAGCTGATGACTGAACATGAATCGATCAAGCAATCCCCGCTCGGGCAGGGCACGCGCTATGTGAACCGCTACGATCCCGACCTGCTTTACCCGATCGCGCGCGATATCAACTGGCAGGCGAAGGGGATCGATCGCGCCACGCTGCCGTTTCGCGGCGTGGATATCTGGAACGCGTATGAACTCTCCTGGCTCGATAGCCGCGGCAAGCCGGTGGTGCGGCTGGCGGAGTTCCGCATTCCGGCGAGTTCGAGCCATATCATCGAGTCCAAGTCGTTCAAGCTCTACCTGAACTCCTACAACCTGACCCGCTTCGGCAGCGAGGCGGAGGTGCAGACCCACCTGAAACAGGATCTGTCCCAGGCAGCCGGAGGGGAGGTCGGCGTCAAACTGATCCGCCCCGATGCGTCGCTGCAGATGGGCAAGCTGGAGGGCCGCTGCCTCGACGACCTGGAGATCGATGTCGAGCACTACTCCCCGGCGCCGAACCTGCTGCAGAGCGCCGGCGAGATCGTCAGCGAAACCCTGGTCAGCCATCTGCTGAAGTCCAACTGTCCGGTAACCGGTCAGCCCGACTGGGGCAGTCTGCAGATCCGCTACAAGGGCGGCAGGATCGACCGCAAGGGGCTGCTGGCCTATATCGTCTCCTACCGCGAGCATGGCGATTTCCACGAGCAGTGCGTGGAGAACATCTTCATGGATATCTGGCGGCGTTGCCGACCGCAGAAGCTGAGCGTCTATGCCCGCTATGTGCGCCGCGGCGGGCTGGATATCAATCCGTACCGCTCCAGCATCGCCGACGAGCCCGCCAACCCCCGCCTGGCACGACAGTAAGGAGATCGATATGGATGCATTGGAACTCTTGCTCAACCGCACCTCGAGCCCGCTGTTGGCCGCGCCGGCACCGAACGCGGAGCAGCTCGAACTGATGATGAAGGCCGCCTCGCGGGCGCCGGATCACGGCTCTCTGCGCCCCTATCGATTCCTCAGGGTGGAGGGGAAGGGGCTTGCCGCGCTGGGCGAACTCTTTCTCGAGGCCGGACGTGCGGCGTCAGGCGAGTTGAGCGAGGCCCAGGCCACCAAGCTGCGCAACATGCCGACTCGTGCGCCGATGATCCTGGTGGCGATCGCCGTGACTCGGGAACACCCCAAGGTACCGGTCGGCGAGCAGGTGATCACCGCCGGCTGTGCCGCCCACGCCGTGGTTCAGGCCGCCTGTGCGTTGGGTGTCGGCGCCATGTGGCGCTCCGGCGATATGGCATTCAACCCCAGGGTGGCCGAGGGGCTGGGGCTGGCCGACAACGAACGGATCATCGGCTTTGTCTATCTGGGGCAGGTGGTCAAGGCGAAGCCCGCCCCCGAGGTGGATTCCGCCACCCTGATCTCGGACTGGCCGCCCCAGGGCTGATCTGACCGAAATCCGCAGGCGCTCCTCGCCCCCTGTGCGCCTGCCGGGCATATCTTTCGTTGTTTTCGTTGCTTTCGTTGCTCTCGCTTACTCTGCAATCGCGCTCGCGATCATCTCCGCCCGCTCTATCACGACCGGCGTCACCGGCACGTCGCGGAACGGCGGACGGTTGGTGGTCTCGACGGCGCTGATCCGGTCGACCACCTCCATGCCGGCGGTGACGCGGCCGAACACGGTATAACCCGGTTGCCCCGCTCGGCCATCCAGATTGAAGTTGTCCACGCTGTTGATGAAGAACTGACTGGTTGCGCTGTCGGGGTCGCGGGTGCGCGCCATCGCCACCGTGCCGCGCAGGTTGCTCAGGCCGTTGTCCGATTCGTTGACCACCGGCGTGCGGGTCTGACGCGGTTTGAAATCCGCATCCATGCCGCCGCCCTGGATCATGAAACCGGGGATCACGCGATGGAAGATCAGGCCGTCGTAATAACCGCTCTCCACATAGGCGATAAAGTTCTCGACGCTTTTCGGTGCCTGCTCGGCCAGAAGCTCAAGCTCGATCGTGCCCTGAGTCGTGGTCAGGCGGACGCTTTCCGCGCTTGCCGTCAACGGGAGCAGAAGCGCCAGTGCGGTGATGGTGGTTTTGATCCTGGGGAGGCGCATCGATTTATCTCCTTCAATGGTCGATCGGTGGCAGGGTTTGAATAGTTGATTGCGGTCAAAACAAGGTGTCAAAAGTACAGGTTAGTGCAGGGTGTAGTCGATCGTTTATTGCTTGTGGCCAAGGTATGGATGTATTTCCACCTATATGCTGATGAAGAATATGCCGAGCAGAGTTGCTCTGTTCGCCAGGCTTTGGGATATAATAGGAACAAACACGACATTTGTGCCATTAATGCTTTTGATGCCTTTCTCGTGTATCAAATAACAACAACCTGCCAGTGTATTTTTTAACCGAGATCACGGCAGTTGGGGGTTGAATTACCTTGGCTCTAGAGCCGATACGGAGCGTGTCGGCGTAACTGTTTTTTATGAGGTATACAACCTTATGTTTACACTCCGCCTAAAGGGAAAACTGCTTCTATTCTCGATACTTCCCATTCTGCTGGTCACCTTTGCCGTGATGATAACCGTCTATATCGAGATGGTTTCGGTCGGCGAGTCGGAGATAGCGACTGTTCGCAAGGAGCTGCTCGAGACCAAGAAGGAAGAGCTGAAGGGGTATGTCGATAGTGCGATTTCGGCGATGGCGCCGTTTGTCGAGAAAGGAGACAGCGAGGCACAGGAACAGGCGCGCAATGTGCTGCGCTCCATCATCTATGGCGAGAATCGGGACGGTTACGTCTTCGCCTACGACTTCGACGGCAAGCGGCTTGCCCAGCGCCCGGATCCTTCCAGCGAAGGCAAGAACTTCATCGAGTTGAAGGATGCCAACGGTGTCCTGGTGATCAAGGAACTGGTCGATGCCGCACGTGCCGGTGGCGGATTCGTGCACTATGACTGGCTCAAGCCCAGCGCCAACGCGGTCAAGCCGAAGCTGAGCTATGCGGCAGCGATCAAACCCTGGGGCTGGATGGTCGGTACCGGCCTCTATATCGATGATATCGACGATGCTGTCGCGATCCGGCAGGCGGCGATCGGTGACAAGATCAACGGAACCATGTTGACCATCGTCTGGATAGTGTCGGGCGTGCTGCTTCTTGTGATACTGGCTACTCTGCTCCTGTCCAGGGTTATCGTGGGCCCCTTGCAGAATACGGCGCGAGCGCTTGCCGATATCGGTCAGGGTGACGGCGACCTGACACAGCGTCTTCCGGTCGGCAGCCGGGATGAAGTGGGTGAGGTGGCCCAGGGGTTCAACGACTTTGCCGGCAACATTCAGAACCTTGTGACCGAAGTGAAAGGCGTTGTCGGTTCGTTGACCGAGTCGACCGGCCGATTGAATCAGGTGGTCGATCTGACGCGCGCCGACGCCAATCGGCAGAAAACCGAGACCGATCAGGTCGCGGCGGCTATCCATGAGATGGCGGCAGCGGTTCAGCAGGTGGCCGGCAGTGCCGCTCAGGCCGCCAGTGCGGCGCAGGAAGCGGACAAGGAGGCCGACGACGGGCAGAGTGTTGTGGAGCGAGCGATCGGATCCATTAACCTGCTGTCCGAGGATATCGATCGTGCTGCCGAAGTGATCGATCGGCTGGGGCAGGATGCCGAACAGATCGGCAGTGTCGTCAGCGTGATTCAGGGGGTGGCGGAGCAGACCAATCTGCTGGCGTTGAACGCGGCGATCGAGGCCGCGCGTGCCGGTGAACAGGGACGCGGGTTTGCCGTGGTAGCCGACGAAGTGAGAACCCTGGCGACCAGAACCCAGCAGAGCACCGAAGAGATCCAGCAGATGATCGAACGGCTGCAGGTGGGCGCACGGGACGCGATCAGGGTAATGGAGGCGAGCCGGGCGCAGAGTCGGGATAGCGTGCAGACGGCCGCATCGGCTGCCGAGTCCCTGAACCGAATTGCAGAGGCGGTCGGCCTGATCACCGAGATGAATACCCAGATCGCCGGTGCGGCGGAGGAGCAGACTTCTGTGGCGGACGAGATCAGTCGGAGCGTGCAACAGATCGCCGACATAGCGGAGGGCACGACGCGCAACGCTAACGACGTGGCACAGCTGTCCGCTATCATGAGTGAGCTTGAAACCCGTTTGAGCGACCTGGTCAGCCGCTTTCGCGTCTGACGGCAGCGACGGCCGGCGGGATGGGTGTTCTGCCGCGGTGCCCTATCGCTTCGATAGGGCGCCTCGCGCAAGAGCCACACCGACGGGCACGCCAAAAGGCCCTGGACGACTACCGATCCGGCGGTTGAATCCTTACCATACCCCTCTGACGATAATCGATCCGGACGGAGAGTGCAGTGGCGGGCGATGCAGGAACAGAGGGCTACCGGGTACCGGTTACCCAATTCGAGGTGGAAACCGAGGTCAAGAAGAGCCGTTTTATCGCCTCCGGCGCGGCGGTGGCCTCCGACGCCGAGGTACGGGCCTTTGTCGACACCCTGCGTCGACGTTTCCCGTCGGCCAATCATCACTGCTCCGCTTACGTGATCGGGCCGCCGCGGCATCCCCGCGCGGCGGGCAGCGACGACGACGGCGAACCCTCCGGCACCGCGGGCAAGCCGATGCTCAACCAGCTGATGGGGCAGAATGTCGGTGACTGCTGTGTTGTCGTCACCCGCTTCTTCGGCGGCATCAAGCTGGGCGCCGGTGGTTTGGTGCGCGCCTACGGTGGTGCGGTCAAGGAACTGCTGGCGCACTGGCCGTTGGAATGGCGCGAGCCGATGACGGGCGTCGCGTTGGAGTTCTCCTACGACCAGCAGGGGGTCATCGATGCCCTGATCAACCGCTTCGAGGCGTCGGTCGTCGGCAGCGACTATGGTGCCGGGGTGGCACTGCAACTGAGCCTGCCGCAACGCAATCGCGCCGGTTTTTGTACGGCGCTGGATGAGCGTGCCCATCTCGGTGTGGTATACAGGAATTTGTATTGAACACAGAGGGCATGACGATGCAGATGCAGTGGTCCCGACTGCTGACGACCAAGCGCTACGGGCATGAGCAGATCAGCGAGCAGGAGCTCGGCCGCAGCCATTTCCACAAGGATCACGACCGCATCATCTTCTCCAGCGCCTTCCGCCGCCTGGGGCGCAAGACCCAGGTCCATCCGATGGCGCTGAACGACCATATCCATACCCGGCTGACCCACTCCATGGAGGTGGGCAGCCTCGGCCGCAGCCTGGGGATCCGCGTCGGCGAACTGATCGCCGACCAGTTGCCGCCCTGGGCCAGCGCCTACGATATCGGCATGATCGTGCAGTCCGCCTGCCTCGCGCACGATATCGGCAACCCGCCCTTCGGCCATGCCGGCGAATACGCGATACGCGACTGGTTCCGCCGTCGGGCCGACGATGCGCGCTTTGCCGAATTGACCCCGGGCGAGCGCCTGGACCTGCAGACCTTCGAGGGCAACGCTCAGGGGTTCCGGGTGGTGACGCGGATCGAGAACAATCTGTTCGACGGCGGCCTGCGCCTGACCTATCCCACCCTCGGTACGCTGCTGAAATACCCCTGGACCGCCGAGCGCGGAGGAAAGAAGGGCAAGTTCAGCTGTTTCCTCACCGAGGTGGAGATCCTTAACGCCCTGGGGCGGGAGCTGGGGCTGATTCCGCTGGACAGCAACTGCTGGAGCCGTCATCCGTTGGCGTTCCTGATGGAGGCCGCCGACGATATCTGCTACGCGATCCTGGATCTGGAGGACGCCATCGAGCTGCATCTGCTGAGCTTCGACGAGGTCAAACCGATACTGCTGGAGATGTGCGGCGACCTGGAGTTCGACGACGAGATCTTCGCCAGCCAGGCCTCGGCGCGCCGCAAGATCTCGGCCCTGCGCGGCAAGGCGATGGAGAACATGGTCAATTCGGTGGTGGGTGCCTTCATGGCCAACCTGCCGGCGATCATGAGCGGCGGTTACCAGGGGGAGCTGGTTAGCGACGGCGATCCGATGGTGCGCGAGGGTATCGCCCGTGCCAAGCGGTTGGCGCGGGAGCGGGTATTCCCCGATACCCGCAAGGCGGAGCTGGAAGTGGGCGCCTACACCACGCTCGGTGTCCTGCTCGAGGCATTCATCGAGGCGGTGTGGGAGCAGCACAGCAAGGACGCGGACGAGTTGGGGTACCGCAGCCAAAAGATCCTCAGCCTGATGGGGATCCATGCGCCGACACCGGAGCTGCCGCTGTACCAATGCTACATCCGCGCACTCGATTTTATCGGCGGAATGACCGACACTTATGCCACCTACCTGGCGCGCCAGATCGGTGGTGGCGTCGGGCTTTAAGCGATACTCAACATCAAAGGATTACCGATGGCATCACTGCAGGATCAACTCGGCCGACTGGTCTATTCCACCGACAAGGGGCGCCTGTGTCCCGAGTGCGGCAAGGAACCGGCAGCCTGTATCTGCGACGAACTGGCCGATCGGCAGCGCCTGGCCGCGCTGGACGGTATCGTGCGTATCCGCCGTGAGACATCGGGACGCAAGGGCAAGGGTGTCATCACGATCAGCGGCGTGCCGCTGGCGGAACAGGAGCTGAAGGCGCTGCTCAAGCGTCTGAAGCAGCGTTGTGGCAGCGGAGGCGCGCTCAAGGATGGCGTGCTCGAAATACAGGGAGATCACCGTGAAGCGATCAAACAACTGCTTGAATCGGAAGGGTTCAAGGTCAAGTTCGCCGGTGGCTGAAATCTCCGGCCGGTTCTCGACAAGCGTGAATGGCCGCGCCTGGTTGCACCGGCTGTCGGCGCTGCTGGTCTTGCTGCTGTCTCTGCCCGCGGCGGCGGAGATCTACCACTATATCGACGAACGTGGACGCAAGGTGTACGTGAACCGCGAGAGCCAGATTCCGCACCGCTACCGCGACCAAGTGGAGATCCGTAACGAGTCGGGCACGCCGAGCAGCCAGAGCGAGACCTCTGCACGTGAGCAGCGGTTGAACAAGCTGCGGCGGGAGATCGACAGCTCGCTGGCCGGTGTCGAGAGGTCGATCGCCGAGCTGGAAACCCCGGTCGAGGTGCTCGATAACGGCGTGATTCTACCGGTTCGTGCCGTCTATGGTGCCCGTCGCGCCGACACCCGGATGCTGCTCGATACCGGTGCCTCCGGCACGGTGTTCCACCGTGAAGCGCTGAAGTCGTTGAACGGTTCCACCTACAGGGCGGGACAGGCGAGGGTGGCCAGCGGCGATACGATCGATGTGCACGCGATCAACCTGGACCGGATCGAGATCGGCCCGTTCAAGATCAAGTCGGCGCGCGCGATGGTGATCGACCCGATCGGGCGCTCCAAGCATGACGGTTTGCTGGGCATGGATTTCCTGCGTCAGGTCGACTATCGCATCGATTTCGAGCGCAACCGGATCATCTGGGAACCCACGCGGTACGAACAGCTGAAGGCCAAGCGCGAGGAGCTGCTGGCGCAGCAGAAGATGGAGGTCGACGAACTGATCGAGTCGCTGACCTCCGCGGAGGACAGGGCGGATTAGCGCTCGAGCTGCCGCTCGGCCAGCTTCAGATCCAGCGTTGCCTTGAGCAACCGGTAAAGCTGGATGGAGGCGTCGATCTCCTCCTTGCGGTTGGTCAGGCTCTCGATATTCAGGCCCAGCGGCAGACCAAGCGGCATGCACGCCTCCAGGATCTGCTCCAGACTGTTCTGGCAGATACGGATCGATTCCGCCAGCGGATTCTGCGCGTCCAGGATACGCCAGCGGGTCGCCGGCGGCACCGAAATACCCAACCACTCCATGAACTCCAGCGTCTTGGCGCTGCCGCAGGGGGTAAACGTCAGCACGATACGCCTGGGCTCTACTCCCCGTTCGCGGCAACTGCGGGCATAGCAGGCGAGCAGATCGATCGTTGCCTGCGGGTTGTAGACCGCTTGGGAGACAAAGAACTCCACTCCGTTGACCTGTTTGTCGAGCAGACGCTCATGTTCGTTGCCCTTGAGTGCATGGCGCTCGGCGATGGTCACGCCGCCGAGATGAAAGGGGTAGGGATGCTCGTTCAGCGCGGCATAGGCCTGCGGCAGTGCCAGCCGGATGTCACCCTCGGACGAGGGGCTGCCGACCAGTACCAGATTGCGCAGACCGAAGTCGTTCCAGGCTTCGTCCAGCCAGCGCTCGAAATCCGCGCGATCGCGTTGTGCTACGCTTTTGTAGGTGATCGTCTCACGCTCGGAAAGCTCTGCGATCAACCGGGAGTACTCGCGCGGATCGCGGGTCTGCTTGAATGGGAAGGGGCGCGGGGTATCGATGCGTGCGCTCTCGTCCTGAATGTCGTAGACGATCAGGCCGTCGTACTCCAGGGCCTCCAGTCGGGACAGCAGCTTGCCGGCGATCTCGCGCATCTGCTCGTCGCTGGTGGTATCCCGTGGCGGAGTGGTTCCGATGAAGTAAACCCCCCGGTCGGGGTCGGCAAACTTGTCGCGCAGGCTCTGGGGCATGGTGGTGGTCCGTTGTTTCGTTCAACTGGAACGCATTATAAAGGCGAAACCGATTAAGATCTTTTGGTTATATGATGAAATCTTCTGCAGTCAATGTGAACGAGCTTCATGTCGACCGCTATTATCGGTGCTGTCGGCTAGATTTTATCGCTGTTCGACGAAGGCAAAAACTGGCCGAATCGACGCTGAAGTGATATACCCGATAGGAGTGCTCGGATATGTCCCGGGCGTGTTCAGTCGTGGCGGGCTGGATAGGAAATCGAGGTAGGCGGGGGTGGTGCGTACCGCATAAGAGGGAGTCTTTATGAAGCAGACCGACCAAACTCTATTGGAACAGCTTCGCATCACCGAGTTCGAAATCGAAAATCGACAGCGCCTGTTCACGATCACCGAGCACGATATCGAGTTGATCGTCAGCGCGCGCAAGATCATCGAAGCAGGCCTTGCCGGCATTGTCGATACCTTCTATGAGCTACAGACCAATACCCCGGAGATCGCGCTGCTGATCGGCGATGCCGATACGCTGAAGCGGCTGCGCAACGCCCAGCGACGCTATATCTCCGATCTGTTCAGTGGCGTCTACGATATCGAATACGTCAACAACCGTCTGCGGATCGGCCTGGTACACAAGCGTATCGGTGTCGATACCAAGCTCTACCTGTCGGCCGTGTATACGCTGAAGAGCCTGATCGGCGATTACCTGAGCCGCAAGATCGCCGACCCCGACGTGCGTGCGGATACGTTGAGGGCGCTGGAGAAGGTGTTCATGTTCGACATCACCCTGGTGTTCGAGACCTATATCCGCAGCCTGCTCGCCGAGATCGAGGCGTCGCGCGAAAAGTCGGAGGAGTACGCCAGGATTCTGGAGGATAAGGTGCGCGAACGTACTCATCAACTCGAGCAGATGGCGCGCACCGACCCGTTGACCAACCTGCAGTCGGTCCGCTATTTCAACGAGACCCTGACCCGGTACCTGCGCATGGCGGAGAACCGTCAGGAGATGCTGAGCCTGATCTATATCGATATCAACGACTTCAAGCTGTTCAACGATACCGAAGGGCATCAGCGCGGCGACGAGATACTGCGCGCCGTGGGCAACGCCATCCAGCAGGCCTCTCGTGCCGAGGACGGCTGTTTCCGCTATGGCGGCGACGAGTTCTGTATCATCCTGCCGCGCTGCAGCGCGGTGCAGGCGTACGATATCTGTGTCGCGCGTATGCTCGACGAACTGGAGGAAGGGGATGAAGCAATCCAACTGAGTATCGGCATCGCCCAGGCGGGGCCCGATCACTTCCCCAGCGCCGGTCAACTGCTCAGCCAGGCCGACAGGGCGATGTATCAGAACAAGGCGATGTTGAAGGAGGAGGCTCAGGACAGGGCGCCGGAGAGCGCCGGCGCCTCGGTCAGATTGGTCTCCGGCCAGGATAGCAAGGGTAGCTGAGCCGCCGCTCAGGTCAGGAACAGCGAGCCGAGGCCGAGGAAGACCACGAACCCGACCACGTCGGTGACGGTGGTCAGGATCACCGAACCGGAGAGCGCCGGATCGATCTTCAGCTTCTGCAGCAGCACCGGCACCATGACGCCCGACAGCGCGGCGACGGCGATATTGACCACGATCGCCAGCGCGATCACGATGCCGATTGCCGGGCTGGAGAACCACCAGGCGGCGACGAAGCCGACCACCAGTGCCCAGAGCACGCCGTTCAGGCCGCCGACGCTGAGCTCCTTGCGCAGCAGCGGCCTGACGTTGGCGGCACTTATCTGGCCCAGCGCCAGGCCGCGGATGATCAGGGTCAGCGTCTGACTGCCGGCGATACCGCCCATCGATGCCACCACCGGCATCAGCACCGCCAGCGCCACCACCTGCTGCAGGGTGCCTTCGAACAGTCCGATCGCCCAGGAGGCCAGAAACGCCGTGAGCAGATTGATCCCCAGCCAGGTGGCGCGGCGGCGGGAGCTGCGCATCACCGGCGCGAACAGATCCTCCTCCTCGTCGAGACCGGCGCCGGCCATCAGTTGCCCCTCGTAGTGTTCGTGCAGCAGTTCCAGCGCCAGGCTCTGTGTCATCCGCCCCAGCAACCGGTTGCTCTCGTCGACTACCGGCAGTGCGCTCACCTCGGCATGCTCGAACGCCTCGGTGGCTTCACGCAGCGAGCGGGTCGCCTGCAGCGGTTCGAACTCCTCCTCCTCCAGTTCGACCAGCGACAGGTGATCGGGCTGGCCGAACAGGGCTCGGGTCTCCACCGCGCCGGCATAACGTCCGGTACGGTCCACCAGCCAGAGGTGCTGGGTGTAGAGCGGTGTCTCGCGGCGCAGCAGGCGCACGGCATCGCGAACCCGGCTGTTCTGCGGCAGGATCAACAACTGGTGATCGACGTATCGGCCGATGGCGTTCTCGTCGTACTGGGCCGAGCGCTCGTAGTGCTCGCGCTGACGCTCGTCCATGCGTGCCAGCGCGATATCGACCACAACCTCCGGCAGTGATTCGGCCAGTTCGATCAGCGTTTCCGCATCCAGGTCGGATATCAACTGATCCAGCGCCTGGCTGTCGAAGTCGCGCAGCAGCGAGGCGCGGGCTTCGGTGCGCATCTCGACCAGAACATCGACACGCTGGTCGACCGGAACCTGGGCCCAACAGTCGGCACGGGCCTCGCGCGGCAGCGACTCCAGCAGCAGGGCGAGTTGATCCGGCTCGAGATCCTCCGAAATCTCGGCGTAGAGGTCGGCGTCCACCTCCTCCTCGCTGCGGATGACCTGTTCTATGCGCTGTGTGATGTCGTCGCTCATCGTCGATTACGCCGAATCGGAGGGTAGGGGAACGGAATAGCGGGCGAGCCGGGCCAACTGACGGTCATGATAACGGCCCAGCGTAACGAGTGCGAGCGCGGCGCCGATCAGCGCCATCAGCATGTCGGACTGGGTGTCCCAGACGTAGCCCTGGGTACCGAGGAAGGCATCGGCGGCCTCGTCCGAGGCCAGCGCGACCCACCACTCGATCAACTCGTAAAAGGCGCTCAGCGCGAGGCAGAAACAGATCACGAAGAAGGCGACCCAGGCGCGACCGTTGACCAGCTTCAGACGCAGGATCAGTTCGCGGGCGCACAGGGCCGGTATAAACCCCTGCGCCAGATGTCCGAGCTTGTCATAGTTGTTGCGACTCTGCCCCAACCACTCGGCGATCCAGTCGAACAGCGGCACCTCGGCGTAGGTGTAGTGTCCGCCCACCATCAATATCAGGCTGTGGACGAGAATCAGCCACAGCGTCAACGGCGTGAGCGGAAAACGATTGCGGGTGCACCACAGCAGAACCAGCGCAATCAGGGCCGGTGCCACTTCCAGAAACCAGGTCAGGCGATCCTTCGGCGCCCAGCCGGACCAGAGCAGCACCAGCGCAAATATCAGTATCCAGAGACGGGGCATGGCGTTATCCTTCCGCTTCGCGACCCTAATCACAACTTAGCATAATACTGGCCCGGGCAGACTCCAGGATCAACAGGCTGATGGCTCTGAAATCAACAATTTATAAATCGATACTCAATATCTCCGACCTTGATCGGCACCATTACGCCGAATATCCGCTGACGCTCGCACTGCATCCGTCGGAGACCGAGGAGCGGCTGATGATGCGTCTGCTGGCGTTTGCGCTTTATGCCGACGAGCAGTTGAGCTTTACCCGTGGCCTGTGTGTCGATGATGAACCCGATCTTTGGCAGCATGCACCGAACGGCGAGATCGAGCGCTGGATCGAGGTGGGGCTGCCGAGCGAGAAGCGGCTGCGCAAGGCCTGCTCTCGCGCCCGAGAGGTGATCCTGCTGGTCTACGGCAGCGAGCAGCAGGTGGAGCCCTGGTGGCAGGGGATACGTCGCTCGTTGACGCGGTTCGATAACCTGCGGATCCTGCGCATAGCGGAAGCGGAGAGCGCGGCGTTGACCGAACTGGTGGCGCGGCAGATGCGGCTGCAGTGCACGGTCCAGGATGGCCAGCTCTGGTTCACCGGCGATGCCGGCAGCGCCGAACTGACACCCCTGGCGATGCAGCCTTAGTCGCTCAGTACTTTCTGCCAGAACAGGGCTCTGCCGGTGTCCGGGTCAAGTTCATACCCGGCGTAGCCGCATCGACGATAAACCGCCTGGGCCCGTCTGTTGTTTTCCAATACTTCCAGCGTCAGCTTGCAGCAGCCGTTGCGTCGGGCGATCGCCTCTGCGGCTTCGAGCAAACGGTCGGCCAGGCCGATGCCGCGGTAGTCGCGACTGACGACCACATCGTGGATATTGAGCAGCGGCGCGCAGGCGAAAGTGGAGAACCCTTCGAACGCGTTCAGCAAACCTGCCGGCCTGGCGTCGCAGTAGGCGATCAACGTGTAACTGTCGTGACGCCGGGCGAGCGTCGACGGCAGGCGCGCCAGAACACTGCTGTCCAGCGGCTTGGCTCCGCCCATCGGATCCTCGGCATACTCATTGAGCAAGTGGCGAAAGGCGTCGGCCTGGTCGGGAACACCCAGATCCGCTTCGACGATCTCGATATTTGGGGCTATAGACATGGATTATTTTTC